>Ga0181519_10005029_pt1 | contig 10629 bp, 9 predicted proteins | sample PEATcosm2014_Bin_26_FD_121102 | JGI IMG/M metagenome (GOLD analysis project Ga0181519, IMG submission 121102) | Peatland microbial communities from MTU Mesocosm Facility, Houghton, MI, USA - PEATcosm2014_Bin02_10_metaG | ecosystem: Environmental > Terrestrial > Soil > Wetlands > Peat | place... | reverse complement strand
CTCACATAGGCGCTCGTCTCCACGGACCAGTCGTAGGCGGCCCGGCCGGAGAACCGGCCCGCATAGGCGTAGGCGACCACCGACTCCTCCCATTCGGCGACGAGGAACGGGTAGGCCGGCTGGCGATCGGCAATTCGAGACGCCATCTCGTCGATCGACGGCACGGCCACCTCGAACGAGACCGCCGTCGACTCGACGAGCGGGGCATAGATCGCCTGCACAGCCATGGCGTCGGTCTCAACTCCCAGTCGGATCCGCATGATGGCTATCTTTGCGCCCGTTCGGGCCGACTTACACTGCGAACGTGGCCCGTCAAGTGATTCCCCGGCCCGCCTGGGCCAAACGGGCCGACCCGCCCGCGGGCGGTCGCGAGCTGGCCGACCCGGTCCTGGAGCGGTTGACGCTCCAGGCGGTGCGGGACACCTTCGCCGCCGGCTCCGGCGGACCGGCAGTCGAACTCCTCGCCTCCGGCCCGCTCCAGCCCGCCGGCCTGCTCGGCGCCGCCGTGCTCATCGTCCTCGCTCCCGCTGAGCCGGAGGGCGTCGGGGCGACCGGGACCGAACTGCAGGTCGCAGATTCCCCGGAGAGCTCGGTCCTCCTCATACGGCGGGGCGTTCACCTGCGGGCCAACCCGGGGGAGATCGCCTTTCCGGGCGGTCGCATCGATCCTGGCGAGTCAGCCGTGGCGGCGGCCCTGAGGGAGGCGGAGGAGGAGGTCGCCCTCGCTCCTTCGGCGGTCGAGGTCCTGGGCGAGCTCCCGACGGTTCTCGCGGCACGCCGAGACGTGCCCATCCGTCCCTTCGTGGCCGTCGCCGGCACAGCTCCGGTGCTGAAGGCGAATCCCGACGAGGTCGACTGCGTCCTGCTCGTCCCGCTCCGCGACCTCGTCGCCCCCGGCCGCTACTGGGAGGAGCATTGGGCTCGCGCCGACGACCCTACACGGGTCATGCACTTTTTCGATCTCGGCGAGGACGTGATCTGGGGAGCGACGGCCCGGATGCTCTACGACCTGCTACTTCGCCTGCTCAGCCGCGGGTCCGGCGGGCGAACAGGTGCGCAGCCAGGGGAGCGAACACCACGAGCATCCCGATAGACCACAACAGCGACGCGACGACCGGGTGCTGCATCGGCCAGGCGTGGACTGCGGCCGACGGGTTGGGGTTGGAGAAGAGCTGACGGCAGGCGGCCGTGACGGCGCTGACAGGGTTCCAGTCGGCGACGGCGCGGAGAGCGGCCGGCATGTGGGCGGTCGGGACGAGGGCGTTGGAGACCACCGCCATCGGGAACAACACGACGAGGCCGAGCCCTTGAGCCGTCTCGGGTCCCTTGCTCACGATCCCGAGGCACGCGCACGCCCAACAGACTGCATAGCTGAAGAGCAGGAAGATGCCGAAGCCTCCGATGCTCGACAGCACGCTCCCCTCCGGCCGCCAACCTACGAGCAGGCCGGTGACGCACACGAAAAAGGTGCAGATCACCGCCGTCAGGAGGTCGGTCACCGACCGCCCGACGAGCACGGCCGGCCGCCACATGGGCAAGGAGCCGAAGCGGTCGATGATCCCGCCGTTGAGGTCGTTGCTCAGTCCGACCGCGGTTCCCACCGCCGAGGTCGTGAGGTTCAAGGCGAGCATGCCGGCGATGGCGAAGCTGGCGTAGCTGGCTCCGTGAGGGAGGACGACCCCGGCTCCGAACACGTAGATGAACAAGGCCGTGAACAGCACGGGCTGGATCGTGACGTCCGAGAGCTGCATCGGCTCGCGGGCGATGTGGACCAGGTTGCGCCCGGTGAGCACGGCGATGTTGTTGACCTGGCGAGACAGGCGACCGGCGCGGGACGGCGACGTCGTCACCGTGGTTGCGAATGCGGTCATGTGAGGGCCACCTCCCTGCCGGTCGCCGTCTCGCCGGGCGCCGTCTCGCCCGGCCCCGTCTCGCCAGGCCCCGTCTCGCCTGTCGCCGTCGGCGGCTCTCGCCCGTCCCGGCCGGTGAGGGAGAAGAACACGTCGTCGAGGGAGGGCTGGTGCAGGGCGACGTCATCGACGGCGATGCCGGCGCCGTCGAGCGCGCGCACGACGGTGGTCGCGAGGCCGTCGCCGCTCAGCACCGGCGCCCGCAGTCGCCTTCCGTCGTGGCTCACCTGCACCGCGCCGGCCACGAACGGCCCGAGGACCGCGGCCGCCGAGGGGTCGGCAACGTTCAGCGTGACCTCGAGGCGTGCCCCGCCGGTCCGGGTCTTCAGCTCGGGCGCCGTGCCCTCGGCTATGACCCGGCCGTGGTCCACGACCACGATCCTGTCGGCGAGCTCGTCGGCCTCGTCGAGGTACTGGGTGGTGAGCAGGAGCGTGACGCCCTCGGCGACGAGGTGGCGGATGATGCCCCACATGCGCACCCGGCTCGTGGGGTCGAGCCCCGTGGTCGGCTCGTCGAGGAACAGCACCGGGGGGCGGGTGACGAGACCGGCGGCGAGGTCGAGACGCCTGCGCATCCCGCCCGAGTAGCCCTTCAGGATCCGGTCGGAGGCCTCGGCGAGGCCGAACTGCCCGAGAAGCTCGGTCGCGCGCGCCTTGGCCCCGGCGCGGTGCAGGCCGCTGAGCCGGCCGATCATGACGAGGTTCTGGCGGCCGGTCAGCATCTCGTCGAGCGTGGCGTCCTGTGCCGTGACGCCGATGTTGCGCCGCACCTGGGGCGCCTCTGTGACCACGTCGTGGCCGGCGACGCGGGCGCGGCCCCCGTCCGGCTGGGCGAGCGTCGTCAGGATGCGGACGGCCGTCGTCTTGCCGGCCCCGTTCGGTCCGAGCATCCCGAGGATGGAGCCCGCCGGCACGTCGAGATCGATGCCGGCGAGGGCGGTCGTGGAGCCGTAGCGTTTCTTCAGGCCCTCGGCGTGGATCATGGAGTCCGTCGGCATGGCGGTGGCCGGTCCTTGGTCGCTAGGTCAGCTAACTTGCCGTATGGTAAGTAGGTTACTTACCGGCTGTCAAGTAGAATCGGGCCGTGGCGAGCAGCAACCAGCGGGTCGATCGTCCGGGCGGCCCTCGGTCTTTCCGAGGCCACCAGGCTCAGCCGCCCGAACCTGCCCCGGAGAAGGGCACGACGCGCGAGCGGATCCTCGACGTCGCCCTCGAGCTGTTCATCGACCTCGGCTACGAGAAGACCTCCCTGCGCCAGATCGCCGAGAAGATGGGCTTCACCAAGGCCGCCATCTACTACCACTTCGCCAGCAAGGACGACATCTTGATGGCGCTGCACATGCGGATGCACGACGTCTTGCGGGGCGCCCTCGTGGCGGCGGCCGCGGGCCCGATGACACCGGGCCGGTGGAGGGAGATGGTCGGCGAGCTGGTCGACCAGATCCTCGAGCACCGGGCCATCTTCGTGCTGCACGAGCGCAACCGGGCCGCCCTCGACGAGCTGCACCGCCAGCCCCACGACGAGGACCACGAGGACCTCGACGAGATGTTCCGGCGCGTGCTGGACGACGAGAGCATCGCGGCTCGTGACCGGGTGCGGATGGCCTGCGCGGTGGGGGCGGTCATGGGCCCTCTCCTGCTGTCGGGGAACGCCTTCGGCGACATGGCGACCGCCGAGCTCGCGGCGCTGGTCCGAGGCGCCACGGATGACATCTTGACCCCGGCGGACCCGGGGCGAGGCGCCGCGCGCGCCCGGGCCGGAACTGAGGCGTCGACGCGCCGGGCGCGCGCCGGGCGGCCGGCGCACGACTGAGGCGTTAACGCGCCGGCGAGCGTCAGGTGGCTCCGGCGCTCAGCCGAAGGCGGCGGCGAGGGTCTTGCCGGCGAGACGCACCGGGTCGATGTCCTGTGCCTCGGGCATGTTGAAGATGAGCCCGTCGAGACCGGCGTCGAGGTACTCGGCGACCTGCTCACTCACCGAGTCAGGGTCGCCCACGACCATGTAGGCGCGCAGTGCCGCCGGGTCGAGGCCCCTCGCCTCGGCCTGCTGGCGTGCCTTCTGCTCGGCCTCGACGGCGGTCTCCGCGATGAGGAGCCCGCCGAGGCGGGTCCTCTGGATCTCGGCGGGGTCCCGGCCGACAGCCTCGCAGTGACGGTCGAGCACCTCGAGCTTGTGGCGGATGGTGGAGACGTCGCCGAAGATGTTGCAGGCATCCGCGTACTCGGCGACGAGACGAAGGGTCTTCTGCTCGCCCCCGCCCCCGACGAGGACCGGGATGTCGCCGCGGATGGGGCGGGGCCGGTTCAGGGCCCCGGAGAGCTTGTAGTAGCGGCCCACAAAGCTCGGCGCCTCTTCGGTGAACATCGCCCGGCATATCTGCAAGGCCTCCTCGAGGCGGCCCATGCGTTCTCGGACCGGCGGGAAGTCGAAGCCGTAGCCGGCGTGCTCGTCGTCGTTCCATGCGGCGCCTATGCCGAGGATGGCCCGCCCGGAGGAGATGACGTCCAGCGTCGTCACGATCTTGGCCAGCAGGGCCGGGTTGCGGTAGGTGACACCCGTCACCATGGCGCCGAGTCCCGCCCGCCTCGTGCGGGCGGCGATGGCGCTGAGGGTCGTGTACGCCTCGAACATCGGGTCTGTGCGGGGCCCGACGTTCTGGATCTGGTAGAAGTGGTCCATCACCCACACCGAGTCGAACCCCGATTCCTCGGCGGTGACGGCGATCTGGGCGACCTTCTCGAACAGCTCCCCGTCCTCCACGCCGGGGAACGTGAAGCTCGGTATCTGCAGGCCAAAACGCGTCACGTGCATGGCGGTGACCTCCTTGAGGAGCGACGCGCCCGGGGGCCTCGGGCCGCGCGCTCGATGATCGGACTGGACGACGGTACCAACATTTCCTTATCTGGCCCCCGTGGGTACGCCGGTCGAGCGCGCCCCTGCGCGCCGCGGACGAGCACGCAGGCCACGAGGACGAAGCTCTAGCAGTCACGAGGACGAAGGCCCAGCCGGCGGATTCGAACGCGAACACTCCCTTGTTTGAGCTTCGAGCCGGCGCTATGGTGCCATTTGTCGGGCCTGTGCCCGAAAGCGTTGAGTTGTCACAGGCGGCCAGCCTGGGGTGGGGAGGCGTTGGCCACGACCAGTACGCACGTGGGGGACCGGGCGGAGGTACCTTTCTCCAGGTACCAGGCTCTTCGCGGCGCTGTGGGCGCCTTAGCCTGTAGCCGCCCGGGCACCCTTGCGGTTGCCGATTACACGGGGCTGGCATTGGCGCCGCCCGCTGGCCCGGGTGCCACGCACGAATACCGTCGCCTGCACCGAGCAGCTGGACTGCCAGGTTCGGGATCGCCCACGCGCGCACGCGGCCGGACACCGGCCGCTGTGTTTTCGTGCCGCGGGGCCCCCATACCGCCCAGGAACGCACCAGAGAAGGGAAAGAGATAGCGCACCAGAGAAAGGAAAGAGATACCGATGGGCTTCACATCCGAATCAGGAGGTAACGCGATGTCGCGGAGAAAAGCCGTTGTTTCAGCGTCGAGAAGGCACAAGCTGTTCTTGGTGGCGACGCTAGGCGGCCTGATAGCCCTGGCGGCCAGCATGATGCCAGCAGGCGCGTCAACCGTCAGCCCGCGCCTTTCCCACAAGATCGGCGGCTCCGTGTCGGTCTGGGCCGAGTGGACCAGCACCGAGGGGCAGGACTTCCAAGCGGTGCTCTCGCCCTTCGAGTCCGAGACTGGTATCAGCGTCAACTACAGCGGCAAGGGGAGCAACATGGACACGGCGATCGACGCCGCGGTCGCAGGCGGAGCGCCCCCTCAAGTCGCGCTCGTGCCGGACCCCGGTACCGTGGTCGGCCTCGCCAAGAAACACCAGATCCAACCTCTCGCACCCGTTATAGGAAGCGAGGCTTCGGACTACGGATCTGCCTGGAACAACCTGGTCACCTACAACGGCAAGCTCTACGGCGTCTGGTTCAAGGGCGCCAACAAGAACACGATCTGGTACAACCCGGCCGAATTTGCCGCCGCGGGCCTGAAGACAACTCCCAAGACATGGCAGCAGCTCATTGCTGACGCGGCGACCTTGAGGAGAGCAGGCGTCACTCCGTTCTCGCTTTGCACGAGTATCGGTTGGCCTGTGGCCGACTTCTGGCAGAACGTGTACCTCAAGTCCGCGGGCGCAACCAGCTACAACGCGCTGGCGGCGCACACGATCTCGTGGCAGAGCTCGACCGTGACGACGGCCTTCAGCACCTTCGCCCAGCTTGTCGGTCAGCCTTCATTCCTTCTCGGCGGCACCAAGGGTTCCCTCAACAACACCTACCCGACCTGCGTGGACAACGTCTTCCCGAAGGCCGGAGTCACGCCGAAGGCGGCGATGGTGTTCGAGGGCGACTTCGTCGTCTCCGAGATCCTCGGCAACTCCACCAACTACGCCGCGGGCACCACCGCCGCGGGCGGAAAGAAGTGCACCCTGAGTGCGGCAGCCACCCCGTGCTTCGACTTCTTCCCGTTCCCGGCACTGGCCGCCGACCAGAAGTACAACTCCGCCATCCAAGGAGCCGGTGACGTGGCGATGCTGTTGCGCGCGACCCCGCAGGCCAAGGCGCTCATCAAATACCTGGGCAGCCCGGAGGCCGGCGAGATCTGGGCGCACCTGGGCGGCTTTGCCTCGCCCAACAAGATGGTGAGCCTGAGCAGCTACCCGGACCCGGTCACCAGGGCAGACGCCGCCGAGCTGCAGAACGCGTCCGGCTTCGTCTTCAGCCTGGACGACCTGCAGGGCAGCTGGGAGCCAAGCCTGTGGCAGGACATGCTCAACTTCGTCAAGAACCCGAGCTCGAAGAACGTCACCTCAATCGAAAAGACGATGCAGTCCCAGGCCACGGCCGCGCTGGGCCACTAGGACACTGCGACTCGAATGAATCCGCCAGGGTGCGCCCGGATCTGTCCGGGCGCACCCTGGCACGTCGCCGGAGGGGGAGGGCTCTGAGATGGCGGTAGCCGTTCTGGACCGACGACGCACCCCGCGCGCCGGGCGAAAGGACAAGGGCAAAGGACAGCGCCATCTGCAGTCGCTCGCGTTCTTGATCCCCGGTGCGGTCCTTCTCGGCGCCATCGTGATCTACCCCGCCATCCAGACGGTCCGGTACAGCTTCTACAACGAGACGGCGACACGGGCCGTCGGCCTTGCCAACTACAAATCGCTGTTCTCCACGGCCGACACTCTCGTCGCGCTGCGCAACAACGTCATCTGGGTCATCGTCTTCCCGTTCATAGTGACGGTCATAGGCCTGGTATTTGCTGTGCTTTCCGAGCGGATCCGCTGGGCCACCGCCTTCAAGACAGTCATCTTCTTGCCCATCGTCTTCAGCGTCACGGCCTCGTCTTTGGTCTTCACCCAGATCTTTCAACTGGATCCGCATGTCGGGGTGGTCAACGCCGTCGTCCAGACCGTGGACGACTGGATCCATCCGCCCGGCGCCTACCCGCTCTCGGCAGGCGAGACCGTCTCGACTATTGCCACCTACGGCGTCGCTCCCGGCCCGCATGGCACGCTCGTGAGCAGCAAGGCGGTGAGCGCGGGCGACGCGGTGCGGTTGGGCTTGACGGGCATAAACGCCGACGCGCTCACGGTGCTGGGGGCTCGGGCGGCCCGCACGCCCGTTGCCTCGGCAGGGTCGATCACGGGCTTGGTCTGGCGGGACTTCTCGATATCCAACCCGAGCAACATCACCTCTGTCTATGCCGACGAGGACGGATTTCCTAACATGCGGCTCGCCCTGTTGAAAAGCGACGGGAGCACCGCAGCGACGACTGTCACTGATGCCTCCGGCCTATTCAGGTTCTCCGACGTCGGCGCTGGGCGCTTCCACGTCGAGATCCAGGCGTCCAACTTCCAGGCGGGCTTCTCGGGCACGTTCTGGCTCGGCCCGCAGTCGATCACCCCGACCGGAAATCTCAGCCAGACCGCCCAGGCGCTGTTGAGCGTCCCCCTCATCGACATATCGATGATCCTGGCCTACCTGTGGATCTGGGCCGGCTTCACCATGGTGTTGATCGCGGCCGGCCTTGCAGCTCTCGACCGCGAGGCTCTCGAGGCGGCCCATGTCGACGGCGCCTCGGAGTGGCAGACATTCCGGCGCGTCACGATGCCGATGCTGGCCCCGGTGCTGACAGTCGTGCTCGTGACCATGGTCATAAATGTGCTGAAGATCTTCGACATCGTCATCAACCTCGGCGCCGACAATTCGGGGCCCGGGGGCCAAGCCAGCACCCTCGCGTCCGACGTCTACAACTACGGCTTCGGGGGAGGGGTCCATACCGGCCTGGCGAGCGCCCTCGCCGTGGTCCTGTTCATACTCGTCGTGCCCGCGATGCTGTTCAACCTGAAGAGGATCGGTGGCAACAAGTGACCACTGCGACCGCTACCCCGATTGCGTCCCCGGCTCCGGCCATCCCGCCGGACCCGGGCCCGAAGCGGACGAGGAGCTGGATCAGCCGTTTCCGCCCGTCACGGATCGTCGTCAACGTTGTCCTCGGCGCGATCGCACTGTTCTGGCTCATGCCGAGCCTGTCCATGCTGATCATCTCGTTCCGCCCGGCGGGGCTGTTCGAGATATCAGGATGGTGGAAGGCGTTCACTACGCCCTCGCAGCTCACTTTGCAGAACTACAAGGAGCTGTTCGTCGGAGGCAATTCCACCGTGCTCGGGGGAGGGGTCCCTTCGGGCCTGGCGCCCGGAAGCGTCCTCGACTCGCTCAGGACCTCCCTCGAGATCAGCATCCCCGCCACCATCCTCGTGACCCTGATAGCCAGCCTCACCGCTTACTCGCTCGTGTTCGGCAGGTGGCGGGGCCGCAACATCGTCTTCCTCACGATCGTCGGCTTGATGGTGGTGCCCTTGCAGGTGGCGCTGATACCGGTTGCCTCCCTCTACAAAGACCTCGGCTCGGCCATCGGTTGGAACCCGTTCGGGACCGTCTCAGGGGTCGTCATGTTCCACGTTGCCTTCGGGCTGCCTTTCGGCATCTTCCTCATGCGCAACTTCTTCACGGGGATACCGACGGCTCTGATCGAGGCGGGCCGTATCGATGGCGCCGGTGAATGGACGCTGTTCCGGCGGGTGGTGATCCCCCTCGCCGTGGCCGCCGCCGCCTCCTTGGCGATCTTCCAGTTCATCTGGGTCTGGAACGACTTGTTGGTGGCGCTGGTGTTCCTCGGAGGAAGCCCACACGTGCCTCTGACACTGTTCCTCTACAACCAAGAGCGCACCCTGGCGGCCAATTTCTGGATCATCTCGACTGGGTCCATGGTCTCGATCATCGTCCCGCTGATCGTCTTCCTTTCCTTCCAGCGGTACTTCGTACGGGGCATGCTTGCCGGCGCGGTGAAGTAGCAGGGAGCTCCAGGATCTCGATCCCTGGTCGACCAGGAACGCCGATGTGCGCTCCGAGGCGCTTGTTGGCGCCGCAAGAAACGCGATCGCCGAGCTGTTGCCTCGTTCGGGATCCGGTTACTCGCGGGCGCGGAGCGCCTGCACGACGACGTAGAGGTTGTGAGGGCCTCGAACGACGCCGCCGCCGTCGATGGCCCACCTCGAGGGCCCGCTGTGGACGTGACGTGGTGGAGTCGCCGAGCAGGGACCGCGGGAGGGGTCGACCATACCCGGCGCCGCGATCTGCGCGCACGGGTGGTGCGGGTACATGATGTGCCCCGATGAGGGGCAGGATCTGGCTAGTCGTGGGGGTGGCGGCGGGAGCGGCCATCGGGATCGGCAAGCTGCCCTACTTCGCCGGCGCCGCAACGTCTCTTTCCGACACGGCCCTGCGGGTAGTCGCCTCGGCGGGCAGTTCCCTCACGCGCTCGATCGCCAAGCACGGCGCCTCGCAGCGCGCCGTGGTCGGGATCACGGCGATCGTCTCGGTGCTCGTGCCGGGCGTGACGGCCATGCTCTTGATCTACGCCGCCCGCGCCACGCTTCACCTGCGGGCCGTGATCGCCTTCCTGGTCGCGGCCCTCGGGGTGGCGGCCTTCTTCTACCTGCCGCACGGCACCGCCATCGGCGTCGCCGTGCTGGCGCTGACCGGAGCCGCCATAGCCGTCGCTGCCACCGGCCCGCTCGTCGCCGCGCCCCTGGCGGGGCTCGCAGGGCTGATCGGCGCCTCTTTCCTCCCGAGAATTCTCGCCAGCCACAGCACGCTGCCCAACGTCCCCGTCGCCGCCTTGAACACGGCCTTCTTCGCCGGTGTCGGCTCGCCGTACTGGTTGAGGATCGTCGTGCTCGCCATCGCCGCCCTGCCCTTTGCCATCGCGGTGCGGCTCATCGTCCGCTGAGCTGCTCCGGCCGGGGCGTGCCGAGCCTTGGCCACCGCAGCCGTCGCGCTCGCCAAGGGCCCGGACCGGGGATCTGATGGGACCGGCGCAGCAAGCATTAGTTTGAGATCCTCGGTGAGGGGTTTACAAAAGGGGCGCACGTGAGCGAGATCGAGATCGGCATCGGCAAGTCGGGGCGTCGGGCCTATGGCTTCGACGACATCGCCATCGTTCCGTCGCGACGCACGCGCGACCCCGAGGACGTCGACATCTCCTGGAAGATCGACGCCTTCGACTTCGAGCTGCCCTTGATGGCCTCGGCCATGGACGGCGTCGTCAGCCCCGCCACCGCCATAGAGATCGGCCGGCTCGGCGGCGTCGGCGTGCTCAACCTCGAGGGCCT
>Ga0181519_10005022_pt1 | contig 10634 bp, 11 predicted proteins | sample PEATcosm2014_Bin_26_FD_121102 | JGI IMG/M metagenome (GOLD analysis project Ga0181519, IMG submission 121102) | Peatland microbial communities from MTU Mesocosm Facility, Houghton, MI, USA - PEATcosm2014_Bin02_10_metaG | ecosystem: Environmental > Terrestrial > Soil > Wetlands > Peat | place... | reverse complement strand
GTTCGAGGATGGAACGCTCAACGCTTCGGTCAACTGCGTCGATCGTCACCTGCCGGACAAAGCCGGCAGGCCCGCTATCCTGTGGGAGGGCGATGCCCCCGGAGAGAGCCGCGTTGTCACCTGGGGCGAACTGGCCGACAAGGTGAACCGCCTCGCCAACGTGCTGAAGGGTCTGGGCGTTGGTAAGGACGACGTGGTCACGATCTACCTGCCTGTCATCCCCGAGGTGATGGTGGCGATGATGGCCTGCGTGCGCATCGGCGCGGTCCATTCGGTCGTCTTCTCCGGTTTTTCCGCCGAGGCCTTGGCGAGCCGGATCGAGGATGCGCGGGCGAAGGTCGTCGTCACAGCCAACGAGGGTCATCGCGGAGGCCGCGTTCATTCTCTCAAGCGCAATGTCGACGCAGCACTGCTCGATCAGCCTACGGTCGAGAACGTTGTCGTTGTGCGTCGCAGCGCCACCGCAGCGCCGATGATGCCGGGACGCGATGTCTGGTATGACGAGGCGATCGCCGCCGCCGATCCCTGGTGCGAGCCGGTTGAGCTGGGCGCCGAGGATCCGCTCTTCATCCTGTACACGTCGGGCTCGACCGGAGGGCCCAAGGGCCTCCTGCACACGACCGGCGGCTATCTCACGCACGCTGGGACGTCCTGGCGCAACATATTCGATTGGCGCGACGGCGATGTGTTCTGGAGCACGGCCGATGTGGGCCGGGTCACCGCCCATACCTACAAGATTTACGGTCCGCTGCTGAACGGCGCCACGAGCGTGATGTTCGAGGGCGTCCCGACATGGCCGGACTCTTCCCGCTGGTGGTCGATCATCGAGAAGCACGGCGTGAGCAGCTTCTACACCGCGCCCACCGCCCTGCGCGCGTTGATGCGCGAAGGGGATGGGCCCGTGCGCAAGCACGACCTGTCGTCTCTGCGCGTGCTCGGCTCGGTCGGCGAGCCTATCAATCCCGAGGCGTGGCGCTGGTTTCGCCAGGTCATCGGGGGCGGGCGCTGCCCGATTGTGGACACCTATTGGCAGACCGAAACCGGCGCCGTGCTGCTGACGCCGCTGCCGGGCGCGGTTCCCAACAAGCCGGGCATGGCGGGAAAGCCCTATCTTGGCGTCCGTCCTGAAGTGGTGGACACGCAAGGCGTCGCGCTGGAGGGCGCGGCGTCTGGAAATCTATGTTTTCGCGGCAGTTGGCCGGGGCAGGCGCGCACCATCCTCAACGACCGCGAGCGCTTTGTGCAAACCTATTTCGCGCCCTATCCAGGACGCTTCTTCACGGGCGACGGCGCTTCGCGCGACGCGGACGGCTATTACCGCATCAGCGGCCGTGTAGATGATGTCGTCAACGTCTCGGGCCACCGCCTCGAAACGGTCGAACTGGAGAGCGCCATCGCCTCGCATCCGGCGGTCGCGGAGGCGGCGGTTGTCGGCTATCCCCACGAGGTGAAGGGGCAGGGGGTGTTCGCCTATGTCACCTTGAAGGAAGGTTTTGAAGAAACCGAAATACTACGCGCGGAGATCGTCGCCTGGGTGCGCGTGCGCATCGGTCCCATCGCCAGCCCCGATATCATCCAATGGGCGCCGGCGCTGCCCAAAAATCGCGCCGGAAAAATCCTGCGCCGCATCCTCGCCAAGGTGGCAGCCAACGATTTCGAGAATTTCGGCGACGTCTCGACCCTCGCCGAACCCGCCGTGGTCGATGAGATCGTCAAGCGCCGCCAGCAAACTGTTGCGAACCGGAAATGCGCATGAACGCTGAAGAATGGCGCGACTTCCGCCCAGAGACGATCGCCGCGCAGACCCTGAGCGGCGTGGACGCGGCCACCGGGGCAGTCATTCCCCCGATTCATCCGTCCACGACCTACGAGCGTGACGCGGACCTGAGCTATTCGCGCGGCGCTTGCTATTCGCGCCCCGACAATCCTACCTACGCCGTCGCCGCAGACACGCTGACCGCGCTTGAAGACGGCGCCGCCAGCCTGCTGTTCGCCTCGGGCATGGCGGCGGCGACGGCGGTGTTCCAGGCGCTCGATCCCGGCGACCATGTCCTTGCGCCCTCGGTCATGTATTGGGCGCTGCGGGCGTGGCTGTTGGGCGCCGCCACGCGCTGGGGCCTTGATGTCGAACTGGTCGATACCGCCGACCTCTCCGCCGTCAAGGCGGCGCTGCGCCCCGGCAAGACCAAACTCGTCTGGCTGGAGACGCCGGCGAACCCGTTGTGGACTGTGAGCGACATCGCCGCCGTCGCCGATCTCGCTCATGGCGCGGGGGCGCGGCTTGCCGTGGATTCCACCATCGCCACGCCGGCGTTGACGCGCCCGCTTGCTCTCGGCGCCGACCTTGTCATGCATTCGGCGACGAAATACCTGAACGGACATTCCGACGTGGTCGCCGGCGCCCTGACCTGCGTGCGCGAAGACGGTTTTTGGGCGCGCATAAAACTGGCGCAAGCGCAGAATGGCGGGGTGCTCGGGCCCTTTGAAGCCTGGTTGTTGCAACGCGGCTTGCGCACGCTTTTCCCGCGCGTGCGCTGGCAGTCGCAGAGCGCGCTGGCGCTGGCCGAACGGCTTTCGGCTCACGCGACCGTGGCGCGCGTCTTCTATCCGGGATTGCCGGATTTTCCCGGCCACGACGTGGCGCGGCGGCAGATGCAAGGCGGCTTCGGCGGCATGCTGTCCATCCGCGTGCGCGGCGGACGCGACGCCGCCGTCGCCACGGCCGCCAAAGTACGTCTTTGGAAGCGCGCCACCTCGCTCGGCGGCGTGGAAAGCCTGATCGAGCATCGCGCCAGCATTGAAGGTCCGACCTCACCGGTTCCGGACGACCTCTTGCGGCTCTCGGTCGGACTAGAAGCGCCCGAAGACCTGTTCGAAGATGTGCGCGCCGCGCTCGAAAGATCGACATGACGAAAATTGATGTGCCGACCTGTTCCGAGTGCCGGCAGTTGCAATGCTACCGCCAGGACGCGCGTTATCCCAAACATTGTGCGACCACCGCGCTGGAGGAGGGCGAGCGCGCGGAGCTGGCGGCGCTCTATGCTGGCGCCGACGCGGACGATTCCAAGCTCGCCCACGCCGCCGCCGAGGTCGAGGGCCTTTATTACGGCAAGATCAACCGCGTCGAAGAAACCGTCGCCTTCGCCCGGCGCATCGGCGCCGACAGGATCGGCATAGCCACCTGCTTCGGCCTGATCGAGGAGACCCGGGTCCTGGTAAAAATCCTGCGCCTCGCCGGGTTCAAGACTTTTGCCGCGCTGTGCAAGGTGGGGTCGATCGACAAGACCGAAATGGGCATTTCCCAAGTGCTGAAGATCAAGTGCGACAGCTATGAGGCTGGCTGCAACCCGATCCTCCAGGCCCGGCTTCTGAACCATGAAAACACCGGCCTCAATATCATCATGGGCCTGTGCGTCGGCCACGATTCCCTGTTCACCAAGCATTCCGAGGCCCCGGTCACCACGCTGGTCGTCAAGGATCGCGTGCTCGGCCACAATCCTGTCGCCGCGCTCTACACCGTGGGCTCCTACAGCGCCCGCCTGCTTGATCACGAACGGCTGAAAAGCCTCTGACTGCGAGCGGAGTTGCCGTCATGAACACCATCGTTTCGTCCGTGTCGCTGTCCCTAGACATCGCGCCCTATCTTGACGTCGCCGAGGTTCGCCGCGTGCGGCCGCGCGTGGACATCGCCATCGCCGACCGCGCCTGGCGACCGCTGGTAGAGGACCGCCAGCGCGATTGGGTGGCGAGCGTCGCCGCCCCGGCCTTCAAGAGTCTTCGCGCCTGGCGCGGCGACGCCGCCTGCAAGGCGTTTTGCGCGCTCGGCACAGGCGCAGGCCTCGACGCGCTCGCGGCGATCGAACTGCTGGGCGCGGACGTGGTCGGCTTGACCGACCTGTTTCCCGACGTAGTCGAGGCCGCCGCCGGCAACGTCCGGCGCAACCTCGCAGCCGGAAATGAGATCGCGCTTCATGCCGGCGCTGGCGACCTGCTGGCGCCCCTGCGGGCGAGTGAGGTCAAATTCGATCTGATTTATGAAAACCTGCCCAACCTGCCTTTGGCCGACGCCGCCGACGTGGAGGTGGACAAGACCAGTGCGGCCTTCCTGGCGCCGCGCAGCGAGCCCATGCCGCAAGCCGTGCGCGACTGGCTGCTGGCGCTGCACTATCTCGCTTTGGTTCAGGCCCATGATTTCCTCAAGCCCGGCGGCGCCGTTCTGTCCACCATAGGCGCCCGCCTGCCGCTGCGCGTTCTGACCGACATGGCCGAGGCGGCCGGCCACGCCACGAGCTTCCTCGCCTTCTGGTGGAAGGCGCAGGCCGACGCCGACGAGGTCATCGGCTCCTATGCGCAATGGCAGAAACAAGGCCTTGGTCCCTTCCACTTCTACCCGGTCGAAGTTCTCGAAGCCGCGTTTGCCGGGCTCGATCTCGAACAGGCGGGACGTGACGCCCTGTCCATCGAACACGACCTGCGTTCCTATCAACTCGACGCGGCGCAGGCGTGGCGCCTGCACCGCCAGGGGCGGCACATCGGCCACACGGTGGCGGCGCTGCTGTCGGAGCCGAAGCGATGAGCGCCGATCTCGCCAAACTGCTCGCACGCCTGCGCGGCCGGCTGAACCGTGCCGAGGGTCGCGCCGCGCGTGAAGCCGCCCATGTTCAGCGCCTGATCGATGGCGTGTCGGTCGAACAGCAGTCTTACGCGGCCACCAGCCATCCGCTCCTTCGCCACCTGCCCGCGGCGCTCGCTGGGCTGGAGCGCGACGCGCCTGACATTGCCGCGCTGCTGCGCCGGCTCGCCGAGGGTCTGCCTTGGCGCTACGGCTATGAGGCCAGCGCAGAACGGCCGGACCTGCATCTCAACATGGGCTGGGCGGAATTCGTCGGGCCGGCGGCGCCCTGGCGCAGCGACGAAGTCTGCCTCGGCCTGACGCTGATCGGCGCCAACACTCATTATCCCGCCCACCAGCATCCGGCGGTGGAACTCTATCATGTGCTCACGGGCGTCGCCGAATGGAGCAGCCATTGGCGCCGACCGGGCGCGTTCATCCTGCACGACAGCAACCAGACGCATGCCATGCGAACCGGCGATGAACCGCTGCTCGCCCTCTACACCTGGAGAGGCGACGTGTTCTCTTCTTCGCTGTGGAGCCAGCAGCCATGAGCCTGCATCCGCAATCCCTCGCCTTGCACGCCGGCCATCGCGCCGATCCGCAGACCGGGGCGGTGGCGCCGCCCATCTATTTCACCACGTCCTACCACTATCCGAGCGCGGATTACGCCACGCGCCTGTTCGCTCTCGAAGTGATCGGCTACACGTACACCCGCACCAGCAATCCCTCGCGCGAGGTGCTGGAGCGCCGGGTCGCGGCCATGGAGGGTGGCAAGGCGGCGCTCGCCCTGGCGTCCGGTGTGGCTGCCCGGGGAGATGCGCTGCTGTCGCTGGCTCAGGCGGGCGACAATGTCGTGTTCGCGCGCGCTGTCGCCCAGGGCGGCGGGCGCGCGCTGGCGATCCAGTTGCGCCGCTTCGGCATCGAAGTGCGCGACGCCGCCTCCGTAGAGGATTTCGTGTCCGCCACGGATACGCGCACCCGCTTGTGGTTCGCAGAGAGCCTTGACCTTGCGACCCTGGAGCGTTTCCCCATCGCCGCTGTCGCCGGGGCCGGCCGCGCCTTGGGTGTCCCGCTGGTGATCGACAATTCGAACTTGCCATGCCTCGTTCATCCGGTGGAGGAGGGCGCCGCCGTCGTGGTCTATTCCGCGGACTCGTGGCTGACCGGGCGTGGCGGCGCCGATGGCGGGGTGCTGGTCGACGCCGGGACGTTTTCTTGGGAGTCTGATCGCTTCCCGACACTCCACGCGCCCGATCCCTCCTACCACGGCGCCGTCTGGACCGAAGTCGTGAAAAAATGGAACGCCTCGCCGCTGACGGCGCGCGCGCGCGGCGGGGTGTTGCGCGACCTCGGCGCCGCCATCAGCCCGATGGCGGTGTTCCAAATTCTGCAAGGGCTGGAAATCCTGCCGCTGCGCATGCGCGCGCATGCCGAAAACGCCGCACGCGTGGCCGAGGCGCTGGCGTCCCGGCCCGAGGTGACTGGACTTGCGGCGGCGGGCGGCCTCGTGGCGTTCAGCCTCCCGAAGCCGAAGAAGTTCGTCGCCGCGCTGTCGCTCTTTTCGCGCAAGGCCGGCCTCGGTGGGCTGAGAAGTTTGGTCCTGGACTCGGCCAATGGCCGCATCTTGCTTTCGGTCGGCGTGGAACATGCCGACGACATACTGGACGACCTTTCGGCCGCCCTCAATTCCAACGGACAGTGAGACTTACTATGACGTTAAAGCCGGAAACCCTCGTCCTGCATGCAGGCTATCGCAGCGATCCCACCACCACCTCGGTGGCGGTGCCGATCTACCAGACCACCAGCTATCAGTTCCGCGACACGAAGCACGCTGCCAATCTGTTCGGGCTTTCCGAACTCGGCAACATCTACACCCGCTTGATGAACCCCACCACCGACGTGCTGGAGCAACGTCTGACCGCGCTGGAGGGCGGCGCCGCCGCGCTGGCCGTCGCCTCAGGACAGGCAGCGAGCACCTTCGCCATCCTGAACGTCGCCCAGGCCGGCGACAATTTCGTCACCTCGACCGACCTCTATGGCGGGACCTGGAACCTGTTCGCCAACACGCTCAAACAGCTTGGCATCGAGGCGCGCTTCGTCGATCCCTCCGATCCCGAAAATTTCCGCCGCGCCACGGATTCGAAAACGCGCGCCTGGTACGCCGAAACACTGCCCAATCCCAAACTTCAGGTGTTCCCGATTCCCGAAGTGGCGAAGATCGCCGACGAACTCGGCGTTCCCCTCATCATCGACAACACGGCCGCCCCGATCATTGCGCGCCCGTTCGACCACGGCGCCCACATCATCGTCTATTCGACGACCAAATATATCGGCGGGCACGGGACATCGATCGGCGGCGCGATCATCGACTCAGGCAAATTCGACTGGGAGAAGCATGCCGAGCGCTTCCCGCTGCTGAACCAGCCAGATCCCAGCTATCACGGCGCTGTCTGGACGCAGGCGGTCAAGCCGCTCGGCCCCATCGCCTACATTCTTCGCGCCCGCGTCACCCTGCAACGCGACATCGGCGCCGCCGTCAGCCCGTTCAATGCCTTCCAGACCCTCCAGGGCCTCGAAACCCTGCCATTGCGCATCCGCGAGCACAACAAGAACGCGCTCGCCGTCGCCGAGTATCTCGCCAAGCACCCGAAGGTCGTCAAGGTGATCCATCCCAGCGTGCAGGCGGGCGAGCCGAGGCGGCGCGCCGACGCCGTGCTCAAGGGTGGCTATGGCGCCCTGGTGGGCTTCGAACTGTCGGGCGGCAAGCAGGCCGGCAAGAGTTTTATTGATGCGCTGAAACTGCTCTATCATGTCGCCAACATCGGCGACGCTCGCAGCCTCGCGATTCATCCTGCGACAACAACGCATTCGCAGCTCTCGCCGGAAGACCAGTTGGCGACCGGCGTGTCGGACGGATATGTGCGCTTGTCCGTGGGGATCGAGCATATCGACGACATCATCGCCGACATCGCCCAGGCGCTCGAAACGGCCTGAAGGAACAGGCGGCGCCGTCGGGGGGGCGGCGCCGCCTGTCTTGCGCGGCGCCGATGAGGAGAGACGGCGCCGGCGTGCAACTCGGTGTGAATCACTCTTGTGCGTCGAAGCTCAACGTGGCTTCCCGAGATTTTCCTTTTCAGGCTTTTCAATTCAAAGCGAGCAGTCGGTTACCGCGCCAATCGAAATCGATGCGGTCGAGGATTGCGGCTCGCGGCGGCAACTGAACGAGGAATCCCATGCCATCCAGCGACCCCAGCCGAGGCAATGCCAGGGCGCACGCATCGCGATAATGGTCGACGACGGTCGCGCCGAGGACGAACCCCGGCTTGCGCGTCATTGTCCCTCCGGTCGATTGGTCGACGTGAACCGTGGAGCGTTCAAGGGAAACAACGGGAACCAGACCCTCGCCCCAGGCGCCGCGATACACACTCGAAACGAAGGCGTGCAATTCTCGCCGTGCGCTTGGCGTGAAGCTTACCGTGATGGGGCGGAAGGAGAGCGTCGCCATTGCCTGGTCCAATTCTGCACGCGGTTCAGATCGCGTATGAAAAGGCGCGGTAGTTGAGCTCTCGCAGCACCTGATCCATATCGCGATAAGGCTCTTCATTATGTTTGGCGACGACCTTCGCTGGCACGCCGGCGACGGTGGTGTGGGCCGGAACGGGATGCAGCACGACTGACCCCGCTGCAATCCGCGCATATTCTCCCACTTCGATGTTGCCGAGGATTTTCGCTCCGGCGCCGAGAAGGACGCCGCGCCGAACCTTCGGGTGGCGGTCGCCAGCCTCCTTGCCCGTGCCGCCAAGCGTTACGTTTTGCAAGATCGAGACGTCGTCGTCGATCACTGCCGTCGAACCGACGACGAACCCGGTTGCGTGATCCAGGAACACGCCCTGTCCAATGTGCGCCGCCGGGTGAATATCGGTCTGGAACAGATCCGATGAACGGCTTTGCAAATAAAGCGCAAAATCCGGCTTGCCACGCGTCCAGAGATGGTGGGCTAGGCGGTGTATCTGGATCGCGTGATATCCTTTGAAATACAAGAAGGGTTCTATGAAACGGTCGCAGGCGGGGTCGCGGTCGATCACGGCGTTAATGTCCGCGCGAAAAGCAAGACCAATGTTGGGCTCAGCGCCCAGCGCCGATGTGAACGTGGCGACGATCTGGCCCACGGGAACAAAGTCGCTGGAGAGGCGGCTCGCGACGCGATGGATCACGGCCTCCTCAAACGAATCCCTGTCGAGAATTGTTTGCCGCAGCAAGGCGCGCAGATTGGGTTCGGCGTCGAAAGCGGCTTCCGCCTCTTCGAGGAGCTTTCTCCACAACGAATCCTTTGCCGCGGCCGGGTGGGCAAGAGGCGCGGAGAATGTTGAGGAAGCGGCGAGGGTCAAATGGCGGGGAGTTGGCGGCATGGATCCTCCATCAAATGGCGCATCGGACACTCAGGCCTCAATCGGCGGTGCAATCGAACGATCAGGTCAAACGCAGACAAAAAAGAAATGACCTCGCGTGCGAGGCCATTCCGACCAATTCCCGGTGGCGGGGGTGGACGTTCCGTCCCGAGAGGGTCGTTGCGTTGGGTGCGCGAAGAGGCGCCGTGAAGGCGCCTGCCGAAGACCGGCAGGCGTCACAGTGTCGAAGCACGTCGAAACGCGCCGTTCGGATCAGCTCGCGGTGACGCTGCTCGGTAGAGAAGCGACCGGCGTCGAGATGTGCTCAACCGCCGCGGCCTTCTTCGAGCCGCCCTGCCAGTAGGCCGGGAACCAAGTGGTGTGCGTCAGGATCGCCAGGTGCACGAGGATCGCGATCACCGTCACGGAGCCGAGAAACAGCGGGAGGCCGACGCTCGGGGGGACAACCGTCCAGACTTTAGCCTGATTAGCCATGGGGAAAATCTCTCTTAGGCGACGTATCGAAATAACCGCTCCAATTTTCGCGCCTTCGTCCGCTTCAATCGTATGCTTAACCTGACCGCCCCGAGGAACCATTGATTTAGTTATTTCGCTGCGTCGCCTTAGTGGAGCCAGGGAGTAGCGGTGAAGGCGAGGAAATGCGCGATCAGGGCGATGCCGAGGAAAACCCGGGTTCCGTCGATCACGTGTTTATGCAGCTCTTCAGCCTGGTCCGGGGTGAGCGTATCAGCCATCTGTACACCTCTCTTGATGAGCCGCTGCTTCTTATTGGGAAACCTACGAACAGGTCCCGCGCCCCAGCGGCAGGGCGGCGGAAGCTCTGGCGAAATCTGCTGTCGCCGTCGCATCACGCAAGATAAAAATATAAAGACGATAATTTTTGTCAACTAAAAGCCTCGCGGTGCGGCAAATAAGCCGGTTGTTCCGTTGAACCTAGGCGCAATGAGAATTTTCGGTTTAATCCCACTGAAAAAGTAGTGATTTCGTCCAACTTGTCTTGGGCCGGGAGCGCGACGCCGGTGTATTTCAACCAAGAATGGTCACGATGCGACGTTCTGCCGCAGGGGGTGGTTGTCGGTGACCGCGCGGTTTCAGGGCGGGTCGGGCAGGGAGATGTCGCCCGGGCAGTCGCGGCGAAGCGGAGCGCGCCGGCATCGTACACACGCTGTTATGCGAGGTCGACTTGGTACACCGCGAGCGCGCCCGCGCCCCCGGCGTGCGAAGCGCCGGGCACAACGCCGCAGTTGTAGCCGTTCATTGCGTTTGCCGTGCCGATGCTGATCGGAACTCGCGTATCACGGCTACGCATGTTTCCAATCCGCTGGGGATGCTGACGCCGGTTGCCGAAATGACCGCGCTGGCGCACAGACATGGGGCCTGCCTGCTGGTTGATGGCGCGCGAAGCGTGTCGCACATGCCGGTGCACGTGCACGCGATCGGCCGCGATTTTTCGTTTTCTCGGGAAACAAGGTGTTAGGTTCTACGGCCATCCGCGCGGTCTATGGCAGCGCGTTCTATGGCCGCGAGGCGGTGCTGGAGAAGAATCCGCCGTGGCAGGGCGAGGGCAACATGATCGCCGACGTCACTTTTGAACGCACTCTGTTCAACCC
>Ga0181519_10005020_pt1 | contig 10636 bp, 11 predicted proteins | sample PEATcosm2014_Bin_26_FD_121102 | JGI IMG/M metagenome (GOLD analysis project Ga0181519, IMG submission 121102) | Peatland microbial communities from MTU Mesocosm Facility, Houghton, MI, USA - PEATcosm2014_Bin02_10_metaG | ecosystem: Environmental > Terrestrial > Soil > Wetlands > Peat | place... | reverse complement strand
GATGAAACGGCTACACCGGCACTCTGTCCTCACCCTCGGCGACGACCCAAAGGACTACACCGGCAATTTCGCCGAAGTCGTCGATCTGGGAACCTTCGATTCTCCGTGGATCATGGACCACGAGCATCATCACTACTTCTGGCTGCGCCACCGCAAGCGCACCTACGCCGAGGACTGGCCCCAGCTCAAGTATTGGTACTGATCCTGCAACGTCCCGAGTTCAGTGCAGCGATTGAGGGTCTTCCGGCTCGGCCAGCATTTCTCCCAGGCGGTCAAGCTTACGGTCCCACTCCGGCCTGCGGGCTTTAAGCCATTCTCCCGCCAGATTCAGCCCCGCCGATTCAACGCGGCAACTGCGCACCCTGCCGGTTTTTTCCGTGGCCACAAGACCTGCCTCCTCCAACACCTGCAAATGCTGCACCACCGCTGCAAGCGTCATCTGAAAGGGCTCGGCCAGGTGTGAAACCGACATGGGCCCGAAGCTGAGCCGCTCCAGAATCGCGCGCCGCGTCGCATCTCCCAGTGCCTGGAAGACGCGGTCGATCTCGATCTTCTTCTTGTCCATCACGCCGCGCCTCCCGCCGCCCCGCTCCGCTTATCGCCCCAGCTCCGCTGCCAGTTTGTCCAGAAGCGTGCGCCATCCCGCCTGCCGCATTTCAGGGCCGTCGGCGCCCTCCAGAAATGCGCTCTGAAACGTGAGGACGAGGTTGGTGCCTGTTTCGGACGGCAGCAGCTCAACCGTCCCCAGCGATATCGAGAAGTAGTTCTCTTCCAGAGCCATGGTGGAGGTGAAAATGATGCGCCGGTTGGGGACGATGTTTCGGTAGATGTTTTCGCTCTTGAGCGTGCGGCCCGCCAGCGGATGGCCTTCCTGAAAGCCGGATGCGTAATGCTCCCCGCCCCCAACCCGAAAGTCCAGGTCGTAGCTTTCAATCTGTTTGCTATCGCCATCGGCATACCAGCGGCGCTTCTTGGCCGGGTCGGAAAAAGCGGCAAATACGCGCTCTGGCGGCACAGGATAGGCGCGCTCGACGACGAATGTGTTGTGAACTACAGCTTGTTGTTCCATGGTGTTCATTCCTTCCTCCGGGAGAGATAGTTAAGTCTACACTTGAGTATCTGTCTGTTCTCGACAATTGTCAAGTGCATCCTTAAGTATTTTTCCTGGCTGCCCACAAGAGAACCCCGTGCCCCATCCTTGCGCCTTCTTTCCGGCGCAGGGGTGGGAAACCGCCAGACTCAAGCCGCGCAGACAGTGTCTCCCGCGCCGCAGGCGCCTGCCGCGCAAGCGGCGTCAGCCGCACCGCAGGTGCCCCGTGCTAATCTCTCCTCACCGCATGAGCCAAACCCATTCCGCGCAACCGCAAAGCTCATCTGCCGACCTGCCCCGCGTTCTGGGCGCTTCGCAAGCCACGGCCATCGTGGTCGGCACCATCATCGGCAGCGGCATCTTCCTCGTGCCCCGCGAGATGATGCAGGACGTAGGCTCCTCTGCGCTGGTTTATCTGGCATGGATCGTCGGCGGTCTGCTCTCGCTCTTCGGCGCCATGACCTACGCCGAACTCGGCGCCATGCTGCCCTACGCCGGGGGCGAGTACGTCTATCTTCGCGGCGCGTACGGCGACACCACGGCCTTCCTCTACATGTGGACCTGGTTCGCTGTCGCCAAGCCTGCTTCCATCGCCGCCGTCACCATTGGACTGGCCCGCACCCTCGGCTTCTTTCCCGCATTTCACTGGCTCAGCGACACGATTCCCGGCCCCATCCCGCTCGTCTGGTCGCAAGTCTTCGCCATTGCAGTCACCTGGTTCATCACCGGCCTCAACTATCTGGGAATCAAGAAGGCCGCCGACTTCCAGCTCGTTTTCACCACCCTCAAGGTGGTGCTCATCCTCATCGTTGCCGGCCTCTGCTTCGCCGCTTCGTCGGGCTCTCTGTCCAACTTCACTACCACGCTGCCCCACGCCGTTGGCGGTCTCACCGGCTTCATGGCCGCCCTTATCGCCACGCTATGGGCCTACGACGGATGGAACGACCTGACCATGGTCGCCGGCGAGGTCAAGCATCCGGAGCGCTCGCTCCCCATTGCGCTCATCGGCGGCCTGTTTATCGTCGGCTTCCTCTTCATGGCCACCAACGCCGCCATTCAGTACATTCTGCCCGCCGCACAAATCGCCGCCAGCGAGCGCCCCGCGGTGGCCGCGCTTACCGTGATTGCCGGGCCGGCCGGCGCGGGCTTTGTGGCTGCCGCCATGGCCCTCAGCATCTTCGTCACCCTCAACGGCACCATCATGTCCGGCGCGCGCATTCCCTATGCTGCCGCCCGCGACCGCCTCTTCTTCCGCCAGTTCGCCCACATTCATCCCCGCTGGCAGTCGCCCTCCACTTCGCTCATCGTGCAAGGACTCATCTCCACCGTTCTGCTGCTGTTCCTCAGCCGTTTCCAGCAGTTCTTCGAATTGGCCGTCTTTGCCGAGTGGCTCTTTTACATGCTCACCGCCACCACAGTCTTCGTCTATCGCCGTCGACGCCCCGACGCCCCACGTCCGTACAGAGTGTGGGGCTACCCGCTGCTGCCGGCCATCTTCGTCCTCTGCGCCACGGCCGTCCTCATCTCCAGTTACGCGGGCAACCTGAAAGGATCGCTCCTCGGCACCGCACTCATCCTCCTCGGCCTGCCGGTCCTGTGGCTTGTGCGCGGGCTCCATCGAAGCGCCTCGCCGGCATGACATCTTCTTTTTTCAATTCAAGATTGCCGGACACCAGTTTCCGCATCCCCTGCTTTACCTGGGACATCTCACAACCGATGCTTTCCTCAACTCCGGCTTCCCCTGCTCCCTCAACCTCCGCAGTCGAGCGAGTTCCATCGGGCGACGGCACAGCCCTGCTGGACAACCCCATCTTCAACGCGTTGCTCACGAGCCACAGTTCTCTTGCCATCCCGCACGGCCAGGCTCGACGCTACCCGGCAGAGATCGGCCCGCTGAGCGGCGTCCCGGATCAATCCGCGGAGAGCTACCGGGACCTGCGTGTCCTGGCCGGATCCGGAGGCATAGTCGGGCTTTTCTTTGATGAGCCACCCTCGCCCCCTCCCGGATGGACACTGCTCCGCGGCGGCCTTCTCGACCAGATGATTTCGACCGAAGCAGCCCGGCGCGCGCCTGGATTGCTCCCTCTGAAAGCGGAAATGCGCCCACTCACCGCAGCCGACGCCCCTCTCATGTTGGATCTGGCAACGCTCACCGAACCCGGCCCGTTTCATCTTCGCACCATTGAACTCGGCGCATTCTTCGGCATCTTCCATGGATGCCAGCTTGTCGCCATGGCTGGGCAGCGCCTCAGCCTGCCGGGATTTGTCGAAGTCAGCGCCGTTTGCACGCATCCCGACGCGCGCGGCCGCGGCTATGCTGCCGCGCTCATGACCACCGTGATGGAGGATATTCGCGCCCGCGGCAAAACTCCCATCCTCCATTCCTTCACGAGCAACGCTTCAGCCATAAGCGTCTATCGAAGCCTCGGCTTCAAGCTCCGCCGCAACTTTCATCTGGCCGTTCTTCAATGTGACCTTTGATTCATTTGCGTGGTTGCACACGGTCCCACACCCCTTTTCAGCCGGAAACCACCCGCGATATCATGGAATGGATGTCGTTTCCGATTAAAACCTGTGTCCTTTGCGGGGAAGAATTTGAACTCAGGCCGGACAAACCCGGCTTTGCCAACCGCTGTCCCGAGTGCAGCGCTCCTGAAGCGGCCAACGAATCCGGCAAGCCCTCCCTCGACGCGGGCGCAATGAAGGCGGACAGTGGATTGAATGCCGAACGCCGCCGCGCCATGCGCGATCTGCTCTATCGCAAGGAGAGCTGAACTTCGGCCTCTCGAATCCGCGCCTGAGCCGTTCCCTTCATCTACCATCAGATGAGGCTATGCCCTCGAAACCCAGGCTCGGACAAAACTTTCTCAACGACGCGCAAGCCATTCAGCGTATCGCCACGTCGCTGGGCGATCTGTCCGGCCGCACCGTCGTTGAGATCGGTCCCGGCGCAGGCGCTATTACCGCGGCCCTCGTGGGCCGAGCCGCCCACGTCGTCGCCATCGAGCTCGATCCGGCTCTTGCCTTACATCTCCGCACGGAATATTCGACCGCCAATCTCACCGTCCATCAGCAGGACGTGCTCTCCTTCGACTTCGCCGCCGCATCGGCGCAGGCCGGGCAGCCGTTGCTGGTCTTCGGCAACCTGCCCTACTACATCACCTCGCAAATCCTGCTCAAACTTGCCGCCAGCCACGCGGCCATCGACCGGGCTGCTCTGATGGTTCAGCGCGAAGTGGCTGATCGCGTCACCGCGGCGCCCGGCTCACGCGACTACGGCCTGCTCTCCGTCACCGTCCAGTTATTCGGTCCCGTCACCAGCCTCTTCACGCTGCCGCCATCCGCCTTCTCGCCGCCGCCCGACGTGCACTCCACCGTCTTCCGCTGGCGCTTCGCTCCGCGCTTTAAGGAACTTGGCGTGGAAGAGCAGAGCTTTCTTCCCTTCGTCCGCACGGCCTTCGCTCAAAAGCGTAAAACCCTCTCGAACAATCTCCGCGCCTCCGGCATCGCTCCTGGCGTCATCACCTCGGCACTTGCTCGCGCCTCCATTGATCCCCGCGTCCGCGCCGAACAATTGCCAATCGAGACTCTCGCCGCTCTCTGGAACGCTCTTCAAGCTGTCAACGCCGCCGTATAACTCGATAGCTTCATCTCCATCGAAGGATGGACCCCTGAAGGAATCCTCGCAACACTTCACTTAGTCCTGTGTCTCCATGGATGTGAGCGCGGACCGGCACAGAGCTGCAAATCAAACCGCCGCCTCCCAAGGAGATGCACCCATGAAAGTTTCTCTGTTAGGCGTCGGGCTTCTAGCACTGACTTCCACAGTTGGCTTTGCGCAGGCAGCACCAGCACCCGCTCCTGCTCCCATCGAACGCCATGCCGCCACCATCAACCAGCGACGTGAACACCAGCAGCAGCGCATCGCGCAGGGCATTCGCACCGGCCGCCTCAACGCACGCCAAACCGTGCGGCTGGAGCGCCGCGAAGCCTCCATCGGCCGCCAGGAGCGCCATATGCGCGCCGCCAACGGTGGCCGCCTGAACCGTGGTGACCGCGTGCGGCTCAATCACCGTCTCAACCGCACCTCGCGCGCCATCTACCGCGCTAAGCATCGCCGGTAAGAAACTAATCCACCTGAAAGTCCATAACAGCAAGGGCCGCCCAGTTATAACTCGGGCGGCCCTTGCTGTTATGTTCAAACGATTTAGCTTGATAACTCATTGCGGAATGTGATATAATAAGCATCGGGAGATAGTCATTCGCCCTCAGCGAACCTGGCATACGGTGCCGCGACCGATTAACTCTGCATAACAACTCGCTCCGCTCCTAACCCGGGGCCACAAACGCCGTTCGAATTAAAGGGAACAACCACGATGTCTGCCTCTTGCGCTCCATCGCAACTCTATCTGCTGCAGTTATCCACGAGCTCCGTACCGATCGGCGCAGGCCGTACACTGCAAATGGTCCTCGGCTGCTATCTGATCAAAACCGCCGATGGATGCCATATCCTCATTGACACCGGAATCGCGCCTGACGCAAGACCCGCCAGCGCACCGCCACCCGACAATGAATCGAACGTGATCCAACAACTCACAGCCCTTAGGCTGCGCCCGGAAGACATCGACACGGTCATCTGCACGCACTTCGACGTCGACCATGCCGGATTTCACGACTCATTTCCGAGGGCCGAATTCATTGTCCAGCGCACGCACTATGAGCAGGCGCGCGGCGGCCACCCGCGCTCTGCCGCAGCGCGCTCTCATTGGGATCACCCGTCCCTGCGCTATCGGCTGATCGACGGCGATACGGAACTTCTGCCCGGCCTCTCATTGATCGAGACAAGCGGCCACGTCCTCGGACACCAGTCGGTTCTTGTCCGCCTGCCCCATACCGGCCCGGTACTGTTGGCTGTCGATGCTGTAATGATGAAGCGCCTTTTTACGCCCGAACGCTCAGCATGGCCCAACGATGAAGACGAAGACCAGCTCCGCGCCAGCACCCAGAAGCTGCTCGAAATTGTGGAACGCGAAAGAGTCTCGCTTGTCGTCTTTGGGCACGACGGCGAACAATGGCGATCACTCAAGAAGCCCCCTGACTTTTACGACTGAAGCGAGCGGTGCTAAGCATTCAGGATCCACCGATGATTGAGCAGCAAAAAAAACGGGCTGGAAACCTCCAGGAAAGGTTCCCAACCCGCAGTCATCGCAGTAAAAATCTGCCCGCTCTAAGAACTCGTATCCGAAGCCTTAGTGGTGCGAACCACCACCGCCGCCGCTTGCGTGGGCCGCGCCCCCTCCGCCTCCGCTAAACCCACCACCGCCGCTTGACGCGTGGCTCGCGGGCGCCCCAGCAGAAGAGCCCCGGTTGGCGGCGCCTGAGAACGTAGCCGTACGCTGACCGGCGCTCGAATTCCTTGCGCCCGGTGTATTCGTGGCTCCCGTTCGGTTGGTGCCAAAGCTCGGGCCCGCGACACGAACCTGGCCGTTCGAAACCACGGAGCGCACATACGACCCTGCCGTGCCGTTCACATACCCCGAAGCCGAGTGGTCGTACACCGGCCGTGGACTCAGCGGATGCATGGGCTGTGTGGTATATCCCGCAATCTGCACCACGGTGGTCCTGTCGCGCGCCGGCAATGCGCCGCCCGGGCCTGCCAGGTGCCGGTTTACCGCGATCAATCCCGTGCCTCCAACCCCCACCGGCCTTCTGGGTGGATGCGGGCGCAGCGGCGGGCGATATCCGCCATAACCGTTGCCGATGTTCGGGCCATAGTAGCCCAGTCCGCCAAACCACCACGGATTGCAGCCGCCCATCCCCGGCGCCCAGCCCCAGCCAAAGCTGTCATACCAGTTCCACATGCCGCACTGGTACGGCAGATATCCCCATGGGTACCCGGAGACCCAGGTATACCCATATCCCGGCGAATTCATCCAGTTGCCGCTCCCATAGGGGTCCCACCCAGGGTTCGATGCGTCATACGGCGACCAGATATATCCCTGCCCCGGCACGTTGTACCAGTTGCCGTTGGAGTCCAGATCGTTCCATGCCGGGTTGCTGCTCTGGGCATAATTCTGTGTAGCGCCCGTCCTGGTGGCGGCCTCCGACGTCAATACCTGGTCGCGATCGGAGTTCCATGAGTCCCAGGAGTCCGGCTCGATGGTCTCATTCAGCGTATAGCGGGAATCGTCGCCCGCGCTCAGCGCTACGCTCTCCCCGCCGTGCAGGTCCACTACCAACGCGGTGCCGCGCTCCAGGTGCGCATTCCCTGAGAAAACCGCCAATTCTCCGGGAGCGTTGTCCAGGTTGATGCGCATCACGGTGAATCCGTTCGCGGTGACCGCGCTCTGTCCAAACCTCACGCTGATGGTCCCGGACTGCCCCGCGCCCTGCACCTCAAAGTACCCCAATCCACCTTCCAGCGTGATCTCCGCCGCTCCATTGGCTCCCGACCCGCTCAGCACCGTCAGCGTCAGCGAGCTGTTCGGAGACAGCCGCGCCACGCTGCCGTCTTCAAACTGAATCTCCGCCCGTCCGTCATCCCCGGTGGTCACGCGCGTACCCTCGAACAGCGGCGCATTGGCCACCGCCGCATCGGTAATCATCTGGCTTCCCTTGGAAAGCTGCACCTGGCCGTCTACGCTGCTCAGCCGCACGGCGCGCGCTCCCTGGCCCGCATCGTCGGCTCGTCCGGCCGGCGCCAGTGCTTGCGCGCCCAGCGCCAGTGCCGCCAATCCAAGCAGCCAGGCGCCCACTCTCCGCCCCGTCGTTCCGCCGCGATTCTCAACGCTCCGCTCATTGCCGCTCATCGAGTCCTGCCTTCCCATCGCTCCCCATCGTGCCGGCGATCTGCCCTGCAGGGCAGCCCAACTCACCATTGGACATTGCCCTGTAAGCAAAGTTACTCCTAAATTTCGTTTCCGGCCCGTTTATCCTTCCGCGCGGGCCAGCAGCGCCCGGGCCCGTTTCCTGACCCGCTCCATCACCCCGGGATCGTCCGCAAGCCGTTCCAGAATGCCCCGGATGGTGCAGATCTGCTGTACCCGCCCATCCCCGGCGGCCTCCACCAGATACTCCATCTCCTTGTCCAGCCCCAGGCGGTCGTGCTGCAACAGGGTTTCCAGCCGCGCGCCCTCCACAACCGTCTCGCCCACCGCCACAAGCGATTCGCCCAGGTTCTGTATGTCCTTGTCCTTCGAGAAATTGAAGGTGCAGCTGCCCGTGCCGTCCGGCCCGCTATAGGTCAGCTTCTTCCATCCTTGGAAGGCCACCTTCAGATGGGCCTCACATCCCGCGTTGAAGTACCGGTGCTGGTGAACCGTATCAAAGACGTGGCCCGCGAACTCCGCGCTCACCTTGATGTCGCGGTCCACGTTCGCCGCCTCAAATCCTCCTGTTGGGTCAGGCGGAGCGTTGCCGCGCTCGGAACGGAAATGTCCGTTTCCATCCGGATGGAGCGTCAGAACCCAGTGCGCCGGCGTCAATGCCGGATTCGAGAAGTCCACCTCCAGCATCGGTCCCGCGCCGCCCCGCGCCGGCATGACCAGCGCCAGCGCGGCCAGCGACAGCCACCAGCGCCTCATCGACCCACCTCCAGCCCGATGCCCTGGGCGGCCAGCGTCTGGGCCGTATGAATGTGGCAAATCGCAATGGCCAGTGCGTCGGCGGCATCCGCCGGCTCTGGTACCTCGCTCAGCCCCAGAAGTCGCGCCACCATAAACTGCACCTGCTCCTTTTTGGCTAATCCGTACCCCACCACGCTTGACTTGATCTTCAGCGGCGCGTACTCGGCCACCGGCAACCCCCGCGTCGCCGCTGCCAGCAGAGCCACGCCCCGCACCTGTCCCAGCTTCAACGCGCTCTTGGCATTCACTGAGTAAAAAACCTCCTCGATCGCCACCGTATCCGGCGTCCACCGTTCCAGTTCCCCGCTCAGTTCTCGAAACACCTGCTCCAGCCGCTGCGCTGTGGAAAGCGCCTTCTTCAGCCGGATGGCGCCCATGGCCTTCAACGCCAGCTTCGGCTCGCGGCCGGTGTCAGCCGACTCGACGACCCCGTAGCCCGTGACCTCCGTGCCGCAATCGATCCCGAACACCCGCATCGGGTCCAAGTTTACCGCAACGGCTGTCCGGGACGCAGCCGCCACAAACAACAACGGCCTGAGCGCAATGCCCAGGCCGCTGCCGGTGATCTGTTGGGATTGGACTAAGGCCATCGCGCTGCCGCGAGTGCCAGGGGCCCAGCGGTTGATTTCCACCGCGGGTGCAACCATGGGGTCTGGGGCGCGATGCCCTAGGCCTCAGTCACCTCACGTACGATACAACTGGAACAATCATTCTTCATAGGCTGGATCAACCTCCTTTCCCGTGTATCGCTAACCTAACGCAACCGCCGGGTCGCGTCAAGCGCGCGATACACAGGTCCGGTTCTGTTCCCGCCAATCGTTCTACCACCCGAAATGGTCGTTCCAGGGATCTTCCCACGATCCAAATACACCCGTTTCATAGGTCGCGGAACTCCACTGGCCACTGACAACGAACTCGGCCGAGGGGTCGCAACCGGCAAGGCTGACGGTTATCGAAGCGCTGGCTTTTCCGCTGACTGGAATATCGCCCAGCACAAGCGGGAAGCTCGTTGGAGATGTGATCACCGGTGAACAACGCCGGCCCCATAGCTGCTCGAGCTTGAACGACGTGATCTGGGTGGCATAGGCCGTGCCGGCATCGCCGTTGGTTGCCGTCACCGTCCAAGTCCGCGTATCGTGACTTCTGGTTGGATTGGAGACGGTGAGTTTGAGCCCGTAGCCAGGCAATTGCGTGGGATCGACAACGCCCCAGTAAGCCGGCTTGGCCTGCAACCCCATGTTGAACGGGAGAGGATAATCGGTGCGCGTGACCGGGAAGCTGTCCAGCCACGTGTCGTCATCCGCCATGCCCCAGAAGGTGACGGCGCTGATCTTGTGCCGCAAGCGCCGGAAGACCTCGAAGTACTGCTTATAGAGCCATCCCTGCTCCGCAAGAGCCGACGGTGGAATGCTGTTGCCGTAGTTCGACGTGGTGTCGCCGGCGTTGTAGACGCTCATATCCAGCTCGGTCACCTGCTGATCGATGCCGGGGAAATTCCAGGCCACGGTCTCGATCGCCCGGGCCATCGACTCGGGGGTCGGGTAATTGATCTGGTTGTGCATCTCATGGCCGATTGCATCGACCGGAACTCCTCTTTCGTGAAGCTCGCGCACTACCTTCACCAGACACGCCAGGCGCGCCGGATCGGTGGTGCTGTATTCGTTGATAAACAGCTTTGTGCCTGCAGGGGCATACTGCTTGGCCGCGTTGAACGCCACATCGATATAACTTGCGCCCAGCACCTGGTAGAACGGCCCATGTTCCAGGCAGTCTGTTTGCGTTGGATCGAGCGGCTCGTTCACCACATCCCATGCGTAGACCTTGCTGCCGAAGTGAGTCACCTCGCTCTGGATGTGCTCCTGGATGTTGGAGGTAACCAGAGCCTGATTCGCGGCCGAATTCGTCCCATCCCCAAATGCAT
>Ga0181519_10005018_pt1 | contig 10638 bp, 9 predicted proteins | sample PEATcosm2014_Bin_26_FD_121102 | JGI IMG/M metagenome (GOLD analysis project Ga0181519, IMG submission 121102) | Peatland microbial communities from MTU Mesocosm Facility, Houghton, MI, USA - PEATcosm2014_Bin02_10_metaG | ecosystem: Environmental > Terrestrial > Soil > Wetlands > Peat | place... | reverse complement strand
GTTGGTGAACAGCACGATGGTGATGAGGCCGAACACGTACGTGAGCGTATATGCGGTCACGACGTTCGCTTGCAGCGCCTTGAAGTCATCGGGCGCAAAACCGAGCCGGTTGAGGGCTTCGATGGCCGTGCCGACCATCGCGGACTCGGTCGCGGCACCGGCCGCCAGTCCGCCGGCCGTGCCCGGATCCAGGCCGAGCAGCTTCACGGCGATCATCACGATGCCGAACACGAAGACCACTTCGATAATGGAGAGCACGCCGAAGCGCAGGCCACGCAGGTTCAGATTCTCGACAAACTGCGGCCCGGCCGAAAAGCCCATGGCAAAGATAAAGAGCGCGAATGCGAAGTCCTTGAGCGAGCCCTCGACCATGCAACCGGTCTGGCCGATGAGCAAGGCGACGAGCAGTGCCCCGCAAACGCCTCCGAGCTGGATCGGACCGAGCTTGATGCGTCCGAGCAGTTGGCCCAGAACGACGCAGACGAACACGGTAATCAACGGCACTGCATCGAACAACGGAACTGAACACTGCATACAGACTCCTGCCACATGTCACGCCAGGGTGACGGGCTGTGCCGCGCTTCGCGGCGCTTGTCCGGCATACAAGACTTCAGGAAACGGCAGATCTTCTTGGCAAGCGCCACACAGATCAGAGAGACAGCAGACCGGTCAGGCGGTCTTACGTTATGCACCTGTGCGCGAATCCGCCAGGCGTTTGAGTGGGGACGGAAAGAGACCGAGCAAAGCGCACTACCCTCGGGAAGGCGCTCCAGACAATGCATACGGTGTACATAGCGGATCCCAAAACGTTGAGACAACCCGATAATCGTTGACGCCCCGCCTCCTCCCCGGAAGTCTCGGAGCGTTACACCATCATCAGCCGCCAGCGACGCATGCGAAATACCCGTGCGACGCGCGATAACGCAGCGCAACGCTGCACAAGTAATTTAAATTACGCTATCTGCGACTGTTACGCGCTTCGTGGTGACGCGATGTCGGCATAGTGTTGTTCAACGCTCCGGACGTGTCAATATTTTTCACGTAGCGCCACTGACTTGCTCCCGTCACGTCTGCACTTTATTAAATACATCGGATTACTGAATAATACGCGGAGCGTTTCGTTCATGCCTGCGCGACTGCCGTCATCGCGAATCACCAAAGGAATACATGAAAAATTTTCAAGCACTGTGACGCGATGACGCGGCGAGACACGCGCGATATCACTTGGGGGCACGAATCTCGTGAATCGTGCCCGGCCCCCAGCCCGAGGACTCCCATGCGCCATCGCGCAGGGTCCACTCGTGATCGCCGGTCTGCTCCCAGTGCGGCGGCGTGTAGCGCATGCCGGGACGCCGGGGTTCCATGTGACCGTCGACCCAGTCATAGCGGCCGTCTTTCCATTGCCAGTAGCCCGGCACCCAGAATTGCCCTTGCGGGGCCGCGTGCGGGTCTTCGAAGCGCGCGGGCGGCGGCCCGCGTTGCAGCGTCACGTCGGCCAATGCCGGCAAGCTCGCAAGACACAAGGCGACGGCGAGCGCGCAGCGGCGGCGGGTCGAACGTGAGGTCGGGGGGACTGGCGAAATCATGACTGACGAAACCATGGAAAGCGACGCAGGCCGCATACGCGGACCTTCATTGAAGGTGGAGACGTTGGGCATTGTACCGTTCGTGTTCTGCGCGCGAGCGCGCACGGCGTTCGATCCTGACATCGCTCAGACCTTATAATCGGCGCACTCATAACCCACCGCCGCGCGCGGATCGACGGTGCCGCCATGAACGGCCGCCGCACAGCTCACCCATGAACCCTGCCCCTGCGGCCGCCGGTCACCGGCAACTCCTTCGTCTGGCGGTGCCCATCGTGCTCGCCAATCTCACCCAACCCCTGCTCTCGGCCGTCGATACCGCCGTGGCGGGCCACTTGCCGGGACCGGCCTATCTGGGCGGCGTCGCGCTCGGCGGCTTGCTGCTGAACCTGATCTTCTGGGGCTTCTCGTTCTTGCGCATGGGCACCACCGGGCTGGCCGCGCAGGCGTTCGGCGCGAACGACACCGAGGGTCTGCGCGATACGCTCGCGCGTGCGCTCGCACTGGCATTGACCATCGGCGCCGTCCTGCTGGTCTTTCGCAACCCGCTGGTGTCGGTCGGTGTGTCGTGGCTGGGGGGCAGCGAACAAGTCCAGGCGCTGGGGCGCGAGTACGCGAGCCTGCGCATCCTCGCCGCGCCATTGGCACTGGGCAACTACGTGGTGCTCGGCTATCTGCTGGCGTGTCAGCGCGTGCGGCAAGGACTGGCGGTGCAGGTGTTCATCAACCTCGTGAACATCGTGGCGGTGCTCGTCTTCGTTCGCGGATTCGGCTGGGGCGTGGCAGGCATCGCCTCGGCGACCGCGCTGGCCGACGCGCTCGGCTTCGCACTGGGCGCATGGCTGCTCTGGCTCGCCCGCACGCCCGGCCTGCCGCCGCTGCGACTGGCCACACTCGTCGAGCGCAGCGCGCTGTGGCGTCTGCTGCGGCTCAACCTCGATATCTTCCTGCGCACGCTGTTCCTGCAACTGGCCTTCGCGTGGTTCGCCCGCGTCGGGGCAAGGCTAGGCGACACGACGCTCGCCGCGAACGCGCTGCTGCTGAACTTCCAGACGTTCATGGCCTACGGTCTCGACGGCTTTGCCCACGCGGCCGAGGCGCTGGTCGGCGCCTATGTCGGCGCGCGTCAACGTGAGGCGTTGCTGCATGCGATCCGGCTCTCGCTGGGATGGGCGCTGGGCTGCGCCGTCGCGTTCGCGCTCGTCTACGCGCTGGCCGGCGGCACCATCATCGACACGCTGACCGATCAACCCGCGCTGCGCGAAGCCGCGCGTGAATTCCTGCCATGGGCCGTGCTCTCGCCGATTGTCGCGGTGTGGTGTTTCCAGCTCGACGGCGTGTTCATCGGTGCGACGCGCACGCGCGAACTGCTCTCGTCCTCACTGATCGGCCTGCTGGTGTTTGGCGCCGTGATGCCGCTCACGCTCGCGGCGTGGGGCAATCACGGCTTGTGGCTCGCGCTGCTGGCGTTTCTCGCCACGCGCGGCATTGTGCTGGGCCTCTTGCTGCCGCGCATCTGGCGGGGTATGCCGCGCCAGATTGCGTAATCGCGTAAGCCGCAACAGACCGCGGCAGGGGGCCCGCGCGCGCTCTCAGTCCCCGCGAATGCACGCCAGTGCGGCGGCGTGCAATTCGGCGTTGGCCGCAGCGAGCACGCGCCCTTGCGACGTCAGCGTGAGCGGCTTGCCTTCCCAATCGGTGATGACACCGCCCGCTGCCTCGACCACGGGGGCGACGGCCAGATAGTCGTACGTCTGCAATCCGGCTTCCATGACAAGTTCGATGTGACCGCTGGCCAGCAGCCCGTAGGCGTAGCAATCGCCACCGAAGCGACGGCGGCTCACGGCCTTCGTCAGACGCTCGAATTGCTCATATTCCGCCGCATCGAAGATGTCGGGCGACGTCGCATAAACGGTCGCCTCAGCCAGCGCCGTCACCGGGCTGGTGCGGCATATCTCACCGCCCCCACCGCCGAATCGGGCTTCGCGCACGCCGCTGGCGGCGTCGTGAATACCGACCCAGCGCTCGCCCGTCGCCGGAATGTCGATCAGACCGACGACCGGCGTGCCGTTTTGCAGCAAGGCCAGCAAGGTGCCCCACAGCGGGTGTCCCGTGATGAAGCTGCGCGTGCCGTCGATGGGATCGACCGACCAGACGAACTCGGCATCCACGCCGCGCTTGCCGAACTCCTCGCCCCAGATGCCGTGCGAGGGATAGCGCGCCGCGATCTTCTCGCGCAGGGCGGTCTCGACTTCACGATCGGCAATCGTGACCGGACTCTCGTCCGCCTTGTCGTCGACGGCCAGACGCCGGCGGAACCACCCCAGCGACAGCGGCCTGACGGCATCGGCCAGCGACGCTGCGAAAGCCGCGTATTCAGCAACTGCGGGTACGGACGACATGCACGAATCTCCTGCAAAAAAGCGCCGCACGCGGCGGCGAGAAGGGAAAACAAAGACGAATGGCGATCATACGCGTTCGCGGGCCGGGTGAGGCACTCGCCGTCGCGATCCTTCACGAGCGCCCAGAACTGGTGCAAATTTGCTATGCTCGCGGCCTGATCCGGGACAAGCCCCGGCCCCGCCCAGCCTTATTTCACAGGACACCCATGCTTTCCGGTCGCGGCGTGATGCTCTCTGTCTCGGCGTCGCTCATGTTCGCCGTCATGCCCGCGCTCGTCTCGCAGTTGGCGCCGCTGTCCGGGCTGGACGTGTTCGCCTGGCGCATTCTGCTCACGCTACCCGGCACGCTCGTCATCGTGACGGTGCTGCGCCGCTGGAACGTGCTCGGCCGCACGATATCCCATGTGCTGCACCGCCCGGCGCTGCTCGGCGCGGTATTGCTCTGCGCAGCGCTATTGAGCGTTCAGCTCTGGTTGTTCGTCTGGGCCCCGCTGCAACAGCGCCTGCTCGATGCGTCTCTCGGCTACTTCCTGTTGCCGCTCACCATGGTGCTGGCCGGGCGCACGGTCTATCAGGAGCGTTTGAACCCGTTGCAGACGGCTGCGGTGATTGCGGCCGCCCTGGGCGTGGCCCACGAACTCTGGGCCACGCGCGCGCTGTCGTGGGTCACGGCACTCATCATGTTCGGCTATCCGCCCTACTTCCTGCTGCGCCGCCGGCTGCGGCTCGACGCGCTCAGCGGCTTCATCATGGAACTGCTCGCCATGGCACCGGTGGCCGCAGTCCTGCTCTGGCAGGCGTGGGCACAAAACGCCATGGTGCTCGGCGAGCCGCGCTACTGGCTCTGGCTGCCCGCGCTCGGCCTGCTCAGTGCCGGGGCACTGGCAAGCACGCTGGGGGCCGCGCGCATGCTGCCCATCGGGCTGTACGGCATTCTCGGTTACGTGGAGCCGGTGCTGCTCTTCGCGGTCTCGATCTTCCTGCTCGACGAGCCTTTCACGGCACGCGGGCTATGGACATACGTGCCGATCTGGTTCGGCGTTGCACTCATCGTGTTCGACAGCCTGCGCACGCTGCGCCGTCAGCGTGTGAGCAGCGCAGCAACACGGGCGGACGCGGCGTCCTAGGGCAAGCGCGGACACACGCGCAAACCAAGACCCGCCAAGGCCGCTTATGACGTATCCCAAGCTTGAGCGCACATGCCTGCACGGTCATGATGGCGCGCTATACTCGCGAGAGCCTGTAAGACGACCATCATGAAAAATCTCGCCAAGATCGCCATTCTGCTTTCCTCGGGGCTTCTCACTGTCACGCTGTCCGCGTGCGGTTCGTCTGCGCCGCTCTTCACCTCGGACGGGCGCCCCACTCAGCAAATCCAGTGCTCGGCGAACAGCGCCGGCGACTGTGACCAGCGCGCCCGTACCCAATGCCAGCAAAGGGGCTATGACGTGCTCACGCGCGACGTGAGCGGCGGCGTGGCCAACCTCGTGATCGCCTGCCGGCCGAACTGAGCCTGCGCGCGGTCCGGAATCTGGAGCGTACGGTGCCTCCCGGCGCGTGACACCTTGGTGTGCACGCGCCAGCCGTTGGCATTACGATGCGTTATTGCGTGCGGTCAATCCTGCGTCATTTCGCGGGATGACTTTCGATATCCGCAGTGCGAGAATAAAAAGCATGCCGACGGATTGCCGCGCATCGCGCTATTCATGCGCTCTGCGGCAACACGCTAGCCTTCACGCATTCCAGCCCAAGGAGGACACCCTCATGTACGAACGCATTCTGGTCTCGATCGACGGCAGCACCCCCTCGAACCGCGCCATCGACGAAGCCGTCAAGCTCGTGGCCCTAAGCCAGGGCAAGATTCGCCTGGTGTCGGTCGTTCCCTCGCTCGCCAACGCCTACGCCGCCGGCGCCTACAGCGGCTTCGTGCCGATGGAAAGCCAGGAGTCGTTCGAGAAGGAAACGGACGAGATTCTCGCCGCGGCACAAGCCGATCTGAAAAAGCGCGGTGTGGATGCCGAGACGAAGCTGGTCACGCTCGAGGCCGGCACCGATGAAATCGCCGACGCCGTGCTGCGCGAAGCCCAGGAATGGAACGCCGACGTGATCGTGCTGGGCACGCACGGCCGCCGCGGCATCAATCGTCTGCTGCTGGGTAGCGTGGCCGAAACGCTGCTGCGCATCACCACACTGCCGATCCTGCTGGTCAAGGCCGCCGACAAATAAGCCGGCAAGCGCCGCGGGTCTGATGCAGACTCGGGCGGTGAAGCACGACACGGCACGCTCCACAGCGTGCCGTTTTGCTTTTGGGCAGATGAATCGCTTGCCTGCCTCATGCCCACTGCCCCCGGCCCACTGCCCACTGCCCCATGCCTCATACCCCATGCGTCGCCATTCAGCGAATTCCCGCCCGCATGAACGACTGCACGAACTGACGCTGGAAGAGCAGGAAGGCGATGAACAACGGTGCGGCGGTCATCAGCGTGGCGGCGGTAATCATCGACCAGTCGATCCCCTGATCGGTGGAGGCAAACACCTGCAAACCGACCGTCAGCGGACGCGCCTCGACCGAGTTCGTGACGATGAGCGGCCACAGGAAGTTGTTCCAGTGGTGACTGATCGACACCAGCGCATACGCCACATACACCGGACGCGCGAGCGGCACATACACACGCCAGAGCACCTGCCACGCGTTGGCGCCTTCCACGCGCGCGGCGTCGTCCAGTTCGCGCGGCACGGTCTTGAACGCCTGACGCAACAGGAAGATGCCGAACGCCGACGCGAAGTACGGTAACGCAATGCCGAGGATCGTGTCGCGCAGCCCCATCCACGCGATGGTGCGGTAGTTCTCGACGATCAATACGTCGGGCATGACCATCAATTGCAGCAACACGATCATGAACGCCACCTCGCTGCCGCGAAACGTGAAGCGAGCGAACGCATAGGCCGCGAGCGTCGCGAGCACGAGTTGCGCGGCGAGAATCGCCGTCACCAGTACGAACGTATTGATGAGATAGCGCCCGAACGGCGCGGCCTGCCACGCGTGCACGAAATTTTCGAGCGTGAGCGGCGCGCTCAGCGAAAAGTGCGTGGCGTAGGCCGACGAGTGAAACGCGCTCCAGAAGGCGTAGAGCAACGGCAGCAGCCACAGCAGGCCGAGCAACCAGGCGCCGGCCGTGTCGATCAGGTTCGCCCGACCGTTCGCGGAAAACGCCGGGAGGCCGGCGCGTAGCTTCGCAGGGGTGTGCGTGGCAGACGTCGGGCTGGCAGGGGTCGTCATTGATAGTGCGTACGTGAGTCGAGCAGTCGGAATTTCACAAAGGCGACGACGGCGAGCAGCGTGAGCAAGACCACCGTGAGCGCCGCCGCGTAAGACGTATCCCAGAAGCTGAAAGCCACCTGATAGATGTAGTACAGCAGCAATTGCGTGGCGTTGTCGGGGCCACCGCGCGTCATCACGACAATGTGATCGACGAGGCGGAACGCGTTGATGACGGCGTTGATCACCACGAACACGGTCGTCGGCATCAACAGCGGCCACTGCACGCGACGGAAGAACTGCCAGCGCGACGCCCCTTCGAGGGCCGCCGCCTCGGCAAGCGTCGGCGAAATCTGTTGCAGCGCAGCCAGATAGAAGATCATGAAGAAACCGGCTTCCTTCCAGATCGTCACGACCATCAGGGCGGGCAGCGCCGTGCTCGGCTGGCCCAGCCAGTTGTGATCGCCCCAGCCGAACGCCTGCGAAATCTGCGCGATCAGGCCGTACTGCGGCGTGTAGAAGAACAACCAGATGTTCGCCACGGCAATCATCGGCAAAATGGCGGGCGTGAAATACGCCAGACGCAACAGTGCGCGTCCCGGCACCTGACGGTGCACCCACAGCGCCATGGCAATCGAGAGCACGATCGCCACAGGCACGGTAATCAGCGCAAACAGCAGGTTGTTACGCAGCGCCTGCCAGAAGACGGGGTCCTCGACCAGAAGCTGATAATTCTCGGCGCCGACGTACACCGACGACGCCCCGGCACGGGCGGTCGAGAAGACGCTATGCCACAGCGTAGCGACAGCGGGATAGTGGGTGAAGGCGACGAGCAGCACCAGCGCGGGTAGCAGCAGCAGCCAGGGCACCCAGGAAGCAGAGGAACGATTCATCGACGGTCCATCGATTCAACACCGGGGACCGGCACAGGCGATGGTGTCACCGCGCTGTGCCGGTCCCGCATTTCAACGAGACTTCAGACTTCAGCGAGCGTACGCACGCAGAATGCGATCGGCTTCGCGTTGCGCATCGTCCAGTGCCTGCTTCGGCGACTTGGTACCGGTGAGCGCCGCTTGCAGGGCATCGTTGAGCGCCTTCGTCACGCGCTGATTGTCATGCGTGGAGAACTCGGCCACGCTCACGCCGAGCTGGTCGCGCGCCACGGCGGCAGCGGGCACCTTCTGCACGTACTGCTTCATCACCGGGGTCTCCCATGCGGCCGGCGTCACGGCAACATAGCCCGTGTCGATGCCGAACTGCGCCGCGCGCTCGGGCGTGGTGGCCCACTTGATGAAGGTCATCGCCGCCTGCTTCTCTTCCGGCGAGGTCTTCTTGAACACGTAGAAGTTGCCGCCGCCGGTCGGGCTGCCGCCGCGCACCTTGGCCGGCATCTTGCCAACGCCGAACGGGAACGTGGCATTGGTGCGGATGTTGGTCAGGTTGCCCGTCGTCGTGTAGATGATGGCCGCCTTCTTCTCGAGGAAGTCCTTCGGCGTCGTGCCCCACTCGATCGCGCCCGTCGGCATGGCCTTGTACTTCGCCGCGAGATCCACCCAGTACTGAAGCGACTCGACCGCCTGCGGTGCGTTGAGGAAGGTCTTGGTGCCCGCCGGGTTCATCAGCTCGATACCGGCCGGCGTGGTGAACGCCTGGAACAGCCAGTAGGGGAAGCCCACGGACGGCACCTTGATACCCCACTGCGTCACATTGCCCGAGGCGTCACGCTTGGTGAGCTTCTCGGCGTAGCTGGCAAGCTCGGCCCAGTTCGCCGGCGCGCGATCCGGGTCGAGACCTGCCTCGCGGAACATGTCCTTGTTCCAGTACATGACGATGGTCGAGCGCTGGAACGGCACGCCCCAGGTGTGGCCGTTGATGCGCGAGTTCAGCATCAGCGCCGGGTAGAAGCCGTCGAGCCACTGCTTGTCTGCGGCCGTGTTGGCAACGCTGTCGATGGGCACCACGGCGTCTTCGTCGATCAGCGTGAAGACGTCGGCCGCAGCCAGCACGGCCAGTTGCGGCGGCGTGCCGGCCTTCGCGGCGGTCAGCGCCTTGACCACGGAGTCCTGGTACGTTCCGGCATATACCGGCTTGACCTTGATGTTCGGATGATCCTTCTCGAAGTCCGCCACCAGATCGTTGATGATCTTCGTGACCGGGCCGCCCACGGCGACCGGGTAATAAAACGTGAGTTCGACCGGCTTCTGCTGCGCCATGGCCGGGCCCGTCAGGCCGCCAAATGCCAGCGTGGCCAGACTGGCCGCAAACGTTTTCAGAATCGTGCGTCGCATGTCGCTTGGTTCCCCATGTAAGCGTTGTGGTGTGTTTCTTGTCCGATACCCGGCGTCTCGGTCGCCGCACCGGGGGGCGAGGTTCGCCAGTTCGCCGTCGCCATCGAGATGCTCGCGCCCGTCGTTGCGTCGAACAGATGCTGGTCGGCCGCCTCCCATTGCAGGCCAATGGCTTCGCCCGGCACAAACGAACGATGCCCCGGCACGCGCGTGGCGAGCTCGCCTGCGTCACCCAGCGTGCAGGCGACGAGCGTGTCGGCGCCCAGGTATTCGACAGCGCTTACCGTGGCGAGCACCGCGCCCACCGACGTGGGCGGGACTGCGTGCACATGCTCCGGGCGCAGGCCGAGCAACGCGGCGTCCAGCGCGCCGGCCGGGGCCAGCGCCGGGCCGGTCTGGCCGGCCGGCACCAGTGCATCGCCATGACGCACGAGGCGCAGCAATTGCATCGGCGGCGTGCCGATGAAGCTCGCGGCAAAACGGGTGGCGGGCGTGGCATAGAGCGTGTGCGGTGCACCGCTCTGTTCAATGCGACCGTCGCGCAGCAACACGACCTGATCGGCCATGCTCATCGCTTCGGTTTGATCGTGGGTCACGTAGACGAGCGTCATGCCGAGCTGCTGTTGCAGTGCGCGGATCTCACGACGCATCTCCTGACGCAGTTGAGCGTCGAGATTCGAGAGCGGTTCGTCCATCAGACAGACGGACGTCTCGGCGATCACTGCGCGGCCCAGGGCGACACGCTGTTGCTGACCGCCCGAGAGTTGTGACGGCTTGCGTTCCAGATACGGTTCGAGCCCGAGCAGCGATGCCACCCGCGCCAGACGTTGCGGATAGTCGCGCGCCGGTTCGCCGCGCACACGCAGACCGAACAGCAGGTTCTCGCGCACCGACAGATGCGGGAAGAGTGCGTACGACTGGAACACCATCGAGAGCTTGCGACGTGCCGGTGGCAGCCCGGTCACGTCGGTGCCGCCCAGCACAATGCGTCCGGTGCTCGGCGTATCGAGGCCCGCGATCATGCGCAGCAGCGTCGACTTGCCGCACCCCGACGGGCCGAGCAGCACGACCAGCGAGCCGGCGTCGGCCGCGAAACTCACGTCTTG
>Ga0181519_10005016_pt1 | contig 10640 bp, 6 predicted proteins | sample PEATcosm2014_Bin_26_FD_121102 | JGI IMG/M metagenome (GOLD analysis project Ga0181519, IMG submission 121102) | Peatland microbial communities from MTU Mesocosm Facility, Houghton, MI, USA - PEATcosm2014_Bin02_10_metaG | ecosystem: Environmental > Terrestrial > Soil > Wetlands > Peat | place... | reverse complement strand
GCGCCAGCGTTGTCGGCGATCACGTTGGCCTGCCCGGTGCCGGTTCCGCCGATCGTGTTATTCGAGGCTCCGCTATCGATCGTGACGCCATTCAGGGCATTCGCGATCGCCCCATTGTTCGTCGTGTTCACGCCGATGTAGTTGCCTTCGATCAGGTTGCCGGTCGTGCCCGTGCCTAAGATCTCGACGCCCGAGCCCGCATTACCCGAAATGAGGTTTCCCTTAGCGGTAATCGTTCCGCCGACCGTGTTGTTCGAGGCACCTCCATCGATCTCCACGCCGTCACCCGAGTTGGCGATGGCAGTCTTGCCCAACGCACTGGTGCCGATGCCATTGTTCTCGATCACGTTCCCGGTGGAGGCCGTGCCGGTGATTTCGATTCCAGGGCCGGCATTGCCCGAGATCAAATTCCCGAAGCCAGCGACCGTATCGCCGATCGTGTTGTCGGCGGAGCCCGTGATCAAAATTCCGGCGCCCGCGTTGCCGGCCGCGGCCGTCCCCGCCGCGTTCGTTCCGATCCGATTTCCTTCGACGACGTTACCGCTCGATCCGGATTCGATTCGAATGCCTTGGTAGTTGTTGCCGGAGATGACGTTCTCGTCGGCAGCGACCGTGCCGCCGATGAGCGAGTTCGTTGCGTCGGTGAGGACGATTCCCGCGCCGTTCGCATCGACGGAGCCGTTCGCCGCCAGGCCCACGTCGTTCGCCTGGATGACCGTGCCGCTCACGTTCGAGACTTCGATGCCGTTGCCGTCGGGCGTTCCATAGATCGCCAGCCCCTTCACGGTCGTATCGTTGGCATCGATGACCAACGCATTTTGCGAAGACCCCAGCGCCGAAGCGTTGAGCTCGATCAGCGGCGTGCCCGAGTAGCCCGGCTGGCTGGTGGCGTCGATCGTCGTCGTGTTCGAGATCGATGGCAAGGGCGAGCCCAGGTTGATCGTCTGCGTGCCGCTGCCGGGTATGTCGAATAGGATCTCGGTCGGAGTGCCGGCTGGCTGGCTGTCGATGGCGGTGAGCGCATCGCGCAGCGAGATGGGTTCTCCCAGTAAGATGGCCTCGAGCAGCGATGTGAGCGAAGTACCGTAGCTGTCGAGCGTGTCGGCGGTCTTGGTGACCGTGATGGACTGAACCGAGCCGCTCACCGCCGGTTCGAGCGCCGTGGCGACCAGCGCCCAGTTGTGATCGGACCCTTCGGTCCACGACATCGTCACCGACGATGCGCCGGCCTTGTCGCTGCTGCCACCGAGCACGTCGCTGGCGGACCCTCCGGTGGACTGCGTCCAGAGTTTGGTCTGTCCCGACCCCGCGGTTGCGATCGTGTTGGCGTCGCCCGCGGCAGCGAGCGAGTCGATGACCAGGGCGCCTGACGCGGCCGACACGGTTACCGACGGCGAGGCACTGGAAGTTCCATTTGCAGTCGCGAGCGTTCCGAAAGGCGTCGTCGGGTTGACGCCGAAGTAATCGGTCGCGCCGGCCACGAACGGGGTGCTGCCGCTGGTGGTAACCGTGACGTTGGCCGTGCCGACGGTCGGGGTCACCAGGTACCAGATTTCGGCGTTCTGGCCGTTGGATGTGCTGGACGATCCGAGGAGCGTCAAGCTTTGGCTGCCGTAGGTAACCGAGGTGACGGCATTACTGGAGGCGCCGTGAGCGACCGCCACATCGACGATCAAAAGCGCGTTGCTCCCGCTATTGACCGTGTGTGAGAATGTCAGGCTGCTCGCCCCGCCCGAGCCTGACGAAGCCGAGCTCGTCGTGTCGACGGCGATCGTTCCCAGCGTGCCGTCGTAATTCGCCAGGACGGCCAGATCGAAGGGTTCATCGGCTGCCGGCAACGGCGCGGCGTTCGGACCGGCCGACGATGCCTCGAGTGTCCAGTCACCCCCGACACCCGTCGCGTTGGTCGACGCAAAGACCTCGGCGCCGGTCAGTGCGGCCAACTGGTCGATCAGGGTTTGGCCGCTGCTGCCGGTTTCGGCGACATCGCAGCCGTACAATTCGATATTCGCGCGCTGCGCCAACACGCTGCCGAGTTCCTGCCACAGGGGAGCGGTCATATCGAGCGCGCTGGAGCTGATCCATTGATCGCCCAATTCGAACGCCCCGCCCACGCCGTGCGACAAGACGGATAGCGAACTGACTGCCGTGTCGGTCGAATGGGCCCAGGCCACGACGTCGCCCAGCACTTGCGCTGCCGATTCCGTCGCGCCGTCATACAGCCAGACCTTCGTGTCGGGCGCCACGGCCTGGACCAATAGCTTGGCATCGGGCAATTGGTTGTCGATCAGTACGACCGCTTCGGTGTGAGCATGAGACGTTGGCGGCGCGGCCGATCCGCTGTTCGCCGGCGATGGGACCGGTGCCGCGTTCAACAGCGTCCGGTCTTCCAACTCCATGCAATCGAGGGCCCGCTGCATCAGTGGCGAGTTCACCGGCGTCGTCACGACGCGAACTCGGCGCGCAGCGGTGGCCTGAGCCTTGCGGCCAAACCATGCGCGCTCGCGTTGCCACCGTTTCGACGACACGGTCGGAACCTTCGTTGAATTGAACGCTGCCCCCTTGGGGCGCAGAGTCCCCACGGGGTTAACCTGCAAACTTAGGTCAATCCCAACGTGGTAGTCCGATGTCGAGGCGATTTCCGGTGCCGACCGTTCGGATTGCGCCGCGGGCAGCGACGTTGCGGCCTATGACCAGCAAGAAGCAAGCAGCGAAGGAGAACAGGGCCGCTATGATCGTCAGACTCGGCATCTCCGCCAGCTCAATCCGGCGACGCCTTGTACAGCTTTCGCTGGAGCGAGCGGCGATGGATTCCCAATCGCCGAGCTGCTTCCGACAGATTGCCCCCGCAGTCGGAGAGCACGCGTTGGATATGCTCCCATTCGACGCGCGCCAGGCTTGGAGCCGGGAAGTCGGCGGGCGTTGGCGCGAGCACCGGTTCGTCGGCCCGAGCGAGCGCCGCCAGGATGTCGTCGACGTCCGCCGGCTTGGAGACATACGTCGTCGCTCCCAACCGCATCGCGTCAACTGCCGTGGCGATGCTCCCGAATCCCGTCAGCATCACGACCTTGGTCGTCGGGTCGATACGCTTCAGCTCTTGCAGCAACTCCAGTCCCGACCGGCCGGGCATGCGCAAATCGACGATCGCGAGTTCGGGCGAATCGGCCTCGGCCAGCGTTACCGCCGAATCGAAGTCAACTGCCTTACGGACCATGTAACCACGCCGAACGAAGGCGCGCGCCAATTGCTCGCGTAATACGAAATTGTCGTCCACGATCAGCAGCGACGGCGCTCCGTTGTGCTCCGCGGGCTTCGTCGCAGCCAACGGTTTCTCCGGCGCTTTGCCACCTGAGGTCACCATGCTCAACACCTTGGGTTCATGTGGCGGCGGCCATTGCCATGCCTCTGGCCGGCAGCCGCAAATGGACAATGGTTCCTACCTTGGCGATCGATTCGATTTCGAAGGTGCCGCTCACCCGCTCGATGGTCCGCCGGGCGAGAAACAAGCCCAGTCCCATCCCCGAGCCGGGTTCTTTGGTCGTGAAGAACGGTTCGCCGGCACGGCGCAAGACCTCGGCGGTCATCCCAGCGCCGCGATCGCTGATCGTGATTCGCAATTCGTCGTCGGAAGCAATTGCCTCGAGCCGCACTCGCGCCTGCTTGGCGGAAGCATCGAGCGCGTTTTGCAGCACGGCCCGTAGCGCCTGGCACACGGCCTGCTGCGGCAACACCAGCACGCACTCCGGCGAGCCGGCGATGCTGACGTCGACCCGCTCCTTGGCCGACAACTCGTCGAGCGCCGTCGAGATCAGCCCTGCGACGCGAACTTGGGCCAGCTCCTCGCCGATGGTTTCGCCCGCGCTCCCGGCCAGCGTCCGCAAGATCCTGCGGCAGCGTTCGACCTCGCTGCGGATCAACTGGACGTCTTCGACCGTTTGCCCATCGGCGGAGTTCTCAGCGAGTGTGATCGACAGCTCGCGCGAGACGACGGCCACGGTCGACAGCGGCGTTGCCAGTTCATGGGCTGCCCCTGCGGCCAGCGTGACTAGAGCTGCGAACTTGTCGTTCAGCGCGGCACGCTCGCGAGCCCCGTCCAGCTCGGCCTGGCTATCGATCAGTTCATTGGTAACCCGCGTGATGAAGTAGACGATGAAGGTCGCGGCTCCGCCGAAGGCGATCAGGCTCCCCAGCAGGTGCAGGCTCATCGGTCCGGGCGCAATGAGCGTTCGCGCATGGTGCATTTGATGCTCGTGCTCGTGGCCATGTTCCAGTTCGGCGACCGGCACATGCGCGAAAAACAGCAACGAGAAGCAGCCGAAGGCCGCCGCATTCAGGATCCAAGCCCAACGTGCCCGCAGCATCACCGCGGCCAGCGCGATGTTGACCATGTAGAAGATCGTGAACGGGTTCGACGGACCACCCGAGTAATAGAGCAGCCCGGTGAGCAGCAGGTTGTCGAGCATCATGACGAGGCCCAGCACCCACTGCCCGGGAACCGCATCGCCGAGTCGCCGCGGAGCATATCCGGCCAGCCACAAGCCGAGCACGACGTTCGAACCGGTAGCGAGCGCGACCAACGCCAGCATCTTGCCCCAAGGGATTTCGATGCCCAAGCCCTGGCGGACGACGAGAATCGTCAGGAACTGGCCGACCAACGCCGCCCAGCGCATCCGATAAAGCCACGAGAAATCGATCGCCCGGCGTTCCGCGGGCGCGCGGCCGTCCGACGACTTGGCGGGGCGTTCTGCGGCGGAACATGGCCTGCTTACCATCGGCTCGGGTTCTCCAGTTGCGAACCTCTCCAATATGCCCGTCCACTGCCCGCGACTCCAGAGCCAGCCGACCGTAGCGTGCGACAATTTGCCACATTGCGACGGCCGATGCAGGGCATACTCTGGACACCGTCCTTTCGGTCGAAATCGGCACCTTCTTGCGCTGAGGAATCTCCCATGCTTCGCACTTCGATCACGACGCCCTTCAGCCGCGCCCGGGCCGGCCTGACCCTCATGGAACTCACAGTCGTGATGGTGATCCTGATTGCTTTGGCGAGCATCCTGCTCCCGCTGCTTCCCAGCTTCCTGACCAAAGCGCACGACGTGACCACGACCACCAACATTTCGGAAATCGACAAGGCGGTTTCCGGCTACTTCAATGCCAACCTGGCGTACCCGAACTATTTCGACTCGCTCATGACGGGCACCTCGATCTACCCGGGAATGACCTTCATGGGAACGGCGGCCGCCTTGCCGGCCGGACCGTTCACCTTTCTCAACAGCAGTTCCGGTACGACTGGAACGGGCGGCGCTACGGTCTTGTATGGCGGGACGTTGACTGCCAACCAGGCATACAGTCTAACTCTCGGCGGCATCACCAACTTGATGATCATGGCCGCAACGACGGGCGGGAATGCGACTTACAACGCCAACCTCGGCCCGCCGACGACGGCGACCGCCGTAGCGGCCGTGGCCAAGGGAACCAACGTACTCTTCGCCGACAATGGCTTCGTCTACAATCGCATGAACATCCCAACCGTGAACGACGCCAACGGCAATCCGTGCTACTTCGTGGTGTTCGGGCTCGGGCAGTATTCGTCGATGGTCGGAGCGCAGACGTTCGGCGTGATGGACGCCCCGATGTCGTTCGGCGAACATAGCTTCGAGCAGCCGACAGCCGCGTATGCTCGCTATTTGTGCGTGTTCCGCATCTTCGACGATGGTCAGACTCGCTGCCAATTCGTCGGTTGCTGCCATGACGACGCCACCGGTTTCGGCACCTACGACATGCACATGCAAGAGTACTACCAGACGACGCAGTAAGCCTGACCCAGCCTAACGCTGGTTGCAACTGCGCCGGCGTGAACATTCGCCTGCGGTTCGCGTCAGCGGCCGGGCTGCAAGAAGCCGGGCTGCTCGAAGGCCGGATGCGGATAGCGGTAGAAGCCGTGCCCCGACTTCAGGCCGAGCTGACCGGCGTCGAGCAGACGCTTGATGAACTCGCGGCTCTTCGCGTGCTGCGGATCCTTGGACACGAGCGTCCAGTACTGGACGATGTCGTAGACCGTATCGAGGCCGATCCGATCGAGTATGCCGAACGGCCCAATCGGCGTCTTCATCACGCCCATCCAAGCCCGATCGATATCCTCGACGTCGGCCACTCCATCAGAGGCCAAGGCAATGGCCGTCATCAGGAATGAGCGCAGCATCGAGTTGAACACGTAGCCGTGATTTTCCTTGTGGCACACGATCGGAATCTGATCGATCCGCTCGGCGAAGGCCGCCAGCAGCTCGATCGTGGCCGGCGCCGTGCCCGGATGCGGCATGATGTCGACCACGTTGGCCACCCACACCGGGTCGTGGAAATGGAACGCGGCGAACAGTTCCGGCCGGCCCGTGCTCTTGGCCAGCATCGAAGGGGTCAGGTAAGAGGCATTGGTCACGAACACGGCCTCGGGCGGACATAGCTCGTGAAACCGGGCGAACACCTCGGCTTTCGCGCGCCGAATCTCGGGTACGCATTCGATCAGCAGATCGACCTGACGGGCCGCCGCGGCCGGTTCGAACTCGATCCGAATCCGATCGAGCATCCGCCGAGCATCGGCTGCGGGGAGCAGGCCTGCGCCGACCCACTGTCCGACCAGCGTGCCCAGCCGTCCCCGGCAACTTTCGCCGACCTCGGCATCGAGATCGTAGCATACGACGTCGAATCCAAAACGCGCGCACTGGAGCGCGATCTCCTGGCCCATCGTTCCCAGGCCGATGACCAGCACCCGCCGCAAGTCGTCGATCCGCATGGTCACGCTCGCTGGCTCGCGGAAGGAAGGCCTGACGGTTCGCCAGGGCACCCAGCGGCGGAAAGAAGCTCGACATAGGTCCGGAGAAAGTCGGCTGCCGCCGCGCGCGTCAACACGTGCGGATCGAACATCGCCGCGATCGTCGCGCCGCCGCCGAACAGCGAGATGCAGATCGACATCCGGGTTCCCGACCGCACGGGTGGCGCTCCGCTCATATCCTCGATCACCAGGTTGCCAGCGACCACCTGTCCATCGCGTTGTGCGACGCGCGAGGTGAAGCGACGGACCGGATCGCTGATATTGCTCACGACGATCGACGCCAGGCAAGGGGTCGTGCGAAGCACGAAATCGAGGATCCGACGAAAGCGAACGGCCACCGCCAGGCAGAACCAGAACTGCGCCGGAATCCGTTCGCGCAGGATCTCGCGGCTCTCGTCGCGAATGCCCGCGAGCATCGAGGCCAGGTCGTGGCAATGATCCGTGCTGCGGTCCATGATCGCGTAGCTGAGCGACACGGCCGCCGGCAGGGCCTTGTCGCCCGGCCCACGCAGGCTGGTCGGAATCGCCATCCGGAAACGTTGCTTCCGTCGCCCGGGCTGGTGTCGAAGGTTCCATGCCGACAAGGCTCGGAACGCATGGAAGACGAGCAAATCGTTGACCGTGGCTCCAACTTCGCTCGCCTGGCTGCGCAACTGCTGGAGGGCTTCGGCATCGATGCGCTGGCTGACCAGGATCCCTTCCGCGAACGGCGCGGCCGATGGCTTACAAGCCGCCGGAATCGCGATCGGCCGCCCACGATAGGACACGAAACGGACGACGCGACGCACTTCGTTATAGAGCTGACGCCAGCTCTTGCGAACGTGCGGGGTTGGCGGAGCGGGTGGTGGTGCGCCCCGCGTGCGCAGCCGCTCGACATCCAGCTCGCGCAAGCCGACTTCCGGATCGCCGGGCTCGAACACCAGGTGGTAGGCGATGAAGACTTCGCCCATGAAGGCCAAGGCGGCCAGACCATCGCAACAAGCATGCTGGAATTGGAAGTAGATGCAAGCCCGCTCGCCGGCCTGCTCGACGATCACTCGCAAGCCTGACCGCCGCTCGATCTCGAGCCGATGCCACATCAGCGGACCGGCCGCTCCCGCTCCGTCGACCCAAAGCACGTCCGGTTCGCCGTCGGCCGGCACCCAGCAGGGCGGCCGTGCCGTGCCATCGATGCGCGCCGTAAGCAACGGATGACGCGGCAACACGCGACGCAGCGCCGTCAGCAAGGCGGCCCGATCGACCACGCCCGCCACGTGGCAGGGCATGATGAAGTTCATCGGGTACCGCTCGTTGTCGTCGCGCCAGTAGAGCGTTTCGTAGGGCGTCAGTGGCAGGGGCAGGACCGTCACGGCGGCTATCTCGTTTGCTGGAAGGACGAGGCGGCTTGGTCAGCGCTCGGGCTATCCGACGACAGGCCAACCGCCAGCCACCCTTGACCGCCATGATATTGCCGGATGCTCAGCCGCTCGCCGGCGAGCGCCTGCCCCGGAACGATCGAGCCCAAATCGAGCACCGGCGTCAGCAGCGGCTCGAAGCTCCGCTGCACGATTCGCCGCTGCGAAAGCTGACGCCCGGCGAGTTGCCCCTGCGTGCCCGGCGGGCGCGCCTCGACCTCACCGGTGCGAATCAGACGAATCCCCGACTGGCTCAACTGCGGCTCGTAGGCGGCGACGATCGTCATGGCCGGGTACGTCGTGCCGGCGCGGCGAAACTCGTCGATGCGCAGTGCCAGCGTCAGCCGCTGGGGATCGATCGACAGCGTCAGCGGATCGTCGGCCGCGAAGCGCACGGTCCAGGGATCGGCCTCGGCCTGCGAGCCTTCGGCCGGCAATTGCAGACCGAAGGCGCCGGATAGCGCCCGTTCGACTTCCGCGCCTGTCATCGTGCGCCCGCCCAAGACGTCACGCGCCAAATGATCGAAAAACGATTGGTGCAGTTCGATGCCCACGTCGTCGATCGGGATCGGCAACGGCGGATCGCTCGGCGCGCCCCACTCGTCGCTCGCTGTCTCGTACACCAGCGCGTCGACCGCCTCGTCCGAGGTACGAAAGCGGACCTGGCCTGGCATATGCCCCGAGCGCAGCAACGGATCGCGCACCTGCGCGATCAACGTGCGGTTCCATCGATCGATGACTCGCGTTGCCTCGGCGTCCCATTGCTGGGCCACGAAGCGCTCCGCGTGTTCGGAGCTTTCGCGCTCGGCTTGGGAGCGGCTGCCATGAACTTCGCGGCTGACGCGTCGCTGGCGGATCCGCGTCCCCCCGACCGCGATGTCGTTGTAGTGAATGTTGGTTGCGGCCCGAACCTGAGCCGGAAACATCGCGAGGCCTTGGCTGTTCATGCTCAGCCGCATGATGCCACTCAGCGTGCTGACCGATTCGCTGCGAATATCGGCGCCGTTGCTGAAGCCCCGGGTCGACGAACGCGAAGTGCCCGCCATGCGCACGTCCACGATCCCGAACGCCGGATCGGGCGTCAGACTCGCTTGGGTCGTGCCATCGATCACTCCCTGCCCGCGCACATGCGTTCCGACGATCACGTCGTCGACCGGAAACGGCTGGTTGAACGCGCGACTGGCTTCGCGCTCGAAGGTCGGCCGGAAGATTCGCACGATCCCATTAGCATGCGAGAATCGCTCGCGGAGCGCCCTGGTCAAATCGGCCGCCTGCGCGCGCGTCTCGAGCCACAGCGCCGCTTGCCGAACCTGGTTCAGGTCGGCCGTCGCCTGGGTCGACTGATACGCTTCCAGACTCGCGGCCAATCGATCGATCGTGTCCGGCATTTCTTGCGCCCCAGCCGGCGTGAGCGAGGCTCGCACCTTGACCAGGTAATCCGCCAGCGCCGACGAGATCATTTCGACCGTGGGGTCTGGCCAAACGGCCTTCACCCCGTCGGCCCGTCGCGCGAGCTGCGCGAGAATGGCGGCATCGGGCGCTGCCGCGTCAGACGCTTGGGCTGCCAACTGTGGCCAATCGAGGGCGCGTGTCCATCCGGCGTATTGCGAGTCGCCCGAAAAACGCAGGGCGAATGTGTCTAGCACGCCACGCAGCCGAGCCCTGGCCACGCTCAGTTCCGCGGGCGCGACGGGCAGCCAGGCCGTCCGATACGTGCGGGCCAACGCTGGCAGGTCGCTCTGGGCCTGGGCTGCTGCAACCATTCCATTGGGTGCCAAACACAGCGCCACAAACCAGCCAGCCAGCGCCACTGGCAATCGAGGAGCGTTCATGGTTCTGCCGTGGCTCAAGGTTGGGGAGATCGCGCCAGCCGAAAACCGACGACCTGCCATCCTTGGTCAGACGCATCGACTGTCAGCCCGCCTGAGCAAAAGTAATCACGCAGGACATCGAACTCCGGGAGCGTTCGAAACGCCGCGCTGGCGCGGTCGTCGGCAATTCCGCCCGGCCCCGCCAGCCAGCGCAGCAAGAGCCAGGCTTCCCAGCAATCGCCCACACCGAGCTTCCCCTCGCGGAGCAGGTTGATCGTCGGACGCGCGCGAGCAGACGCATGGGTGAACTCGCGGAGCGAAGTCTGCGGTGTCCGCCACTTCGCAAGCCGCTTGGCCACCCGAGTAAAGTCGCTCGACCGCGCCAGCGGCTCTCGACCAGCAGGAACAGTCAGCGCGTCGGTCACCATTGTCTGGTCGGTCGCCAGGATCAATTCATGGTCTGACAACGTGACGGTCGTGAAGTTCGGCAGCGTGCGGTCGCTCCCTTCGGCGAACAGCGAGCCGTCGGGCGTGGTCGTCGTCCAGACCGGGCAGCCGGCCGCCTCGAAGCGCCTAATGCCGGGATCGCCTTGATAGAATCGCTCG
>Ga0181519_10005014_pt1 | contig 10641 bp, 10 predicted proteins | sample PEATcosm2014_Bin_26_FD_121102 | JGI IMG/M metagenome (GOLD analysis project Ga0181519, IMG submission 121102) | Peatland microbial communities from MTU Mesocosm Facility, Houghton, MI, USA - PEATcosm2014_Bin02_10_metaG | ecosystem: Environmental > Terrestrial > Soil > Wetlands > Peat | place... | reverse complement strand
GGGCGCGTGGATTATAGCGCCACACGAGGAGGAACAGATGAAACGTCTTGCAGCTCTGGCCCTGTTTACCGTGCTCGCCGCGTCCGTAAACGCGCAAGAATACAAGGTCGGCGACCTCACCGTGCAAAATGCCTGGGCGCGGCCGACGCCCAAGGGCGCCAAGGTCGGCGCCGCCTATGTGACCATCGAGAATTCCGGGAAGACCGCCGACCGGTTGATGTCGGCGACTGCGGAGGACGCCGGCATGGTCGAACTCCACGAAACCACCATGGCGGGCGGCGTGATGAAGATGCGCCCGCTGCCGAACGGGCTTGAAATCCCGGCCGGCGGCAAGGTGGAGATGAAGCCCGGCTCCTACCATTTCATGCTGATGGGCCTCAAGGCGCCGATCGTCGCGGGCGCTCCGGCCATCAAGGGTTCGCTGACGTTCGAGCATGCCGGCAAGGTCGATGTGAACTTCGCGCCCATGGCCATGCCGGCGTCCGAACACGCCCATTGAGGCGCGCGACGAGCCGCCGCGCCTGGCCCGACAGCCGCCGAAGTACGCCGCTTGCCGCCCAGGGCGGGGCGGTCTATGGGTCCAAAGCCCCGATGGGGAATGCCGCCCGAAAGTTCATGAAAGGGCAAGGGTCATGTCGAACAACGCTCCCGCCATCCCCGGCGATGCTTTCACCACCGTGCTGCAAGAACTGCACGCGCATGCGTTCACAGGCGTGCCCAACGAATCCGATCCCTTCGTCCTTTCCGCCTTGCGGCGCGAATATGTCGCCTACGCGCTGTCGGTCTATTACCAGTGCGACCATTGCCAGGAACACCATGAAAAGGCGGTGATCCGCGAAATGCGGCGCGACAAGACGCCCGAATGGAACTGGAACGCGCTGGTCAAGGACATGGTGCTTTACGCGCGGATCGAGCAAAAGGACGTCTCCGATGCGGAATGGGCGCGCTGGCGCCATAACTGGTCGGATTTCGTGAAGAAGGTCGGTCCGGAACACGGCTGCATCGCGCATCTCGTCGCCTTCGCCATCGGCATGTCGCGCGCCGACGAGTCGCTGATGCGGCTGGAATGGAACGCGATCTGCTCGTCTTATGGCGACAACGACAATCTGCGCTTCGTGGTGCGCGATGTCGCCCGCGTCGTCGTTTTCATGAAGGCCGCGACCACCGCCAACCGCGTTCAGCCGATCCTCAAGCTGATGTTCGCCGAACGCGGTCTCGACGCCGCCTGAGCCCGGTCAGCTCTGGTTGGGACCGCGCATCAGCTTGATCGCGGCCTCGACGCGCCGCCAGGTGGTGGACTGGTCCTCGTCGCCCTTCTCCTCGAAGGCCCGGGCCTTTTGCGCCGCTTCAGCCGCAGCGCTGGCGCCGTGCGCTTCATAGAGCTGTCGCGCGTAGGCGGAGATTTCGGCTTCGTGCATCGTCGCTTGCATGATGATCCTCGTACCCGATGCGCCGCCATGGCGGCGGTCTCAATCAACGCGGATCGCGGGGATAAGTTCGGCCGCGGGCTATTTCGCGCAGTCGCGCAAATCCTTTTCGTCGATGCGCACGATGGCGCCCGCGTCGATCTTCAGAGCGGCGATCCCGCAGGTGCGGCCGTCCTTGAGGGTCACCCTGGCGTCGTAAGTTCCCGGCGCGAGGTCGGGGAGTTTCAGGCGCTCGTCCGGGTCGATGGTCTGGTCGGGGTCTTCGAGCGTGAGGTTGGGTCCGAATTGCGGGCTGCCCGCTTGCGCCAGCCGGAAACCGGTGACCACGCTGGCGGTGAGGTTCCAGATCCGGATCGGCTTGGGTTCGAACTTGGGGTCGGATTGGGCGGCGCTCGCGCTCGACAGCGCCGCGAGTCCCGTCAGGATGGCGCCCGCAACCTTCTGGTGCATTTCTTTCCTCCCTTTGGTCGTTAATATGCAAACTATCGGGTTGGGGCGGGGACGCAACAACGCCTCCCCGGGGACGCAAGGATTTTGATCATGGGCTTCTGGTTGGATATCGCCGCCTTCGCCCTGAAGGCTTTGCTCATCGTGGCGGCGCTCGGCGCGCTGGTGGCGGTGGCGGCGCTGGCCGCGCGCGGGGCGCGGCGGGACGGGGGCGGGCGCGAGGACATCGAGGTGCGCTCGCTCAATGAACGCTATGAGCGGATGCGGGACGAACTCGAAGCGGAAATCCTCGACAAGAAGCAGCGGCGCGCGCGCGCCAAGGCGCACAGGAAGCGTGAGAAGGCCGAGGCCAAGGCCGGCGCGGAAAAAAAGCGCGTCTATGTGCTTGCTTTCAAGGGCGACGTGATGGCGACGGCGGTCGCGCAGCTCGCGCGCGAGATCGACGCCGTGCTCAGCGTCGCCCGTCCGCAGACCGACGAGGTGGTGCTGCGCCTGCAAAGCCCCGGCGGCACGGTGACGGGTTACGGCCTCGCCACCGCCGAAATCTCGCGGTTACGCGCGCGAAGAATCGGGGTTACCGTGTCCGTCGATCAGGTGGCGGCGAGCGGCGGCTACATGATGGCCTGCGCGGCGGACCGGATCGTGGCCGCGCCCTTCGCGCTGATCGGCTCGATCGGCGTGGTGGCGCAGGCGCCCAACCTCCATCGCCTCCTGAAGAAGAACGACATCGATTACGAGGAGCTGACGGCGGGCGAATTCAAGCGCACCATTTCGATCCTCGGCGAGATCACGCCGGCGGGCCGCGAGCATGCGCTCGGCAAGATCGAGGATATTCACGCGGCCTTCAGGAGTCTGGTCGCGGAGCGCCGGCCCGCCGCCGATATGGCGCGCGTCGCCAATGGCGACGTGTGGCTGGCGAGCGAGGCGCTGGGTCTCGGGCTGGTGGACGCGCTGTCGACCGGCGAGGACCTGCTGTTCGGGCTCAAGGACGAGGCGTGGCTCTACGAGGTCACGGCGGCCGTGCGAAAATCGATGCTGCAGCAGGTTCTCGGCCGGCTCGGCTTCGAGGATGCTGCCGCGTTGGCGCCGCTGGCCGCGCTTGTCCGGGTGTTGGGCGGGCTTCGCCTCGGTTGATCTGGAGGCGGCCATGGCAAAATATGTCGGCGCGATCGATCAGGGCACGACCTCCTCGCGGTTCATCGTGTTCGATCGGCAGGGCGAGATCGTCGCGATCGACCAGCGCGAACACGCGCAGATCACGCCAAAGCCGGGGTGGGTCGAGCATGACGCGATGGAAATCTGGCGCAATACGCAGGCGGTGGTTGCCGGCGCGCTGGCGGGCAAGGGACTCGGCGCTTCCGATCTCCTGAGCGTCGGCCTGACCAACCAGCGCGAGACCACGCTGATCTGGAACCGCCGCACCGGGGCGCCGCTGCACAACGCGATTGTGTGGATGGACACGCGCACCGACGGTTTTGTACGCGAATTCGCCGCCAATGGGGGGCAGGATTTTTTGCGCGAAAAAACCGGGTTGCCGCTTTCCACCTATTTTTCCGGGTTGAAATTGCGCTGGCTGTTCGATCATGTTCCCGGCGCGCGCAAAGGCGCGGAGAGCGGCGAGGTGCTGTTCGGCACGATGGATTCGTGGATCGCCTGGAATCTTGCAGGCGGCGTCGAGGGCGGTCGGCACATCACCGACGTCACCAACGCCTCGCGCACGCAACTGATGAATCTCGCAACGCTCGACTGGGACCAGGATATTCTCAACCTGTTCGACATTCCCCGCGCCTGTCTGCCGGAGATTCGCTCCTCCAGCGAGGAGATGGGGCTGGCGACGGGGGTGCTCGCGGGCGTTCCGCTCGCAGGGATGCTTGGGGACCAGCATGCGGCGCTGCTGGGGCAGGCGTGCCTTGAACCGGGGCAGGCCAAGAACACCTATGGCACCGGCTGTTTTCTTTTGATGAACACGGGTGGAAAACCCTATCCGTCGCGATGCGGGCTGATCACCACGCTTGGCTACAAGCTCGGGGCGGCGGCGCCGGTCTATGCGCTGGAGGGCTCGATCGCCATCGCGGGGGCGCTGGTGCAATGGCTGCGCGACAATCTTGGGCTGATCGGGGCTTCTTCCGACATTGAGCCTTTGGCGCGCACCGTCGAGGACAATGGCGGGGTGTTCCTGGTGCCGGCGTTTTCCGGGCTCTATGCGCCGCATTGGCGCGCCGATGCGCGCGGCCTCGTCGCCGGGCTCACGCACTTCGCCAACAAGGGCCATCTCGCCCGCGCCGCGCTGGAGGCGACCGCCTACCAGACCCGCGAGGCGCTCGACGCCATGACCCGGGATTCCGGTATCGAGATCAAGGAATTGCGTGTGGACGGCGGCATGGTCGTCAACGAGCTCCTGATGCAGTTCCAGTCCGACATTCTCGACGCGCCCGTGGTGCGTCCGCAAGTGATCGAGACCACGGCGCTGGGCGCGGCCTATGCGGCGGGGCTCGCCACGGGTTTCTGGCATTCGACCGGCGACATCGCCGCCAACTGGCGGTTCGACAAGAGCTGGCGGCCCTCAATGGCGCGCGACCAGCGCGAAACGCTTTTTTCGCAGTGGAACAAGGCGGTTGCGCGTTCGTTCGATTGGGCGTGATCCGTTTTCCCTGCGGGATCGTATTGGGCTCAGGCGCGGAAAATCGGTTGGGGTCCGGGGATTGCGCGCAAACCTTGGGAAGCGGCCGCACGGTCGCGTAGCGAAGGAAGGTGCGGCGTGGCGCGACACCCTCTCACCCATCATGAAATTCTCGGGCTGATCGAGCCGTTCACCCGCCGTGGCCTCCATGTCGATCTCGCCGCCAGCAACCGAATCGAGCGGCGCCTGCTGTTCAAGCCGATTTTGCACGAGGAGGAGGCAGCCGAGCTCGCCGGCGCCAGCGAAGTGTTGCAGCTCGAAAGTCCGGATGCCCAGACCTTTCGGCTGGTGCGCGTGGTGACGCTCGCGGGCGGCGCGACGGCGAAACTGACGGCGGAGGGGGAGTCCCCCGGAAAATTGCTGGAACGTATCGAAGCCGTGCCGTTGCAGCGCCAGTTCGCCTTCGTCGGCGACATTCTCGTTGCGCGCAACTACCGGGTGGCTCCGGCCTCCGAGGCGGCGGACGCGCCGATGCTGTTGACGCTGGTCTCGGCGCAGGCCCGGCTCGACGGCCTCACCCTCGATCTGAAGGCGGACACCGGCCGGGGCTATCCGGCCGAGATCGAGCTGAGCGCGCAGCCAGGCCATGCGCTGGCGCTGCCGGACGACGTGCTGGCGGCGCTGGGCTGGAACTGGCGGGTGCTGCGCCCGAGCCGCTCCGGCTGGAGCGGCGCCCTGCGCGCGCCCAAACGCGAGCCGGAGCGCAGCCGCCGCGTCGAGTCCGCGATGGAGACGGCGGTGGCGCATCTCGCGCGTACGCTGGCGGAGCCGCCGCGCCAGTTCCATGACCGGCTGGCGCGGGCGCGCTGGGGCGTGGTGTTCCGGCGCCTGATCCCCGTGCTGGGGGCCACCGCACTGATGCTGTTCGGGCTGGCTCTGACCTTCTTGCATCTCCCTCAGGATTCGATCGTCACCATGATCATTTTCCACTCGCCGCCGTTGCTGCTGTTCGGGATGTTCGCCATGCGCGAGCTGCCGCGCTTCGAAATCCCGCCGTTGCCGCGCCCCTCCAGTGCGCCCTCCTGGGTGGTCGCGCCGGAAGGCGGGAAAGGGGGCGCCTGATGCGCGGCAATCCCATGAACATTCCCCCGGTTTCCATCGCGGCGGCCAAGGCCGCGCTGATCGAGCAATATGGCGATCCCGTGCTTCGGCGCCGCGCGTCAATGCTGTGGGGCGCGCGCGGCGTGGGAAAGTCCTCGGTGGTGGCGCAGGTCGCCGAGCACTTTGCGATTCCGCTGATCGACCTGCGCCTCACCACCATCGAGCCCGTGGACATTCGCGGCGCGATCTATGCCGACGACAAGCTGGCGAAGACCGTGTGGTTTCCGCCGGAATTCCTGCCCTCGCCGGACAGTCACGAGGGGATTCTGTTTCTCGACGAGCTGACCGCCGCCGATCAGCGCTTGCAGATCTCGGCCTATTCGCTGATCCTCGACCGGCGCGTCGGCAATTACCGGCTGCCCGAGGGATGGCAGGTGATCGCCGCCGGCAACGCCAGTTTTCATGGCGCGGTGAGCCATGACATGGGCACCGCGCTGGCCGACCGCATGTTCCACTTCAATGTGCAGACGGCCATCGACGCCTTTCTCGATCATGCGGCGGGAAATAATTTCGCGCCGGAGGTGATGGCCTATCTGAAGATCAGGCCCGACAAGCTCGACGACACCCAGGCCCAGATCGCCGCCGACCATCTGATCGGCGCAAGCCCGCGCGGCTGGGAGGATATTTCCAATGTGCTGAAGTCCGGGCTGTCGGAGGCGGGCAAGCGCGTGTTCACGCAGGGGCGGATCGGCGCGGCCAATGCGGCGGAATTTTTCGGCGTTTTACGCGAGATTCAAGCTGGCGCGGATGTGGTGCGGCTGCTGAAGGCGCGGGCCGGCGCGGAGACAGTCGCTTTGCTGCCGAGGAGTCTCGATGCGCTCTACGGCATGATCTACGGGTTGATGGCCGCGTGCACGGAGGAACGCACCGTTGCGCGCGCGCTGGAAATCGTCGAGCAATTGCCGGAGGCCAGGGGCGAGGCGCCGCTGCCTCTGCGCGAGGCGCAGACGCTGGCGATGGAGCTCTTGATGCAGCGCGCGCTCGCCACGGGGCTGGAGGCGGCGATCCTCGATAGTCCGTCTTATCACCGCTACGCCGAGCAGCGGCGACGGGAGGGCGTCGATGCGTGAGGCGCATCGCGGCGTGCGCGCGATCCAGCGGCTGGTCGAATTCGCGCCGTCCACCGGCGGTCTCGCGCTGTGGGTCGGGCATGGGGACATCGTGGACGACGATGCGCCCGTCGTCTTCACCGACGGCGACCGGGTGCTTTACGGGCCGGCGTTCGAGCGCCTTGGTTTGCTGGAACAGACCGGGTGGGTGGCCCATGAGGTGCTGCACATCGCGTTGCGCCATCCGCAGCGCGCGCTCGACCTGCGGCGGCTGACCGGCGACGTGGACATGCGCCTGTTCAACATTTGCGCCGACGCCATCGTCAACAGCGCGCTGGCGCATCTGAGCTGGCTGCGGCTGCCGCCCGCGTCCGTGTTTCTGGACCAGTTGCTGGCCCACACGCTCGACCTGCATCAGGACGTGGAAGCGGCCTTGCTGGAATGGGACGTGGAGCGGCTGTATCGCACCCTCGATGACCGTACGCTTCGTGACGACGACGGGAAGCGGCAGGCCGGGCAGGGCGGCACGGCGGGCGCGCGGGGCGAGGAATCGCGGACGCAGAGCCGCAGTTCGCCGCGACAGGGGGGTGATCCCTTGCAGCCGAACGCGCGCGAGGACGGGCCGCGCGCGGCGCATACGCGCGAGTTCGGCGCCGGGACGGTCTCCGATCTCGCGCCCGATCCGGATGCGGAGAATTCGCCGGAGCTGGAGACCGAGCAGGCGCGCGAATGGAGCGAGCGGCTGTTGCGCGCCCATGCCGGCGACGGCGATTTCTCGATATTGCGCGCCCTGCTCGCCGATTTGCCGCGCACCCGCACCCCCTGGCGTCAGGTTTTGCGCACACGCCTGGCGCGGGGGCTTTCGCGGAAACTGGCCTTGTCGTGGTCGCGGCCGACGCGGTCCTATATCGCCAACCAGGGCCGCGCCGGCGGCAGGCGGCTGCCGTTCGAGCCGGGGTTTTCCGCGAACCGGACCGAGCCGCGCCTCGCCGTGATCGTCGATGTCTCCGGCTCGATCGACGACGAGCTGCTGCAAAGTTTTTCGAGTGAAATCGCGGCGATCAGCCGGCGGCAGGAGGCCGGGCTGCTGCTGGTGATCGGCGATGACCGGGTGCGGCGCGTCGAACAGTTCAAGCCGGGCCGGTTCGACCTCGGGGCTATCGATTTTTCCGGCGGCGGCGGCACCGACTTCACGCCGCTGCTGGAACGCGCCGACCTCTACCGGCCCGATATCGGCGTGGTCCTCACCGATCTCGAGGGTCCCGCGCGCTTCAGGCCGGAGTGGCCGGTGATCTGGGCGGTTCCCGCCAATGCCGCGGCGCTGCCGCCGTTCGGTCGGAAGCTGACGCTGGAGCATGGATGATCGCGGCGGGGCGCGCGAGCGATATTGACATTCGGCGGCGGTTGGAGAAGACCAGTCTTCGCCGTCTTCAGAGAACCTCATGACCTTCGCATCGGCCGTCCGCTACCGTTTGATCAAGGTATATGCCAACGTCAGCAAGGTGCTCACCGGGGGGATTTTGTATCTGGCGCCGGGATTTCGCGTCCGAATACCTGACGTGGCGCCGGCGAGATTTCCAAGCGCCGCGGCGAGGGGTCCAAGCGCCGCGGCGAGGTTTCCAAGCGCCGCGGCAAGGGGTCCAAGCGGCGCGGCAAGTGGCGCGGCAAGAAAAATTCCCGGGATCGTCTGGCAGACCAACTTTACGCGGGATGTAACCCTGCAAGTTTACGCGTGTTTCGCGTTCAACAGGTGGATGGCGCCCGGCTTCGAATATCGCTTCATGGACGACGCCCAGTGCGATGCGTTCGTCGAGGAAAACTATCCCGGCGCGGTGTGGAGCGCCTTCAGGCGGCTGCAGGTGGGCGCGGCCCGCGCGGATTTCTGGCGGCTGCTCGTGCTGCTGAAGCACGGAGGGGTCTATCTCGACATGGACGCCTGCTTCACCTGCGATCCCGGCCGTTTCATCGTCGCCGACGCGGAGGGCGTGTTCATCGAGATGAACGATGCCAGCGTGTCGAACTATTTTCTCGCGAGCGCGCCCGGCAATCCCGTGCTCGGGGAGGCCTGCGACCGCATCGTCAGGAACATTGCGGAGAAAAGCTCGGACTCCGTTTACAGCCTCACGGGTCCGCTCGTGCTGGACGAGGTCGTGAGGCGACGCGGCGTCGCCTGCATCGGTTTCAGGGGCGCCTGCGTGCAGGGGCAATTCACCAACAAGCGGGGGCAATATATCGATCGCCCCGGCGCTTATTGGCAGGAGGCCCAGCAGAGGGTCCCGATCATCGCGCCGGATTGACGTTCGCGGCGTTCACGGCTCGATGACCCAGTAGGGCGCGCCCGCTTTCTCCTTGGCTTCGAGCCCGCGCGCCGCCGCGGCGGTATCCTGGTTGACGACCTTGCGGACGTCGATCAGCGCCTTGCTTTCGTCGAACACGTAGGAATGGCCGGAAAGCCGGGCGTCGATGGAATCCACGCCCTTGACCACCAGAATGGCGTCGCCGCCGCTGCCGGCGCGCGGCGCCCCGTGGTAGCTCTGCGAAATCAGGATGGCGTGGTCGTATTGCGACGCGTAGAGCGTGCGGATCTCCCCGACCTTCCGGGCCATGCGGATTTGCTCGCGGAACACGTCCTGCGAGACGTCGGGCGCCGCGAAAATGGCCGCGCCGATCCGGAGATTGGCGCGCTCCAGGGCGAAATCGCGCAGCATTTGCAGCAGGATGCGGTTGCCCATGCTGTGGGCGACGAAATCGAGCTGCATCTCCGGGGCGGCTTGCGCCACGGCTTCGACCAGTTCGGCGAGGTGGGGCTCGCTCCAGAGGCTGGAATCCTCGTCATAGGCATAGGCGAAGGCCGAGCCTTCCGAAGGCCAGCTCCAGCCGACGATGGTTCCGTCGTAGTCGAGGTCGGAGCCGAGCTGCAAGGCGCGCCACAGCAGGCCCCGGAAGTCGGTGTTGAAGCCGTGAATGCCGAACAGGATCTTTTTCAGGTTTTTCGCGCGGGTTTTTTCCACGATCAGTTTGGCGCAGGCTTCGACGCCCTTGGCGGTGGTCTGCGCCGCCGCGGGGATTTGCGGCTCGCCCGACATGCGTTTGGGCGCGCCCAGAAAGCCGCAGGACATGGCGACGGGCTCGGTGCGCCGCGAACCGAATTGCGTCGCAAGCGCCGCTCCGCCCTCGTCGTCGCGGTCGGTGGCGAAGAAGACCGGCGACAGCGTCGCCATTTGCGACGGCGGCATCGGCGCGGGCTTGGCGTGAACCTCCTCCTCGGCGCGGCGCCAGAGCTTCATCTCGCCATGCATGGCGGCGGCGTCCGGCCCCGCCGCCTTCATCGCCAGACCGGTGCGGGCCTGCGAGTCGAGCTGGGTGAATTCGAGGTTGGGAATGGCCCGCAAAGCCTGTTCACGTGTGCGTAAAACCGCTTCCGCCGCGGTGGCGGCCTCAGTGAGCGCGGCGGAGAGCGCCGTCTTTTCCACCTGGCTGCGGGCCATCCAGAAACCGGGCGCGGCGGCGACCACCGCCGTCTCCGGCCAGCCCGTGGCGAGGTAGCGCTTGTTTCCGGCGCGGGCGACGGCGTCGCGCGCCTGGGCCTCGCTCTGCGTGGCGAAGCCGTTGACGCCTTCGGCATTGGCGTCGGTGGTCAAGCCGGCGCCGAGCGCGCGCAGCGCCTGCGCGGGGGCTTCGCCGTCGGGCGTCGCCAGCTTCAGCTTCTTGAAGTCGTCGGGCCCATGCAGCGGCGCGTCGGTGACGAGATAGGTGATGGCGTGGTTCCACAGCCGCAGCGGCAACAATCCGGTATGGCCGGCGCCGGCCGAGGCGGCTGCGCCCAAAAATGTCTTCTGCATCAGGAAGACTTCGTCGGAAGAGGAGAAGAGGAAGGGGCGGGCGAGGATTTGCGCCTCTTCGCCGGCCTGGCGCAGTTTTTGCTTGTCCTTGTCCG
>Ga0181519_10005013_pt1 | contig 10642 bp, 6 predicted proteins | sample PEATcosm2014_Bin_26_FD_121102 | JGI IMG/M metagenome (GOLD analysis project Ga0181519, IMG submission 121102) | Peatland microbial communities from MTU Mesocosm Facility, Houghton, MI, USA - PEATcosm2014_Bin02_10_metaG | ecosystem: Environmental > Terrestrial > Soil > Wetlands > Peat | place... | reverse complement strand
GGCAAAGCGATGTAGGACCGCGACGCGGCGCTGCAACCAAAGGCAAATGCACCAGAAATGCCAAAAGCATTCCCGGCAGAGACCTGCCGCCATCTTTGTTTTCAGCCTCTTAGAATCGTCACTGCCGTCCCCAACCACAGCCCCGGCGCCAGAATCGTGCCTTTCCCCGCACTGAACGTGTCTTTTGACCCTCATCCCACCCGTGAATCTAGTCTCACCGCCTCTCCAGCAATCACTTAGCGGTTAGCCCGTTGGTAGAAGGATTGCCTAAATGATTAAATGATCAGCTGACTAAATGATGAAATGACTCGTCTCCGCCCTCTCCAACTCGCCGCTTTGGCCACATTCTTCGTCGTCGTGGGAGAGATGGCGCTGCGCCTGAAATATTTCGTTCTTGATTCTGACATCTGGTGGCATCTCAAGGTCGGCGACTGGATCGTCGACCACGTCGCCGTCCCCCACACCGGAATTCTTTCCCGTATCGCGGCCAATCGCCCGTGGGTCGCCTATTCCTGGGGATACGAAGTCCTCCTCTCCCGCGCCTACGCCTGGTTCGGCCTCGTCGGCATCGGAGTCTTCGGCACCATCCTCACTCTCGCCGTCGCCTATGCCATCTACTGGATGCTCCTCCGCCTCTCCGGCAACTTCTGGATCTCCTGGCTCCTCACCTGGATCGTCTGCTGGTCGTTCCTGTTCAACGGCACGCCCCGCCCGTTCTTCTTCTCGATCGCTTTCTTCGCCGTCACTCTCACCTCGCTGCTCGAAGCCAGCCGCACCGGCCGCGTCCGGGCGCTTTACTGGCTCCCATTGATCTTCGCCCTCTGGACCAACATCCACATCCAGTTCATCTACGGATTATTCCTCATCGGCCTCTTCGCCGGAGTCGACCTGGCCGAGCGCACTCTCCAGCGCTTCGGCCTTCTCCCCAAGTTCATCCAGCCTCCCCGTTTGCCGCTCGCCACGCTCTGGACCGTCTTCGCAGCCTGTGTTCTCGCGACCCTGCTCGGTCCCAACTTCTATCACCCGTACGTTGTCGTCTTCGAATATTCCAAAGCCAGGCTCGCCTACTCGATGATCATCGAACTCCAGCCCTTGAGCTTCCGCGGATACAGCCATTTCCTCGAGTTCTTCATCGCCGCCGCCGGATTCTTCGCCGTGGGGTATCAAGCAAACGCGAATCAGGCAAATGCGGATCAGGCGAACGCGGATCCAGCCAATGCCAATGTCCCCAAGCCAGCAGACGGCGCGAAAACAATTCAGCTCGACCTCTTCAAGCTCTCGCTCCTCTCCATCGGCAGCGTCGTCGCCTTCCGCACCATGCGCGACGCCTGGTTTATCTGCCTGCCCGCCGCCGCCTGCGTAGCCGACTCCTGCCGCGCCTGGGCAGCCGGGCGCGCCCATGATCTCGACCATCCAGTGCCCGAAGAAACCGCCTCGCCCCAGGCTCCTGTCCCCACCGAAACCTGGCTCGAAAGATTAGGCCTGGCCGCCGTGGTCACCATCTGCCTCGCCCTCGTCGCCAGCGCCGTCGACTTCAACGAGCGCGGACTCGACCGCGCCATCAGCGCCAGTTATCCCGTCAACGCCATCAACTACCTCCGCCACAATCCCGTCCCCGGACCTCTCTACAACAACCTCAACTGGGGAGGATTCCTCATGTGGTATATGCCCGACTACCCGGTAGCCATCGATGGACGCAACGATCTCTACGGCGACGACCTCGACCGCATCTTCTTCAACTCCGAGAGCGCCCAGGATTCCTACCGGACCGATCCCTACCTCGACGAAGCCGGAGTCGTTCTTCTCGACTCCAAACTCCCCCTCGCCAAAGTCCTCACCATCGATCCCCGCTTCCAACTCGTCTTCCACGATGACATAGCGACCGTGTTCGCGCGGCGTACCCTGGCCCAACAATTCCCCAAATGATTTTGTAATTCCCGGCCGGAGCGAAGCCCGTTCCTTGGGCGCTACCGGGTTTCAATTGCTTATGGAATCCAGAGAGTGAAGGTCCACTAAAATGGAGGTTATTGATGGGCTCGACGGTAAATGATGTATGCCTCGCGTTCGTAAATCCCTCGCTTGTAGAAGTAGTATCCGTCTGAGAAGTGCACCAGCTGATACCCATACGCGACCCATGCTCGGTCATCAAGGCGCATCGTCGTCTGTGGATCGACGGAAAAGACGACCACATACTCAGGATTGACGCGCTCCAGCTCAGCAAGGTCCAACTGAAAACCATAAGGAGGCTTGCCATTGTGGATGTAGGAGGTTGGAATGTTGGTGAGGATGTTATGGTCGAAGTTAGCCTGGACGGCGCTGATGCCAAAACCATATCCGAATATAGGCCCGTGATCGGCTCCGACCGCCTTCAGGTAACTCGCGGCATCCTCCGCTCCGCTATAAGGGTAGAGATAGTCTCTTTTGATCGCGACCGCTGCGTCCCAAATGTTGACCGCACACAGGCACAACAGCAGCGCAATCATCCCGCGGAGAGCCCATCGCTCACGCGGGGACGAGCTATGTTGCTCCCCTTGCGACGGCCAAGCGACCCACAGTCCGGTGATGGCCGCTACAAATACCGTTCCGTGGTGGTGCGCAGTCCCGTACACCAGCGAGTACAGGGCGATCTCGAGTCCGACCCCCAAGGCGAAAACCAGGAGCTTACGGCGGTAGAAACACCATGCACCGGCCAGGAGAAGAAAGATCGCCGAAGGAATCGGATGGTCAAAGAACGCGCCAGAAATCACAGTCGTCAATTTCAAAGAAGAATCTATGATCTGCCCTTGTCGGTTCGTATATCCCGGTATGCGCAAAAGGCCGCCGCGCTTGTAGGTCATCTCCAACGAGTCCGGCGGAGGCTTCAGGACGATGAAAACGAACACGAACGTGAGGACCATCAGGGCAATCGAGATCCAATAGCGCGTGCGAACCTGCTTGTCGAGCGTCCGCCATTGAGGGAGAGCCTCGACGAGGTACGCGAGCCCGAGGCTGCCGGCCAGAAGCGTGCCATGGAAGCTGACGACGGCGAGCAGCATCAGCACGATGGCCATCCGCAGAGGACGCCGAAAATCGCTGAACATCAACGCTGCCGCAAATGCGAGGACCGGCAGCAAGTTGTACTGGCGCGCAATCACGGCGTACTGGTAGACCATGAAGTAAGTAAAGGCGAGGGGCCAACGGATATAACGCGGGAAGGGCGCTTTGAAGATCAGCAGAGCCGCGCCACCGACAGCGCATGCGGCTCCAAGGTAACCTAGAGCGTTATAGCGAGCATGAAAGACATGCTGCGCAATCCACAGAATTGTGTGCCAGAGCCCGGGCGAGCCCTCGTAGCGTAATTCGTAAAACCAGAGCCTGTGTAGACTCAAATCGCGCGCGAACAACCAAGCTTGGGCTTCGTCGCACCATTTTTCATGGTAAGGAAGAATGAATCCCACCACCGCCATCCACAGCCCAAGCACCCCAAAATCCGCAATCCGCCACCAGGGCGATTCGACTGGGATAGACCCGGGCGTAACCAATGTGAGCGCCGGGGCCTGTGCGCCCGCGTCTCCATTCGTCATCGGGGTCACACTCTCACGCGCGGTCTGGCACGTCTCCCGGCTCATTTCGCTCATGGCTTTTCTACCAGTGGCACGGGCGTCTCCCCGTCGCCGTCCCGCGTCAGCACCAGCGCCACGCTGTCGCTGTAAGCCACCTTGAACCCCGGCAGCGTTTTCAAAGCCTGCGCCATGATCGCGCTCGCCGGCAAAACAATCGTGCGCGCGTTCGCCATCGCCGGAAAATCCGTATAGCGCACATCCGCGTTCATGACCTTCGAATACTCCACCACGTAGTCGTCGCCATAAAGCGTGACGCGCCCATCAATCGCCACCGGATACTCCGGCAAATACCAGCTAAGAAACCCACCCCATTCAAACGCATTAAAAAGAGGCTGCGGCAGCCGCTGCGCGCGAATGACGTCGCTGGCCGCAACCGGATAACTCTCCCCAACCTTCCCCAGCAAAGCTGAAGCGCTGCGCGGCAAGATCACAAAAGCCGCCAGGGCAAGAACGAGGCAAGCCAGTCCGCCGGAGATCAAAAGCTCCCGCCATGGAGCCTTAGAATCGGGAGTCTGAGAACCGGGAACTGGGAACTGAGAACTGGCAACCGTCTCCCCCAGCACCGCGACCGCCGCCAGCACAACCACCCACACATCGCGCTGCGAGTAAAAAGAAACTCCTGCGCTGATCGCCAGCAGCGCAATCAGAAACCAATCGCGAGACCTCCGCAGCCCAAGCGCCAGAAAACCCGACATCGCCAGCAGCAGCAGAACATAATCCTGAGCCCGCCGAAATCCCGGAGCATGGCAATCCGGCAGGTAAGCATTCGCCGCGCTGAACGTAGTGCCAAAGAAAATCTGGTAGGGATGAAAGAAGTAAGGCGTAATCAGAGTGGCCAACATGCAAGCCGCCACGACCGCCCCCAGCATCCAAATCGATTGCCGACCTGGCTTGATGAAAGAAGAGAACCGCGAATCCCCGGAGGAATCGAGCCGCGAAGCGGCGGAAGGCGTTAGTCCACGACGTAAGCCGTGGGTAGCGGCCATACCTGATTCAAGCCCCGGAGGCGCGACAGAAAACTCCACCACACTCACGGCCGCAAACAGAAGCAACAACCCCAGCCCGCAGACGAAGTGCATATCCGCATTCGCCCAGGCCAAAAAAACCAGCGGCAACCACATCGGCAGCCGACCGCTCCGCCGCGCTTCCAGCAACGCCACCAGTTCCACCCCAAACAAAAGCACCGACGCATAGGTCGGCGTCGGAGGAACCCCCGCGAGAATGTACTGCGCGACCAGCGAAATCAAAACCGCCGCCCGAAAATTCCCGCGCCGTCCGCCCGCGAGAAGAAACGTCACCACCGCCAGCCCGGCCTTGCAGCCCATCGAAAACACCGGGATCGCCCGCAGCCCAATCAGCCGGTAGAAAATCGCCAGTTTCAAATCGTAGATCCAACTGGCGTCAATCCACGGCGCATCGCTCAACTGTGAGAACACACCAGTATGCGGGAGCGCGTGATGCTGCAGAATCCACAATCCTGAACTGAGATGCCACCACGCGTCGGCGTTCGAGAGGCTGGAGAGCGATGAGCACCGCACCGCTTCGATCAGCGCGAAAACTGTGAACAGCCCGAGCAATGCCGGAACGCGCACGCCCATCCCAGCTCGCGCGTTCATTTGCCGAACTTCTTTTTTAAGGGTTGCTGCGATGCCGGCGTGACCGTGCCGTCGGCGTTGTGATTATAGGTATGGCAAGCCAGCGTGCACGTATTCGTGCTTCGGTTGTAAGAAATGGGCGCGCTATTATTCTGGCCCACCACATTGGCGTCAAAATTCACCAGTCGCTCGCCCGTGAAGTAAGGCGAAGTCGCTCCCATGCCGTGCGCCGTATGGCATGTGGAGCAGGTGAAGCCGTACTGGTACGAGTGCAGGCTGTGCTGGTTGAAGCTCGTGTTCGAGAAAATCTGCGAGAGGTCGTGGCACTTCGCGCACATCGCGTAGGGCCCGGCCGTGCTGGTATCCGGATTCGGAAAGAGATTTGTGACCGTGCCGCCCGGTGTCGCCGCCTGGCTGAACTGGTAATTGCGTTCCAGCAGGTGAGAGTTCACCGAACCGTGCGGGCCGTTGGGCCCGGTGCCGCCGAACTCGCGATTATCGTCGCTGTTATGGCAGTCCGTGCAGAACATTTGCGTCCCGGTCAGTCGCGCCGTGGCCTGTCCCGTAATGCCCAACATATTTGTGAGCAGGCTCGGCTGCGGCAGTGGACTTGAGCTTGGATGCGTAACCGGGTGGCTCGAAGTCGCCGACGGGGAAAATTCCAGGTCCACGTTCAGAGGATCGGGCGCGGACACAACGCGAATCGGTGCATATCCGTACATCAACAACCTCTGCTTGCCGGTGCTGGTTCCATGGCAGCGCAGGCAATTCTCGTATTGATTGACTGCGGGTATGACGGGCGTAATCCCATCGGCCGCGCTGATCCCGGTCGTGCCCTGCTGCGGCAAACGAATGGCCGGAGGCCCCGCATACGGAATCGCTGCGGCACTTCCCGCGTGCGCGCTGTGGCAGTCGACGCAGGTGGCATGCCGGTTATTGTTCAGCAGCGTGTTTTCCGCCGCGTCGTGAAAATTGGTGCCCGCCGGTAGTGGATGGCTTGTCGTCTTCGATGTCTCCGCGAGGATGTTGGGCGCAACCGGCGACAGGTAACCTGCCCCGCTATGACACGTCATGCAAGCCTGCGTGACCGCATCCACTCCCGGAGCCGCCGGAACTGCCGATCGCAGCAGCCTCGCCGGCGCTGCGGAATTGTGCTCCATGTGGCACGACGTGCACGCGTTCACAGCCACCGTGGCGTATTGCCCAACATGCGCTGCGGCCGAAACTTGGTTCGTCGCGGTTTGATGCGCGCTGCCGACAAAACCCGCCAGCGGATTGACTTGCCCCTGCGTCGAACGCGTAGGATCGTGGCACGACAGGCACATTTGCCCGTTCGAGCTGTCCCGCACCAGAAACTGCTGCACCACCGTGTCGATCGCCTGCACGTGCGGACTATGGCAACTCGTGCACTCGATGTTTCCGTTGATCAGGCTCACCGCTCCAGTCGGATCCGCCGTCTTTCCCTGCGCCACCAGCGACGCCACCAGATCCGGCGAGTCCTTCAGCGGCAGCACCAGGCTGAACGGATGCGATCCCGTAAGCGTAGTGCCGAAACTGTCCCCCGGAGCCCACGATCCCGTTACCGGCAGTTGCCCGTAGGCCGCCGAGTTTCCCACCCCAACCGTTCCGTCATGGCAGCTTAAGCATAAGCTGCTCGTAATGCCCAGGGTCGGCTTCGCGTTGCCGGTCTCCACATAAGTCGAGCTCGTGTACGGAGTGTAGGAAGAATTCGAATATTTCTGGTTCCACAATGGAGAGATCCCGCCCAGCCCGCTATGTGGCGCATGGCAGAACGTGCACCCCAGGCTCCCCTGCGAATATACGGACGCCCCGCTTCCCGGCGAAAGGTTATGCATCCCCAGCACATCCGCCGTAGGCGGCGCCTGCGCGAATCCTCCCGCGCCGCTCAGCGTGAAAAACAGCGCCCAGATAAGAATCCGCTTCATGGCTGCTTCCTCGCGTCGGCCGCGATGCCGTAATAGCGAAACACCTCGACTCGCCGGTTGAACGAATCCACTACATAAATCCGGTCATGATCGATCTGCAACCCGGCCGGCAACTGAAACTGTCCCAGTCCCGTCCCCCGCCCGCCGAAGTAATACAGCAGCCGCCCTTCCTTATCGAACACCTGCACGATTCCCCACTGCCCGTCGACCACATACAAATGCCCCTCGGAGTCGAATCCGATGCCTTTCGGCCGGAACATCCACCCTGCCCCGTCTCCAATCTTCCCCACCGCGTACTCGAATGTTCCCGAGCGGTCCAGCATCTGCACCCGGAAATTCATCGCATCCACCACCGCCAACTCCGTCCCATTCAGCCGCAGTTCCGTCGGATAGTTAAACTCCCCATCTCCCGTCCCCGGCTTCCCGATCACCTGCAGCACGCTCCCCTGCATATCCATCATGTAGATCTTGTTCCGCAGCGTGTCCGTCACGTACACATGTCCCGCCGCCGAATCCACCGCGATGCCTGTCGGCCGCTTGAAATATCCCTCGCCGCCCTTCAGGCTGCCCAGCGCCCGCTTGTACTTCCCGTTCGTGTCGAAGACAAATACCTTCCCCGTCTCCGAATCCGTCACATAGATATTGTCCTGCGCATCCACCGCCACGCACTGCGGCATCAGCATCGGATCCTTCCACGTATCGCGCCGAGAAATGAACTTGTATTTCTGCTGCTGGAAATCAAAGATGTGTACGCCCACCGCCGCCACGTCCGTCACGATGATCCGCCCTCGCGAATCCGTCACCACGCTATAAGGGCTCACCAGATAACGGAAATCCGGCTCCCCCGCGATCACGTCCACCACCTTCGTCCAGAAACTTCTCTTCGGCTTGACCTCCCGCTCCAGGCTGAAGCTCCGCTCGAACGCCAGCCTCCTCCCTCCATCCATCAGCAAATCCGGAGGCCCCGCCTCCACCACCGTCTCCTTATGTTTCCGTAATCCCGCAGCCGCCCCGACCCCCGGCGCCACGATCGTCATCGCCACCCAAAAAACCAGCGCCTTCTTGATAACCGTTGTCATCCCGCGCGCAGCGAAGGACCTCTGCCCTCTTTCCGGCAGCGTCCATCCCCTCGCCTCTTTCACAGTCTTTACCCTCAGTTGGATCCCAACGGAACTCTAGAAGAAGTCAAACCACCGTGTGAATCCCACAAAATACGAAGTCGTGCTCGCCGGCGCTCCCACCGCGCTGATGCCCTGCGTGAAGCGCGTATACCCCGACTGTAGTGAGATCCTTCTCAGATGGTACTGCAACTGCGCGTTGTAGATCTCGGAATCATTGTGCGAGAGCGTCGTCCCCAGCGTGTTGCTGATCGCCCGGCTGTAGCTTCCCGAAAGCACCATCCGCTTTATCGGAGTCATCGACATCCCCCCGCCATAACTGTCCCCGCTAAAGGTGATGAAATTATTCACTCCGGGCGTGGGCGGCAGTCCCTGCAACCCCGTCGCCCCGATCAGCGAGATTCCCGTCCCCGTCGAGTAATTGCCCGTCATCGTAAAGCGCCGCGACCCGATCGACGTCGAGTACCCTTCGCTCTGGCTCGTCGTCCCCGAGTAATTCGTCAACCCGCTGTGCGACCCGTTGAAAGCTCCCGTCCATGCCCATTGGCCAAACCGCCGCCGCACATTCGCGCTGTAGCTGTAGTAGGAAGTCGTATACGTCACCAGCAGCGTCTGCGCATTTTGCGCGTAGCTGAACACTCCGGACGTCTGCCACCTTCCAATGTTGTGCGAGTAATTCACGTTAGCGATGAATCCGATCGCATTCGAATCGGTGCCGTTGCTGCTGTCCAGCACCGACGTCGAGAAGCTGAACATGTCGAACAGTCGCTTCGAGCAGTTGATCGTCCCGCTGATGAATGTTCCCGTGTAGTCCTGCCCGAAGTAGTACTGGTCGTAGTGCGTCGCCTGCGCGCTGCCCACCAGGAAACTCGTGAACTGGTAATTGGTCCCTCCCGCCAGCGTCATCGCGTGCGATCCCGTTCCCAGGTTCACCGGCGGAACCCCGTTCGTTCCCAACTGCTGCGTCAGGTATCCGTTCAAATTGCTGGTGTAGCTCTCGTTGACGCTGAATCCCCATCTGTCGGTCGGCCGGAAACTCGCACCCGCGTTTTCCGTGTCGTCGATGAAGCTGGAAACACTCGGGCTTTGTCCCGACAATCCGTAGCTGCCTTCTGACGAATCCCGGTTAAACGACGCGTAAAACGATCCCCGGATGGGCAGCGCATGTTGCGCCCCGAACCCGACATCCTGCGCCGTCGATTCCTGTACCGATTCCCCTTCCGAGGTCAGGAACTCGGGGTACTGCGAGTTCAGACTGTTGTGCGTGTAAAACGCATTCAGCCGGAATCCCGCAACTGAGTAATTCGAATGCGCCTGGAACAGCTTCGTATCCGAACTCGTCTCCTCGTTCGTCCCGTAGATCGTCCCGCCTCCGTCCCCCTGCGAGTATCCCAACGAAAGCGTCGGCAAGCCGGGGAGCAGCGCGCTCCAGTTGATGCCGAACCCGTCGCCCTTACCGATCGTCGTAAAGTTGGGCTGTCCCGCCAGGCCGAACGTCCCGCTGCTGTTGCGGTCGTAGTGGTAGCTCACCGATCCCGGAAAGTTGCTGCCCGTAAAAAAGTTCGCCGTCCCGTCGATCCCGCTCGCTCCCGTCAGCGACTGGTAGCTCGAGTCCGACCTCGACTGGTTGTAATAGGGCGTCGCGGAAAAATTCAAAAAATTGGGATTGTAGTAATACCCGCTCAGCTTGCCGTCCACGCCGAACGTCAATCCATGGTCCGAAGGAACGGCGTCGCCGTAGTCTCCGGCATATCCAAAGCTGAACAGCCCGCCCGCATTCAGCTTGGTATTTTCACCGAGCGTCAGCGCCTGCGGCGCCTGCGCCACCATGACCGGGGCTGCCGCCAGCAGGACGGTAGCGATTCCCGCGAGAATGATCCGCTCCATCGCCAACCCCGCCCCGATGATGCGTCGCGCCACCCTCATCGAACTGCCCACCTTCTAACCCGTCCTGGGGAAATGTGGAGATTGGCAACCGCCCAGTCCATCCACAATCTGTGCCAATAAGAAAGGCACAAACCATGCCAAACCAGAGCTGGCCAACCCTATTTATTGTCCAATGAATTCAATAACTTAGAAGGGGATAAGACAGGAAAACCGCCGCCCGGGGCCAGCATTGCGGCATATCACGCTCCCCCGGCGAAGAAAGGCTCAATCAAGATCATCTGGCCATCTGGTCATTTAGTCATTAAGTCATTGAAAAGCCTAAGGGCGCAGATCATCTGGCCATCTGGCCATTTAGTCATTTAGTCATCAACCCCCCAAACTCGCAGCAGTCGTACCATGGTGTTTTAATGATTAAATGACCAGATGATCAGATGACCGGATGACTACGCGGCGTCGCACTAGGGGTTTTAGTGATTAAATGACCAGATGATCAG
>Ga0181519_10005012_pt1 | contig 10643 bp, 8 predicted proteins | sample PEATcosm2014_Bin_26_FD_121102 | JGI IMG/M metagenome (GOLD analysis project Ga0181519, IMG submission 121102) | Peatland microbial communities from MTU Mesocosm Facility, Houghton, MI, USA - PEATcosm2014_Bin02_10_metaG | ecosystem: Environmental > Terrestrial > Soil > Wetlands > Peat | place... | reverse complement strand
TGCGCCGAGGCCGGAGCATGCGACGATTGGTGGAGTGCTGGCCACAGGAATGACTGGACCACTGCGGCATGGTTACGGAGGGCTGCGCGACTACTGCATCGGCGTCCGCTTCGTCACCGGCGATGGCCGTAAGGGCAAAGGCGGCGGCCGCGTGGTGAAGAACGTCGCCGGCTTCGACCTGATGAAGCTGCTCATCGGCAGCATGGGCAGGCTGGCGATCATCACCGGGGCCAGCTTCAAATTGTTTCCCGCGCCGCGCCAGACCAGTACGTTCGTAGCCGAATTTGCGAGTGCGGCCGAGGCCATCCAGTATCGCAATACTGTGCTGCGCTCACCGCTCTCGCCGATATGCCTGGAGATGGTTTCGCCGCATGCGGGCGAGCTTTTGCCCGGTGGGGTGCGGTCCGGCAAAGGCTGGTCGATCTACCTGCGCGCGACGGGAAGTGACGCGGTGCTGGCCCGCTATCGCAGCGAACTCGGCGCTGCGATTTCGCGTGAAGTCGATGGTCAGGATGAGTCTGAGTTCTGGCGGGCGATCCAGGATTTCTCGAGCACTTTGCCGGAACGCAGTCCGGCTTCGGTGCTCATCTCGCTGTCGCTGCCGCTGGCTGATGTGCTGCCCGCACTGAACGAACTGGAATCTGTCGCGGCATCGGACCACCTCGCATACGCCGTTATCGGCGCGGTGGGAGTTGGCCGTCTGCTGGTTGGGCTATGGACGGCAGACCAGCATGCGAACCTTAGCAACGCGGTTTTCGCCTTCCGCGAACGGTTGCCGCGCGATGCCAGTGCCAACATCCTTCATTGCCAGCAGGAAATACGCCGTCAAACGTCAGGCTGGGCGAAAACCCCGACGCACTTCGAGAGTATGAAGGCGGTCAAGCCTGCGCTGGATGCGAAAGACATTCTGAACCGCGGGAGGTTCCTCTTCTGAGCTTCGAGATTCCAACTGCCGAGCATCATGCTTCCAACTTCACCTCCGGCGAGAAGCCCAGTTGGGACGTGTACTCCAAGTGCGTGCATTGCGGCCTGTGTCTGGACCAATGTCCAACCTATCGCGCGCTGGGCACGGAGATGGATTCGCCGCGCGGCCGCATCTACCAGATGCTTCAGGTTGACGAGGGCCGGCTGGTGCTGGGCGATTCGTTCGTCACCCACATCGATCGTTGCCTGGGCTGCCTGAATTGCGAGAGCGCGTGTCCCTCCGGCGTAAAGTACGGGCACCTGCTGGAGACCACGCGCGCGCAGATTGAGCAGAACTACCAGCGCCCGCGGCTGCAGCGCAGGCTGCGCGAACATTTCTATGGCAGCGTGCTGCCGTCGTTCGGCAAGCTGTCGCGCTCGGCGAAGTTGCTGCGCTTCTATCAACGCTCGGGACTGCAAGCTCTGGCGCGCGCGACCGGACTGCTGAACGCGATGGGAGTCGCCGAACTCGATGAGCTGTCACCGCGAATCGAGAGTAGCTTTTCCTTCAGCGATCTGGGCAAAGTGTTTCCGGCGGAGGGCGAGCGGCGGGGGCGCGTCGCGCTGCTCATTGGCTGCGTCAGCAGCGTGGCCTTTGCGGAATTGAATCGCGCGACCATCCGGGTGCTCACGAAGAACGGCATTGAAGTTTCGATTCCCGAAGCGCAGAGCTGCTGCGGTGCGTTGCACGCCCATGCCGGATTTCTCGATCTGGCGCGAGCGCAGGCCCGCAAGAACATCGATGCCATGCTCAGTCCGGACTTCGATGCCGTCGTCAGCAACGCCGCCGGTTGTGGCGCGACCATGAAGGAGTACGGCGCGCTGCTGGAGCACGATGCGAAGTATTCCGAGCGGGCGCGCGCCTTCGCCGCCAAGGTCCGCGATGTGACGGAATATCTTGCCGAAATAGGTTTGCGCGAGCCCAAACGCAAAGTCACCAGTCGCGTCACCTACTCTGATCCGTGTCATCTGGCGCATGCGCAAGGCATCCGCAAACAGCCGCGCGCGCTGCTGAAAGCGATTGGCGCAGAACTGGTCGAGATGTCCCGCGCCGATACCTGCTGTGGCAGTGCCGGCGTCTACAACGTGGTGCAGAACGAAATCTCAATGAAGATCCTCGATGAGAAGATGGGCTACGTGGCCATGGTGAAGCCGGAGATCGTGGTGACCGCCAATGTCGGCTGCATGCTACAGCTTGCGGCCGGAGCCAGGCGCAAAGGCCTGCGTGCCGAGGTGAAGCACGTGATCGAACTGCTGGATAAGGCGTACTAGAAGCCCATCTGGCTCATCTTTTTAAGTCGATCGGCTTCGTGTCAGGGCGAGACTTCAGTCGTGCCTTGAGCCAATTACGGCAAGGCTGAAATGAGTGCATGAGAACCCGTGCCGTCCCTACGGGACTCAGATGCCTTTTCATGCGCTACCCAGGACTCCGTCCTGGGCTAAGCTGAGTCGTCCCGCGTTGCGGGACGGGAGCATCGTTGCAGACGCAGTGTTGCGAGTGCCTGTATTTCAGGTAGGGCGAGGGGAACAGCAGATCGCACAATGACGTGAGGACCAGGCCGTCCCCTTCGACGAACCGAACTAATCAGAACTTCCTTTACGGGATCGAGAACAGCTTCCAGCCATCGGCCTCGAGATTGAAGATGAAATCGATCAGCTTACCGTTGGGGCAGCGATCGTTCTCGATCCGGGCGACCAGCACGGCCTGATGCACTCCATTGCGGGTCATCGCGCTGGCGGCCGTGCGCACCTTCTGGGAATGTGTCAGCAACTCGCGATAGGAACAGGCGTGCGCGCTGTTGTCCAGATTGATAGGCGCGTCGATGCAGGAAGAATCGAAGAGCCGGCAATACAGTCCGCGATGAGCGAGGAACTGTTGCTCCACTTCGGCGCGAGTGGCATGTTGCGTCTGCGGTCCCAAATCCACGCCGCGTTCCGGGACGTAGGACAAAACTTTCTTGGTATTGCCTTCACGAATCGCAGTGAAAAAGTCCTGCTCCAGCGCGGTGGGCGTCACAGAACTGCCTGACTTGGCCGAAGCCGACGAAGACTGCGCCGTAATCACTCCGCAACCACCAAAGAGAATACCCGCTGCCAACGCACAGCAGAAGAGCAGGCGATGGGCCCAGACGACCTTCATCCCCGCTTGCCCGCCTTTTTGGCGCGCGCCTTACTGGCAGGCTTCGCCTTCTTAGTCTGCGTCTTCGTCTTGACCTTACTGGCAGGACTGGCTTTTTTCGCCGCCGCTTTACCGCCGGCCTGCAGTTCCTGCTGGCGCTTTTTGGGCAGCCGCTCCCACACCAGTCGATACGATTCGGCGATCAGATCGCGCAGCTCCGGGTCGGGCAGCGTGTTGAGCTGTTCCAGGCTGATCCACTGCGCGCGCGCCATGTAGGGCGCGGGACGAACTCCTGGCCGCTCGCACAGTTCGGCAAAGTTCTCGGCGCTGCACTTGAACGAGAGGCGAACCGGCGCAGGCTCCAGCGGCGTCACCAGAAACAGCTTGCCATCCACCTTGAAGCACAGGTCGCATCCCCATTGCACATTTTCGGTGGCGTGAGGAAACTGGAGGCAATAGCGCCGAAGCGCGTCAATGTCCATGGGAGTCGTTCTCCTTGCCCGCCGGAGCGTCGGGCCACTCGCGCATCATGACGGTTTTGGTGTAGGCCAGGCAAAATCCACGCCGCTCCATGTTGCGCTGCGAGCCGCTGCCGGGGTTCGTGCTCACCACAGCATACTCGCAACCGGCCAGCGCCGCCTCATGCAGGCGTCGCGCGATCAGCGCGCTCTGCACGCCGCGCCGGCGAAAGTCCGGCAACGTTGCCGCGCCGAACAACGCAGCGATGCGAGCTTCCGCAATAACGCGGCCACCGCCGCCTCCAGCTACTTCGCCGTCGACGCGCGCCAGGAACGCCAGCGCCCCCGGCAGGGCGGCGAATCCCCCAAACACCTCCTCGCCCACCGTAATGTCCTGGGCGAAGCCCTGTGCGATGGCGCGCATCCATGGCTTTGCCGTTTCCGGCGTCACCCGCTCGATCACTACGCCGGCAGGCGGCGTGAAGGGCTCCGGCTCGCCTATCCGCCGAATGAGCACGGAATTAAATTCCGCGATGCGGTATCCGCGTTCGCCAAGCAAGGCGCGCAACGATTCATCGGCCAACGGCGAAAGTACCACCGTCGACGGCACTGTACGGCTGCGGAAGAAGTGCTCCACGCGGTCCATGTCGTCGCCGGTGACTTCTCCGTAGAGTCCCATGCCGACAATCTGGTTTGCGGGATAGGTTACCCCGCCGAAGAAGGCCACACCTCCGGCGACTTCCAGGGCTGCGATCGGGTCTGCCGGAGAATGGCGTCGTATGGCCTCGACGCAATCGGGCAGAATCGTTTCCGCCATCTCCAGACGGCGGGCGAAATCCAGGTCAACAAAATCGGCAAGCTGCTGCGCAGCAACAGCGGTCAAGTCCGGCATTTTGGAACTCCTGTGTCTTAGCGTGTAGACCGTGAAAACAGCGTGGGCACACTTCGCCGCCATCGGCGGATTGCGGGGAGCGGAGCGGGTTAGCGGACGGCGATGGTCACAGGCAACTCGCCGACTAGTTTAGCTGAGGCTTCCACCTGATGGGAAGACGTGTGTTAGCTTTTTCACATGACTCTAGCTGAGCCCAGGTTGTCCCTCGAGGGCCAGGTCGCCCTCATTACTGGAGGTTCGCGCGGAATCGGCGCGGCCGCCGTGCGGATGTTCGCCGGCGCCGGAGCGCGCGTGGCATTCAATTATCTGCGCGCGAAAGCCGAAGCCGAGCGGCTGGTGCAGGAGTGCGGCGCCGACCGCTGTCACGCTGTGCAGGCCGATCTCACCGGCACTGCCGGAGCCGAGGCCCTGGTGCGAGCCGCGGTCGAGCGCTTCGGCGCTCTGGACGCGTTGGTCGTGAATCACGGCGTATGGCCGGCCGATGATACCGCCATCGATCAAATGAGCGACCGGCAGTGGCATAGCACGATCGCCATCAATCTGGACAGCGCTTTCGCTGTCATCAAGCATGCCGTGGCCCAGATGAAGTTGCAGGGAAATGGCGGGAACATTGTGCTGGTGAGCTCGACGGCCGGGCAGCGGGGTGAGGCCGGCCACTGCGATTATGCGGCCACCAAAGGCGCTGTGATCAGCATGACCAAGGGACTTTCCACCGAGCTTGCGCCCTTCGGCATCCGCGTCAACTGTGTCGCTCCAGGCTGGGTCGAGACCGATATGACCGCCAGCACGCTTAACGATCCGGAACGCTGCAAGAAGGTCTGCGCCGCCATTCCCGCCGGACGCGTGGGCACGCCTGAGGAGATTGCCGCGCCCATCCTGTTTCTCTGCACACCCCACGCCGGCTTCATCACCGGCGAAGTGTTGAACGTGAATGGAGGCGCGGTGCTGGTGGGTTAGGTGGAAGTTGCTATCGGGCTTCAGTCGTGGGCTTGAGGGACGCGGTCGCTCAGGAAATCCAGAGACCGCTGTACGGGCGTGATCCGTCCCTCTTGCCCGAACTCGTAGGGTTCGCCGCGCCAGACGAACTTGTTGCCGGTGAAGCTGGCGACCCAGGTGCAAAAGCCGAGCAGATCGCGCAGCGGATACAGCCAGCACAACCATAAAGAGCGCGGGTCGCGCACGACTCCCCAACCCACCACGACGGCCAGCAGCGTCCGGTTGAGCCATGCCATCGCGAACAGCGCCTCACCTGCATGAATCCGGTGTTCGTGACCCAAGCTGAGCAACAGGGCGAGCAACCCGAAGGGGACTGCGTAGGTCAGACCCGAGCCGACATGTCCCCAGGGCCGCGAGAAGCGCGTGCTCTTCATCCACCGCAACTGGTCGCCGAAGGTCCGTTGAAAGGACCGCACGGTGAGAACGTGGCCCACCTTATAATGCGACAGTCCAACCTCGTAACCAGCGTCGGCAATGAGGTTGCCGAGCACGAAATCGTCAGAGTAGAAATCGGCGGTTTCGCGGATCCCGCCAATCGCTTCCATCGCGTCACGACGCACAGCCATCGTCGCTCCCAGCGCGAACTTCATGCCCTCAAGCATGTCGGCCACCATCACACCTGATGGCATTTCCACCGACATGCCTAGCGCTTCCAGTTGCGACCAGAAACCGCTCGCCGGGATGCCTTGGTACAGGCAAGTGACCAGGCCAACCTTCGGGTTCAAGAGTGGCGGAACGACGTTGCGCAGGAAGTCCGGCCCGACGAGGACGTCGCTGTCACTGATGACCAGATAGTCGTTATCCGAAGAGGCGATCATTTTGGCCAGCGAAAAAACCTTCGCATTGGGCCACGACGGTTCCCCGGAAATCACCACCTGGGTTCGCACGCCCGGATACCTGGCGCGCAGTCTCTCCACCACAACCAGAGCCTCATTGTCACGGCTACGCGTTCCAAAGACGATTTCGAATTCCGGATAATCTTGCCGAAAGAAGCTCTCCAGGTTTGCTTCCAGCCTCGGCTCCATGCCGTGGACGGGCTTCAAGACGGTTACTGGCGGCAAACTCTGCAAAGGAATGGCCTGGGCCTCTGCCCGCAGCCGTCGCGACATCTGCCCGTAGCGAAAGGCCGCCATCATCACCATGCCGAAATAAATTGTGGAGGTGAAAGAGCCGAATAGCGCCAGATACCACAACAGGTGTCGAACGGAATGTTCCAGAAGTCCGGCGGTTGCCACTATGAGGGATGTTACAAACATAGGAATTGGTATTGTACCTGCTCAAGGGCAGAATCCACCCGTCAAGCATCTCGTGGGGCGCTCGGTGAGCTTGCTTCTTTCCCCGACTTGGTTCGTGCGAATGCCGCTAGGGCCGCTTGTCCCAGGCTGATGCCGCCGTCGTTGGGCGGAACGGCGTGGTTGGTCCAAATCGCCAGAGGCTCGTCGCTCAGCAGGTCGCGCACGTCCCACAACAGCAACTCGTTCTGGAAAACGCCGCCGGAGAGCACGACCGTATCTAGTTGCTGCTCCCCGGAGAGCGCTTTTATCGTCGCGCAGAGGCCTTGAGCCACTCCACGTTGAAATGCCCGCGCTATTTCTGGCAGTTTGCGGCCACGTTTCCGGTCCTCGGTCACGGCTCGCAATAGGGGGCGAAAGTCCAACTCGCCCGTCGCAAACGGAAAAGAGTACGCTTCTGCGCCACCGGCCTTGCGAGCCAAAGCTTCCAGCCACATCGCAGCTTGTCCCTCGAAAGTTATAGCGTGAGTGAAGCCCAGCAGGGCCGCGGCCGAATCGAAGAGCCGCCCGATGGATGTAGTGGCGAAGCTCCGCACTTCTTTGTGTACGAGCTCAAGCGCATGTTGGTAGCGCGACGGGAAGTCGAACGGTGCTGCGCTCAGGTCGGGCAATCCGTCGACCTGCGCCAGGAATCCGGCCGCGGCTTGCACCGGATGTTGCGCCGCTGCATCGCCTCCGGGAAGACTGGCGCGCCGCAAATGGGCCACGCGCTGGAAGCCCTGGCGCATGCTGCCGGCGAAAAACTCGCCGCCCCAGATGCTGCCATCATCGCCATATCCGGTGCCGTCGAAGCTCACGCCGAGCACGCGTTTGTCCCACTCGCCACGCTCGGCCAGCACCGAGGCCAGGTGAGCACGATGATGTTGCACCGCGTGCTTTTCAACGGCAGGAAGGCTTTGACAGTACGTGGTCGAGAGATACTGCGGATGGGCGTCATGCACCACCAGCAAATCGTCCCAACTCACGTCGTACATCGCGACCAGATCGCGGACCGTTTCCTGGAATGCCTGAAATGCCTGGTAGTGGTCGAGATCGCCGATGTGCTGACTGACGAAGGCCTGCCCATCGACCACCAGCGTAACCGAGTTCTTCAGATCAGCGCCGACGGCCAGAAGTGGCCGCGTGATAGGCAGGTTCGCCACCGCGCCGGGAGCATAGCCACGCGACCGCCGCAAGATCGCGGGACCGAATGTCCCGGCGCGCGCGACAGAGTCGTCCACACGCCGTGCGATAGGCCGCTCGCCGACCAGAAATGCGTCGGCCACGCAGGCCAGCCTGTCGAAGGCGTCCTGCTCATCGTAGGCAATGGGTTCGCTGGACCGGTTGGCGCTGGTCATCACCAGAACATCAGGCGCGCCGGCCGCGAACAGCAGGTGATGCAGCGGAGTGTAGGGAAGCATCACGCCGAGATCGTCGTTGTCCGGCGCCACGCCCGGCAACTCTGACTTTGCGGCGGCCAGAACAATTGGGCGCGCAGCGGAGGTAAGCAGCGCCTCCACTTTCGGCGAGACCTCGATCACGGTCCGCGCGGCGTCCATGTCCTTCACCATTACCGCAAACGGTTTCTCCTTGCGATACTTGCGCTCGCGCATCGCACCTACCGTCGCTGGATTGCGAGCGTCGCACGCCAGATGATATCCGCCCAGTCCTTTCATGGCGACGATCTTTCCCTGGCGCAGAAGCTCGGCGGTGCGCCGAATTGCCCGGTCGTCGCCCAGCGTCGTACCTTCAACATCCTGCAAGAAATAGTGCGGACCGCATTGCGTACAAGCGACCGGCTGCGCGTGAAACCGCCGATTTGCAGGGTCGTGATATTCCGCATCGCAGTAAGAGTCCAGCGGCCATGCCTTCATCGTCGTGTTGGGACGGTCATAGGGAAGAGCAACGATGACGGTGTAGCGCGGTCCGCAGTTGGTGCAGTTGATATAAGGATATTGATAGCGTGGGTTGGCCGGGTCCGAGAGTTCCTGCAGACACAGATCGCACACCGGCAGGTCGGGCGAGATGCGAACCGTCGGCCGCTCGTGGCGCTCGCTTTCGCGAATGGTGAATCCGATTAAGCCGTCGGGTTCAGCCGATTGGACTTCGATTTCGGAAATGGCAGCCGCAGAAGGAGCCTGTGCCCGTATTGCTTCGAGGAATGCGGCCATGTTCTGCTGCGGACCTTCGGCATAAATCGCGACGCCGTCTTCGCCATTCAGCACCCATCCGGCCAGGCCGTGCTCCCGCGCCAGGCGATAGACGAATGGACGGAAGCCGACTCCCTGAACCACGCCGTGGACGCGAATGGAACGGGCCGATATCATCCCAGCATTTCCATGGAAACTCTCCCGAGCGCGTTACCCGCACAAGGGCTGATAGGGCAAACGTTGGCCTTCGACAATCGCCACCGGATTGTAGGTGACGAGGGCTTCGGCAACTTCATGGCCTGCCAGTTCGGCCACAGCGCTGCGCGCCTGGGACATGACCGGCATGCGACGAACGGGATCGTGGGCGTCGCTGGCGATGACGTGGACCGCCTCGTGGTGCAGCAGCCACTCCACCATTTTCCTGGAACGACTGCCCCACGCGCCGGTCACTGCATTGGCCGTTACCTGCACCAGGCAGCCTTGCTCCACCAGCTTCAGCACCAGATCGGGGTTCTTCAGCAGCGGCTGGTTGCGCTCCGGATGAGTGATGATGGGAACCATGCCCCGGCTGCCGATCATGAAGATGTCCTGCATAACGCTGGGCGGAATGCCGTAGTCGCTGAACTCGATCAGCAGGTACTGGGAATCGCCGATGGTGTAGCGCCGCGGATTTTCCAGCGCGTCCTGAATGTTGTCGTAGGAAAAATGGAAATCGCAGCCCAGACTGAACCTGAGCTCGCCGTTGGCGGCGTCGTGCAGCTGGCCCAGCATCTCCGTGAAGCGCTCGCGATTGTACTCATACGTATCGTTGCTATGCGGGGTGGCCACGATGTGAGTGACGCCGTCCTCGACTGCCAGACGGCACATTTCGGCGGTCATCTCCCACGACTTGGAGCCGTCGTCGATTCCCGGAAGAATGTGGCAATGAATGTCGACCATGAATTAGTTTCGACTTTCGTAGTTTCCAGTTTCGAGTTCTGTGGATCCAGCTTGCGTTCCGTTTCGCTCATGGTCTGCGGCTGCGAACTTGAAACCAGAAACTCGAAACTTGAAACTGACGTTAATACCGCTCTCGGATGAACTCCGTCATCGCCTCGTAGGCCGAGCCCAACACCGGCTCGGGCGGCAGAAACACGATACGGATGTGTCTCGTGCCCGGCTTCTCGCCAAATCCGGATCCATTCACAACCAACACGTATTTCTCCTTCAACAGTTCGGTAACGAACGTCAGATCGTCTTCCGAAATCTTCAGCGTGGGATACGCGTAGAACGCGCCCTTGGGTGCAACCAGCTTCACGTGCGGCGTGCGCTTCGCCCACTGCACTGTGAGATCGGCGCGTCGCCGCAGCTTGCGCAGCGTTACGTCCAGGTGGTCCTGCGGGCCTTCCAGCGCAGGCTTGATGGCGTACTGGAAGGGATGCGGCGCCGACAATCGCGCTCGCAGCAGTCGGTGCACGGCTTCCATGTAAGGATGCAGCACGGCGTGCGGCCCGGTGGCGATGGCCCATCCGATGCGCCAGCCAGGAACCAGATAAGCTTTCGACAATCCGTTGAAAGTGACGATGGGAACATCCGTCGCCAGCGTCGCGATGGAGACATGCGTCTCGTCGGGATCGAAGATCAGCTTGTCATAAATTTCGTCTGCGAAGATCGTCAGCCCGTGCTCCCGCGCCAGCTCCAGAATCTTCTCCAGCGTTCGCTTCGAATACACCGCGCCGGTGGGGTTGTTGGGCGTGATCAGCAAAATGGCCCGCGTGCGCGAGTTGATCTTGCGCGCGATATCTTCCACGTCGG
>Ga0181519_10005010_pt1 | contig 10645 bp, 10 predicted proteins | sample PEATcosm2014_Bin_26_FD_121102 | JGI IMG/M metagenome (GOLD analysis project Ga0181519, IMG submission 121102) | Peatland microbial communities from MTU Mesocosm Facility, Houghton, MI, USA - PEATcosm2014_Bin02_10_metaG | ecosystem: Environmental > Terrestrial > Soil > Wetlands > Peat | place... | reverse complement strand
CCACAGCACCGGACCATGCCGGGTAAACTTCAAATCAACCTCCGCATCCGGCCCGCCCTTCACCCGAAAAATCTCCCGACGGGTCTCCATGTCCTGCCAGCCGCTTTCAGTCTTGCACTGCAGCGGATTCGCCGGATTCAGTTCCTCCACATAGAGATCCTGCTGGTCCAGTCCAAAAATTGTGAACCCCCACGCGATGTGCTCGTTGTGGCCCAGCGCAACTCCCGGCAGCCCCGGCTCCCCCGCTCCAATCACGTTCCATCCCGGAGCCACCAGGTGCACCATGTAGCGCAGCGAAGGCAGTCCCATCACCCGGTGCGGATCGTTCGCAAGCAGCGGTTTCCCGCTAGCCGTCAGCGCGCCCGAAATCGTCCAGTTGTTGCTCCCCTCTCGTGCGTGCGCCGGAAATTCAATCCGCTGATCGCTGCCCACCAGATTTTTCAGCAGCGCGGGCGGAAGCCCCGCCAGGTCGAGCCCCGCCGCCGGATCCAGTTCCACGGCCGGATCGAACCCAAAAAGTTTCGTCGCCGTAGCCGCGCCGAAATCCCTCAGCGCCTCCGCATGTTCCAGTTCGCCGACCGCGTTTCCAGTCATTGAAAACGCCGCCATCCGGTTCAAACAATCGTCCGGATGCCAATCGTCCGGCGCGAATCCAGCCATCTGAAATTCCACCGGCAGCCCCGGCCCGCCCGCGGCCGTAAGGCTTCGAACATAGGCATTGATGCCGTCCGTAAACGCCGTCAGAATCGCCAGCGTGTCAGGAGAGTAGCTCTCATATTCCGCCTTCATGTTTCCGCGATAGCGCAGTGCGCGAGCGTTCTCGTCCCGCCCCAGGGCCGCCGGTCCCAGAATTTCCGCCAGCCGTCCCTGCCCCGCCCGTTTCCAGAGTTCCATCTGAAACAGCCGGTCCTGCGCGGCCACCGCTCCCTGCGCGAAAAAAAGGTCATGCGCGTTGCGCGCATAGATATGAGCCACTCCCCAGCGATCCCGCAGCACCTCCACCGGAGCCTCAAGCCCCGCGAACTGAAGACGCCCGGATGTCACAGCCAGCGCCTTCTTTGCGGCTGCCCCCAATTCGGTCGCAGGTTTGGTCTGACCGAAAAAGGCCGACGGCATCAGAAGGCACACAGCAATCGGGAGAATCAGCAGCAGTCCGCGTTTCATGCGATGTCATTGTAATGCCCTGGGAATAATCACAAAGGCACATCCCGCACATCTCCGCTGACGGACGCACTCAAAAACGGTAGTATCGAATTTCTGCATGAGATTTCCACGCTTATCTGGTCCCGGGCCTCGCACCTGTCCTTCTTTCCTGCTTGCCCTCGGCCACGCGTACTCCTCTTCCGCCGCGGGACGCCTGTTTCACGCTCTCGCCGTCGGCGTTCTTCCTGCCGCCTTTCTGCTCGTCACCACGCGCGATGAGATCTACAACATTCTCTGGGCGCTCGTTTTCGGATTCGCTACCCTCAACATCCTCAGTCTCGGAGCGCGCCGTCTCGACTCCCACGGCACCGGCCTCAACTTCGGCGAGCTCCTGGCGATCCTGATCGTAGTCGTCGCCATCATCCTGCTCGGCTGGGAGATGCTTTACCTCTTCAACATTCTGCCCCTCAAACTCACGCCGCGCTGACCCCGATTGCGGTATCATGCGCGTGTGGCGAAACGAGAATCCAATTTTGATGTGACCTGCCCCTGCTGCGGAGCGGTCCTTAAGATTGACACGGAAACGCAATCCGTAATCGCCCATACCGCGCCCGTAAAACCCAGAACTTTTCAGGATATGGAAGAAGCCGCTCGCGCCATGAAAGAGCAGGATGGCCGCCGCGACTCCATCTTCCGCCAGTCCGTCGAAGCACAGAAACACGCCTCCGAACTGCTCGAGAAAAAATTTCAGGAAGCCGTAAAAAAAGCCAAAGAAACGCCCGACACCGGCAAGCCAATCCGCGACTTCGACCTGGACTAGTAATGTGGGCGGATGAATTTACTAATGTCATCCTGAGCGAGCGCGAAGAAGCGCAGCGACCGAGCGTGAGTCGAAGGATCCCTACCCTCTTGACTCTACTAGAGCTGAGAGCATGGAGCCTGAATCAAAGTTACTGAAACCCGAAAACTGACAACTGGGAACTGGGCACTGACAACTGGGAACGAGCATGCCACCTCTCCTGCTAGGCCACCGAGGCGCACGCGCTACAAAGCACACTCCGGAAAACACGCTGGCCTCCTTCGACCTCTGCCTTCATCACGGCTGCGACGGCTTCGAATTCGACGTCCGCCGTTCGGCCGATGGCGCTGCCGTAATCTGCCATGACCCGATAATCCGCGGCCTCGCAATCGAAAGCACACCCGCAAAAACCCTCGCTCAGCCGACGCTTGAACAAGTACTCCGGCAATTTTCCAGTCGGGCGTTTCTGGACATAGAACTAAAAGTCCCCGGTCTGGAAAATCAACTTCAAGCCGCGTTGCAAAAACATCCGCCCGAAAAAGATTACGTAGTCTCCTCCTTCCTACCCGAAGTCTTAACTGCAGTGCACGAAGCAGACGCCAGCATCCCCTTAGGTTTTCTGTGGGACGAACCAAGCATCCAACCTCCGCAGCAACTCCCGATAGCATGGCTGATTCCAAGACTGGATTTCCTGACCAAAGAACAAGTCGACCGAGCCCATGCCGCCCACCAGAAAGTCATGGTCTGGACCGTCAATCGCCCCGACGAAATGCTTTTCATGAGCGACTGGGGCGTCGACGCGATCATCTCCGACGATACCGAACTGCTCGTCCGCTCCCTCTGCTAGCCCGCCGTTGCGAGCCGCCTCGCTCTCATTTACATTGATCAGTCATGCCCACTGCTGGAGAGCGTTTCGAGCGCGCCGTTCAAATCATGGCCCGCCTGCGCGCTCCCGGCGGATGCCCCTGGGACCGCGAGCAGACCTTCGACTCCATCAAGCCCTACACCCTCGAGGAAACTTACGAGGTCCTCGAAGCCATCGACAATCGCGACTGGCCCGAACTCACCGGCGAACTGGGAGATATGCTCCTCCAGGTCCTCTTCTATTCCGAGATGGCGCGGGAGGCCGGCCATTTTTCCATCGATGACGTCCTCGATCGCCTCGCCAACAAGCTCGTAGACCGCCATCCCCACGTCTTCGGAGACGTAAAAGCCGACACCTCCGCCGCCGTCCTGCGAAACTGGGAAGCCCTCAAAGCGCAGGAAAAAGAAAAGGAAAAAAAGAAACGCCAGGAAGAAGCGGGCGAACCCGCCAATGCCGGAGACGCAAAAAGCGAAGCGAGCGGAGGCTCAAGCGGAGAGGGGAAGAGCAGCTCCTCCGGCGCCGCGCCTTCCGTGCTCGACGGCATCTCTTCCCGCGTGCCCGCTCTAATGGAAGCCAGTAAGCTAAGCACCCGCGCCGCTCGCGTAGGCTTCGACTGGCCCAACGTCCAAGGCCTCTTTGATAAGCTCGCAGAAGAAACGTCGGAGCTGCGCGAAGAGCTGAAATCCGCGCCCGGCCTGGGCACCGCCCCGCCCGGCAGCGGCGTTGCGGGCTGCGGCAAGCCGCAGGTTTCTCCCGAACTGCACGAGCGTCTGGAGGACGAACTCGGAGATCTGTTTTTCGTGCTGGTCAACATTGGGCGTTATCTTTCGCTCGATCCCGAATCCGCCCTGCGCAAAACCAATCGCAAATTCAAGCGCCGTTTTCAATGGATGGAAGCGCAACTCCACGCCCGCCAGCGCCGCCCCGACCAGGCCTCCATGGACGAACTCGAACAACTCTGGCAACAATCCAAGCAACAGGAAGAACGCGCGTGACCGCGAGCAGCCCGCCGCCAGCGCCCCCGCAAAACACAGCGACGCCCAATCTCTCCATCCGCAAATGCGACTCGCTCGAAGACATGCAGGCCGCCTTCGCGCTCCAGAAAGAGATTTGGAAGTTCACCGATGCCGAACTCGTCCCCGTCCGCATCTTCGTAGTCGCCTCCAAGATCGGCGGCCAGGTAATCGGCGCATTCGACGGCAAAGAATTAATTGCCTTCGCGCTCGCCATCCCCGGATTCCGCCACGGTCATTCCTACCTCCACTCGCAGATGCTGGCCGTTCGCCTAAGCTACCGCAACGCCGGACTCGGCCGCCGCATAAAGCTCTACCAGCGCGACGACGCTCTCGCCCGCGGAATCGATCTCATGGAGTGGACCTTCGACCCGCTGGAAATAAAAAATGCCTACCTCAACATCGAAAAACTTGGCGCCATCGCCCGCCGCTACGCCGTGAACCAGTACGGGTTGACCTCATCTCCCCTGCAGGGAGGCCTTCCCTCCGATCGCTTGGTCGCTGAGTGGTGGATGAAATCGCGCCGCGCCGAAAGCGTACTCACGGGAAGCCCAGCGCCCGCTTTCGAAGTCCAGGCCCGTATCGATGTGCCCGCCGAGATTTACGATTGGAAGTCTGCCCCGGCCAATCGCGATCGAGCGCGGGCCGTCCAACAAGAGAATCGCGACCAATTTGTCACTGCCTTCGCGAAAGGCTTATCCGTCCTCGGGTTCGAACGCAGTGCCCGTGGAGACGGCAGCTTTTTGCTCGGCCAATGGGACGAGGCTTCTACCTAACCGGATTGTTTCGCTCGAATAAGAAACAAATATCGCCAAAATGACCAGAAAAATGAAAATCGACTCCATCACTCTTCGCGAACTCCAAATGCCGCTCGTTCATTTTTTCGAGACCAGTTTTGGACGCGTCTACAGCCGCCGCATTCTCCTCACCAGCGTCGAATCCGAAGGCATACGCGGCTGGGGAGAATGCGTCGCCGGCGAAGATCCTTTCTATAGCCCCGAGTGGATCGAAACCGCCTGGCCCACCATCAAGCACTACCTCGCTCCCGCCCTGCTGAACGCCGCCATCGACGCCGGCCGCGATTGTCCCGCCCGCTTTGCCCGCGTCCGCGGTCATCGAATGGCCAAAGCAGGACTCGAAAACGCTGTCTGGGATCTCGAAGCCCGTCTCCAGCAAAAGCCGCTCTGGAAACTTCTCGGCGGCTCGCGCCCCGAAATCGCCTGCGGAGTCTCGATCGGAATCCAGGACACGCCCGATCAGCTTCTTCAGAAAATCGAAACCGAACTGGCCGCCGGATATCGCCGCATTAAAATCAAGGTCAAGCCGGGATGGGACGTGAACGTCCTCGAAAAAATCCGTTCGCGCTGGTCCGAAATTCTTCTCAGCGTCGACGCGAATTCCGCCTACACCCTCGACCAGGTCGAGCACCTCCGCAAGTTCGACGCCTTCAAACTGCTGATGATCGAGCAGCCGCTCTGGGACGACGAAATCTATCTCCACGCTCGCCTCCAGAAAGCCATCGACAGCGCGATCTGTCTCGACGAATCAATCCGCCATGCCCGCGACGCCGATTTCGCCCTCGAAATCGGAGCCTGCCGAATCATCAATATAAAAGTCGGCCGCGTTGGCGGCTTCACCGAAGCCAAAAAAGTTCACGACGTTGCCCAGCAGCACGGAGTCCCCGTCTGGTGCGGAGGCATGCTTGAATCCGGCGTAGGCCGCGCCCACAACATCGCCCTCTCCACCCTCGAAGGTTTCCGTCTCCCCGGAGACGTTTCCGCCTCCAAGCGCTATTGGAAGCACGACATCATCGACCCGGAAGTAGAAGTGCGTCCCGACGGCATGATCGCCATCAGCGATGCGCCCGGAACCGGCTATCAGGTAAGCGAAGAAAGGGTAAAGCAATTCACCGTGCGCGAAGAAACCCTCCGAGCGGACAAGGCCTGACAGGCTGCGGTGGATGAGTTGGCTACGGTGTGTGGAGTTGGGATTTCATCCCCAGAGCTCACGTGGCTCAATTTCCAGCCAACCCCGAGTCATCCTGAGAGTGTGTGATTTTTTTTCACTTCTCCACCCTCCCCCATTTAAAGCCGAGGTCATCCTGAGCGGAGCGGGGTAAGCGAAGCGCGCCCCGCGCAGTCGAAGGACCCCTATTCCTTCAACCCCCGCTGCAAAGATTTTGCGGCACCGATTTTTCGCAACCAGGCACGCGCCGCGACCGGCCTTCAAGGCTTTGCAGCCCGCGCCCCGTCAGAAACATTCTCCGCGCGAGCGCTCTCTTCTTTCTTCAGCAGCTCAATCCCCTGCGCAAAACTCAAATCGGATGACACGCGCTTGAATCCGCTGAAAACTTCGGTCGATTGAATCAAGAGGTTCTTTACCAGCAGAATTTTCCCGGTGAAGTTAACCGTCATGCTGGAGATCTCCCACGAATTGTCCGCCACATCTTCCTGATGAACAATAAAATGTCCCCCGGCATTCAGCCGTCCCAGAATTCCCCATCCAAAGCCAACCGACTTGAACAGCGTTCCGTCAATGCTCGCAATCCTGTAATGGACCGCGTCCACCAGCACTTCTCCCTGCATTCCCGTGAGCACTTCTTCCACGTGAGAAGGCGGCTGGTAATTGGGGTTCGGCCGAAACGTCATCTTCACCAGAGGATCGCCCAGCCTGCCGATCCCCGGCGTTCCTCGCTCCTCGCCCGCGTAAGCAAATAAGAAAGCATCGGGCATCGCGCGCATGATCCGGCTGCTCCGCTCCGCATCTTCGTGCTCCTGCGCCCGCTTCTTGCGCAACTCCTCGGGATTACTCACGAAGCGCTCCAGTCGCGCCTCCTCTTCCTGCCGTTGCCCGGATGTCAGCGCCTTGCCATCGTTCGCGATCACCATCCCCGCCGTGGCGTCTTTGGTCTCAACATAGATTTTCGTAGTCGATCCCTTAGCGGTAGTCTTGACGCAACGAAACATGAAATGGTCGGTGCCCGAGGCCTTGAGTTCATTCTGCACCGCTTTGCGCACCACCGCCGCGGGATCAATCTGGGCAGGATTGGATTGCGCCGGAGCAGGCGGCGTCCTCGCAAAAACTCTGGCGTCAGACAGCAGGAAAAAGATCGTGGATAGCGAAAGAAAGAGATGAACGAAGACGATCGCGGGCCATCGCCGCCATTTGTTTCCCGGGTTCAAGAGGGCTAATTTCACTCCGCTTAGACGATGGTAGCAAATCAAACGTTGCTTTCCGTGGTCCAAATGCCGCTCCAATCGCCGCAATGATTTACAATCATTAAATTCGCGATGCATCCGTGCGCGAGGAAATGAGGGCAATCGATGGATTCTCCGGAGACGAAGGAACTTGCCAATATTGGCAAGTCGGTCGTAATCAAGGGAGAAGTATCCGGGTCCGAGGACCTGTACGTTGACGGTGTCGTCGAGGGCAGTATCGATCTGCGCAACCACAGTCTCACCGTGGGGCCCAATGGAAAGCTGAAAGCCAGCGTCCACGCCAAATCCATTGTGGTTCAAGGTAAGGTGGATGGCAGCATGACCGCCTCCGATCGCCTCGATCTCCGCAAAACCGCAATCGTAACCGGCGACGTCACTACCCAGCGCATCGCAATTGAAGAGGGCGCCTTCTTGAAAGGCCGAGTCGATATTCAGAAAGAATCGGGCAAGGGAACGGCATCATCCTAGAAAATTCAGGTGGCCCCGTACGTCGTCTGGAATGAGTTGGGCCTTGGAGCATACGTGAGAACTAAAATCCTGCGAGACGCGGTGCAGCAAATAGCCGTCTCGACGCGGTGGGACGAAATAGCCGTTGTCCCCGCCCCGCAGGGGCGACTGGCAATAGCCCGGCGCTTTCAGCGCCGGGAACGTGGATCGCGGGAGTTCCTGTCCCGGAGGGACGGCTGAGTTCCAGGGAACTCAGTTGAGCCTCTTGGGGGTCGCGCGTGAAACACGCTCTAAGCAACGATGTAGCTCTGATCCTGCAACCCGTTTTTAGTATTCGATGGCTTCTGTAGCAGACAACTTGATGAAATTTTTTCGGAGCTCTTCGAGTCAGACTGCGGCTTCTGAACCGCCGCAGAAATTGAGCCGCCGTTCCAGCGGTGTCGCGGAGATTGCCCGGGTCCTGAATTCGCAGGAAGGTTTGTGTGTCCTCGACGTGGGCGCCACCTCCGCGGCCAACATCCGGTTTTTCACCGGCAAGGGACACAAGAACTACAGCGAAGATCTCCTGCGCTCCTCGCTCGATCCCGCCCTGCGCCTCGAGGACGAGTTCGGCAACGCGCGCCTCGACAGCAAGAAATTTCTCGATGAAAATCTGGTCTACGAAAATGGCCAGTTCGACATCGTCCTCTGTTGGAACCTCCCCGATTACATGGAAGAGAGCCTGGTGAAGCCGACCATCGATCGCCTCTGGTCGGTCATGAAGCCCGGCGGCCTGCTCCTGGCCTTCTTTCACACCCGCGACGCCGGACCCGATTCGACCTGCTACCGCTATCACATCACCGGACCCGACACGCTTGATATGCACGAGATCAAGTTCACCCTGCCCGGCAATTCCCACGAAAAACAATCCCCGCGCCTCCAGCGCGTCTTTAATAACCGCCACATCGAAAATCTCTTCCGCGATTTTTCCTCCATAAAATTCTTCCTCGCTCGCGACAACATCCGCGAAGTCCTCGTAGTCCGCTAAGCCCCAGGTAACCCCCGAAATATAACGCCCTTTGCCGAGGTCATCCTGAGCGCAGTCCGAGCCTCACGAAGTGTGGCTCTGGCGGAGTCGAAGGACCCCTATCCCGCACGGTCGCCGATCGGTGCCTCGTCCTCGAAAGCGCCACTGCATAAGCGCTCGCCACGTTGTCCCGCTTTTCTTGATAAACTGGAAAGTCAGGCATCGGTTCCGCGCGACGTTTTCCCGCCAACCCCGCCAGGTCCGGAAGGAAGCAACGGTAACGGGCTCTTTCGTGTGCAGTGGTCGCCGGTGCCTGGCTTTTCGTTTTTGTCCTCCGACGACGATGACCAGGCGTCTCTACTACGACCAGCCCGCGCTGCTCGAATTCAACTCCATCATCGATGAAGTCTCCGCCAGCGGCCGCCCTTCCGTGATTCTCCGCGAGTCCGCCTTCTACCCAACCAGCGGCGGACAAGTCCACGACACCGGCTGGATCACCGTGGCCGACACCCGCCTCCGCGTCACCGAAGTCGCCGATACAGAAGACGGAAGGGTAATGCACTACCTCGAAGCCCCCCTCCAGCCGCGGGCGCCCGGCACGGCTGTCCATGGCACAATCGACCCCGCCCGCCGCCGCGATCACATGCAGCAGCACACCGGTCAGCACGTTCTCTCCGCCGCCTTCATCGAGCTCTACCAGATGCCCACCGTCTCCTTCCACATGGGAGACGACTACTGTTCCATCGATCTCGCCACTCCGTCCGTCACGCCGGCGCAGGTCGTCGCCACCGAGAAGCGCACCAACGAAATCACCTTCGAGAATCGCCCCGTAACCATCCGTTACGTTTCTCGCGCCGAAGCCGAAAAATTGGGATTGAGAAAATTACCGCCGGCCGAGCGTGATGAGTTGCGCCTGATCGAGATTGCGGACTTCGACTTGTCAGCCTGCGGAGGAACGCACGTAAGCGGCACCGGTCAGATCGGCTCCATCCTTCTCCGCAAAACCGAAAAGACGCGCCAGGGAATCCGCGTAGAGTTCGTCTGCGGAGACCGCGCTGTCCGCACCGCCCGCCGCGACTATGCCGCCCTAACCGAAGCCGCGTCCCTATTCTCCGCGCAAATCTGGGATGTCCCCGTTCAGATCCGCAAAACTTTCGACGATCTGAAAACCTCCCGCAAAGAAAAAGAAGACGCCCTCGATCACCTCGCCGGCGCGATGGCAGCCTCTGCGTTGAAAGATGTCCCCGAATCCAACGGCCGCCGCATCGTAGTGCAATCGTTCTCCGACCGCGACACCAGCTTCGCCAAATTATTCGCCCAGAAGGTAACGAAATCGGGCGTTCCCGCGGTGGCCCTGGTAGCCAGCACCATCGACCCGCCCGGCTTAGTCTTTGCGCAATCCCCAGGCGGCGCAGCCGACATGGGCGCTCTCCTGATGCAAATCCTCACCGCCATCGGAGGCCGCGGAGGCGGCAGCCGTGATTTTGCCCAGGGCGGAATCCCCCCCGGCCATAACGCCGAACCGCTTTTGCGCCAGGCCAGGGATACAATCGGCTAGCCCCAATGCTGGAACCCCGCCTCATCCTGATTCATCTCCTGATCAAGCTCGGTGTCGCCGCCACCGTCTCCACCGTCCTCGGCCGCTCCAAGGAATTCAAAAAACTTCTTTTCCAGCAGCCGCGTGAGACCAAACAAAAAATCTACCTCGCTCTCTGGATGGCCTTCCCCATCGCCCTCGGCGTCTGGATCCGTTACAGCGTCAAGAACTTCATCTCCGGCGATCTCTCCCTCGAAACCGCGCTCCTGCTCGGCGTCATCGGCGGCCGCCTCTCCGGAGGCGTCGGTGGTGCTCTCGTTGCCCTCCCCGCCGTCCTCCACGGCGAGTGGGCCAGCATGCCACTTTACGTCTTCGCCGGCATTATCGCCGGACAACTCCGCCGCTTCGCCCCCGAGCAGGAAGACATCTGGTCCTTCTCGCCCTTCATCGACCTCAGCATCTACCGCTGGATTCGCCGCAACCTCCCGCGCCCGCGCGTCTTCGACTGGCAAGTCACTTTCTTCGTGACCATCGTCGGCCTCCGTTTTCTGCAAACCGAAATCTGGACCTATCTCCCCCACTCCATCTTCAGCCTCGAAAGCGAAAACCTCTGGGTT
>Ga0181519_10005009_pt1 | contig 10646 bp, 11 predicted proteins | sample PEATcosm2014_Bin_26_FD_121102 | JGI IMG/M metagenome (GOLD analysis project Ga0181519, IMG submission 121102) | Peatland microbial communities from MTU Mesocosm Facility, Houghton, MI, USA - PEATcosm2014_Bin02_10_metaG | ecosystem: Environmental > Terrestrial > Soil > Wetlands > Peat | place... | reverse complement strand
CGCCACGAGATATCGCCGAGGATCGCGAAGGCGCCCTCCGCTCCGAAGCCCACGCCCTTGATCTTTGCGCCCTGCGCGGCCGGCTGGAAAGTAATCACGATGCGGCGCAGCGCGCGCAGGTAACCGAGCGCCGTCGCACCGGCTTGAACGGGCAGCGAACGCATTCCCTTGTTCGCGCGAACGTATGCGATCCAGTTGACGAAGAACGTTACGTGGCGGGCTTCTTCGAGCAGCACGTATTCGAAAATATCGGTGAGTTCGGGCACGAACAACTGAATTCGGCGGGCCAAACCAAAGATGCCGAAACCCAGGAACGAGTCGATGCACTCTTCATAGCCGAAGTCGATGAACGTGCGCTCCGAGACCTTGATCCCTTCACCCGTTTCCGCGGCCACCGGTATGCCGTACACGGCGAGCATGGTTTCGAGCAGGCGACCGTGTCGCGTCTCCTCGACGCCCTGCATCTCCATAGCCTCGCGAATCAACGGGTCGGTGAGGGTTTCGGCGAAGCGAGAGACCATGATCCCCGCATTCCGTTCGGCGCGCAGGGCGACGTCCCAAAAGGGAATGGAACGCAATCGGTCGATGGAAGTTTCGTCTAGCGTCGGCCAAGGCAAAGCGGCGGGTTCGAAAACCCGGTGCGTTTGGATGAAAGTTTGGCAGAAGAGAGTCTTGTGAGCTTCCGAGCCGTCGGTCATGCCGGTCAATCCCAAGGCACGCGCAGTGAATCCTTCACGCTCGACGCCTCCTTGGTATTAACGGCCGTGGCCGGGATTGCGACGTTTGTCTTTCATTTTCTCGCGGCCGGGCGTTACGGGTATCAACGCGACGAACTCTACTTCATATCCTGCGCGCGCCACCTGGCCTGGGGCTACGTCGACCAGCCGCCGCTGATCGCGGTCGTGGCCAAGGTCACGGTAGCGCTCCTGGGCGATTCGCTCTGGGGCATTCGTCTTCTGCCGGCGCTCGCCGCCGCGGCGACGGTTGCCATCGTCGGCCGCGTCGCGCGCCGGCTCGGCGGGGGCTTGACGGCCCAAGGCTTGGCCATGATCGCCCTGGCGCTCGCGCCGTTCTATCTGGCCGTCGGCAATCTGATGACGATGAACGCCTTCGAGCCGCTGCTCTGGATGTCGGCCGCCTATCTCTTCCTGAAGGCGGAGAGCGAGGATCGGCCGCGCTGGTGGATCCTCCTGGGCGTCGTCGCGGGCCTCGGCTTCCTCAACAAGTACTCGATGTTCTTCTATCTGGGCTGCGCCTGCGTGGCGATCGCGCTGACTCGCGAGCGTCGCGCTTTCGCCCGCCCCGGACTCTGGCTTGCGGTCGCCATCGCGCTCGGCCTATCTCTGCCCAACCTCATCTGGCAGGCGCGGCAGGGCTGGCCGCAGTTCGAAGTGTTGCACAACGCGGAGATCGCCAAGAACGTCGTCGTGGGTCCGCTGACCTTTTACCTGCAGCAATTCTTAATGATGAATCCGTTGACCGCGCCGATCTGGATCGCGGGGCTGTGGTTCCTGCTCTTCGCGCGCGACGGCGCGCGTTTGCGCTGGTTCGGCTTGACCTACGTGCTACTCTCGTTGCTCTACATCGCGTTGAAGGCCAAGGTCTATTACCTGGCGCCGATCTATCCCGTGCTCTTCGCGGCCGGCGGCATCGTGGTCGAACGCGCGCTGGCGCCGCGCCGGATGCTCGCCGTGGCCTACGCCGGCCTGATCGCCCTCTCCGGTTTGGCCATCGCGCCGGAAGCGTTCCCGTTGCTGCCGCTGCCGGCATTCCTTGCCTACGAGCGGGTCTTCGACGTGCGCGGCATCAAGATGGAAAAGCATCCCGAGGGCGCCGTGCCGCAACAGTTTGCGGACATGCTCGGCTGGGCCGGATTGACCGAAGCGATGGCTGCCGCCTACGACGCGCTTCCACCGGACCAGCGGCGCGTCGCCGCGCTGCTGACCTACAATTACGGGCAGGCCTCCGCGCTCGACTTCTTTGGGCCGAGGTACGGTCTGCCGCCGGCGCTGAGCGGTCACAACAATTACTACCTCTACGGGACGCGCGGCTTCTCGGGCGACGTCGTCGTTGCCATCGGCGTCGACCGCGCGCTGCTCGCGAGCGAGTGGCGGGAGGTCAAACGCGTGGGAACCTTCCACGACGCCTACGTGCTGCCCGATCAGAACGATCTGCCCATCTACGTGTGCCGCGGCCGGCTGCACGATTTCGCCGCCTGGTGGCCCGCTACCAAACGCTTCATCTAACGCCGAAACGCTAACGCCCAAGAAGGACGGCGCCGTTTATTTCGACTTTAGGCCGGGGCGGGGACGCCGCGTAGTATGTTTCGCGGGAACTCCGGTAGCTCGAGGGTTTCGCAGGTCAAGCCGGCGCCGGTGAAGGCGGCGTGGTATTCGGCGGGTTCGAAAAGGCCGATCTCGTGGCGCTCGAACTCGCGTTCCACCCCGCCTTTGCGGGTGGCGATCATATAGTGAAAATCGATGATAGCGATTTTGCCGATCTGCTTCGAGACGTTCATGCGCGCGAGCTTCAGGTCCGGCTCGTCGACGAACACGGCGTCCAAGCCGCCCGGCTTGAATTCGGCGGGACCGATCTGGGGCTCGAGCAACAACTGTCCGCCCGGCGCGAGCAGCGTCGCAAGATTCGCGATCGCCGTGCGCAGGCGCTCCGCGGTGCGCACGTAGGAAATCGCGGCGAACAGGCACGTGACGACGTCCAAGCGCTCGCCCGGCGCGAAGTCGACCAGGTCGCCGGGCACGATCTCCATGCCGGGGCAACGCGCCCGCGCCAGCATCACCATTTTCGGGTCGAGATCGAAGCCGCTACAGACGAAGCCGTCGCGCTCGAACGCTTCGAGATGCGCGCCGGTTCCACACCCCGCGTCCAGCAGCGTTCGCGCCTCGGGCGCGTGGCGGCGGATCGCGACGGCCAGCGCGTTCGCCTCGCGGACGTAGTCCTTGCCGAGCGCGGCGTAGACGCGATCGTAGAAAGCCGCCGTCTTGGCGAACATGCGCGGGCTTTGGCCCGGGAAGCGCCGAACGCCTCCGCGTGCACGACGTGTTGGTGGTCGGCGGGGGTAACGCCGGTTGTGCGGCGGCGCTCGCCGCGGCGCGCAACGGCGCGCGGACGCTGCTGGTCGAGCGCTACGGTTTTTTAGGCGGCACCGCCACCGCCGCCATGGTCGGACCGTGGATGACCTTTCACGACGGCCGCGAGCGCATCGTCGGCGGCATCGCACAAGAGATCGTCGAGCGCTTGACGGCGCGCGGCGCCTCGCCGGGTCACGTGCACGACGCCTCGGATTACGTCGCGACCGTGACGCCCTTCGATCCCGAAGCGCACAAGGCGCTGCTCTTCGAGATGATGGCCGAGGCGGGCGTCGATCTCTTGCTCCACGCCTACGTGTTGGACGCGTTGTGCTCGGACACGCGCGTCGTGGGCGCGCGCTTCGCGACCGTCGGCGGTCTTCGCGAAGAGTTTGCGGCCGTCACCATCGATGCGACGGCCGACGCGTTCGTCGCGGCCTCGGCGGGCGTCGAGATGGCCCAGGGCGACGCGCGCGGGCGCGTGCAACCGGCCAGCCTCATGTTCCGTTTGAGCCACGTCGACTTGGCGCGCACTGCGGCCTACGTGCGCGAACGGCCCGAACAGATGCGTTCGAGCCTCGCCGCCGAGGAACGAACCGCGGGGAGTCTCAGCGCCGTCGCGGGTCTCTACGAATTGTGGGAGCGGGCGCGCGCACACGGCGAGGTCGACGTCCCGCGCGAACTGGTGTCGTTCTTCGCCACGCCGTATCCCGATGAAGTGACCGTCAACATGACGCGGGTCACGGGCATCGATCCGCTCGATCCCGACGACCTCACGCGCGCGGAAGTCGCGGCGCGCGCGCAGGTCACCCAACTCGTCGCGTTTTTTCGCAGGCACGTGCCGGGCTTCGAAGCTTGCCGGCTAGCCGCGACCGCGACGCAGATCGGCATCCGCGAGTCGCGGCGCATCGTCGGCGAATACGTGCTGATGCGCGAGGACGTGCTCGAAGCGCGGACGTTCGACGATGCGGTGGCGCGCAGCGCCTATCCGATCGACATCCACAATCCGTCGGGCAGCGGAACCACGACGCACCGTCTGCCCGCCGGCGCCTCGTACGAGATTCCCTATCGCTGTCTCGTCCCGCGCGCGGTCGACGGCCTGCTCGTCGCCGGACGTTGCATCTCGACCACGCACGAAGCGCTCGCCTCGACCCGGCTCACGCCGACCGTGATGACTTTGGGGCAAGCGGCCGGCACCGCCGCAGCCCTCGCGGCGGCCGCGGGAATTCGCCCGCGCGACGTGCCTGCGGACCTGTTGCGCGCGCGCTTGAGCGACGCGGGCGTCGATCTGCGCCGTGCCGCTCGGACGCCCGCGTGACGGGGCTCGAGGCCGCGGCGGCGGGGCTCGAGGCGGCCTTCGCGCCGGCGCGGGAAGCGGGTTTGTGCGTGCGCATCGTGCCGCTGGGCGCCTGGGGCGCGGCGCGATTGCTGGCCGAATACGACCGCGCGCGGCGCACGATCGCGATCGATGCGGGCGCGGTCGCGCAAGTGCGCGCCTTGCGCGGTGAGGCCGCGGCGCTGCGTTTCGTCGCGTGCGCGGTCTGGCACGAACTGCACCATCACCGCTTTCCGGGCGCCGGTGAAGCCGCCGCGCACGCCTTTGCCTTCGAGCGTTCCGGCGAGGATCCGCGCACCTTCGCCGCCTTGCTCGCAGCCGGGGCCGACCGCTGAGCGCGCTGAGTTTCTTCGACAAGCCGCTCTATGCGGGCATCGACGGCGGACAGAGTTCGACCGAGTGCGTCGTAGCCGATGAAACCGGTCAGGTTCTGGCCAGGGCCGGCGGTCCACCGGCCGACCTCGTCGGCCTCTCGCGCGAGTCGACGCGTCGCGCGAACGTGCTCGACGCGGTCCTGCAGGCCGCGCTGCGCCTGGCCGGCCTGCCCGCGGAGATGCACTTCACGTCGATCGTGGCGGGCGTGAGCGGCTTCGACGAAGGGTATGCCGTAGCGCCGTCGATCCGCACGAGCCACGAACGTTTCGCCATCGTGCACGATGCGGAGGCGGCGCACGCCGGGGCGCTCGAAGGCGGTCCGGGCATCGTGGTCATCGCCGGGACCGGCAGCGTGGCGTTGGGCATCGATGCTGCGGGCAAGCGCGTCCGCGCCGGCGGCTGGGGCTATCTCTTCGGCGACGAGGGCAGCGCGTTTTGGATCGTGCGCGAAGCGCTGGCTCGCGCGATGCGCGACGAGGACGCGGGACATCCGCCGGAAATCGCGGCGGCGCTGCTCGAGCATTTCGGGCTCGATTCGCTGCGTGCGCTGCAGCACGCGGTCGCGCACGACGAGATCACCCGCAGCGCATTGGCCGGGGCCGCGCCGGTTATTCTGGCCGCGGCCGACGCGGGCGACCGCGTCGGCGACGAAGTGCGCCGCGCCGCCGCCGCCGCATTGGCCCGGCTGGCCCACCTGGCCCAGCGCGGCTTGGGGGCGGCGCGCAACGCGCCGATCGCGGCCACCGGGGGCGTGTTTCGCAACGCCGGAGTGCTCGATCGCTGGAAATGGAACGTTCGCGAATACGAGCGCGGCGCGACCCTGGTGGCCCCGCGTTACGCGCCGGTCTTCGGTGCGCTGCTGCTGGCCTACCGCGCCGCGGACGCGCGCGTGCCGAGCCTCAGCGGGGCGAATTGAGCCGCGCGACCGCGTTGCGTGAAGCCCTGCGCGGGCGCTTGATCGTTTCGGTGCAGGCCGAAGCCGGTTCGCTGCTCGGCGAGCCGGCCACGATCGCGCTGCTGGCCCGCTGCGTCGTGGCCAACGGCGCGGCCGGGGTCCGCATCGAGGGCGACGCGCGCATCCGCGCGGTGCGGGCCGCCGTCACCGTTCCCATCGTCGGCATCATCAAGCGGACGCACCCGGGCTTCGCGCCGTACATCACCTCGACGTTGGACGAGGTTCGGGCCGTTGCGGAGGCCGGCGCGGACATCGTCGCATTCGATTCGACCGCTCGGACGCGTGCGGCAAATGCAAGCGTCGCCGAGTTGATCGCCGCGATTCACGCTCGCGGTCTGGCCGCGATGGCCGACTGCGCGACGTTAGACGACGGGACGCTCGCCGCGGGCGCGGCAGCCGACATCGTGGCCACGACGCTGGCGGGCTACACCGAAGAGACTGCCGGCCGGCGATTGCCCGCGCTCGATCTGGTGAAGACGCTGGCCGCCCGGCATCCCTACGTGATCTGCGAGGGCGGCATCGGCGCGCCCGACGACGTCCGCGCCGCCTTCGCGGCGGGCGCCGCCGCGGTGGTCGTCGGTACCGCGATCACCAATGTCGATGCGTTGACCCGCCGCTTCGCAGAGGCGGTTCCCGGCGCGCAGGCCGCCTCGCCGCAGCGTACATAAGTCGTGGCTCGTTTCGTCCCTTGCCGCGTACGATGACGCTTGGCGGGCGGGGGACGGGGCTGGGCGCGGCATAACCACCGGTTGAGAGATCGGCCGCGGGTCGTCGTCGCCGCGTCTCGAAGGAGTATCCTTGGCACAGGTGTCCAGGCCGGCGAAGATGAGTATGGGTCCATTCTTCTGGACCGTCACCGCCGTGCTCACGTTCTGGAACATCGCGTCCGCGATCTGGATCGCGGTGACGCCGCTCGACTACCTGCTGCCCGCCTCGTCGCTGAACGTCACCGACCGCGGCGCCGACATCGACTTCCTGTTTCGCTTCATGTCGATCTTCGGCAACGCGATCATCACCTACGTGACCGGCTACGTGATCTATTTCGCGATCGCGTTCCGGCGCCGCCGTGACGAGCCCGCGAACAGCGTCGGCGTGCAGATCCACGACGCGCCGGTCCTGGAATTTTGGTGGACCCTGTTGCCCACGCTGCTGGTGATCGCGCTCGCGGTCATGAGCACGCGCGTTTGGTACCTGGTACAGTACGGCACGGGCGCACCGGCGTTCGCGGTCGAGGTGATCGGCCACCAGTTCAACTACGAGTTCCGCTACCCGGGCCTCGAGGGCTCGGTCTACGACGAGATGCACCTGCCCGCCGGCCGGCCCGTGCGCGTCCTGGTCAGTTCGGCCGACGTGCTGCACTCGTTTTGGGTGCCCGAGTTCCGCTTGAAAGCCGACACGGTCCCCGGGCTCGTGCAAAACCTGAACTTCACGCCGCAGGTGCCGGGCACGTACGTGATCGAGTGCACCGAGTTCTGCGGCCTCAACCACAGCGAGATGCAGGCTCGCCTGGTCGTCGACCCGCCGGCGAAGTTCGAGGCTTGGCTCGACGCGCAGAAGGCCAAGGCCAAGTCCGCGGCAACGGGCGCCGCGACGGTCGACCTGGCGGCGGGGAACGCGGGCGCGGGCAAATTGCTCTTCGCGCAGAAGTGCGCCGCCTGCCACAGCGTCGGCGGCTTCGACCAGAAACTGGTCGGGCCGGGTCTGGGCAAGATCTTCGTGGACAAGGCCCATCCCAAACTCGTCGACGGCGACGCCCCGACGAAGGCCAACGTCGCCAAGATCATCGAGAACGGCTACAACGGCGCCCTCGGCGCGATGCCGAGTGCGCAGCAGAACGGCTTGACCGGTAAGGACGTCGCCAACGTCGACGCCTATCTGGCCAGCCTGAAGTAAGGGGAAGCGCAAAAGACTGATGGCAGCCTCCGCCGGCACGTTCGCTCACGACGTCGAGGACCACATCCATCCGGAGCCCGAGGGCTTCATCCGGAAATACATCTTCTCGATCGATCACAAGGTCATCGCGTTCCAGTACTTCATCACCGGGATGGTGTTCTTCGCGATCGCCGGCCTGCTGGCCGAGTTGATTCGCGCGCAACTGCTGAAGCCCGAAGGCGCGATCATGAGCAACGCCGCCTACAACGGCGTCTACTCGCTGCACGGTACGGCGATGGTCTGGATGGTAATCATTCCGCTGGTCACCGGGGCGCTGGGCAATTTCATCATGCCCCTGCAGATCGGCGCGCGCGACGTCGCCTTCCCCTGGCTCAACATGGTCAGCTTCTGGATCTTTCCCGTGGCGGGCGCCATCCTTTTCGCCTCGTTCCTCGTCGGCGCGCCCGACGCGGGCTGGACCGAGTATCCGCCTATTTCGCTCCAGGGACCGCCGGGCACCACGCTGTGGTGCGTCGCGATCTTTCTGATCGGCATCAGTTCCACGCTGACCGGGTTGAACTTCATGGTCACCGTGGCCAAGATGCGCGCGCCGGGAATGACCTGGACGCGGATGCCGCTCTTCACCTGGGCGACCTTCGCCACGGCGCTGATCAACATGGTGGCCACGGTCGCGCTCTCGGGCGCGTTGCTCGCGCTCTTCCTGGAGCGCGTCTACGGCGTGCCGTTCTACGATCCGGCGCGCGGCGGCAGCCCGATCCTGTGGCAGCACATGTTCTGGTTCTACTCGCACCCCGCGGTCTACATCATGATTCTGCCGGCCTTCGGCGTGATCTCCGAAGTGCTGCCGGTCTTCGCGCGCAAGCCGATCTTCGGCTATCGCTTGATCGCCTTCTCGTCGATGGCGATCGCGATCCTCGGCTTCGCGGTGTGGGCGCACCACATGTTCACCAGCGGCATGCCGCCTTGGCTGCAATTGCCCTTCATGGTGATGACCTTCCTGATCGGCATCCCGACGGGCGTCAAGATATTCTCGTGGCTCGCGACGCTGTGGGGCGGGCGGCTGCACTTCAGCACGGCCATGCTCTACGCCATGGGCTTCCTGGTCACGTTCAGTTTCGGCGGCATCACCGGCATCTTCTTAGCCGCCGTGCCCGCCGACTTACACGAGCACGGCACGTATTTCGTGGTGGCCCATTTTCACTACGTCATCGGCGGCGGCTCGGTGATGGGCTTCCTAGCCGCGGTCTTCTTCTGGTTCCCGAAGGCGACGGGGCGGCTGCTCGACGAGCGCATGGGCAAGATCGGCTTTTGGCTGTTCTTCATCGGGCTCAACGGCACGTTCTTCCCGATGCACTTCTTGGGGCTCTTCGGCATGCCGCGGCGCTACGCGACCTACGTCGAGTTCGCCAAGACCCTGCCGCACGGCGTGGCGCAGTTCTGGAACGTCTTCGAGTCGATCATGTCGCTGGGCATGGTCGCGGCCACCGCGCTGCTCTTCTTCAACGTCGTCTGGAGTCTGAAGTGGGGCAAGCCGTCGGGCATGAACCCGTGGGGCGCGCGCACGCTCGAGTGGACGATCAGTTCGCCCCCGCCGTACTACAACTTCAAGAAGATTCCGACCGTGCTCGGCCTGCCCTATAATTTCGATCAGCCCATGCCCTACCGGAATCTCGATAACGAACAGGACCCGATCCCGGTGCCCACGACGCTCGCGCCGCCGCGCACGCCGGTGCCTGCCTAACCATGGCGACCACGACCGTCGTCCCCGGCGACGCGCACGACCTCGACGCGGTCCGCGCGCGCTATGAGAACGTCGACCACGCCTACCACGAACAGCGCGATAACCGGCTGCTGGGCATTCTGCTCTTCCTGGTCAGCGACGTCATCCTGTTCACGATGTTCATCTTCGCCTACATCTATCTGCGCAACTCGGTGCCGAACTGGCCGCCGATCGTCGAGGGCGGGCACCAGTTGCCGCGCTTCGACGTCAACTTCGCGGCCTTCAACTCGATCGTGCTCTTCGGTTCGGGCGCGACGATGCACTTCGCGATGGAAAGTTGGAAGCACCTGAACCGGCCCGCGTTTTTCCGCTGGTTGATCGCCACGATCGTCCTGGGCATCGGCTTTCTCGCCGGACAGGCCTATGAGTATAGCAGTCTGGCGATCTCGTGGGCGGGCAGCACGATGGGCGCGACCTTCTTCACGCTGACCGGCATGCACGGGTTTCACGTATTTGCCGGAGTGGTCTTTCTGTGCATCCTCGGGTTCCAAGCGCGCGCCGGCGTCTACACGGAGTCCAAGTACTTCGGTTTGACCGCGGGCACGTTGTACTGGCACTTCGTCGACGTGATTTGGGTCGCGCTGTTCTTCCTGTTCTACCTGTGGTGAGGAGCTGAAGCGATGAATGCGACGATGCTCCCCATGATCGAACGCGGCTTGGCGCTGATCGGCGCGCTGGTCGTCGGCGTGACCACCACGATTCAGTTGAAGAACGATTGGAAGTCGGTCGGCATCGATAACGCGGTCACCAAATTGTTGCTCGGCCTGATGGCCTTCGGGTGCGTCCTCGTGCTGCTGGCCGTTTTCGGCGTGTTGGGAGGTTAACCGTGCACGTCGACGTGCGCCCGATCGATCCGGCGACGGCCGAAGTCCCGGTCTCGACGGGAATTCCCCTCGGCGTTCGCATCGCGCTGGGCTTGGGCGTCTTCTTCGTGCTGTTCATCATGGGCCTGACGGCAGGCTCGAGCATGGTCGGACACGTCTGGCCTTGGGTCCAGTCGATGCACGTGAAGCTCTAGAGGCCGCACGTTAAGTACGCGTCGTCTTGCTGCGCCGCGGCTCAACCGGCGAAGGCAGGCGAGGTTCGACTTTAGCCGGTAAAAGTCGGTGGTTCGGCTCCGATGCCGAGGGCCGGGAAATTCTCGGGCAAGAGCGCGGTGCGCCGGCCGTCGATCGCGATGATGCCGCCGTATGGTGCGAATTGTACGAGCGCGGGTTCGGT
>Ga0181519_10005003_pt1 | contig 10652 bp, 10 predicted proteins | sample PEATcosm2014_Bin_26_FD_121102 | JGI IMG/M metagenome (GOLD analysis project Ga0181519, IMG submission 121102) | Peatland microbial communities from MTU Mesocosm Facility, Houghton, MI, USA - PEATcosm2014_Bin02_10_metaG | ecosystem: Environmental > Terrestrial > Soil > Wetlands > Peat | place... | reverse complement strand
GTGGGCGCGGTGGTGGTGTTCGTGCCGGTGATCATGATCCTCATGGGCTGCATCTCCTTCCTGGAGGACACCGGCTACATGTCCCGGGCCGCCTTCATGATGGACCGGCTGATGCACCTCATGGGCCTGCACGGCAAGAGCTTCATCCCCCTGATCATGGGCACCGGCTGCAACGTGCCGGCGGTGCAGGCCACCCGCACCATCGAGTCCAAGACCGACCGCTTCATCACCATCCTGGTGGCGCCGCTGGTGTCCTGCTCGGCCAGGCTGCAGGTGTTCATCCTCATCGCGGGCACCTTCTTCCGCCCGGTGCAGGCGGCCCTGGTGATCATCGCCCTGCACGTGCTGGGCTTCGCCCTGGCCATGATCGTCGGCAAGGTGCTGCGCCTGACCCTGTTCCGGGGCGAGACCACGCCCTTCGTCATGGAGCTGCCGCCCTACCGGATGCCGGTCCTGAAGGCCACGGCCATCCACATGTGGGAAAAGGGCCGGCTGTTCCTCACCCGGGCCGGCACGGTCATCCTGGCCGGCGCCACCCTGGTCTGGTTCCTTTCCCACTATCCCGGCATCACCAACAAGACCTGGGTCGCCGAGCGCCAGGCCCAGGAAATGGCCATCCACGCCCAGCAGCTGGCCCCGGCAGCCGAGAAGGACAAGCTCGAAGAGCTCGACCTGGTCTCAGAAGGCCGGATCATGAACTCGAGCCTGGCCGCGCGTTTCGGCCACGTGCTGCAGCCGGCCCTGGCCCCCATCCTCGACCCCGGGCACAAGCGGCCGGAAGCCTGGAAGGACGTCGTGGCCCTCACCGCGGGCTTCGTCGCCAAGGAGATCGTCGTGGGCACCATGGGCGTGCTCAACCAGGCCAAGGCCGAAAAGGATCCCGACAGCCCCGGCATGAGCCCGCTGCAGGACTCCCTCCGGCAGCACTCCGGCTTCACCCCGCTGACCGCCTTCGCCTTCATGGTCTTCATCCTGCTCTACACCCCCTGCCTGGGCCTGGTGGGGATGATCCTGAAAGAGACCGGCAGCCTGGCCTGGACCAGTTTCTCGGTGGCCTACGGCCTCGCCCTGGCCTGGTTCATGGCCTGGGGCACGGTCATGATCGGCCGCATGTGCGGCTTCGTATGAGGAGTTCCCGATGAACGTGCAAGGCTGGATGGTGCTGGGGGCCGCGGTCGTGGCGGTGCTGTTCTTCGGCCGGAAGGCGTTCCGCAACCTGGGCCGCAAGGGCGAAGGCGCCGGGTGCGGCTGCAGCGGGGGCAGTGGCGCCTGCGGCAAGGGCAAGCGCCGCGCCTGATTCAATTTTACCAGTTGCATCTTGGTTTTTTCAGGCAGAATGGGGCAGTCACCGCCCAGGAGGGCCCATGATCAGCCAAACCATGCAGGACGCCTTGAACAGCCAGATCAACCTGGAGCAGTTTTCAGCCCAACTGTACCTGGCCATGGGCGCCCACTGCGAGACCCTCGGCTTCAGGGGCTTCGCCCACTGGCTGCGGATCCAGGCCGGGGAGGAGACCGCCCACGCGGTCAAGCTCATCGACTTCCTCCTGGACCGCAAGGGCAAGCTGGAACTGAAGGCCATCGCCGCGCCGCCCCAGGAGTTCGGCGGCGTCATCCAGGTGTTCGAGCAGACGCTGGAGCACGAAGTCGGCATCACCCACAAGATCAACGCCCTGTTCGAGCAGTCCCGCTCGGAAAAGGACTACGCCAGCGAAATCAAGCTGCAATGGTACGTGTCCGAGCAGGTGGAGGAGGAGTCCAACGTCGGCCAGGTGGTGGACCACCTGCGCGCGGTGGGCGACCAGGGCGGCGGCATCTGGTACCTGGATTCCCGGATGGCCAAGCGGGTGGCCAAGTAGGTCCGCTAGCCGAAGGTCCGCCGCGGGACCATGGCGTTGGCCATGAGCAGGCCCAGCATCAGCGCGACCGTCACCGCCAGGGACTGGAAGCCGGCCTGCAACCCCTCCAGGGTCTGCCGCTGCATCATCATGGTGAGGCTGTGGAGGCCCAGGCTGCCGGGCAGGATCAGCATCAGCGAAGGCAGCAGCAGCACCGCGCCGGGCCGCCGGGTGGTCCGCGCGTAATGGTTGCACCCCGCTCCCAGCGCCAGCGCGGCGATCCCGGCGCCGGCCACCGGCCCGAGGAAATGCGCGGCCAGGTGCGCGGCGGTCCAGGCCAGGGCGCTGGCGCCCAGGGTCCAGCCGTAGTCCACCAGGCGCCCCTGGAAGATGACCAGGTAGCCCAGGGCCACCACGGCGATGGCCGGAACCACGGTCCAGCCCGGCAACGCCAGGGGCTCCGCCGGGTTCACCGGCAGCCACGAGGCGCCGAGCTGCTGGCCCAGGCCCACCCCGAAGGCCAGCAGCACGAACACCAGGCCCGTGCCGGCCATGCGCGCCGTGCCGGAAACCAGGTTGCCGGTACCCAGTTCCTGCATGGAGACCAGCAGCCCGAGCCCCGGCAGCAGGCTGATGACCCCGCTGAGCGCCAGGATGGGATAGGAAGCGGAGGGCAGCCACCAGCCGATCAGGCCGCCTGCCAAGGAACTCAGCAGACCACCCAGGAGCGGCGCCAGCCGAGCCAGATGGGGCCTTGCCAGCGCCAGATGCACGGCGAGCCCCACCAGCAGGCCCACCGCGGCCCCCAGCAGCACCTCGCGCCAGCCGCCGCCGAAGATGTTGGCCATGCCCATGGCCGCCATCCCGTGGCCGCTCACTTTGACCCAGAAGCCGAACCGGGCCGGGCGGGCGGAAAGGGCGGCCAGGCGCTCCCGGGCCGTTTCCACGTCCAGCCGGTCCGCCAGCACCAGATCCACCATCGACTCGGCCTCGGCCAGCTTTTCCAGGCTGGACCTGCCGGCATCCACCCGCATGAGGTAGGTCTTGCTGTGGTGCCCCTCCTTGCGCAACGAGGCGAGGAACCCGGTGGGGGTGGCGAACACCGCGCCCTCCAGCCCCAGGTGCTGGGCGACCCGGCCCAGGGCGTTCTCCAGGGTCGAGGCGCTGACGCCGAACGCCTGCATGGTGCGCCCCAGCTCCAGCACGAAGGCGACTTCGGGGATGGAGCTGGTCAGCGGTGACGTTTCGAGGCCGGAAAAGGGCATATCCATGGATATATCATATCCAGGACAGCCGCTCTTCCCCGGCCCGGACCGGGCGCGCATCCCTGACAGAGAAGCTCAGGACCGCTTGGGAAGCTGATCCAGAAGCCGCTCAACGGCAATAAGGAGGGCCGGGTTCGCTTCGCGCATCTCCCCAGGAATATTTTTTGCAGCTTCCCCGATGATTTCCCGATTCCGAATGATCGCGTCGTAGGCCATTCCGCTGACCTCAAAGTCCTCCTGGGTCAAGCCATGGGCATAGGACAGCGCCTTGTTCACGCAATCCCGGATGTCCTGAAGGTAAAGTTCAGGGTCACGCGACATGAATAAGTTCCCGTTCGACCTGCGGCCGCAGCACAGGCCTCAGGGCTTTGGGCGTGACCAAGTCGACTCGGGTACCCAGGAGCGCTTCCAATTCGAACTGAAGCCCCATGAAGGCGCGTTGACCAAGTCGCGCTCCCAGCGCTTCGAACCGCTTGGGTTATACTGGCCCATACCGCCCGCGGGCCCTGGCACCCGCTCCACCCCAGGAAACGCCCCATGACCGCCCTCGGCCGCTTCAACGATATGAAAATCATCACGATGTCATCGCGCGGCGCGCTGCTCGACGGCGGCGCGGCCGGCGAAATCCTGCTGCCCGCCGGGGAAGTGCCCCCCGGCAGCGGGCCCGGCTCGGTCCTGAAGGTGTTCCTCTACCTGGATTTCCAGGAAGCGGTAGCCGCCACCACCACCGCGCCGGCCGCCCAGGTGCGCGAAGCGGCCTACCTGAAGATCGTCTCGGTGGGCGATGCCGGCGCCTTCCTGGACTGGGGCCTGCCCAAGGACCTGCTGCTGCCCTGGAGCGAGGTGAAGCGCGAGCAGAAGCGCCTGGTGGTGGCCGGGCGCCGCATCCTGGTGTGCGTGTTCCAGGCCGAGGACGGCCGGATCGCCGCCTCGGCCCGGCTGGATGATTTCCTGCTGGACGAGGCCGACGAATTCAAGGAGGGCGACCAGGTTTCCCTTCTGGTCGCCGACCGCACCGACCTGGGGCTGCGGGTGATCGTCAACCACCAGTACTGGGGCGTGGTGCACAACAACGAGGTGTTCGGCGACGTGCCGCGCGGGCGGCGCCAGGACGGCTGGGTCAAGGCGCTCCGGCCCGACCGCAAGCTCAACATCGCGCTCAGCGCCCCGGGCTACGCCAAGGTGGACGCGGCGGCCCAGGGCGTCATGCAGGTGCTGCGCACCCACGGCGGGTTCATGGCGGTCAGCGACAAGACCGCGCCGGAACGGATCCACGCGCTGTTCGGGGTCAGCAAGAAGGTGTTCAAGCAGACCATCGGTGCCCTGTACAAGGAACGGAAGATCCTCATCGACGAAACCGGCATCCATGCCGTGAAATGAACGGGGCGGAGGGATCGCTCCCCCCGCCCCGCCTTCACGTCCCCGCTATTTCAGCGGCACCGGCACGAACAGACTGGCCGCCTTGCGCTTCACCAGGAGCAGGATGCTGCCCTTCTTGCGGCTCTCCGCCACGGCGCTCTGCAGCTCGCCCACCTTGGTGACCCGCTTGCGGTTCACTTCCAGGATCAGGTCGCCTTCCTGCAGCCCGGCCTCGGCGGCGGGGCTGCCCTGGTCCACGTCGGCGATGACCAGGCCGGACTTCTCGCTGAGCCCATAGCGCTGCGCCAGTTCCGGCGTCAGCGGCTGCAGGCTGAGACCCAGCTTGACCGCCTGCTCAGGCGTGGCTTCGGCGCTGTCGGTCTCCGCGGCCTCCGCCGGCGCCTCGCCGATGGTGGCCGTGAGCGTCAGGTCCTTGCCGTCGCGCTTCACCACCAGCTTGGCCTTGGCGCCCGGGGCGACGTCGCCCACCCGGTTGCGCAGTTCGCGCACGCCCTCGATGTCCTTGCCGTTGAAGCTGGTGATGACGTCGCCGACCTTGACCCCGGCCTTTTCCGCGGCGGAGCCGGGGGCGACCGAGGTGACCAGGGCGCCGTTGCTGTCGGCCAGGTCGAACTGCTTGGCCAGGTCCTCGCTCAGGTCCTGGATGCCCACGCCCAGCAGGCCCCGGGTGATCTTGCCGCCCTTGGTCAGGGTGGGCAGCATGTTGTTGATCAGGTTCGACGGGATGGCGAAGCCGATCCCGGCGGAACTGCCGCTGTTGGTGGCGATGGCGCTGTTCATGCCGATCACCTCGCCGTTCATGTTGACCAGCGGGCCGCCGGAATTGCCGGGGTTGATCGGCGCGTCGGTCTGCAGGAAGTCCTCGTAGTCGGTCAGACCCACATCCGAGCGCCCCATGGCGCTGATGATCCCGGTGGTGACCGTCTGGGTCAGGCCGAACGGCGCGCCGATGGCCATCACCAGCTCACCCACGCGCAGCTTGTCGGAATTGCCCAGCTGCACCGTCGGCAGGTCCGCAGGGACCTTGTCCTTGATCCGGATCACCGCCACGTCGGTCCTGGGATCGGAGCTGACCACCACCGCCTTGAACTCGCGCTTGTCGGGCAGCCGCACCTTGATCTCGTCCACATCCTTCACCACATGGTAGTTGGTCAGGATGTGCCCGGCCTTGTCCAGGATCATGCCCGAACCCATGCCGCGCTGGGGCACCCGCTGCTCCTTCGGCGCCTGCCGGCGCTGGGGAGCCTGCTGGCCGAAGAACTGGCGGAAGAAGTCGTCACCGAAGGGGAACCCGTTTTCCGGCGACTGCATGCGCACCATCTTTTCCGAATAGACGCTCACCACCGCCGGCCTGACATGGGCCGCGACCGCGGCGTAGGCGTCGCTCAAGGCCTTGGCCGGAGCGGTGACGGCCGCGGTGAGCGGTGGCGGCGGATCCGGCCTGGGGGACGAGCAGAAACCGGTGACGGCCAGCATGCCGCCCCCTACCAGCATGGGCACGGCCAGCAGGCTGGCGGTATAGACGATAAAGCGTTTCATAGGCGATCTCCTTGTGGGCCGGATGGTGAAGGACACCTGCCTCCTTCCCCCAGCATCCTAATCAAAAACCGGGCCATCTCGCAAAGGGCCGGAAAACGCCCCCCATTCTGCAACAGCCCGGGCGGAATCGGGCATTTTTCCCTGGCCACCCGACATTTTTCCCGGCCGGGCCTGGGCGCGCGCCCCCGGCCGCCCCGGAACCTGGAAGAATCGGTTTGGCCTCTCCTTTGCTAGCAGAAGCCCAGGAGCATCAGGTGATCAAGCATGCCTTCGCCGCCGACCCGCCCGTGACCCGACCCGGCCAGGGCGTGGTCCGGCTCTGGCTGCTGGGGGTCACCATGCTCCTGGCCCTGGGCCTCGTTCTGGGGGTGAACCTGTTCCTGGAGACCCGGGAGGCCCGGACCGCCTTTGAGGATTTCAAGGAGTCCCAGGTGAAGGTGGCCACGGCGGCGGCCTGCGTCCTGCTGTCCAACCTGGAGGCTTCGCCCACGCCCCTGCCCTGGGTCCTGCGCGACCTGCATCCGCTGGAACAGCCGGGCATCACCCGGTTGTTCGTGCGCCCGCCGAACCTGCCCTGGCTGAGCCTGGATGGCCTGGAGGTCGATGCCGCCCCGCTGCATCAGGCCTACGCCGCCAACGGCCGCTGGTTTTCGGTCAGCCCGGCCGACGCCGCCACCCTGGGCCTGCCGGACCGTACCGCCGCCCTGGCCCTGAGCGGCGCCATGGACCGCGCCGGGCGGACCTGGGTGGTCGCGGTGGCCGGCACCGCCTTCCGGGAACCGGACCGCTCCATGCACGCCCGCTGGCGGCTGCTGGCCAGCTTCCTGTCCATGGGCGCTTTCCTGTTCACCCTGGCCTGGTGGGCCTTGCGCTTCCAGAAACAGGAGATGGAACTGGCCCGGGAGATCGAGCTGCGGGAGCTGGCCCGGCAGAAGGACCAGGCCCTGAGCCAGGCCGACCGGGCCGCCACCATGCTGACCCTGGCCTCGGGCGTGGCCCATGAGATCGGCACCCCCCTGGGGGTGATCTCCGGCCGGGCCGCGCAGCTGGTGGCCCGGGTGCATGACGACGAGCGCAACCTGCGCCTGACCCAGACCATCCAGGAAGAAGTGGAGCAGATCAACCGCACCATCCGCCGGTTCCTGGAACTGGCCCGGGGCGGCACCCCCCGGGCCGAGGAATTCGGCACGGCCGACCTGGTGCGCGCCGCCGCCACCATGGTCGAGCACCGCTTCCAGAAGGCCGGCGTCGACCTGGTGGTGGACTCCGCGCCGGAGCTGCCCGCCATGCGCGGCGACTTCCAGCTGCTGCAGCACCTGCTGGTCAACCTCCTGCTCAACGCCTGCGACGCCTCCCGGCAGGGCGACCGGGTGGAGGTGCGGGCCCGGGCGGCGGAGGGACGGATGCTGCTGGAGGTGACCGACCAGGGCAAGGGCATCCCCGAGGCCCTGGCCGAACGGGTGCTGGAGCCGTTCTTCACCACCAAGCCGCAGGGCCAGGGCAGCGGCCTGGGCCTGGCCATCGCCCGCGAGATCGTGCGCATGCACCGGGGCGACATCAGCATCGAACGGCTGCAGCCCCGGGGCACGCGCATCCGGATCGCCTTGCCGACATAGGAGGAATGATGGGATCCCGGGTACTCGTGGTGGATGACCACCTGGAAATGGCGGAAATGCTGGTGGAGTCGCTGGCCGACGCCGGTTTCGAGGCCGAGGCCCTGGCCTCCGGCAGCTCGGCCCTGGAGCGACTGGAGGCCGGCGGCATCGATGCCCTGGTCACCGATCTGCGCATGAACCAGGTGAGCGGCCTGGACCTGCTGGCGGCCAGCAAGCGCGCCTCGCCCCAGCGCCCGGTGATCGTCATGACCGCCTACGGCGCCATCGACACCGCGGTGGAATCAATCCGCCAAGGGGCCTACCACTACCTCACCAAGCCGTTCCAGCCCGACGAGCTGATCATCTTCCTCAAGCGCGCCCTGGAAGAGCGCAACCTGCAGCAGGAGGCCAAGCTGTTGCGCCGTGCCCTGCGCGGCCAGCTGGGCGGCGGCATGATCGGCACCAGCCCCGGCATGCGCGAAGTCATGGAGCTGACTGAACGGGTGGCCGCGGTGGACGTGCCGGTGCTGCTGCGCGGCGAGACCGGCACCGGCAAGAGCATGGTGGCCGGCGCCATCCATTCGCTCAGCCCGCGCCACGCCGCGCCCTTCGTGGCCGTCAACTGCGCCGCCCTGCCCGAGGCCCTGCTGGAGAGCGAACTGTTCGGCCACATGAAGGGCGCCTTCACCGGCGCCACCTCCGACCGCCCCGGCCTGTTCGTGGAAGCCGAGCGCGGCACCATCCTGCTGGACGAGATCGGCGAGCTGCCGCTGGCCATCCAGGCCAAGCTGCTGCACGTGCTGGAGCGCGGCTCCGTGCGCCCGGTGGGCTCCTCCCGGGAGCGCCAGGTGGACGTGCGGATCATCGCCGCCACCCACCGGGACCTGCTGGAGATGGCCCGGGCCCAGAAGTTCCGGGAAGACCTGCTCTACCGCCTGGACGTGGTGGCCATCGAGATCCCCGCCCTGCGCCACCGGCGCGAGGACATCCTGCCCCTGGTGGAGCACTTCCTGGAGGCCTTCCGGACCAAGTATCCCAACAGCCCGGTCACCGGCTTCACCCCCGCCGCCCTGCACCGGCTGATGGACTACCCCTGGCCCGGCAACGTGCGCGAACTGGCCCACCTGATCCAGCGCATGGTGGTGCTGGGCCGCACCGCCGTGGCCGACCTGGAGGACCTGCCGCCCAGCCTCATCCAGGACCCCCAGGCGCCCCAGGGCGGCTTCAGCGAGCTCATGCCGGCCCGGGAGCTGCAGCACCGCTATGCCGCCTGGGCCCTGGAGCAATGCGGCGGGCACAAGAGCCGCACCGCCGAGCGACTGGGGATCGACATCAAGACCCTGAACCGCTGGCTGCAGGATGGCCCGGGGGAGGCGTAGGTTGCTTCACTGGAGTCCGGCCAGACCGCAAAGCAGGACTTCAAGTTCCCCGAAGCGCCTGCCATGCGCCGGAATGCTTGACGGCGTAACCAGGTAGTTGCGCCCATCGGGGTAGTGGGTCCGGAATGGTTTCAGCGCCGTGGGATCGAAGGCCGCGGGGTCCCATTTGCATTCGATCGCATCGACCCTCGCGCGGTCGTGGGGCACGATGAAGTCCACTTCATGCCCAGACTTGTCCCGCCAATAGTGGATGGGCTGGCCAGGAAAGTGGGCAAGCAGATGTTCCAGCACCAGATGCTCCCACAGGACACCAAGATCCTCGGGCCGCAATGGGTCCCACCCCCTCACGAAACTCACGAAGCCGGTATCGAAGGCATACGCCTTGGGCTGCTTCACGACCTCGCCCTGGTGGTTGCCGTGGAAGGGGCGCACCAGGGTCAGAGCATGGGTGATCTCAAGGGCCGTCAAATGGCTTTCGACCGTCGGCCGGGAAATGCCCAGGGCGGCCGCAGCAGGAGCGATGCCCAACTGGCCCCCGCTCTGGCGCAGGACAAATTCGAACAGGGCATTGAACCTGTTCATGTCCCGGAACCCGAAGAGCTGTTGAATGTCCCGGGCGAAGTAGGATTCCATCCATTCCCGGTAGAACCCGGGTTGCTTGGTGCCTTTCAGAAGGGCTGAAGGTCGGCCCCGATCTTCAGGACCCTGGAAGGGTATCGAAGCCGATGAATCTCGTCGAACACCACGATGGGCTTGGTGCAGGACCGGAAGAAAAATTCCGGATCCGCGACCATGCCCTCGATGCCGGGCAGGTCGCAGTTGAGAAATAGCACCTTGTCAGAGTCAAGGCTCTCTGCGAGCGCGGTCTTCCCTGACCGACGTACGCCGGAAAGCCAAACGATGGGAGCCTCGCCCCACGCTTGCTCAATTCGTTGAAGCCAGAACGGTCTTTCGATCATGGAGCCGTACTTTACATTTTGTCGGATATTTTGTAAAGCATGGTTACATTTTTTATTACTCTATTAATATATTAATTTAGATTTGCACCGGGGCGGCGATGGGATGGTCCTGGTGGAACGCCTTGAGCCGGGCTTCCAGCACCGGGAACTGGCTCCGGGGGATCAGCGACGTGCAGGCGCGCAGGCCTTCGGTGCGTTCGCTGCCGGTGATGTCCAGGGTGATGGCGCTGATGCCGTAGTTCAGCAGTTCGCCCAGCAGCTCCCCGCCCTGCAGGCCCGGATAGGCGAAGGTGAAGTAGAAGCCGTCGGCCACCGGCTGGTCCAGGTCCCGGTCGTAGACGATCCGGAAGCCGTTCTCCACGAACAGCCGCTTCATGATCCTGGCCTTCTCGCCGTATTCCCGGATGATCGCCACGAAATCCACCGCGCCGTCGTTCACCGCCTTGAGCATCGCCGCCAGGGCGCACTGGGCCGAGTGCGACGTGCCGGAGGACAGCGCGTAGATGGTGCCGAACAGCAGGGCGTGGCCGAACTGGTCGGAGCTGTAGTAGCGCAGCAGGTCCTTGCTGCGCATGGCCCACACCTTGCTTGACACCACCATCACCCCGATCCGCTCGCCGGCGTAGCTGAAAGCCTTGGAGCTGGAGATCAGCAGGATGTAGTTGTCGGTGTACTTGGCCACGGTGGGCTGGTACGG
>Ga0181519_10005002_pt1 | contig 10653 bp, 7 predicted proteins | sample PEATcosm2014_Bin_26_FD_121102 | JGI IMG/M metagenome (GOLD analysis project Ga0181519, IMG submission 121102) | Peatland microbial communities from MTU Mesocosm Facility, Houghton, MI, USA - PEATcosm2014_Bin02_10_metaG | ecosystem: Environmental > Terrestrial > Soil > Wetlands > Peat | place... | reverse complement strand
GCGGATGCTAGCCAAGGTGATGGTCTGAAACCGGAGGCCGTTGCGCAGGTCGGGCTATGTCGTCGCTGAACCAGCGGCTGCCGTCAACTGGGAGTTGGTAGCGGTCCAAATCGACTTTATGCTGGCGCCGGCGTGGATGAAGAGCGCCGCGGACGCCAGGGCCACAAATGCGAGCAGGAGAGTATATTCGATCAGGTCCTGTCCGCCGTCTTCCAACCAAAAGGTGCGCATCGAGGCGCCGAATTCTGTGAACCAGTTCCGCATAGCTGCCTGCTTTAATTAAGCTGTAGCTTCTGAGCTCGTTAGCAACAGGCTACGGCGGATGCGCCGCAAAAGCCAGAGTCTCTTTGGGTTACGAGAGATGGTTCACCGATGAATGACTTTGGTGAGATGACTGAAGTTAGTAACTAAATACTATCCAATGCCATTATTCCATCGACAAGTGATGGCCAGCAAAGGCGATGCTGCCACGCCGGGCGCACGCCCCTATAGTATGTAACGGCTGAGGTCCTGATCTTTCACGATGTCGGCCAAGTGCTTGCGCACGTAGTTGGCATCCACCTTAACGGTCTTTTTCTTGAGATCCGGCCCCTCGAAAGAGACTTCTTCGAGCAGCTTTTCCATGATGGTGTGGAGGCGGCGCGCACCGATGTTCTCAGAGCTCTGGTTGACCTGCGCGGCGAAGCGGGCCACCTCTTCGAGCGCGTCGTCGGCGAGGAGCAGCTTGATGCCCTCGGTTTCGAGCAAGGCGACATACTGCTTGGCCAGAGCGTTCTTGGGCTCCTTGAGGATGCGGATGAAGTCTTCGACGGAAAGCGACTTGAGCTCGACGCGGATGGGGAAACGGCCCTGCAACTCGGGGATGAGGTCGCTCGGTTTGGAAACGTGGAACGCGCCGGCGGCGATGAACAGGATGTGGTCTGTGCGGACGAAACCATAGCGGGTGTTGACAGTGGTGCCTTCGACGATGGGCAGGATGTCGCGCTGCACGCCTTCGCGGCTGACGTCGGGACCATGGCCGGATTCGCGGCCGGCGATCTTGTCGATTTCATCGAGGAAGATGATGCCGCTCGATTCGACGCGCTCGAGGGCGGCGCGGGTGACCTGGTCCATGTCGATCAGCTTCTGCTCTTCCTCCTGGACCAGGTAGTCGAGCGCCTCGGCCACGCGCATTTTGCGCCGCCGCGTCTTCTGGCCGAACAGACTGGGCAGCATGTCCTTGAGGTTGATGCCCATCTCCTCGATGCCGGCATTGGTGGTGACTTCGAGCGTGGGAGCGCGATCCTTGACGTCGATCTCGACCATCCGTTCGTCGAGTTTGCCGGCGCGGAGCCGTTCGCGCAGCTTCTCGCGCGTACGCTCGACGCTTTCGCTGGGCTCCGGCTGGGGCGGCATCAGGAGATCCAGCAGGCGGTCTTCGGCGTTCATCTCGGCGCGGTCGGCCACCTCGTCGAGGCGTTCCTCGCGCACCATATCAATGGAGATGTCCACCAGGTCGCGAATCATGGCTTCGACGTCGCGGCCCACGTAGCCGACTTCGGTGAACTTGCTGGCCTCGACTTTGAGAAACGGCGAATTGGACAGCCGCGCCAGGCGGCGCGCGAGTTCGGTCTTGCCGACGCCGGTGGGGCCGATCATGAGGATGTTTTTGGGCATCACCTCTTCGGCCATTTCCGGCGGCAGTTTCTGGCGGCGGATGCGGTTGCGCAGGGCGATGGCCACGGCGCGCTTGGCATCGGCCTGTCCGATGACGTGCTTGTCGAGCTCGCGCACGATTTCGCGCGGAGTGAGCTCGTCGAGCACCGGTTCTTCATCCACGGACTGGCTCGGCAGATAAATCACCATGGTGCTACCCCAGCTCCTCGTAGGTCACATTCTCATTGGTGTAAATGCACATCTTACCGGCGATCTGCATGGCCTGCTCGGCGATGTGGCGCGCGGAGAGCTTGGTGTTGCGCGCCAGCGCCAGGGCCGCGGCAAGAGCGAACGGGCCGCCGCTGCCGATGGCGGCGATGCCTTCGTCGGGTTCGATAACGTCGCCGTTGCCGCTCACCAGGTAGGTGATGGTCGGGTCCGCCACCAGCAGCAGGGCTTCGAGGTGGCGCAACACGCGGTCGGTGCGCCACTCCTTGGCCAGTTCGACGACCGAGCGCGGCAGGTTGCCGTTGAACTGCTCGAGCTTGGATTCGAAGCGGGCGAAGAGGGCGAACGCGTCGGCGGTGGAACCGGCGAATCCGGCCACGATCTTGTCGTTATAGAGACGGCGGACCTTGCGGGCGGAGGCCTTGATCACCTCGTTGCCGAGGGTCACCTGCCCGTCGCCGGCCATTACGACCTTGTTCTCCCGGCGGACGCAGAGCACCGTCGTGGACCTGATTCTTTCCTTCATGTTTGTGCGCCTTCATTGTATCGCACGGACTCCGGGGGGCCAGGAAAAGCCGAGACCACTCTCGGCTCTTCAGGCTTGACAGCCCGCGCCGCGGGCTATTGGAGCTTTTCGAGCACGCGGTCGAGCGATTCGCGGTGAGCGACGCTGCCTTGCGCGATGCGGGCGCTGCCGCCGCCGCGGCCGCCGGCTTCGGCGAGCGCCGCTTTGAGCACCTTGCCGGCATCGATGCCGGAATCGGCGGAGGCAGCCAGCAGCACGGAAGGCGGATCGTTGAGCGCAGCCACGAAGACGGATTTGGGCAGGCCGGTGAAGCTCTGCGCCAGCGCCCGCAGTTCCTCGAGGCCGCCACGTTCCAGGCGGCGAGTGTGACGGCGCAATCCGTCACCGCCAGGGGCCGTAGCCGCGTATAGTTCCCTGCCCTGAAAAGCGGCCAGTTCCAATTCGAGCTTGCGGCGGGCCTTGTCGGCGGCGCGGCCAGAATCGAGATGCGCCGCCGCGACCGCGGGCAGGTCGTCGAGAGACACGGAGAAGAGTTGCGCGGCGGCGGTGAGCGCTTCGAAGTCCGCGCGCGCGCGGCGCACGGCGCGGCCGCCACAGACGAACTCGATGCGGGTGGTTTCGCGGACTTTCTCGATCTTGCGGATCAGGATGGTACCGATCTCTCCAGTCGAGCGCACATGGGTGCCTCCGCAGGCGCTGCGGTCCAGGCCAGTGATGCTGACGATGCGTAACGTGCCTTCGCGATCGGAGGGCTTGCGCAGACCGCTGGCGGCCGCGGCATCCTCGAACTCCACCGCCAGCGCGCGGTTCTCGAACACGACCGCGTTGGCGCGGCGCTCGGCCTCAAGCACGGCGCGTGGCTCGACCGTTCCGCCTTCGAGGTCGATGGTCGCGCTGTCCGCGCCCAGGTGGAAGCTCACCGTGTGTAGCGCGAACAGCTGCTCAAAAACGGCCGAGAGAAGGTGCTGCCCGGAGTGCTGCTGCATGTGGTCGAAGCGGCGCTCCCAATCGATGGCGCAATCGGCCTCGCCAGCGGCGAGCGGCGCGCTCAAACGGTGCGCGATGCGCGCGCCTTCATCGACGACCTCAAGCACGACGGACCCCGCAATCGAACCGGTGTCGGCTGGCTGACCGCCCGAGGCGGGATAGAACGCGGTGCGGTCGAGATAGACAGTAAGGCCGCCCGCGGCCGCCTCCACCACTTGCGCGCGAAACGAACGCAGGTAGGAATCGGCGTAATAGAGACGCTCCGTCATGGGGACACAGCTATTGTGCCAGAAGTGGTGAGCACTCCGCTTGCGCAGGCGCTGCCTGGTTGGTTACATTGAATAGAGTCAATCGCAAGGCGCGCCCGTAGCTCAGTTGGATAGAGCGTCTGGCTACGAACCAGAAGGTCGGGTGTTCGAGTCACCCCGGGCGCACCATAAGGATCACTCACTTGCTCAGCTCGAATCTTCCGGGCCGCGCTGTTCCGGGAAGTAATCGAAGCACGACCGGACCTACCGGCGCTGCTCTTGTCACATCCACGTAGAAGGCAAGTGCGGCGATCGTTTCCTCCGCCAGAGCCTCCACACCTCAAATTGGCAGAAGGCCCAACGGCGGGTCGCCGAGGCAGAGGCGCGCGGTTCGTGGGACCCGTTGCCCGCGGAAGTGCAGGCGCAACCGATCACGATCCTTGAGGCAAAGGGGAGCTTCCTCAAAGACGCCGAGTCGGGACGGCGGTTCGGCGAGTCCACTCTTCGCAAGTATCGCTTGATGCTGCGCCACCTCGAGGAGTCCGCGAGGCAAGAAGGGCTTTTTGTACATGAAGCAACTCGACGGAGAGGCGCTCCGCGAGTTCCGCGATTCCTGGAAGCTCAGTCCACGCACGGCGCTGAAGAAACTCGAACGCGTCAAGGGATTCTTCCGATTCGCTACCGACAACGATTGGATCGGGACAAATCCAGCGCGACTCGGGGCTTCCGCCGGCCGGGAGCGGCGTCGAGGTATCGGATGGCTGCATTATGGCTGCTGCGGGCATCAAGCCGGTCAGTTCATCCGGAAGCGAGCATCCGGCAATCCAATTATTGCGCCCGAACAGGCTCCACAGCGCTCGTTGTCCATGGCTCGGCGAGTTCAACCTTCACTACGGTATCGATGTCGTCGGGGGAGCCCGATGGCAGGCTGAGCGTCACAGCCTGCGCAGTCTGCTGGAACGGCACATCCCCTCCATGAAGCAATGTTGACTTCATGACCCGCACAGGCAGGGTTGGCAGCACCAGCATGGAGTTCTCCGGTGGACGCAACACGTGAACGTACACGAGCTTTCCTTTATGGGTCGAGACGCCGTATGCTCCAGGAAGCCAGGGCCCCCCGCGTGTGCCGTAGATGCTCTCGCCGTACAGGCTGAGCCAGTGTCCGATTTCACGTAGACGATCCGCCTGAGCCGGGTCAATCTGGCCATCGGGGCGCGGTCCCACGTTCAGCAGCATGTTGCCGTCGCGTCCGGCGGCGCCCACCAGCAACCGCAGGAGCTGCGCGAGCGGCTTCACCATGGCATTGGCCTGGTAGCCCCAGGCGCCTTCCGTAATCGTGGTGCACAACTCCCATGGGTGCTGGTTGTCAAAGTCTCCAAGCGCTCCGTCGCCCTCTCGCGAGCGGAAATCGGCGGGCGCATTCGTGCGGTCGTTTAGAATGATTCCGGGCTGCAATTGGCGAAGATGAGCGACGGTCTTCACGTCCTGCCAGTCAAAGCTGCCAGAGTAAGGCTTGTCCTTGGGGCGCGCCCGCCAGCCGCTGCCGGTAAACTGGAGGCCACCGAAGCCCAGCCACTCATTGCCCCCGCCATCAAACCACAAAATGTCCAACTTGCCGTAGTGGGAGGCAATCTCGTCTATCTGACGCTGGTATTGCTCGCGAAGTTGGATGGCGTTTTCCTGGTAGATGCCTGGGAAGAAGAAACCCGGGAAGCGCCAGTCGAGCGGCGAGTAATACAACCCCACGCCAAGCCCGGCTTTGCGCACCGCCTTGACATAATCGGCCACGAAGTCATGATGGGCGGCAGATTTTATTGCCGTAAAATTGCTGCCGGGGTCATCGAAGAGGGCGAAGCCGTCATGGTGGCGCGCGGTGAGGACCATGTATCGCATGCCGCCAGCTTTGGCGATGCTCGCCCAGGCGTCTGCCTCAAACTGCTCGGGATGAAACTGGCCGGCTAGCTTGGCGTACTCGGCGGTGGGAATCTGCTCGGCCCACTGCACCCATTCGCCACGGCCCGGGATGGAGTAGACACCCCAGTGTAGGAACATGCCAAACCGCGCCTCCCGCCACCAGGCGATACGCTGGGCCGCATTGGGGTCAGAGACGAGTGGCGCCCATTGGGCATTCAGTAAACCGACGCCGAACAGAAAGACGACTGGCAAAGACAGCTTGCTGCAAATCGAGCGCATCTGAGCCGCCAACGCAGCCGCTCCAGGACCGGCAACAAGGGCTCTTCGACTCGGGGCCATTTGAAGATCTCCTTTTCAGTGCTGAACCATGAATTGTACCGTGCGCAGAAAAGGGAGCGCCATATGCCCTGTCGAGTTGCGCGATTTCGAAGTGACTTACTTGATCTGCACGGTCGCGCTCGCCGCCGCCAGCTTGCGTTCCAGGGCATCCTGCGCCACCGCGCGGACGGAGTAGCTGCCGGGAGGCGCTTCGAACGTCATCGCGGCAGTGAGCCCGGTCTGCGCCAACTGCGCGAAAGTCGCATCCGTAAGACTCAGCTCCACCTCGCTTCTCTTGCCTGTCACGAAGCCGCCACGGTTATCCAGCAGAACCGCAAGAATGACCAGTCTCTGCGCCCGCCGCCCGTGGAAATTCTCGAAACGTAGGCGGTTGACATCCAGGTGTACGACCATTGCGATGCCGGGCGATCCCGCCCACTGCTCCCAGGTGAACCGGGCAGGCAAGTCCGTGATGGTGTCCGAGGCCATCACCTCACTCTCCAGTTTGGATAGCGGAGAGACTGGCGCGGCGACATTGGCCGAGGGCGCCATGTATCCCAAGCGGGCCTGTAGCGAATACCGCTTGCGCGCGGCGAGCCGCACTTTCAGGCTGTGAAAACGCCCGTCGGCCGCCACGTCCGCAGGCGCGAAGCCGAGCACGTACATGGTTTCCGGCACCATCCCCAGCTCGCGGAAGCCCCGCGCCAGGTCATTGCTGTTGTGGTAAAACGTGCCACCCGTGCCGGAGGCCAGAACCGCCATTCCGTCGTCCTGCGCCTGTACCACACTGAACGGGGTTTGCGGGGTGGTGTAAGCCTTCTTCCCGTTCTCGTCAACTCCCGGAACTATGGTGTAAAGCCGCTTGGCGTCCAGTGCGTTGATCACCACTTCCGCGTGCAGCGCCTTGGCCATCAGCCGCTCGATGTCGGCCTCCAGGTTGCCCATTAGGAATTCCGCAGAGGTCAGCAGAATCATGCGCTGTCCCGGCAACTTTGCCATGTCGCCCACCAGGCTTTCCAGCACGCGCACTGTGTTCCTCGAGTTAAACAGCGAGTGCTCCCAGATCGCCCGTGCCAGACCGGTCACCTCTCCCTCCGGGCAAGGCTGGCCCTTGCAGGCGTTGCATTCGCCAATTTTTGCGTGTAGCACCTCCTTGTCCATGGAATTGACGATCAGGTACGCCTCATAGGGCCGGATGTAGGGGCACACCTGCGGGTTGTCGGAGACCCCTCGTTCGGAGTGTGACACCTTCGCAATCTGCCCGACCAGCTTCGGCACGTCGGCGGTGAACTCCAGGCTGTTCGAATGTCCGGTTGTAACCACCGCCACCCGGTCTCCCTGCGCCAGGCTGGTCTTGACAAATCGTTCCGCTGCATCTTTGGCCGCCTTCAAGTTGCCAAAGTCGGTGTGCAGATCGTCGAAGCATAGTGCCACGAAGCGGGGCCGCGTTTCGCCCTTCGGTCCCGCCGGGGCCACGGCCGGCTTCATGCCGTCACCCAACTCCCCTTGTGAAATGAAATGTTGCACTGAGAATGCCGTAATTGTCTGTTGCTTCCCGGTGTCGTAGATTTCAAAATCGTCCCGTGTGAGACCGGCAACTGCCCGGCGCTGCCCATCGCGGACAACCACCGGAACCTCCACCAGGTCCACCTGCGAGCGCAAAGTGAGCGTCGATGGAGGCACGTACGGAACGGTCCGCGCATGCATCTCGTCGGAAGGGATGGACTGGGCCGTCGCCAAACCGAGACAGGCAACCGCCGCCGGTACCGCCAGACACGGGCTCTTGACGTAGTTCACCAGTTTAAACTGCGAGCATAACACGTGGCCGGCACTGCGAACTCCCGGAGAGGCCCAGTCAAACCGTTAGAGCCGTCGAGTGTTACGCCGTACGCCGGTTCATGGTCATCCACGCGTCGCCTGCCAGGGCGTACATCACGGGAGCATACTCAGGAGTGGCGTGGTCAAAACGAATACCGCAATTGGCCGAAGACGTTCCGCCCCGGCTCGGGGACTTTGACACCCGAGGCGAAGGGGTCTCGATAGTACGAGAGATATTCGTAATAGAAGCGGTCGAGCAGGTTATCGACGGTGAAACTGCCGGACAGCTTGCGATGCGTGAAGCCAAGCTTGAGGTTCAGCAGGCCGTAGCCGGCGGTCGGCACCTCGTTCAGATCGGCGTCCACCAGCGATTGCCGGTTCACCACCACCGTGCCCAACTCGGCAAACGCCCACCGGTGTGCGTAACGCAGGGCGCTCCAAACGCGCAACGGAGGCATTTCGGGCAGGTTGTGACTCATCACGTTGACTTCCATCTGAGGCGTCACCGTTCCGCGCGAGTAAGAGCCTCCTCCGCTGAGTGAGAGAGCGGGAGTCAGCGTGACGCCATACGCCATCTCGCCACCATAAATTCGCGCATCGACGTTGGTATAGGAACGGGCTGTGCTCATGACAGCCATATCCATCCCGCTCATCGTTCCGCTGTCCATCGGCATGTTCAACTGGGGCTGGTTGTTTACTAGGATGAAGTTATTCAGGAACGAGTAGAAGAATGCAGGTCGCAAGTAGAAACGCGCGTGGTCCACGCTCCAACCGGCGGTGATCTCCGTGTTGCGGGTCATCGGCAGTAGCGGATTGCCGACGGTCGTAGCGCCCATCCCGACCAGGTCGATATAGCGCTCCTCGGCATCGGGGACGCGGCCCGTGGTGCCGGCGCCTGCGAATAACTCGCTCGACTTCGACAACGCCAGGCTGAGGCGCGCGTTGCCGGAGCCGTAATTGTCGTCGTTGACGGTCCGTCGCGTGTTATGGAACTGGTAGTAATCGTCCGTGGACGCCTGCGCCGATCCAACCTCCATTTGCGCGTGATCGAAGCGCAGGCCCGCGGTCAGTTTCAATCTCGCGGTAACTGCGTGCCGGTAGTTTAGAAACGAACCGGCCGTTTCGGTATTCACATCGGGAATCGCGGGGCTGACCGTCATCATGCCGCCCATGTTCATGTAGCTGAGCATGTCCCAGTTGCGATGATAGGTCTCCGCGCCCGCGGTGATGTCCTGCCCCAAGTCGCCTTCCACGCGTCCGCCGATGGTCCGCGTCGAGGCGTCGGCGGCCATCATCCAGGTCCCCATCATGGCCGACGTGCGCTGATCGTCGGACATGAAGTGCCGGACCTGGGTGAAATAACTCTCAACCCGCAGGTTGCGAAGTATGGGGGTCAGATCGCGGGCCGTATACTTGAAAGTTGCCCGGTCGGCGTTGTCGTGGTCGGAGTCCATCGTCAGATAAGGATAGAGAATCAGGCCTGCCTGCTGGCGCGTGTAATTGAGCGAAATCTGTTGGCGGTCCGAGAGCGTGAAATGCGTCTCGAACCAGCCGGTGTTGATGTCAAAGGCGCGCTGCTGCTTGCCGCTGGCGCTGTAATTAGCGTAATCGGTGAAAGCGTGGCCGGAGCCGTCATTGTAAGGATCCGAGTCGCGATAGGAGTAACCGCCGAGGATCTGGAAGGTCCGGCCACCGTAAGAAGCCGTCACACTCGGATTAAAGAAATCGAACGAGCCGGCGCTGAGCGACGGCCGCAGACTGAAGCCCATGCCGGGGCTCTTGGTGACTATGTTTACGACCGCGCCGAGGCTGCCCTGGTTGGTTACGTCGAAGGCTCCTTTGCTTACCTCGACGTAATCCACTTCAGCGAAGTCCACGTGCTCGGCCGGCGGATCCATGTGGGCCGGACACGCCCCATAGGTGCGCGAACCGTCGACCAGCACAACGATGTTATTCTGCTGGAATCCATCGATGACCAGGTCGTTGGCGATGCCCGCCTTGCGGATCTTAAATACTCCGTCGAGCGCCGTCAGTGCCTCACCGACATCCTTCGCCGCGCTTTCGCGCACGCCGCTCATGTCAAACACGGACTCATTGGCCGGCGTCGCCGCCTGGATCTCCACCGATTGGCGGTAGGGGGCGATGTCCAGCACCAGCGCGAGTTTGTGGTTCGCCGCGTCCGCCAGACGCACCGCCTGGCTTGCTGGTGCAAAACCGCTCGCCGCGGCAAGAATCGTGTAGTCTTCTTCCGCCCGCGCGCCGGTTGGAGCGGCCAGCGCGAACTCTCCGTTGCCGCCAGTCTTTGTCTCAGCCACCGCACGCCCGTCAGCCAGCAGTTGCACGGTGGCTCCCTGCACCATGGCCCCGGAGCGGTCGGTCACGGTTCCGCGCAGAACCTCTGCCGCGGACAGGCTCAGCGGCACAACTACACACGCCAAAAAACAGGTTAAACAGCTATTTTTACCCATTTTTATCTCCCACGATGCTTCCAGCCAAGTAACGACCGAGAAACCCTGGAGACGGCGCCACACTCCCGCCCTGTCCAGGCCAATCGCGGCTATAAGGTGTTGTAAGGCCAGATCGAGGGAGGCGGCCGTTCAAAAAGAACGAAACCAGTTTCGGAGGATCCACGCAGCGATGCGGCCTGGATTCGCAAATGCGATACGGGGACGATCGGCCTGATCGCGATCCGAGCCACGGCCAGATTCGCCACAGTGGTTCTGGGCATAGCGGGGAGCTGTCCGCAACCTCCCGGACACTTCGACGAGGCGGTCCAGCCTCGGCCGGTCCGGTGTGCGTTATTGTCCGATCTTCGGCAGGGACAGACCTTCGACCGCTTGCAGCACTGCATGCCGCAGCTCGAAGTCTCGCTTCCGGCGAGCAGGAGCAAACCAGCGCCGTATGGGATCAGGAGAAGGACCAGCAGGAGCCCTGCCGATGCTGAGCGCCATGCGGATAAGGGCGTGGCGAGGAAAGACT
>Ga0181519_10005001_pt1 | contig 10656 bp, 7 predicted proteins | sample PEATcosm2014_Bin_26_FD_121102 | JGI IMG/M metagenome (GOLD analysis project Ga0181519, IMG submission 121102) | Peatland microbial communities from MTU Mesocosm Facility, Houghton, MI, USA - PEATcosm2014_Bin02_10_metaG | ecosystem: Environmental > Terrestrial > Soil > Wetlands > Peat | place... | reverse complement strand
GTACTCGAATCCCGGGCTGCGGGTTTGGCTGCGTGCCGCCACCGCAGCCGGTGCGGCCACTGCGCTCTACGGAGGTTTGCAGTACTTCGGCGTCGATCCGCTAATACCCTCGGACAGCTATCACATTGGCGAAGGCGTCAGGTCCATCGTTCGGCCGCCGTCTACGCTGGGGCACTCGGACTACTTCGCCGGGTATTTGCTTTACGTGGTTTTCTTGGGCGCCGCTCTCCTGGCGACCGAAGCAAAGACCGCGTGGAAAGCGCTTGGAACTGCCGCCAGTCTCACCGCATCGGCTGCGATCGTACTCAGCGGAACGCGCGGCGCTTTGCTTGGGTTGGCCGCTGGTTCGGTATCGCTATGGATTTGGAAACGTCCCCGGCTAACAAGACGGTACACGGGGCTTGCGGCCGGACTCTGCGTCGCGGGTCTTGCCTTCTACTTCTCTCCAGCCGGGTTAAAGCTTCGCGCGCGCTCGCAGTGGGCCCTCGAAGATCTGCGCGGGGGCGCCAGGCTCTGGCTTTGGCGCGATTCGTTGCGCATGTCGAGTGAACGCCCACTCTTTGGATTCGGACCTGAGACCTTCGGGCGGGAATTCCCTCGCTACCAGTCTGAGGAGCTATCCGAAGCGTATCCGGATTTCTACCACGAGTCGCCGCACAACATTTTCCTGGACGCGCTGGTGTCGCAGGGCATTCCAGGGGTGGGAATATTAGCTGGATTTGCGGGGCTGGCGTGGTTCGCCACTCGACGCGCCATCAGCCAAGGGCAACGGGCTGCGCCGTATCTGGCTGCAGCGCTGGTAGCGGGACTCACGGCCGGCCTGTTCGTGAGCTTCACCGTTCCGGGTGCTCTTTACTTGTTTGCGACCACTGCGATGCTGACTGGCCTCGCCACCTCGCGTACAGTGGCACCCAGCAAGTCACGACCAGCACTCGAGTTTCGCGTACCCGCGTTTTCCCTAAGTCTGACTGCTGTCGCGATGTTCTTGTACGTCGCAGTCCGGCTGACTGCGGCCGACTTCGCCCTGGAACGAGCGAAGCGCGATCTGGACGCAGGGCGGGCAGAAAACTCGGTAGCGGTTTATGCATGGTCCGAACGATGGCATCCGACGGGCTCTAGCGACGATTTATACTTCTCCCGCGCCCTGGCGGCGGCTTCACGCACCGCCTCCAACCCGCCTCGCGTGTCGATCGCGTCGCAACAGGCTTTCGCTATCGCGCGTCGTGCGGCGGAAACCTCTGAAGAACAGCAAAACGCCTGGTACAATCTGGCTGGGTTCTACGCCGCGCAGAACGACCTCGCGGGGGTGGAAACATGCCTACGCCGTTCCGTCGGAGCTTCTCCAAACTGGTTTAAATCCCACTGGACTTTGGCGCAAGTGCTCATGTTTGCGGGCCGGCGGACGGAAGCAATGGAAGAAGCGGCGCGCGCGGCCGATCTAGACGGTGGAAAAGATCCGGAAATTGCAAAGTTTTTACAAAGCTTTCACCACCACCCAGTGTCGCCCAAGGCAGAATAGGCGTAGACAACGAGGCTGAATATGAAACATCTATCTCTTTCCTTGGCTGTGCTGGTTGGCGCTGCGGTCTGCACCGCGCAGACACCTAGGTTGGCCGACGGAGGCGTCGTGAATGGCGCTAGTTTCGCGAAAGGACAGCCGGTGTCGCCCGGTTCGCTCGTCTCCATCTTCGGCACCGGGCTGGTGAGCAAATTAGCCTCGGCCGACACTATCCCGTTGTCGACCAATCTGAGCGGCGTCACCGTGACGTTTGCCGATCTGCCCCCGGCGCCACTGCTGAGCATAATTCCCGGCGCTCCCGGCTCCGACGATCAGATTAACGCGCAAGTGCCCTGGGATATCGGCTCCGGAAGCGGCGTGGTGAACGTCATGGTAACCACTGCGAACGGCACATCCGCGCCAGTGGCCGTCAACTTCGCGCCATCCATGCCCGGCATCTTCATAGCGGCTCTGGGCGGCCAGTTGAACGCGGTCGCGGTCAACTTCTCCGACAATTCGCTGGCCTGGCCGCAGGGTCTCGTGCCCGGTTCGCATCCGGCTAAAGCAGGCGATGTTCTGGTCATATACGCTACCGGTCTCGGCGCGGTGGACCACCAGCCCGTTGAAGGGGGAATACCAGGCCCGCTTGCAAAGACTATCACGACGCCAAAGGTCCTGTTTGGCGGCGTTGCGGGTGAGGTTTTGTTCTCCGGGCTTTCGCCGCAATTTGTGGGCGTGAATCAACTGAATGTGCAAGTGCCTACCGGCGTGAAGTCAGGCAACGCCGTGCCGCTGCAAATCGAGGTTGACGGCTTCACCAGCACGAACACGGCGGTAGTCGCGATCCAATAACGCGCGCCGAGTTCACATGCAAGACTCCTTTGACGTTTTCGAATACATCGATTTTCTGCGGGCGAGGTGGAGATTCCCGGGCCTGGCCTGCGGCTTCGCGATAGCGGCCGCGCTCGCAACCGGGTTTCTGTTTCCCAAGCAGTACACGGCAACTGCGACTATGCTGATCGACCCTCCCGCCGGAGGCGACCCGCGCATGGCAGCCGCCGTGAGCACTGTCTATCTGGAGTCGTTGAAGACCTATGAACTCCTCGCTACCAACGACCAACTGTTCGTACGCGCGGCCGGACAGTTCCATCTTCGCGACCGGGATGGATCGCCCATCGAATCGCTCAAGCGCCGGGTATTGAAGGTCGACAAACTCAGGGACACGCGGGCACTCCAAATCAGCGTCACACTACCCGATCCCAAAACGGCCCATGCGGTGGCGCAGTACATCGCCGAAGGCGCGGTGGAACTCAACCGTTCGGGAGCGAAGGAAGCGGATGAGGCGCTAATCGAGAGCGCTGCCAAGGTGGCCGAGACGGCAAAGTTCCGCCTCAGCGATGCAGAGACCACTTGGCAAAAAGCCGCCGGAGCGCATTCCGCGGAAGCGCTGCGGTCTGAAGTTTCCGATGACAGCTATCTGAAATCGCGTGTGGAAGACCAACTTCTGGAGACGCAGGTGGATCTCGCCGGCGGCAGTACCGAAGCGCGGCGCGATATTAGCGCATCGCGCGCCCGAGCCGAACTGTTGGAATGTCGAATCAGGGAACTTAACGACGCGATAGAACGGAAAAGCGCGGCCCTGGCCCAGCAAAGCGCGCTCGAACAGGATCTGCAGGCGGGGATGAACTCGGCTCGATCGTCGTATGAGGCGAGCGCTCAACGGCTTTCGGATTTACGGGCCAGCCGGGGATCGCGAACAGAGTGGTTGCGTGTGGTCGATGCCGGCATTATTCCGCAGCGGCCCAGCTCGCCAAACGCGCCGCTGATCCTGATCGGAGCAGCGGTACTGGCGCTTGTCGGATCTTTGTTGTATCTCACGCTTTCGTTCAGCTTGACGCGAGGAGGGCGGCGCCACGATTCGCCGCTGAGCTTTGCCCGCCATGGCGACGATTGACGGCCGCGTACACGAGCTACCGCGCAATTATTGGATCGCGGGGTTGATGGGTGCGTATGCCTGCGTCATCGCGGCGTCGCCAAATCTGTTCGCGGCTGCAACCCTAAGCCTGCCTCTGGTAGCGATTGCGCTGGTTCTGTGGACCCTCCAAACCTCCGGGCGTTGGCTGTCGTGCTTCTTCTTCGCTGCGCTCCTGCTGCCGCCCCTCCCGTTTGCGCTCGGCGATTCGGGCCCGCACGTAGGCGTGGTCTTGGCCGGACTCGGCCTGGTCTGCGGTGCTCTGCGGCTCCGCGAATGGCGCCTCCAGCGCAACTTGCTGACATTTGCGATGGCCGTGTTCTTCTTGGTGCTGCTCGCTAGCTCGGCGCTCGCGGTGTTTTATTCCGGGCTGAGTGTGGCAGCCGGTAGTCTGGCGCGCGTACTGCTATTCGGAATTCCGCTGTACGTGTTTTTCTATTCCACTTACGGGCCCGGAGCGGCGATGGGCGCAGACGGTATCGCTGGATCTCGAATGTTGTATTGGTTCGGCGTGCTCTCAGCCGTTTTCGCCTGCCTCGATTTCTACTACCAGTTTCCCGCGCCGGCCGGCTACGGACCTCAGTTCATCTGGCTCGACTCAGGAATCTATCGCCGCGCTCAGGGTTTCTTTTATGAAGCCAGCACGCTGGGCAATGTATGCGCGTTCTTTCTCATCATGATTGCCGTGACGCTGTTGCGCCCCCGGCGCGAGTGGCCGGTATCGAGATTGGCGTTGTGGCTGGGTGCGCCGTTTCTGTTCGCGGCTCTGGTGATGTCCTATTCGCGAGCCTCATTACTGAATCTGTTCGTGGCGCTCGCGGCGCTGCTGTATATGGAGCGCGCGCGACTTCGGATGGGCAGGCTCCTTGCCATCGCCGCCAGCTGCCTGGCCGTGGGCTCGCTTGCCGCGTGGCAGTTGTTTCCCGAGGCGGCGGGGAACTATTGGCTGCACCTGGTTCACTCGCAGTTTTTGTTTACGCAAACAGACAGTGTGCTTTCCGGCCGGCTCGCGAGCTGGCAAGCGATCGCAGCATTTCTCGCGACCCATCCCTGGCACGCGATTCTGGGCGTCGGCTACAAGACGCTGCCCTATTCTGATTTCATCGGACACACCGTCGTCGCGGATAACATGTATCTCAGCCTGCTGGCCGAGACCGGAATCGTCGGTCTCGCGGCGTTCTTCCTGCTCAATTTCGCCATCCTGCGCACCGCCTGGCGCGCCGCTCGGCGCGACGATTCGCGAGCTTCGTTCTTGGGCGCCTGGATCTTCTGCTTCTGGATTGGTCAGCTTTTCCAGATGCTTTCGGGCGACCTGTTTACGTACTGGCGAGTGCTTCCCGTGTACTTTTGGGTTCTAGCGACGGCCGCCAGGCGGCTGCGCCAAATTACCGAATGAGCCGGCGCCTGCTGATCCTCGACCAATTCGATCAACTAGGCGGCGCGCAGCGTTGCTTGCTCGATCTGCTGCCGGCTTTTCTTGCGGCCGGATACCAAACCCACCTGGCGGTTCCAGGCGACGGACCATTGGCGGAGGGCGCGCGAAGCCGCGGAGCCGTGGTCCACCGCATTCCTTGCGGCGCGTACGCATCCGTTCAAAAAAGTTGGATCGATGCCGCTCGATTCGGCGTCGATCTTCCGCGTCAGGCTTGGCGCATCGCCTCTCTGGCGGCGAAGCACGGAATCGATCTGATCTACGTCAACGGACCGCGATTGCTGCCGGCAGCGGCCATCGGTGCGCATAGACGCCCTTTGCTCTTCCACGCCCATAGCATTGTGACGCAAGGAGCCGCCGCGCGATTAGCGCACTGGGCCCTTCGATCGGCGAATGCTCACGTGATCGCAGCGTGCCGTTTCGTGCTGGGACCCCTTACGGGAGTGGTGGAACCCCAGCGTTCGCGCGTCATCTACAACGGCGTTGAGCCAGTGGAGTGCGTGCCGCGCCGGCGTAGCGCTAACGATCCCTGGCGAATCGGAGTCATTGGACGGATCGCGCCAGAAAAAGGGCAGTTGGAATTCGTTCAGGCGGCGCGCCTGATTTTGCCGCAACGGCGCTGTAAGTTTGTGATATGCGGAGACGCGCTGTTTTCGAGCCTCCATTATGGTCGGCGCGTGCGCGCTGAAGCCGAAGGATTGCCAATCGAGTTTACCGGCTGGCGCGACGACATCCGCGATGTGTTGTCGGGGCTCGATCTGGTTGTGGTCCCGTCGGCGGAGGTGGAGGCTACAACGCGCGTGATCCTGGAAGCGTTCTCCGCCGGAGTGCCGGTGGTGGCTTTTCGATCCGGCGGGATACCGGAGATCGTCGAGGACGGTGTCACTGGAGTGCTGTCCGCGCCGACAGCCCAGGATCTGGCTGCAAAGTTGTTGGAGCTTTTCTCCAATGGCGCCGGATTGCTCGATCGTATTTCCGCGCGCGCGAAGGCAGAGTTCGTGGCGCGCTTTTCGCTCGAAAGATATCGCTCGGAAGTCCTGGACGCAGTGGGGCGCGCCTTGTGACGCCGCCGCGGCACATTCCCGCATACGCGGAAGCGGTCTTCGATGCCGTGCATTTTGCGACGCCAAGTTTTGACGCACTTAACCGTCTGACGGACCCCGAGTGGCGCCAGTTGATCGACTTCTGTCATCGCACGCAATTGGCGATTCCGTTCGCGCTTCGTTGTCGGAATCGTTTGCCGGCTTGGGTCCGGGACCGTTTCGATCAGGACTTGGTGGACAACGCGGAACGCTGGGCGAGGACGAAGTTGGCGCATGGCCAGGCCCGGGGTGCGTTCGAAGCCGCGGGACTCGAGTTCGTCACGCTGAAGGGGTTTACCCACTCCCCCGGTTTCGTGGCCGATCCGCGCCACCGCGCGCAGTGCGATCTGGATTTGCTGTTCCCGCGCGACCAGGTCCGTGCGGCCCTTGACGTCGCGCTCGCGCTGGGCTATGAACCTTTGGACGGCAAGGATACGCATCCCGTGGATCACCTGCCCACGTTGATCCGCAAGACCGGATGGGAATGGCGCGGCGACTATTTCGATCCCGAAATGCCTCTGGCGTTGGAACTGCACTTTCGCCTGTGGGATGCCGGCACCGAGGGTTTTGCGGTTCCCTGCGTGGAGGATTTCTGGCAGCGCCGCCAACGGCGAAGCCTCGAAGAGCTGGAGTTTACATCGCTGGCCCCCATCGATCTGCCAGGCTATGCTGCGGCGCACGCGCTGCGCCATCTGCTGCGCGGCGATTCGCGGCCGTCGCACATTTATGAAATCGCGTACTTTCTCGAACACAATTCCGATGCCGAGTTCTGGCGCGTCTGGCGCCACTCGCACGATCGGCAACTGAGGCGAGTGCAAGCCATCTGCTTCGCCATCGCTCGCCAGTGGTTCGGCTGCCGCCTTCCCGCGATCGCACAACGAGAGATAGAGCGATTGCCGGAGCCGGTGCGCGCCTGGCTCGCCGCCTATGCCCATGCGCCGGTGATGAACCTATTTCACCCCTCCAAGGACGAATTGTGGCTTCATCTCACCCTGCTGGATCCCGGCGTCTCGCGGCTTCGGGTCCTGCGGCGTAGGTTGATGCCGCTGCAGCTTCCAGGGCCTGTGGACGCGGTGCATTTGCCGGAGCCTGCCATCGACTGGCAAGTTCGTTTGCGCAGCGCTTGGCGCTACTGGCTCTATGTAACTTCTCGGATATGGCGACACACGCGATCATTCGTTCCCACCTTGTGGAGGGGCATGGCGTGGGGCTGGCGCCGATTGGACCTGAGTCGCGAGTTCTGGTCCTTCTTCGTGGCGTCGGCCTACTACGACTTCGGGTTCTTCATTTTCTTCCTGCTCCTTAACCTTTATCTGCTGAAGCTGGGCTATAACGAGGCGTTCCTCGGCCTGGTCAGCGCCTGCATGATGGCGGGCAGCATGGCGGGCTCCCTGCCAGCAGGAATCGCGATCCAGCGGCTGGGCGTGCGCGGTTCCATGATTGCCTGCTTCACCATCATTCCATGCCTGGCGGCGATCCTTGCAGCTGGATTGCCCGCGCCGATGCTCCTCGGCTGCGCCTTCCTGTACGGCATCTTTTCCGTGATGTGGGCCGTGCTGATGTCTCCGGCCGTCGCAAAGTTGACCAGCGTTCAGAATCGGGGCGCCGGCTTCGGCATCATCTGTTCTTCCGGCATCGCGATCGGAATCCTCGGCGGCGGTGTCGGCGGACGCCTGCCGGGTTGGATTGCGCGGCTCGCGCCAGGCGCCTCAGTGGTGGCTCAGTATCGCGCGGCGCTGTGGATTGGTTGCGCCATCGTGATGCTGGGACTCGGGTCCTCATTGAAGCTCCCACCGCTCGCCCAGCTTTCATTACCGCCCCAGAGCCGCCTGCTCCGCCGTCCACCGCCGCAACTAATCTATTTTCTGGGCGCCGTGGCTGTCTGGAATCTGGGCACCGGAGTCTTCAACCCGTTCTTCAGCGCCTTTTTCGAACGCTTGCACATGCCGGTAGAACGGATCGGATTAGTGTTCTCGCTGTCGCAACTCGGACAGGCTCTGGCGATCCTTGCAGCCCCGTTAGTGTTCCGCGCCACCGGTTTGATCCGTGGAATATCGAGGATGCAACTGCTGTCCGCGGTCGCGCTGGCCTGCCTCGCCGCATCTGGAGGACAAGCAACGGCGGCGTTCGCTTACGGCGCATACATGGTAGTTCAGAACATGAGCGAGCCCGGCATGTTCACGTATCTGATGGACTGCGTACCCGAGAGAGAACGGAGCGGTGTTTCAGCCCTCTACTTTCTGGTGGCTTCAAGCGTACAGGCGATTGCGGCTGGCGTTTCGGGATTGTTGTTGCGGCGCTTCGGTTACCCGCCGGTATTGATGCTAGCGGCGGTGCTGTGTGCGATCGCCGGCGTACTGGTTCGGCTGCTGCTGGCGAACCGAGCTCCGGCTGTGATCGCTGCCGATACCGCTTAGCGCATCAATCGGTTACCAGCCTCAGTGAATCTGCCGCATCAGGTCGAATCCGAAAAAGAGGCCCCCTGGCGTGTCCGCCGAGGGATTCCCCAGGAATTCCGCGCGGGTCCCCGCACGCTCAGAGACAGTAACTCCGGGACTGGTAGTCAGCCCGAGCGTAAACGCGTGACGGAATAGCTTCTTCTGGATGCCGAAGGAATATGCCGGCCGATGGATGCCGAGTTCACTGGCGTTCATTAAGGTCGGAATCACCTCGGCGACCAGTGCCACCGTCGGCCTAATGTCGTAAGCGGCGCCGACGCCGATCGAGAACGTGTTTATGCCCGGCATATCCGGAATATCCGAGGAGAGGAAACCCGTCGCCTGCACCAGGGCCCGGGCATCGAACGAGAAGGTCGGAACTACATAGAACTGGGCCCTCGAAGTTATGCTCCGCGAGAAGATCCCTTCGATATTCTGGGTGTAGCTCTTGCGGAAGTTGTTCTGACCTTCGATGGAGACGCGCACGGTCATGTTCAGGGGAGCTTCATGGTGCTCATCGAGAATGTTGTACGCCGCCATAAGCTGAATGGGCCGCCCGATGAGCGTCGGCGACCGGAAGACGCTGACCGAAAGCCTGTCGGTAACGCCGTAGCGCAGCCCGAGAGAAGCAAGCGCGAAGTTGTCCAAGCCGAATAGTTCGCCGCCTCGGCCTTGACCCGTGAAAGCGGCATCGTAGGGGAAGCGATGCGCGAAGTTCACGTAGAGTCCATGCTCGTCGACAGCGCGGCCGGTGGGCAGGCTGAACAGTACATCGTCACCGGGTTCATAGATCGCGCTCGGAGTACCGCGGCTTTCCTGCGTCTGCCCGGAAGAAGCGCTGGCGCCGGCAGCGCCGCCGGTATTCGCGAAGGTACGGATATAGTTAGAGAGACTGTCGATCTGCGCATCTGACAACTTGCCTGACCAGGCCGGCATCCGGCCGCCCGCCTTGCCGTTGCGAATGGCGTTAGTGATGTCCCGGTCGCTGAGACTGCGCTCGAAAGCGGAGTTCGTGAAGTCCGGCGTACGCAGGGCTGCTACGCCATTGCCGCCAGTTCCGTGACATCCCGCGCAGTTTTGCTCGAACAGAGCCGCCGCCGGCTCCGCTCCGGGACCAATCTCTTGAACCGTCTTTGAGGCCACGTCGACCTGATAGCGCTTCCCATCCCGCTCCAGTATCAGAATGGAGCCCGTGCCGTTTGAAAATGAGATCCCGAGGGATTTGGCCGCGTCCGAGGAATCGTCCGCCCCGGCGGCCAACAGTCCCATTGCGCCGAGCGCCACAAATAGCAAACTTCCGGAAATCAGGTTCATGATTACCAGGCATCCTTGGCAAATAGCAGGTCGGGAATTGTCAGCGCCATGATCCGGAAATACATGCTGGCGGAGAAACGGCGCACCAGAAACAGATCGAAGCGTTTTCGCTGGCGGTGTGTGAGCCGGCTGCGTCCGCGAATTTGCCACAGACCGGTGAGGCCTGGTTTGACGGACAGCACTTCCATCGCGTCCGGATCGTAATACTCGTTCAGCTCAAATCGCGTGATCGGTCTCGGCCCGACCAAAGACATCCGGCCCGCGGCCACCAGCGCCAATTGTGGGAGTTCGTCGATGGAGTGGCGGCGGCAGAAGGACGCAAAGCCGCTCGTCACCCGCGGGTCCGGACCCAGTTTGGGTTTTGGCTTATCGTTCGCTATCCTTTCGATGAAGGAAGCGGACCCGTGCGGGTACCCGCCACTAGGCCACATGCTGCGGAACTTGTAAACCCAGAGCGTGGTGCCGTAGCGGCCAACCCGCCGATGGGCCACCAGCGGCGATGCTCCCGACGCGGCATAGATGGCGACAGCCAGGATTACCAGAAAAGGTGACAGGCAAATCAGACCCAGCGCGGCGGCCATCGGTTCCAGCGCGTACAGCAAGTTAATCGTAACGGGAACTGCGCGGACGCGACTTCGCTCCCAGTTTCCCCGCATGCCAACTAAATTGGTTGCCATCATGTGTCCATTGTCATTTGCACCCCCGGGCGCAAGTGCCTGAATTTGGTAAAAGCGTTGTAAAAACAAGCTGATTGAGCGTGTTTTACGCCGACACTCAAAACAACAGCTTCAGAGCAAGTTGAATGCTGCGCGGGCCGCCGGCATCGGGCGCATCGTGTACACGAGCAGTGTGGCAACCATCGGCCTGCCGGCAGACGGCACGCCCGGAGATGAAACCACGCCGGTGTCCGTGGCGGACAT
>Ga0181519_10005000_pt1 | contig 10659 bp, 8 predicted proteins | sample PEATcosm2014_Bin_26_FD_121102 | JGI IMG/M metagenome (GOLD analysis project Ga0181519, IMG submission 121102) | Peatland microbial communities from MTU Mesocosm Facility, Houghton, MI, USA - PEATcosm2014_Bin02_10_metaG | ecosystem: Environmental > Terrestrial > Soil > Wetlands > Peat | place... | reverse complement strand
GCGGCCTTACCGTGGGCGCCACGCTGGTGCTCATCGACGGTCATCGCAGCGCCCCCTATCCCCTGTCCGACGACGGCCAGCGGTCCTTCGTCGACATCAGCGCCATTCCCTTCGATACCATCGAACGCGTTGAAATCCTCAAGGATGGCGCCTCGGCCATTTACGGCTCCGACGCCATTGCCGGTGTCGTGAACGTCATTCTCAAGAAGTCGTACGTCGGCACGCGCATCAATGCCGAAGCAGGCCAGACCGGTCACGACGACGGCAAGACCAAGCATTTCTCCATCATCCACGGCGTGGGCGACCTCGACGCCGATGGCCAGACCGGTTATCTCTCGTTGGAATACCGTCACCAGGACCCAATCTATCTGGTGAACCGCCCGGGCATCATGACCCTTCGCGATTACACGCCGTTTGGCGGCGTGAATGCGACCCCTGGCGTGGCCAATGCGGCAAACCAGGGCTACCCGGCGTCCATCACCGGCTACACCGTCGGACCTACCGGCCTGATCACGTCGCAACTCGGTTGCAAGGCCACCAATGCGTTCGGCCCCAACTGCCCGTATGGCATCAACAACTCGCTCGAGATCGAGCCGGGCACGCGCAACGTCAACCTGCTCGGCAAGTACACCAAGGCCCTGCCGGACAACTGGAAGCTGGGCGTAACGGCCTCCTTGTTCTCGAGCGGCGCCGAGCAGATCAACAACCTGCCCGGTACGGCCGCCATCTCCGGGCTGTCGAGCATCTCTGCCGGCCCCTCGCAGGCAATTCCCACGGCGTATCCGGCTGCCGGGCCGCTGTTCGTTACCGTGCCGGCAACGGGCGACACCCTGCAGACGACTTTTACGGGAATCGGGCCCAACCGCACCCAGGTAGACAGCTCTACCTATCGCCTGATCACCGACTTGAACGGCACGGAGTGGGGCTGGGATCTGGGCGCCACGGCCGGCTTCAACAAGGCCATCCTGCACAACAAGGTCAATGGCGCCATCTCGATCCCCGGTTTGAGCAGTCTGCTCTCGTCCCTGCCGGCAAGCACGACCGCCGCGCAGCTCAACGCGGTTCTGCAAAACAGCGGCAATGCCGGGATCCTTGCGCCGCAGCTGACGTCTACGGATTCGAGCGAGGTCGATTACCTGCAGGTCCGCGGCAGCCGCGAAATTGCCAAGCTTCCGGCCGGATCGCTGGACCTTGCCCTTGGCGGTGAGTACACGCACCATGCCCTCAACTCCGTGGCACCGGGGCAAACGGCAGCCGGCGAAACGTACCAGGGCAACGATGCATTCGCGATCGGCACGCAGAACATCGCATCGGCCTATGCGGAACTCGATGCGCAACTGCTCAAGAACCTTGAAGGCAACTTCGCCCTGCGCTACGACCACGTGGATACCTATGGTTCGTCCACGACGCCCAAGTTCGGCATCAAGTACACGCCGATCGAACAGCTGACCTTGCGCGGCACCTACTCGCAGGGCTTCCGTGCGCCCAACCCGGCCGAGTCTGGTACGGCCGGACAGGCGTTCTACTACGCGCAGATCAACGACCCGGTTCTGTGCCCGGGCGGCGGCAAGCTGTCGACGGATATCAAGTCGCAGTGCAGTCTCGTTCCGGCCTTCTACCAGGAGTCCAACCCCAAGTTGCAGCCGGAAAAGTCCCATTCGTACACGCTGGGCCTGGTGTTTGAACCGGTTCGCGGCTACAACATGGCCGTTGATTATTACCAGATCAAGCTCGACAACCAGGTAACGTCGGCGATCAATGCGGCGCCGATCTCGACGCTGACGCCCAATGCGGTTCGCGGGCCGGCCGGCCAGTCGTACCAGACCATTGGCGGCCAGACGATAACGCCGAGCGTTGGTCAGATCCTGTTCATCCCGACGCCCTACGTCAATGCCAATACCGTCAAGACGACCGGTATGGACATCGACCTGCAGGCGCGCTGGGACCTGAAGGCGTTTGGCGTTTTCTCCACCGACCTCAACCTGACGCGTGTGTTCAAGTACGAACTGGTCAGCCCGCTGGTCGGCACGGTGGAACTGGCCGGCACGCATGGTCCGTCCGGCATTTCGGGCGATACCGGCACGCCGCAGAATCGCGCCGTTTGGACTTTCTCGTGGGATCGCGGTCCGCTCAACATCGCTTCGACGATCAACTACATCAGCGCATACAGCGTCATCGACCCGGCCAGCGGCTTGCCCGATTGCCAGACGGCGATCTTCTCGAACTACAACGGCAGCTTCGCCTACGGCGTGCCCTCGGCCACTGCCAATACTTGCAACGTGAGTTCCTTCACGACGGTGGACTTTTCCACCCACTACAAGTACGACAAGAACTTCACGTTCTACGGCGCGATCCTCAACGCCTTCGATCGCCCGCCCCCGATGGACCTGGAAACCTATGGCGGCAGCAACTACAATCCCTCGCTGCACGGGCAGGGCGCCATCGGCCGCTTCTTCAGCGTCGGACTCACCTACGACTTCTGATGGGACGCGAGTGCAGGCTCCCCGCGAGCCTGCACAGCCAATGCAAAACCCGCTGCCTCGGCAGCGGGTTTTTTTTCGCCCTTTATTTCGCTAGAGAAGCGTGCCGGACTGCCCGGCTGCCGGCCCGATGACCCCGAAGTGCCGGTAGGCCTCGGGCGAGGCGATGCGCCCGCGCGGCGTGCGCTGAAGCAGGCCCTGCTGGATGAGGAAGGGCTCGATCACGTCTTCGAGCGTGTCGCGCTCCTCGCCGATGGCGGCGGCCAGGTTGTCGATGCCCACCGGCCCGCCGGCGAAGCGGTCGATCACGGCGCGCAGCAGCTTGCGGTCCATGATGTCCAGGCCCAGGGCGTCGACTTCGAGCATGCCCAGGGCGCGGTCGGCCACGCCCTGCGAGATCTGGCCGTTCTCGCGCACCTCGGCAAAATCGCGCACGCGGCGCAGGAGGCGATTGGCGATGCGGGGGGTGCCCCGGGCCCGGCGGGCGATTTCGCGGGCGCCTGCGGCCTCCAATTGCGCCTGCAGCAGGCGTCCGGAGCGCTCGACGATGGCCGTGAGCTCGTCCTCGGTGTAGAACTCCAGCCGCGCCACGATGCCGAAGCGGTCGCGCAGCGGGTTGGTGAGCATGCCCGCGCGGGTGGTGGCGCCCACCAGGGTGAAGGGCGGCAGGTCGATCTTGATGGAACGGGCCGCCGGGCCCTCGCCGATCATGATGTCGATCTGGAAATCCTCCAGGGCCGGGTAGAGGATCTCCTCCACCACGGGGCTCAGGCGGTGGATCTCGTCGATGAACAGGACGTCGTTGCGTTCCAGGTTGGTGAGCAGGGCGGCCAGGTCGCCGGGCCGCTCGAGCACGGGTCCGCTGGTCTGGCGCAGGTGCACGCCCATTTCATGGGCGACGATGTGGGCCAGGGTGGTCTTGCCCAGGCCGGGCGGCCCAAAGAGCAGCACGTGATCGAGCGATTCGCCGCGGTTGCGGGCCGCCGTGATGAAGATCTCGAGCTGCTCGCGGATCTTGGCCTGGCCGACGTATTCGGCGAGGCGCTGGGGGCGCAGGGCGCGCTCGACGGCCTCCTCGTTGGGGGAGGTGGGGTTGGCGGCTACGAGGCGGTCGTCTTGCAAGGGGGGTCCTTTGTGGGGTGGCCCTCACCCCCGGCCCCTCTCCCACTGCGTGGGCGAGGGAAGCTTCTCATCCTCCGATGCGAGCAGGAGAGGGTGGGGAGCGCTTCACCCTCGCCCGCGAGCGGGAGGGGGCCGGGCTGAGGGTCCACGCGCAGGAAAATCCCGCGCCTACCGCTTCGCCAACGATTGTAAAGCCAGCCGTATCCCGTCCGACACGCCAGTGCCCGCCGGCACCAGCTTGGCCGCAGCCGCCGCCTCGCGCTCCGAATACCCCAGCGCCGCGAGCGCCCGCAGGATGTCGGTGAGGGCATCGCCCCCCGCGGCAATGCCCCCGCCGGCGCCCTCGAGCGCCGCGCCCAGCTTGCCCTTGAGTTCGAGCAGCAGGCGCTCCGCCGTCTTGGTGCCGATGCCCGGAACGCGGGTGAGCAGGCCGGTTTGCTGCAGCGTCACCGCCTGGGCGAGTTCCTCGACGCTCATGCCGGAGAGCACCGAGAGCGCGGTGCGCGAACCCACTCCGGAGATGCGGATCAGGGCGCGAAACGCGCTGCGTTCGGCCGGCGTGGCAAAACCGAAGAGCTGGTGCGCGTCCTCGCGCACCACGAGGTGGGTGAGCAGGGTGATGCGTTCGCCCACCGCCGGCAGGCCGTAGAAGGTGCTCATGGGGGCGTCGATCTCGTAGCCCACGCCGGCCACGTCGAGCAGCAACGCAGGGGGACGCTTCTCGACGAGCGTTCCGACGAGGCGGCCGATCACGCTACTTGCCCTCGGCGAAGGCGCGCCACGCGCTGCGTGCCTTGGCGCCCCCGCTGCCGCGCGCGCCGCGCCGGGCACTGCCCGCGACGGCGCCGGCCGCAGCGGCGGCCGCCAGCTGCGCGGCAACCCCGCGCGAGCGTCCAGAGGCGTGCGCGTGGCAGATGGCGCAGGCGAGGGCATCGGCGGCATCGCTGGGCGGCGCGCGGTCGAGGCCCAGCAGGCGCTGCACCATTTTCTGCATCTGCAGCTTGTCGGCGCGGCCATAGCCGGTGGTGGCCTGCTTGACCTGCAGCGCGCTGTATTCGTGCACGAAGACGCCCGCGGCCACCGCCGCGCAGATGGCGGCCCCGCGGGCCTGCCCCAGCAGGAGGGTGGATTTGGGGTTGACGTTGACGAAGACCTTTTCTACCGAAGCCTCGTCGGGCGCCGTGCGCGCGATGACGAGCGCCAGTTCGCGCAGGATGGTCTCGAGGCGCTGGGGAAGTTCACCGGCCGGCACTCGGATGACGCCCGATTCGATCCAGCGCAGCTGGCTGCCCGCCGCCTCGATGATGCCGTAGCCGGTGCGGTTGAGGCCCGGATCTATTCCCAGGATGCGCCGCACGCCGCCGGAAGGGGCCATCAATGCCGGAAATGCCGCATGCCGGTGAACACCATGGCGACCTTGTGTTCGTCGGCTGCGGCGATGATCTCGGCGTCGCGCACGCTGCCCCCGGGCTGGATGACGCAGCGCGCGCCGGCCGCGACAATGGCGTCGAGGCCGTCGCGAAACGGGAAGAAGGCGTCCGAGGCCGCGCAGGAGCCCGCCAGCGACAGGTCCGCCTCGGCGGCCTTGATGCCGGCGATGCGCGCCGAATCGAGGCGGCTCATCTGGCCGGCGCCGATCCCCAGGGTTGCGCCCTGGCCGACGAAGACGATGGCGTTGGATTTGACGAAGCGCACCACCTTCCAGGCGAACAGCAGGTCTTCCATCTGTTCGGGCGAGGGCGCCGTGCGCGTCACCACCTTGAGTTCCGAGCGCGGCAGCGAGGCGGTGTCGGGCGTCTGCGCCAGCAGGCCGCCGCCCACCCGCTTGAGATCCAGGTCGTTCTGGCCTTCGCCCGGGGCCAGCTCGAGCACGCGCAGGTTCGCCTTGGTGGCAAAGGCGGCGCGCGCGCCGGCATCGAACCCGGGCGCGATGACCACTTCTGCGAACTTCTCGTTGACGGCCATGGCCGTTCCGGCATCGATGGGGCGGTTGAAGGCGATGATGCCGCCGAAGGCGGACGTGGGGTCGGTGGCAAAGGCGCGCCGGTAGGCGTGTTCGGTGCCGCGCCCCGTGGCCACGCCGCAGGGATTGGCGTGCTTGACGATGACGCAGGCCGGCACGGTGAAGGCGCGCACGCATTCCCAGGCGGCGTCGGCATCGACGACGTTGTTGAACGACAGCTCCTTGCCCTGCACCTGCGCATAGCCGGCCAATAGCCCGGGGGCGACGGACGGATCGCGATAGAAGGCGGCCTGCTGGTGCGGGTTCTCGCCGTAGCGCATGTCCTGGCGCTGGTACCACTGGCGGGTGAGGATGCGCGGAAATGCCCCGCGCGCGCCGTCGGGCCCGATGCTCGAGAGGTAGCCGCTGATCGCGCCGTCGTACGCCGCGGTGTGGGCGAAGGCCTTGGTGGCGAGCTCGAAGCGCGTGGCCGCCGAGACCGTGCCGCCGTCTTCGAGTTCGGCCAGCACGCGCGGGTAATCGCGCGGGTCCACCAGCACGGCCACCGAGGCGTGGTTCTTGGCCGCCGAGCGCAGCATCGCCGGGCCGCCGATATCGATGTTCTCGATGGCCTCGGCCAGCGTGCTGTCGGGCCGCGCGATGGTGGCGGCAAACGGGTAGAGATTGATGGCGACGATGTCGATGGGCGCGATGCGGTGTTCCTGCAGCGTGGCCATGTGCGCGGGGTCATCGCGGCGGGCCAGCAGGCCGCCGTGGATATGGGGGTGCAGGGTCTTGACCCGGCCGTCGAGCATCTCGGGGAAGCCCGTCACCTGCGAGACCTCGGTCACTTCGAGGCCCGCCTCGGCAAGCAGGCGGGCCGTGCCGCCGGTGGAGAGCAGCCGGAAGCCGCGTTGCGTGAGGCCCCGGGCGAATTCCACCGCCCCGGCCTTGTCAGAAAGGCTGATCAGGGCCGTGCGCTGCGCCGACATCGCCGCTGCCGTCATGGAATCAGTGCAGGCCGTAGTCCTGCAGCTTGCGGCGCAGCGTGTTGCGGTTGATGCCCAGCAGGTCGGCCGCGGCCGACTGGTTGCCCTCGCAGCGCTGCAGCGCGAATTGCAGCAGGGGTTTTTCTATGGCGCCGAGCACCATCTCGTGCAGGGCATGCGGCTTGGCGCCGTCGAGATTCGAAAAATACTGGTCGAGGCTGCGAAAAACGCATTGCTCGAGCGACTCGCCGGTCTGCTCGGCGGCCTGCGCCGTTCGCACCACGGGCGCCGCGCGCGCAGCGCCGTTCTGCCCGGCGGTTTTTTCCGGGCGCGCGGCGCCGGCCGCAACTGCGTGACTGGCGGCGCTGCCGCCCGGCTGTGTTCTCTTTGCCACGGACGCATTGTCCTTGCGCGTTGCCAAACGGTTCACGCGACGCTCCTCCCCCGAGGATTGCTCCCGCGCCGGCGGCGCTGCGAGGCGGCGCGATGGCCCGGAATGTGGTTTTGAATTATCGCTTGGTCGAACGGATCTTCACTGCAGGCACGGCGCGCAATGCGCATGCGGTTCGCGGACCGGCGCCATGGATGTTTGTCCTCGTTCGTGTTCGTGGTAATGCGCCCGAGCGTCACGCGATTGCATCGCTGCTTGCACTGCAGCCGCGTCGGTAACCGCCTCGTCAATGTACTCAAAAAAAGGACCGCGTGCAGCAGCTTCGTGTAAAAATTCTTCGAAAGCGCGACGCTGCCGCGCGCAATCTTCCGTCTGGTTCACGCGATCGGACAGCGCCGCGCCGCCACGCAAACCGCGTGCCAGAAAATGAATGCGTTTGCGCGCAGTTCGCGCGCCCAGCACCTCGCCGTAGTGCAGATAATGCTCATCGAGGTGGCGCAGCAGGAGCGGCTTCAGCTCGGCAATGCGAGCGGGTGGCATTTTGGTACCGTGGCGCAGGAAGTAATCGATCTCGCGAAAGAGCCAGGGGCGCGCCTGCGCCGCGCGGCCGATCATCACCGCGTCGGCGCCCGTGTACGCCAGCACCCACTGCGCCTTTTCCGGGCTGTCGATGTCGCCATTGGCCACCACCGGGATGCCCACGCGCGACTTCACCTCGGCAATCGTGTCGTATTCGGCATTGCCGCCGAAACCGCAGGCGCGCGTGCGGCCATGCAGGGTCAACATCTGGATGCCGGCTGCCTCGGCCATTTGGCCGATACGCACGGCATTGCGGCTGTGCGGAGCCCAGCCGGTGCGCAGCTTGAGCGTGACGGGAACCGGCACCGCCGCCACGACGGCCGCGATGATCCGCCCGACGAGTTCCTCGTCGCGCAACAGCGCCGAGCCGCAGGCCGCATTGCACACCTTCTTGGCCGGGCAGCCCATATTGATGTCGATGATATCGGCGCCCAGGTCCACGCCATGGCGCGCCGCGTCGGCGAGCATCGCCGGGTCGGCGCCGGCCAGCTGGATGGCCACGGGCCCATCATCGCCCCCGCCCGCCATGGGCCCGGGCAGGTCCACGCGCAGGCGCCGCGCCGTCTTGGCGCTGCTGCGCAGCCGCGGATCTGCCGTCGTCATTTCTCCCACCGCATAGCCCGCGCCCAGCGCCCGCCAGAGGCGGCGCAGGGGCTGGTCGGCAATGCCGGCCATGGGCGCGGCAAAGACGCGATTGGGCAGGACGTGCGCGCCGATTTTCATCGCGGTCTCGTTGCGGTTCATCGGAAGGCGGAAAAAAATTGCGGGGCGCTGATGTTACCGGATTCGGCGCGCGGCAGATTCGCGCGCGGGGTATTTCAGCGGGGTGCGCCGAACATAAGCACGCGTGTCAACGGGCGGCGCAAAACCGGCAGCAGGTCCACGCCGGCCAGCGCGAGCGAGCGCGCCAGCACCACCGGCGGCAGCGCGGAGGCAAAAATCCGCGGCAGCGCATTCGTGAGCGCCGGGAACAGCGTGCGGTCCAGGCGCCGCCGCGCGGCATAGCGCTGCAGGGCGCGCAAGGGGTCGGCGCCCGAGGCTCCCAGGGGCATCTCCACCAGGCACTGTACAAGGCAGGCGCAATCGCGCATCCCCAGGTTGAAGCCCTGCCCCGCAACCGGATGCAGGCTTTGTGCGGCATTGCCCAGGTGAACGAGGCGGTGCTCGCAGACCTGCTCGCGGCGGAATGTGTGCAAGGGAAAAATGCCGCGCGGCCCCAGGGCCGTGGGCGGACCCAGCCGCGGCCCCAGCGCCCGCGCGATCAGCGCGCACAACTCGGCCTCCGGCAAATCGCGGCGTGCCCGCGCGCGGGCCGTGGGCAGGCACCAGACCATCGACATGCGCATCGCCTTGCCGGGCCCGGCGCCCCCCTCCGCGCCCGGCAGGGGCAGCAGGGCCAGCGGCCCCTCGTCGGTGAAGCGCTCGATGGCATCGCCCGGCGCAGCCGGCAGGTCGAGTTCGGCCAGCAGTGCGCACTGTGCGGGTTCGCGCGCCTGCGGCGGCGTGCCCTCCGCATCGATCGCCACGGCACCCCGCAGCACCGCGCCATTGTCCAGGGCAATTTCCACGCTGTGGACTTTTTGTCGCACCTCCACGGCGCGGCGCGGCCGTTGAACGTCGACACCGGGGCGAGCCGCCAGGGCGCGCGCGAGCGCATCGACGAGGTCGGCGTACCAGACCGTCGCGCCCACGGCAACGCCGCCGAAATCGCGCGATCCCAATTGGGCGGAACCCGCATTGCCGGCGGAACTGACGTGGATGCGATGGATCGGGCCGCGCGGCGCAAAATCCGCTCCCAGCCGCGGCTCGAGGATGTCCAGGGTGCCGCGCGAGAGCGCGAGCAGGCGCCGGTCGCGCTGCAACGCGGCGATGGGGCGCGCATCGACCAGGGTGCAGGCGATGTTGCGCTCGGCCAGCAGCAGGGCGCACACCATGCCGATGGGGCCGCCCCCCAGGATCATGATCGGCAGGGATTCGTTGCTCATGGCCAGATTCTAGCCACCGCATCGAGGTCCTGCGGCGTACCCACGTTCCACCAGCGGCCCCGCCAGTGCTCGGCGCTGACGCGGCCCTGCGCGACGGCCGCGAACAACCACGGAAAGAGCTTTTCCCGCGCGGCCGCGCGGCCCGCGAACAGGCGCGGCGCCATCACGCCGATGTTGGCATAGGTGTGCAGCGGTGGCCGCATCGTGGCGCGCCCAGGCCGCGCGCCCGATGCGGCGCTTTGTCCGGGGGCGGACGCGGCCAGTTCCATGCCCATGTCGCCGCGCGGATGGTAGGGCGGGTTGTCGACGAGGACGAGGTGGGCGTCCGCCTCGCCGCGATCGATGGCGGCCGCCGCCGGCCCCAGCGAGCGATAGTCGAAATCGGTGATGATGTCGCTGCTCACCACGAGAAAGGGCTGGTTGCCCAGGCGCGGCAGGGCATACACGATGCCCCCCAGCGTCTCGAGCGCGTCCTGCGCCCGTGCGCCTTCGCGCGAGTAGGTGATGTGGGCGCCGTAGCGCGTGCCATCGCCCAGGGCGGCCTCGATCTGCTCGGCCAGGTGCGCGGTGTTGATCACGAGATCGCGGATGCCCGCGCGCACCAGGGCCTCGATCTGCCATTCGATCAGCCGGCGGCCGCCCAGGGCCAGCAGCGGCTTGGCCACGGTATCGGTCAGCGGCCGCATGCGCTCGCCGCGGCCGGCCGCCAGCAGCAGGGCGCGCATCAGAAGGTGAACCCGGTTGACGAGGTGCGCCCGTGCAGCCGGTCGAGCAGGCGCGCGAGGCCGGAAAACGCGTCGTAGCGCTCCACGACGCGCTGCGTGTGGCGCAGCACCAGGGGCAGGTTGTCCAGGTAGCCCGGCTTGCCGTCGCGGTGGCAGAGCCGCGCGAAGATGCCCAGGATCTTGAGGCTGCGCTGCAGGCCCATCCATTCGAGATCCAGCCAGAACGCATCGAAGCGCTCCGCCACGGGCAGCCCGGCGGCGCGGGCCAGGTCCCAGTAGCGGGCCGCCCAGTCGATCTGGCGCGCTTCGGGCCATTCGACGTAGGCATCGCGCAGCAGCGACACCAGGTCGTAGGTGATCGGGCCGACGACGGCATCCTGGAAGTCGAGCACGCCCGGATTGTCCGCGCGGCGGGCCAGCACCATCAGGTTGCGGCAATGGAAATC
>Ga0181519_10004998_pt1 | contig 10660 bp, 9 predicted proteins | sample PEATcosm2014_Bin_26_FD_121102 | JGI IMG/M metagenome (GOLD analysis project Ga0181519, IMG submission 121102) | Peatland microbial communities from MTU Mesocosm Facility, Houghton, MI, USA - PEATcosm2014_Bin02_10_metaG | ecosystem: Environmental > Terrestrial > Soil > Wetlands > Peat | place... | reverse complement strand
GGCTCGAAGTCGACGGTGTCCTGGTCGATGCCGGCCATCAGCTCGAGGGCCAGCGACTCCAGCCGGCACTCGGTGTAGCGCATGGCCGCCGGCCCCTCGTCGGGACCGGTGCCGCCGAAGTTGCCGTGGCCGTCGATCAACGGATGCCGCATCGAGAAGGTCTGGACCATGCGGGCCAGGGCCTCGTAGATGGAGGAGTCGCCGTGGGGGTGGTAGTAGCCCATGACGTCGCCGACCACCTGGGCGCACTTGGTGTGCGGTCGGTCGGGGCGGAGCCCCTTGTCGAACATCGAGTAGAGGATCCGCCGGTGGACGGGCTTCAGCCCGTCGCGCACGTCGGGGAGCGCCCGCGAGACGATGACCGACATGGAGTACTCGAGGAACGAGCGCTCCATCTCCTCCTGGATCTCGATGGGCTCGATCGAACCGGACACCGGTTCGTCGGTGCCGGTCGTCCCCTCGTTGTCGCGTGGTGCCATGTGCTGTGGATGTCCTTCGGTGTGGGTGCCGTTCGTCCCGCGCCCCGACGCGGGCTCAGATGTCGAGGAAGCGGACGTCCTTGGCGTTGGTCTGGATGAAGGTGCGCCGCAGTTCGACGTCCTCGCCCATCAGCACCGAGCAGACCTCATCGGCCAGGGCGGCCTGCTCCACCCCGACCTGGAGCAGCGAGCGGCGGCCGGGGTCCATGGTGGTGTCGCGCAGTTCGCTGAAGTCCATCTCCCCGAGGCCCTTGAGCCGCTGGAAGTCCGACTTGTGGTTCGGGTGCTCGGCGAGGAAGGCGTCCTTGGCCCCGTCGTCCTTCAGGTAGATCTTCTCCTTGCCGACCAGCGTGGAGTAGAGCGGCGGCTGCGCCACGTAGACGAAACCCCCCTCGACCAGCGGCTTCATCTGCCGGAAGAAGAACGTGAGGAGCAGGGTGCGGATGTGTGAACCGTCCACGTCGGCGTCGGCCAGGATGATGACCTTGTGGTAGCGGATCTTCGTGACGTCGAACTCGTCGGCCAGGCCGGCGCCGATGGCGGAGATGAGCGCCTGGATCTCCGTGTTCTTCAGCATCTTGTCGATGCGGGCCCGCTCGACGTTCAGGATCTTCCCCCGGATGGGGAGGATGGCCTGGAGCCGCGGGTTCCGGGCGTCCTTGGCCGAGCCGCCGGCCGAATTCCCCTCCACGATGAACAGCTCGCTCTCGCGCGGGTCGCGTGAGGAGCAGTCGACCAGCTTGCCGGGGAGGCCGGCGCCGTCCAGCGCCGACTTCCGACGGGTCAGGTCCCGCGCCGACTGGGCGGCCACCCGGGCCCGTGAGGCGAGCTGGGCCTTCTGGATGATCTGGTTGGCCTCCCGCGGGTTCTCCTCGAACCACTCGGCCAACTTCTCGTTGGTGGCCCGCTCCACCAGCGACCGCACCGGGACGTTGCCCAGCTTGGCCTTGGTCTGACCCTCGAACTGCGGCTCCTGCAGGCGGACCGAGACGATGGCGGTGAGCCCTTCACGGATGTCCTCACCGCTGAAGTTGGGGTCTTTCTCCTTCAGCGTCCCCTTGGCCCGGGCGTACTTGTTGGCCACGTTGGTGAGGGCCTTCTTGAAGCCCTCCTCGTGCATGCCGCCGTCGATGGTGGAGATGCCGTTGGCGAACGAGTGGATGCTCTCGTAGAAGCCGGAGTTCCACTGGAGGGCGACCTCGACCTCCATGGTGTCCTCGGACCGGGTGTAGGAGCCGACCTTCCGGAACAGCGCCTCCTTGGAGGCGTTGAGGTGCCGGACGTAGTCGACGATCCCGTCCTTGTACTTGAACGGCGGGTAGGTGTTGGCGTCGGGCCGCTCGTCGGTGAAGCGGATCTCGAGGCCCTTGTTGAGGAAGGCCATGACCTGCAGGCGCTCGACCACCGTCTGGGCCCGGAACTCGGTCTCGTCGAAGATGGAGGCGTCCGGCCAGAAGGTGATGGTGGTGCCGGTACGGTCGTGGGGGGCCTTGCCGGTGACCTCGAGCTTGCCGACCGGACGGCCCCCGTCCTTGAACTCCATGACGTGGTGCTCACCGCCGCTGTCGATCTCCAGGAGGAGGCGGGTGGACAGGGCGTTGACGACCGACACCCCGACCCCGTGGAGACCGCCGGAGACCTTGTAGCCCCCACCCTCGCCGAACTTGCCGCCGGCGTGGAGCACGGTGAGGACCACCTCGGCCGCCGACTTCCCCTTCTGGCCCTTCATGGGCCCGGTGGGGATGCCCCGGCCATTGTCCACGACCCGGACCCCGCCGTCGGCCAGGAGGGTGACATCGATACGGGTGCAGTGGCCGGCCATGGCCTCGTCCACCGAGTTGTCCACCACTTCCCACACCAGGTGGTGGAGGCCGGCCGGACCGGTGCTCCCGATGTACATCCCCGGTCGCTTCCGGACCGGGTCGAGCCCCTCCAGAACGGTGATGTCGTCGGCGCCGTAGGTGGCCCGCTGCTCCTCGGATTTCAGCGCCACAGGCGCGCCCTTTCACAGATGGTCTGGTCGACGGGGAACCCGGTTGCCCGTGCTGACGGGGAGTCGTGCGCACCCCCGGTTCCCAGCGCAGGACCACCGATTCCGATGCTCCAGTGTACCCGCTCGGGCGACCCGGCCCGCCCATGGTCGCGGCCTTCCGACCGGCCGTCAGCGCCGGACCCTGACCTCCAGGCGGGCCGGTCGCGGACCCTCGGTCGCCTCGGACACCCGGTCGAGGAGGTCCTCCCCCAGATGCCGGACCTGGGTGGCCCAGGCCGGGTGGTCCACCACCACGACCAGGGAGGATGCGTCGATCCGCACCGGACGGACGTGGGCGGCCACCGCCGGGCCCACGATCTCCTCCCATCGGGAGAACAGCCGTCCGATGCCCGCCGAGTCGCCGAGGCCCAGTTGGGCGGAGACCCGGTCCAGGGAGGCGTCGAGCGACCGGGGCCCGGTGTCCTCACGTCGGCGGGTCATCGGCCCCCGTCCGGTCCCACCACGACCCCTGCGGGCTCCACGGTGAAGAGGGCCACCGCCTCGATCTCCGGGGGTGGTGGCTGGGCGGTGGTCAACAGCGACTGGCCCGGCGGCAGCCCGGCCAGGAGGGCCCGGCAGCGGAACGGGTCCAGCTCGGAGAAGACGTCGTCGAGCAGCAGGACCGGGGCGGAGCCCAGGCGCTCCGTGGCCAACTGGTGGGCGGCCAGACGGAGGGCGAGGGCCAGCGACCGCTGCTCCCCCTGGGAGGCGTGCGAGCGGCCCGGCAGTCCCCCGAGCAGCAACTCGAGCTCATCCCGGTGCGGGCCGACGAGGGTCATCCCCCGCACCGTATCGTCACGCCTCGAGGCGGCGAGCGCCTCGAGGAGCCCGCCCGACCACGACCGGCGGTACCCGACGCCCACCACCAGATCGGAGTCGGAGAGGCGGGCGTAGTGCTCGGCCACCACCGGCACCAGGCGGGCGGTGAGGGTCTCGCGCGCTTCGACCAGTGCGGTGCCGGCCGTGTCCAGTCGCTCGTCCCAGACGTCCAGGGTGGTGGCCAGGTCGGGGGCCAGACGGCCGCCGGCGCGCCGGAGGAGCGCCCCGCGCTGGCGCAGGACCTTCTCCACCTCCTCGACCGCGGTGGCCGCACGAGGTTCGATCACCGCCAGGGCCTCGTCGAGGAACCGGCGTCGCTCGGCGGGGCCGCCGCGGACCACCCCGATGTCCTCGGGCGAGAAGACGGTGGTCCGGAAGGCGTCGTGCAGGTCGACGCGCCTTCGCACCGGCTGGCGGTTGACCATGGTGCGCGAGCGTCCGCCCGACTGGACCTCCGCCTCGATGTCGACCGGCCGGTCCCCCACCTGCGTGCGGGCCCGCAGTACCGCGGCGTCGGTGCCCGACCGCACCAGGGCCTCGCGCGGCGAGCCCCGAAACGACTGGAGGGTGGCGAGGTAGGCGACGGCCTCCAGGATGCTCGTCTTCCCGGTGCCGTTCCGGCCGGTGATGACGGTCGTCCCGGTCGGTGCCGGGGCGATGGAGGCCGAGCGGATGTTCCGGAAGTCGGTGATGGCCAGGGAGACGAGGTGCACGGCGACGCCGGAGCCGACGGCCGGCGGTCAGGAGACGCGCACGGGCATCAGCAGGTAGCGGAAGTCGGTGCGCTCGGCGGCCCGGACGGTGGCCGGCTTGGTGGCGTCGACCGTCTCGAGCAGGACCTCGTCCCCCGCCACCGCCTCGACCCCGTCGATGAGGTAGCTGGGGTTGAAGGCGATGGTGAGGTCGGTCCCCTCGAAGTCGGCGTCGACCGTCTCGCTGGCGTCCCCCACCTCCTGGGAGACCACGGTCAGGTCGACCCCCCCGGAGCGCATCGAGAGGCGGACCGGTGTGGTGTTGTCCCGCACCAGGAGCCGAACGCGTCGGAGGGCGTCGAGGAGGGAGTCCTTGCCGACGTGGAGCCGGTTGGGGTACTCGGCCGGGATCAGCTGTCGGTAGTCGGGGTAGCTGCCGTCGAGGAGCCGGGTGCTGACCCGGACGTCGCCGGCGGTGAACGTCACGTCATGGTCCCCGAGGGACAGCCCCACCAGGCCGGGTGCACCGTCGGTCCCCTCCGCCGGCTTGCCCTCCTTGCCGCCACCCAACGACGAGAGCCGCTGCAACTCGGCGAGGGCCCGGGCCGGGACGAGGATCTGGGACGCCTCCAGCGAGGCGTCGCTCCCTTCGATGTCACGGAGCGCGAGCCGGTAGGAGTCGGTCGCCACCAGGCGGATCGCCGATCCCTCGGTGGCGATCAGCACCCCGGTGAGGAGCGGGCGGGCATCGTCGCCGGAGGCCGCTCGAACCACCTGTCGGAGGGCGTCCACCAGTGCGTCGGCCGGGAGGAAGGTGCCCGGCTCGGCCGGCACGGGCAGGGAGGGGAACTCCTCCAGCGAGAAGGTGCGCAGACTGAAGCGCGAGCGTGCGGCGGCGATCTCGATCTTGTCGTCCTCGGACTCGATGGTCACCGCTCCCGGTTCCAGCGACCGCACGATGTCGGACAGGAGCCGCGATGGGGCCACACAGGCCCCGTCGGCCAGTCCGATGGCCTCGGTCGCGACGTGCACGGTGAGATCGAGATCGGTGCCGACCACCAGGAGCCGGTTCCCCTCCGACTCGATGCGCACGCCGTTGAGCGCGGCGGCGGAGGCGGTGCGTGAGCTGACCGCCCGTCCTGCAGTCGTGAGTGCCTCCACCAGGGAGTCGCGTTCACAGCGAAACTTCACCAGGGGGTCCTTTCTGGGTGTGCCGGCTGTATCTCTGTTTGGTTAGTAATTGAAGGAGTGGAAGTAATAAGGGGTGTGGATTGTGGACACCCGGTCATCGGTGCAGCGTAGGGCAGGTATCTGTATCCACCGCTCATCCCCCGTTTCCCGCCGGAGGTGACGGGGGGCTTACCGGAACGTGACCGGTTATGGACAAGTTCATCTGAATTCACAGACCGGCCACAGGCGGACCGGGGGATCTCCACAGGTGGTGCACACCCTCTGGATACCGGTGCCGGGACCCGTCGGTGGTGCGTCACGGTCACGCACCGCTCTTGATACGGAGGATGAGCTCGGTCACCTGGTTGTAGATCTGGTGTCGTTCCTTCATCAGGTTGGAGATCTTCTCGACGGCGTGCATGACGGTGGTGTGGTCGCGGCCGCCGAATTCGCGGGCGATGGCCGGGTAGCTGAAGTCCGTCAGGTCCCGGAACACGTACATACCGATCTGGCGGGCGGTGACGAGTGGACGGCGACGATTGGGGCCCCGGAGCTCGTCGATGCTGAAGCCGAAGGTCTCGGCGGTGGCGTCCAGGATCATCTGTGGCGTGATGCGGCGGGGCTGGTCGGCGGACACGATGTCGGAGAGGACGTGCTCGGCGAGCTCGCGGCTGAGCGGCTGCCGGTTGAGGCTGGCGTAGGCGGTGACCCGGATGAGGGCCCCCTCCAGCTCACGGATGTTGTCCTTCACGTGGGTGGCGATGAGCACCAGGACCTCGTCGGGGACGTGGACCTGTTCGCGTTCGGCCTTGGTCTGGAGGATGGCGAGACGGGTCTCGAGCTCGGGGGGCTGGACCTCGGTGATCAGGCCGGAGAGGAAGCGGCTGCGCAGGCGGTCCTCCAGGGTGGCGATGGCCTTCGGGGGCCGGTCGGAGGTGAGGACGATCTGCTTGGAGGCCCCGTAGAGGGAGTTGAAGGTATGGAAGAACTCCTCCTGGAGGGACTCCTTCCCCTCCATGAACTGGACGTCGTCGATCAGGAGGACGTCACACTCCCGGTAGCGGCGCTTGAAGGCGGTGGTGGCGTTGGTCCGGATGGCGTCCACGAACTCGTTCATGAAGGTCTCGGTGGACACGTAGCGGACGTGACGGCCGTTGAAGTTCTCCTGGACGTAGTTGCCGATGGCGTGGAGGAGGTGGGTCTTCCCGAGCCCGGCGTCCCCGTAGATGAACAGGGGGTTGTAGGAGCGGGCCGGCGCCTCGGCCACCGACTGGGCGGCGGCGTGGGCGAACCGGTTCGAGGAGGCGATGACGAAGGTGTCGAACGTGTACCGGCTGTCGAGCACCGGTGGCTCGAAGCGGCCCCGGGGCGTGCCTCCGTTGCGGGAGGCGTGCCGGTCCTGCCCCGGAGCCCGGTGGCCGGGGCGTTCGACCTGGTCAGCGGGGTCCTGCCCCGGGAGGACGTCCTCGGAGGGCTCGTAGAGGGGGGCGACGACGTCGAGCCGGATCTCGAGGGGTCGGCCGGCGGTGGTGCTGACCGTGTCCCGGATCAGACCGAGGAACCGCGACTCCACCCGGTCGCGGATCAGGGTGTTGGGCACGGCGAGGACCAGTTCGTCCTCGGAGACGGACAGAGGGGTGATCCCGGACAGGTAGGCCTGCCAGATCGCCTCGGAGACCTGCTCGCGCAGCGCCTCTGCGCAGAGTATCCACAACTCCTCGGTATCGTTCAACTGGGCCTCCGCCCTCGGGCAGCGCCGGCGGTCCACAGCAACATCCACACCTGTGGATTACTGCCGGAGAGTGTTCCGATGGTCCCCTCGGGGACAGTGCTTCGCCGCAGACCTGCTGGATGTCGTTCGTTTCGGTGCGGTGGGTGCCGAGCCCTGGTTCCGTCCTTCGCTCGGGAGACCCGCTGTCGTTCTCGGAACGGTACACCGTGGCCGTCGGCTGCGCCTCGGGACCCTCGACTAGAGGAACCGGCCGGATCGCGCCTACCATGTGTGGAACTGCCCTGTCGTTGTGACGGGCGTCCCCGCCGCGGCGCGCACCCTGGTTCGCCGCCCCGGGTGAGGAAGGATGTGGAACGGTGAAACGAACGTACCAACCGAACGTGCGCAAGCGCGCCAAGACCCACGGGTTCCGGAAGCGGATGTCGACGAAGGCCGGCCGCGCCGTGATCCGCTCGCGCCGCCTGAAGGGACGCCAACGGCTGTCGGCCTGACCCCCGAACACCCCGGACCGACGGCTGTCGGGTCCGACCGTATCCGGTCGCGGGATACCTTCCAGCGACTGCGGACGGCCGGCACACGCGGTGGATCGGGCCCGATCCGGGTGCGATTCGTCGAGGAAACCTCCTGGTCAACGGCGAATGTCGCCTACGCGCTGGGAAAGCGACTCGGCGGTGCGGTGGTGCGGAACCGGCTCCGACGGCAGCTCCGGGCGATCGTGGCCGAGCTGGCCCCGTCGCTGCCGCCCGGGGCCTATCTGGTAAGTGCAGGCCCCGCGGTGACGGGGCTCCGATTCGATGAACTGAGGAAGGCGATGAGCCGAGCTCTGGAGGGCGCGACGGGGATTCCGGTATCGCCGGGCATCCGAGCGGGTGACCGGTGAACGCCGCGACGCTGGTGCCGGCCGCCCCCGCGGGGACGGAGCCGCGGAAGCCGGGACCGGTGGGCCGGCTCCTGTTGGCGACCATCCACCTCTACCAGCTCGCCCGGTCCGGCCGACCCACGGGCTGCCGGTACCTGCCCACGTGCTCCACCTACGCCGAGGAGGCGATCCGCCGCTTCGGAGCGGTCCGGGGCTCCGGCCTCGCCGTCCGCCGTCTCGCCCGCTGCCACCCCTGGGGTGGGCACGGCATCGACCCCGTCCCTGATCGGAGCAGCCCGTGTCCTCGCTGACCCACGCCATCGGGGGGATCTTCCAGCCGCTGTTGAAGCTGGTGGCCGGCCTGCTGGCCTGGTTCTTCTCCATCATCCCGAACTACCCGATCGACGTGGCCCTGTTGACCATCGTCATCATGGCCATCCTCACGCCCCTCACGGTCAAGAGCACCAAAAACATGGCGGCCATGCAGGCGCTCGGCCCCGAGATGAAGAAGTTGCAGCAGAAGTACAAGGGGCCGGAGAACCGGGTCGTTCTCAACGAAGAAATGATGAAGCTCTACAAAGAGCATAAGGTGAACCCGGCATCCGGCTGTCTTCCCATGCTATTGCAGATGCCGGCGTTCCTGATTCTCTACGATGTGATCCGCGGGATCACCAATACGGTCGCCAAGGGGGCCCCGATCCCCGGCGGGGGCACCTGCCACCCGCTGCCCGGCGCCACGGTCTGCGCCGTCCCCCGCTACATCAACAGTGATACGGCGATGTACAAGCACATCGTGGCCGCAAGTGGGCAGCTGAACTCGTTCGGCATCAACTTCGCGGAGAAGCTGCTCTCCCACCACGGCTCGATCTGGGCGGCCATCCCCTACGCCATCCTGGTGCTCGGCTCGGTCGGGCTGCAGTACCTGCAGATGAGCCGCTTGAACGCCCGGAACCCGCAGGCCGCACAGGCCAACCCCCAGGCGGCGATGATGCAGCGTTACATGCCGCTGATCTTCGGTCTCATTTACCTGAATGTAGCAGCTCTATTGAACGTCTATTTTATCATCTCGAGCAGCATCCGGATCGGGACACAGGAGATCCTCTTCCGACGCGGCATCGTGCCGGGGCCGCCCCAGCCCGGTGACTCGAAGCCGGCCGCCGCCAAGGGGCCGAAGGTGGACCGGACCGAGCGGGAGATCCCGAAGGCGAAGCCGTCGAGCTCCTCCAAGGGCGGTTCGTCCGCCAAGGCCGGAGGCTCGGGCAAGGCCGGAACCTCGGGAGGGACGGCATCCGGACGGAAGCCGTCCACCACCCGGGCCCGTGATCTCAACGGGAGTGAGAAGGCGGGCTCGGAGAACGGCTCCGGGGCGAAGGCCAACGGCACGAACGGCTCGTCACCGGCCAGGTCAGGGTCGGCGGGTTCGAAGGCGGGAGGGTCGTCCAAGGAACGGTCCCCGTCGGGGAACGGCAGCACCAGCGCCGCGTCGGCAGCGTCCGGGACTTCGGACGATGACGACTCGGCATCAGCCAAGGAGCATCCCCGCTCCAAAGCGAAGCGCGAACGAAAGGCTCGATGAGCAGTGGAGTGGGTGGAGGCCAGCGGACGATCCCTGGGTGAGGCGAAGGAGACGGCTCTCGATCTCTTGGGCGTGGCTGAGGACGACGCAGAGTTCGTCGTCCTCAGCGAGCCGAAGGCAGGGCTCTTCGGACGCGTTCGAGGTGAGGCTCGGGTGCAGGCCCGGGTCCGGCCGGTCACGCCCCCACCCAAGCGGGGCAGACGGCAACGTCCCGAGCGCAAGCGCTCCGGGGAGAACGGTGCCAGGGAGCGCACACCGAAGGAGTCGGGTGCGTCCGTCGAGGCAGGTGCCGAAGGGAACGGGTCGGCGGCACCAGCCAAGCGGAAGCGAAGCTCGTCGAAGGGCCCGGCCAAGGGGTCCGTCGAGCGGACTGAAGGCGGGAAGGCGAACGGTGAGCAGGCGGCCGCTTCCACCTCGGGCAGTGGCGAGGGACGAAATGGCGGAAGGAATGGGAGCGGATCGTCCGGTTCCAGGCAGCAGGCGAAACAACGGACCGGTGGTTCGCCGGAAGAGAGAGAGGGAATCGTGGAGGAGTCGCTGACGATCGAGGAGCAGGGCCAGGCGGGGAAGGAATTCGTGACCGGGCTCATCCGCGAGTTCGGATTCGAGGCCGACGTCCAGTTCCGCGAGCTCGACGAGGAGACCGTGGAGATCACCGCCGCCGGTGACGATCTCGGACTGTTGGTGGGGCCGAGGGGCGCCACCCTCTCCGCCGTCCAGGACCTGACGCGGACCTTCGTCCAGCGTCAGTCCGAGAACCGCACCGACCGGATCCTGGTGGATGTGGGCGGCTATCGGGAGAAGCGCACCGCCGCACTCCGTCGGTTCACCGAGGGGATCGTGGCCGAGGTGAAGGAGTCGGGGACCGAGCGAGCCTTGGAGCCGATGACCGCTGCCGACCGGAAGGTCGTGCATGACGCGGTGAATGAGCAGGATGGCGTCCAGACCCGCTCGGAGGGGGAGGATTCCTCCCGGTACATCGTGATCGAACCGGTCGACTGAACCCGTTCCCACCGATGTTGTGGAGCAGACGGCACCGGGCCTCGCCCGGTGCCGTCTGCTGTTCCGGCTCCCGACCGGCCGATGGCGGGAGGACCAGGTGAGCCAGACGGGATCCACAGGCCTCGACCTCTCCGCTGTCCGCGGGGCACTGGTGCGATCGGCGGCGTTCGGCTATCTCGGAGGGATGCCGGTCGACGATCAGGTCGAGCACGCCCTCGGCTTCGGTGTTGCGGTCGAGGGTTCATGGGGATCCCCACCGAACTCCGTGGTCGACCTCGGAAGCGGAGGCGGCGTGCCAG
>Ga0181519_10004992_pt1 | contig 10671 bp, 8 predicted proteins | sample PEATcosm2014_Bin_26_FD_121102 | JGI IMG/M metagenome (GOLD analysis project Ga0181519, IMG submission 121102) | Peatland microbial communities from MTU Mesocosm Facility, Houghton, MI, USA - PEATcosm2014_Bin02_10_metaG | ecosystem: Environmental > Terrestrial > Soil > Wetlands > Peat | place... | reverse complement strand
GGTTTTTTCAGCGGCGCCGATTGTGACTCGGCTGAATGCGTCTTGCTTGAGTTGATGGCGGGTTTCTGCGCGCACAAACTTCCCTTCTGACTATAGCGGTGGGCTGATTAAATTGTTCGAGACAAACTAGCAGTTTAACAGGGTGAAAAGGGGGCGTCAAAAACGGGATATTCATCGAACAACGCCAAAAGCGCCAGACAAACATCTGGTGGCTGTTATGAGAGCCTGTGGCGCCGATTCCCGCGTCGACTCATTGTTTCGTCTTTCAAAGCGCCGCATCCTTCTGCTACTCTGCGCTTTCCGTTCTGGGGAGGAATCAAGCAAAAATGTCTTCGCACAAGCGATTTATCTCGACCCTTGCGGTCTTGTCGTGTCTCGCGCTTTTCTCGTTTGGAGCCGATAAGAAATCCAAAGAAACGAAAGCAGACGACAGCAACAAGCCGTCGTATGAACTACCACAGCCTGCGACCGAAACGCTTGACTTCGCCATGTATCAGCGAATTCGGGAGGAGGGCCTCGAACATTCGCACGTGATGGAATATGCCTCTGGCCTGGCGGACGGGATCGGTCCGCGGCTGACTGGTTCTCCAAACCTGAAGCGAGCGAATGAATGGACGCGCGATCAACTGACCGCGATGGGGTGCAGCAATGCGCACCTTGAAGATTGGGGCGAGTTTGGCATGGGCTGGCGTCAACTCAACACTTGGGTGCGGATGTCCGCGCCTGACACCGCCGTTTTCATCGCGCAAGCATTGCCGTGGTCACCCTCGAGCCACGGTCCGGTGAGCGGCCGTGCGATTTGGATCGATGCAAAGGACGAGAAAGATCTCGAGAAATTCAAAGGCAAGCTGGAAGGAAAGATTGTTTTCTTCGGTCCGATGCGTGACGTGAAGCCTGTCGACAAGCCGCTGTTCGAGCGTCGCGATGATGCGAACCTCAAGACCACTGCGGAATTTCCGGTGCATGTGGGCGAGCCGCAAGATGGGTTCGCAGACTTCATCAAACGGCTCGAATTTCGCGAAAAGGCAGGACAATTCTTCGCGGCGGAGCACGCTGCGGCCATTGTAATTCCGAGCCGCGACGGTCGCAACAACGGTGGATCGGGCGGTACGATCTTCGACGACGGCGGAGCCGGCATGGGATGGTTCACATACAAGCGCGAGCACGCGGAGGCTCTTCCCGTCGTCGTGACCGCCATTGAAAATTACGGCCGCGTGTATCGATTGCTCAAGGCGAACGTGCCCGTGACTGTCGAAATGGACGTGGAAACGGAATTCACGGGCGATCATGAGCATGGCTTCGACACGATCGCTGAGATCCCCGGCACCGATCCTAAGCTCAAGGACGAAGTTGTGATGGTCGGCGGGCATCTGGATTCGTGGGCGTCGGCAACTGGGGCGACGGACAATGGTGCGGGAACGGTGGTTGCGATGGAAGTGATGCGGATACTAAATGCCCTGCACGTGCAGCCGCGCCGCACAATTCGCGTCGGCCTTTGGACTGGCGAAGAGCAAGGCGAGTTCGGTTCCTACGGATACGTAAAACAACACTTCGGATTCGTCCCACTCTCAACGGCGGCGGATCAGATGTCGCTGCCCGACTTTCTGCGCAAACCTGCCGGCCCGGTCGAGATCAAACCCGAGCAGCAGAAGATCTCCGGATACTTCAACGTCGACAACGGATCGGGGAAAATCCGCGGCGTGTACTTACAGGAAAACGCGGCCGTGGCTCCCATCTTTCAGCAGTGGATTCAGCCGCTCGCCGACCTTGGCGTCAGCACCATCACGATGCGCAACACCGGTGGCACCGATCACGAGGCGTTTGATTCCGTCGGTATTCCGGGCTTCCAGTTCATTCAGGACATGCTGGATTATGGATCGCGCACGCACCATTCCAACATGGACACCTACGAGCGCTTGCAGCCGGACGATCTGGCACAGGCAGCCACAGTCGAGGCAATCTTCGTTTACAACACAGCGATGCGCGACCAGATGCTGCCGCGCAAGCCGCTGCCGCATCCAGAACTCAACGAGCAGAAGAATGCTCCGCTGAAGAACGTCATGCCCGGAGCCGAGGCCGCACAGGAAGAAATGAAGAAGCCGGGAAATTAGAGCACGGGCAGTGTTCGCGGAACGGCGGAGGCGATTGTCCTCACATGATCTGCAAAATGCGAACGCCGCCGATTGCTCGGCGGCGTTTCTTCCAGCAAAAGAGCTTCTTACCGCGGGGCTTCCTCCAGCAATCCTTGCTCGAGTTTTTCCTGGCATTCGATGCAGTGGCGCGTCCACGGCACGGCCTCGAGACGCTTCGCGTTGATCTCTTTGCCGCAGTGGATGCATTCACCGAAGCTGCCTTCGCGAATGCGAACGAGGGCGCGGTCCACCATCTGCAATAGCTGGCGCTCGTTGTTGCTCTGGCTGAACAAAAATTCCTTGGTGTAAGAACTAGCCGCGCGATCGGCAATATCCTGCGCCGTGTCTTCGTCGGCGGAGCGGCCGTCGGCCTGCGTCCGATTCACCGTATGACGCAATTCCTGCTGCCGCGTCTCTAAACGTTTCTTGAATGCTTCCAATTTCTTCTTATCCATAAAGTTCACTTCGAATCCTGAAAAGGCCTTATAACTCTTAGGACGCCCCGCAGCGGAGGCGTCCGTGGTCATGAGGCCAAACGAAAATGATAAGCGCGGGAATTAAGATGCGTCAACCGCTCAAAGGGCTGTCGACAGACCGCAGCGGCGCCAAGTGATCCTAATCACGCGCTTTATTCCTAGGTTAGAAACCCGCCATCAATCCGGATGTTGCGGAATGCCTCCTATGCGGAGGAGTCTCGCGCTGCACCGTTATCTGGGCAAAGGTTCTTTCATGTCCGCCAGCGCGTATCCTACGACGGCCATTGCGGCCGCATTCTCGCGCAGTTCGCTCGGGACAATCTTGTCGAGGGTATCGGCGGCGCTGTGGTGATAGTTGAAGTACGTGCGGCCGTCCTGCCGAAGTCCCAGTGCGGGGACGCCCGCTTCGGACATCGATGAAATATCCGCCCCGGGGGGATAGCTGCTCGGCTGGAGAGCGGTGGCTCCGAAGCTTTCCAAAACATTCAACGCCGGACGAAGCAGATCGGCCGCGTTAGCCGACATTCGGATATCGAATCCGAGTGGGTGCGCGGCTCCAGAATCGCTTTCGATCGCGGCGACATGCTTGGGGAAATCACTCGAATGATCCTTCGTATAGGCCTGACTTCCCGCACCGCCGCTTTCCTCGTCCATCCATGCAATCACACGCAGCGTGCGCTTGGGATGAAGGTGGAGCTTCTGCAGAATCTCGGCCGACTCCATTGCGACGGCAACTCCGGCTGCGTCGTCGATGGCTCCGGTGCCGAGGTCCCAGGAGTCGAGATGTCCGGAAACAACGACGATCTGTTCGGGATGCTCGGTGCCTTTCAAGTCGGCGATGACGTTATAGCCGATCGCATCGGGAAACTTTTGCGGCGTCAGCGTAAGGTGCATGCGGACTCTGCCTTGTGCTGCGAGGTGAGCGATGAGTTCCGCGTCCTCGGACGTAACGGCGCCAGCCGGAATCCCCGCTGGAACGCTAAACCCGGTATGCGGCAGACGATAGTCGGCGTTTTCCACTGATCGGACGAGACCGGCAACAGCGCCCAGATCCGCTGCGGCTTTGGGTCCAGCCGCCCGGTAGCGAACGGCTTCCCCGTAAGCGATGAAAGAAATGCCCGCCGCAGCCTTCTGCTTATCGAAGATTTCGTTAAACAAAACAATCTTGCCCGCGACATGTTCTCGTCCGAGTTTCTTCAACTCATCGAAATTGTTGACGACAACGACATCTGCGTTGAGTCCTTCGGCAGGTGTCGCGGTACTTCCGCCGAGAGCCGTGAGTACGATTTTCTGGCTTGTTCCGGCAACCTGTCCTGAATATTCCACAAGCTCCGCCGTTTCCGCGCCGCGCACCCAATGCGGAACTTTCACTTCTTCGAGTTGGACATCGAGCCCAAGCTGTCGGAGTTCGCTGGCGACATAGTCCACGGCGGCCTTGGCCTGGGGCGAGCCGCTGATGCGCGGTCCGATGTTCTCCGTCAAATGCGCGACTTGATTGTAGGCGTAGTCGTCCGACAGAGCTGCCGTCTTGATTTCCGTCAACTGGTCGAGCAGCTGAGCGGAATAATTTTCCTGCTGCGCCTGCGTCATCTGCGGAATACCGCCGAACGGGTTCGTCGCAGGGGCCGGAGGGTTTTGGGCAACTGCGACTGTTGAGAGTGCGGCTAACAGAATGGTGATTGGAAGTGTTGGGCGAAAGGGGACGCTTGGCATGTCGGACGACAGTGTATCTGACCTGCTTAGGAAATGAGAACTGTGGGCCGGCAGTGAAACAGAAGAGCATTTACCACGAAGGACACGAAGTGGCACAAAGGTGAGTCGGTGCTTTGTTCCTTCGTGATACTTCGTGTCCTTTGTGGTTGATGTTTTATCTAATCTCAGCCCAAAAAAATGGCCCCATTGCTGGGGCCACGTTTCAAGAGGCTACGATTGGTGGGCGATGTCAGGAAAGGCGATGCAAGATGCCGTTCCGAAAGCCAGAACGGCACTTCGGGAAGTGACGCGTAGAATCGAAGAGGATGAAGGTCATGGAGTGTGCGGCCTCTTTGCTACATCTGAGTGAAGCACTTGCCGCACCAAAATGTGGAAATCCTGTGATTACCGTCACGCCTTTACGTAAGTGTAATTAATTTATGCACTTATAGCGTGCTGAATAAGGCTGGGGCGAAGTTGATAGGACTGACAACCGGAGCCCTCAAGTGCAGAACAATGCATATTCAATGCAGCGCCATGCCAAGCGCAAAGTAAAAGCCCATGGCAGCTCGCCATGGGCCATTGCAAAAGCAAGGGAATCTAGCTGTTGCCGGCTACCGTGCGAAGCTTGCCGGGCAGGAAGTGGTAGGGAGGCCATGGACCGCTGATGGCCACTTCGCAATTCTTAAGCTGCTTGGCTGCCGTGCTGTACCGATTCTGATACTTTTCCACGCTCTTGGAGTCGATCAGGTGGGCGATATCGATCAACATGCCCTCGGGCGCGACCTTCTTGCAGCTGACTTCTTCTTCCAATGGATTGAACAGCTTATGGACCTGGACCGAGAGAGCCCGAGCTTTCGTCTGACGCTCGCGTTCTCTCGACGCCTTCACTTTGAGCTTGGACAGATAATCGCCGCCAACGGTGTCGGGAAGTTCGATGTCGATCATCGCTTCGCGCAGGGAACCATCGCGGACGACCAGCTTGATGTGCATTTCGGACTTGCCGCGCAGCTTCGCGACACTCAGGCCAAAAGCGCGCCGGTTGACCCGGACGGCCTGGCGAAGTGCGTCATCGCTATCGAAGATTGTGCCGAATTTGAAGGGCAGGACGGTGGAATTGCGGAAGCAGTTGCTGACGACTCGCGCATGCTCAATCGCGGCTTTATGGTCGAGTTCGCCGGCTGTGTGGTCGTATTCGCTGACTATTACGGCGAATTCACCACTGGGATAGCTCAGAACAGCAGCTCCGTTGACCCCTTGAACTCCCTCAAGAAGAAAAGGACGTCGGGTGCGGGTGCCATTTGGGAGGGTTTGGTGCTCGGTAAGACAGTACGCGTACCACGCCATGTTGAACTCTCCGAACCGGGATGGAGACGGACCAAGCCGTCTCTCACGTCGAGTTATTTCGCCAAAGCTTGTGAACTGCGAGTTTGGAAGTAAGGAACGGGCGGTACTGGGCTAACCGGAAGCGTTTACAGTCGCGCTTCCTGTATGCATCTTACTTTGGGCACCTTGTAAATGCAACTTTTTCTTGCAGTGGAGCATCGGCAGGTGTTTATTTGGCGATCGTTGCGTGGTTCGCGCGCTCCTGTTGGGCCAGGAGTACGACTCGCAGCATCTCGTCCCAGGGGGCGGGTTTGCCCGTCCATATCTCGAATTGGCGGGCCGCTTGATGCACGAACATTTCGATCCCAGAAATGACTTGTGCTCCACGCTCCTTCGCCAGTTTCAGAAGCCGCGTTTCTGCCGGATCATAAACCATATCAAAGACATAGCGGGCATTGATCTCTTTGTCCTGAAGTGGCGTTTCGCGCGTATTTCCCATCCCAACCGGAGTGGCATTGATGATCACATCGAACGCCATCTTCTTCAGATCCGGACGCTTCATGATTCGGGCGCGTGCCTGATGCGCCAGCTTTTTTGCGTGCGCTGCACTGCGATTCAGAATGTAGACTTCCGCGCCTCGTTCTTTGAGGCCGAACACAGCGGCGCGCGCTGCGCCTCCTGCTCCGATTACTAGAATCCTGGCACCCTCGATCGTGCTTAGGCGGCGTTCCAGCGGGCGAACCACTCCAGCTGTATCCGTATTGAAGCCGTAGAGTTTGCCATCCTGTGCGCGCACGACCGTGTTACAAGCGCCGACCTTGGTGGTGTGCGAGTCGGTGTTATCGAGGTGTGGCAGGATCGCTTCCTTGTACGGCATCGTCACGCTGATGCCATGAATCGGGATCTCTTTGACGCAGGTCAAGAGATCCTTCAGAGTCTTAGCGTGCAGCGCTAAGTAAACACCGTTAACGTTCTCGCGGCGGAACGCCGCGTTCATGATTGCCGGAGAAAGCGAGTGCGCGATCGGATCTCCAACGACGCCATAGACCTTGGTCGCGACGTCCACCTGATCGATGCGATATACGCTGCGCAATTCCTGCGCTGTGGCTTGCCCGGGAGCGGTCTCCTGTCCCGCGCCCGCCGAAGCGAAGGTAAACAGGCTCCCAGCGCGAACGCCCAAGACGCGACTGATGATTCCTTGCTCCCCCATGCACATGCCGACCAGGGAATGCCGGTCGCCTTCGCGCGAGAGGAATTTGATCATGGTCACGTTGTCCGCGAGCGTCGTCGCTGTGCTGACGACTTTGTAATAGTCTGCCGGATACGCGGCCATTTTTTCGAGAGCCTCGTCCAATTTCTTGGTCGCCCGAAAATCGTGGAACGAAAGGATCAAGCCGGCGCGGGAACGAAGCTTCTGCAATTGAGCAGGCTTACACTTGCTGGCGGTTTGAAGCTCCACGTCTACTAACTGGCAGCCTGCAGCGATTGCTTTCCCCAGAATGTCGAGTTGCGATGCGATGGAGCCGCGGAACTTGCCTCCATTGGAGGCCCGGCGGCAAGTGGCAATTACTACCGTACCGGGATAGCTTTCAATGAATCGCTTAACGCGAGGAAGCGCCAGTCCCGGCTTGGCGAGGTAGTCTAACCTGAACTCTAGGAAAGAGTTATCCCGGGTCAGTCCTTCGGCCTTTTCGACCATTTCGTTCGCGTCAGCACCAATAACGGCAACGCAAACTCGCGGCAACCGCAAGGGCAGCAGGCGTGGTGCGAGAGGGGTGGCCGAAATCATCGTTCTCAGTTGTGTACCCGGTTCAACGTTCATCGGGACGAACGGCGAATTATTACAGGCACTTAATTACTTATGCAACAAGGGATTAACATCCGGGGCCAAAAACTTCTGCTCCGGGGTGCCCAACACCCTCGTAACCTTGACCCTCCCGTAGCTGCTTGTTACCTTCCGCTTGAAGCCTTTCTTTTCTGGCGTTTAACAAGGGAGAAGGACTGCGAAACGGCTCCCCGGAGGTAACATGAAGAAAACAGGATTGTTAGTACTGGTGCTCGCGACGGCAGCTTGGGGACAGTCGGCAGATGATAGCGCCGCGGCAGCGGCACCCCAAGGAACTGTCCCGACCACGGCGAGCTTTCCCACCGAGCGGGTGCAGACACCCACTTATTCCGACCTTTATTGTGCTGGTTTCATCAGCAAACATATCCTGCCCGATGCCAACTTCGTTGCTGGCGGGTTGCAGACGCCGTCTACCACGAAGTTTACTCGTGGGGACATCGTGTACCTTGAGGGAACCGGATACACAGCGGGCGCTGAATACGAAGTCATCCGCGAATTGAGGGATGCCAATGAGTATGAAATGTACCCGGGCCAGAAAAAGCTGATGAAGGAAACGGGGCAGCCGTATGAAGAGGTGGGCCGGGTGAAAATCGTGGACACCCGCAACAAGACCGCCATCGGGCAGATCGAATATGCCTGCGACGGCGTGAATCCGGGCGATACGACGATTCCGTTTGCCGAGAAGCCAGCCCTGACCTTCCACACTCCCATGCGCTTCGACCGCTTTCTTCCAGCGGGCAGTAAGGTTTCCGGCCGGATCGTGATGGGTAAGGATTTCGATTCAGAACTGGGGACGGGCCAGAAGGTGTATCTCAACGTTGGCTCAAACCAGGGTGTGAAGATAGGCGACTACTTCCGTGCCGTGCGCTCTTACGAAGCCGACCTGAAAGACCCGGTGGATTCGCTCTCCTTCAAGGCTGCCATCGCCGAGGACACGCAGAAGAAGGTGCCCTCAGTCGATCCGGCAATGTTCACAAAAGGGAACGGTCCTGTGATTCACGTGCGCGACCTGCCCCGCAGAGCTGTATCCGAGATTGTGATCATTGGCGTTACCGACACGACCGCTACCGGCATGATTGTCTTCTCTTTGGAAGACACGCATGCTGGCGACAACGTGGAAATCGATCAGACCAACTAGTTCGCTGTAGTCCTGCTGTCCCAGACCGGGAACGCAAAAGCGTTCCCGGTTTCGTTTTGCTTGCACTACACATCGTCAAGTGTGACTTCTACACATGGCAGCCAATCTCGCGATTTATGAAGAGGCCGCCAGCATCAGCCATCGCTGCCGGCGTGCCGGTTGGTCAGTTCGTCCGTAGATGTGCTGATGTGTTCCGTAGCGCTACGGCGCAATTGGAAGATATTTACGACGGATCGCGATTTCACCCACTACCAGCGGGTGGTGCCCTTGCGGCTTCTCGTTCCATCGCGATAGCAGCACCCCTCACGGGTGCGATGCTCAGTGCTTATCGCCAAAGACCTCAGCAGTGAACGCTTCGATAATTGCACCATTCCGCCATGCGTCCATCGGTAATCCTGCCTTATGACAGGTGTGATTGAGGAACGTTTCCCGATCCCAATTATGTTCAACCGGAACCTGGGGCAGTAGAAGCCCGCGGCGTCCGGCCATGCTGATCACAAGTCCGTGGCGTCCGATCTCAATAGATTCGGGGACAATCGACTGTGGGAGAGAGAGGATGCTGAGCTCCACGTCGAGATGGGGTGCCTCTTCCATCTTCACGGGCGGAAACCGTGTGTCTTCGAAAGCAGCGGCTCGAGCTGTTTCCGACACTACGCGATACACGGAACCGATCGGCAGAACGTATCCGACACATCCGCGCAATGCACCGTTAAGGTACAGCGACGTGAATACCCCACGAGGTTCTTCGAGATGAGGGGTCGGAGGCTTGAGCGGAATCTCTCGGCTTTCGAGCGAAGAAAGAATCGAGTCGTGAGCTAGTCGCAAAAGCAGAACTCTCTCGTCTTGCGAGAATTCGCCACGGGAGGATTGCTCGAAATCAACGGGACTAGGTAGAGGCTGCGACATCAGGATCGGCCGCCGGCCGTGCGGGTTTTCTCCGCCGGCTCAGGATGAAGGCGCGGCGGCGGCGCTTGACCACGCGCCGATCAATCTTCGACCAGAAGGCCACAAAGTAGTCGATCGCCGACACCAGAGAGACGAACACCATAAACCAAATCGCGAGATACGCAATCCAGTGAATCGGGAAAAAATAGTTTCCGTAAACCGGCCACTCTTTCCACCGGTGATCCAGGATGACGGCGACCACTGAAACGATCTGCACCACCATCTTAAGCTTGCCAAGTTCGCTAGCCTCGATAGTGAATCCTTCCGACGCCGCGATCGAGCGCAATCCACTGACTAAGAACTCGCGTCCAATGACAACCACCGCAATCCATGCAGGAACCAGGCTGGGATTTAGCTGCACCAGCGTCACAAACGCGGCTGCGATGAGAAGTTTGTCGGCGAGCGGATCCAGCAAAATGCCGATGGTTGTGATCTGTCCGCGCCTGCGCGCCAGATAGCCGTCGATACCATCCGTCATAGAGGCCGCGATAAAAAGGGCGGACGCCAGCAGCTCTCTCTCTCCGGTGATCCCATTGAACCGTGGGCTTGAAAGAATCCACATCAGCAGAGGAATGCTGAAGATGCGAATGAGCGTGATGGAATTCGGTAGGTTCACACGACTACGGGGGACTCCGGTGGCCAGCCGGCAACCAAGTTGATTATGCTCCACGGCCCAAGGGAACGCAATGGAGCGGAAGTTACAAAAGACTGGAATTGGGGACGAGGAATTCCCCGTGCCCAATCTGAACTGCATTCTCTAGCTGCCGGTGCCGGTCTTGCCGAGGGAGGAGAGCAGACTCTCCCCCATCTGCAGGAGGTTGGACTGTTCAGGAACGGCGCCGTTAGGCGACAACTTATCCATCACAGTTGGAAGCAATTGCGAGAGCGTCGCGCCTGCCTGCTCCGGTGAAACTCCTAGTTTCTGCGCCAGTGCCTGCACTGGGCCAGAGCCCAATACCTGCTGAATCTGAGCAGGGCTGACAGACTGGTTTTCGCCAGTGCTAATCCACGAGTTCACTAATCCACCCAAGCCGTTGCTGTGGAAGGATTGCACCAGCCCCGACACGCCACCGGGATGATTTTGGATCATCTCCAAGACTGCGGAGGCTTCGGGAT
>Ga0181519_10004980_pt1 | contig 10684 bp, 10 predicted proteins | sample PEATcosm2014_Bin_26_FD_121102 | JGI IMG/M metagenome (GOLD analysis project Ga0181519, IMG submission 121102) | Peatland microbial communities from MTU Mesocosm Facility, Houghton, MI, USA - PEATcosm2014_Bin02_10_metaG | ecosystem: Environmental > Terrestrial > Soil > Wetlands > Peat | place... | reverse complement strand
CCTTGCCTCCAAGGTGTACGACGTTATGCAGTCCTACGCTGATCTCCAGGGATTCACTCTGGTCCTTGATGTCTCGGCGCAGGCAACCCCGGTTTTGTATTCCGCCAATGGCACAGACATCACCAAGGCGGTGGTCGACGCCTACAACCTGAAGTCGGGCGTGCCCGCGCCGCCGGCTCAACCGGCAGCGGCCCCAGGAAGCCAGGCGGCTCCCAAGCCGGCAGCTCCCAGGCCAGCGGCGCCCCGGCAGCCCGCAGCGCACTAAACAGAATTGCGGCAGAAACGCAGCAAAGGTCCCGCTTGCCGGGGCCTTTGCTTTGCGGACGGCTTCAAAGCCGCCCTCGTCCTGTGGGAAAAATTGTGGATTTCTTCCGGAAAGCTTCGCGGAAAGCTCCATATTTTCCTCTTGCCAGCATCTATCCAGGTCTGATTAACAATCTAACTCTTTTAATTTCAACAGTAATGTGGGCAAATCACCGCGCGTACCGCAGCGGCCTCTCGATTGTGCGCACGATTGCTAGCCGGCATACCTTTCCACAATCTGTCGTGAAGATTTATTCACAAAGCCCGGCGGCGGCTAACTCGTGGCGCCGACCAGAACCATCGGGCCGGTGGGTTGTGGCCTGCCTCCCAGCGGCTCCAATGTGACCGCAAAGGCCTTGGCGGCGAGCCCGGGCGTTAGCCGCACCACCACTGCTCCGTTTTGCTGATTGGCGTCGACCAATCCGGCGCTAACGGGCGAGCCCGATGCGGGAACAAGCCAGAGCTGGTAGCTCTTGTCGGCAGGTGCAGGCGCGATTTGCCCGGAATAGACGGCCAATCCCATGCGCGCGTTGTAAAGCAAATGTGCTTGTCCCTGAGGTCCGCCCGGTTGTTGCAGAAGGGCAATCACCGCGGAATCCGGCGCACCAGTTACCTGGCCCATGGCCTGGAGGGCCGCGGCGTCCTGCGCAATCTGTGCCTGAAGCTGCTTGAGCTGCCTGCCGCGACCCAGATCCTGTTTCGCCAGCTCATAAGTCGCGAAGGCCAGCAAAGCCGTAGCTAATCCAAACCCGAATGAGAAGCGTAGACCCCAGCGTTTTTTCCTGGTTTTCAGCGGATCTGATTGCGGCGCCGGGGACCTCTTCTCGGCCTGCACCTTGTCCATTAGCGCCGATTTTACCTGCGGACGCGGAGTGACCGCGGGCGCTGCAAGTCCCACCAGCGCCGTTCGCTGCCGTGCCGCCGCAAGCTGCTGCTGGCAGTGCGGGCAGGCATGGAGATGCGACTCCAATGCCTGCTTGTCCTCGCCGTCCAGCGCGCCCAGCGCGTAGAGGTCAAGGTCATCCGGATTGGCGTGCGCTGAAGTCATCCCAGTATCTGCCTCAAAGTTTGCATCGCGGTTCTCACCCTGGTCTTTACTGTGCCCAGCGGGGTTCCGGTTCGATTCGCGATTTCACTTTGCGTCATCCCTTCAAAATACGCTAGCTCCACGGCCTGCTTTTGCTCGGCCGGCAACTGCTCGAGCGCGGCCGATATGTTCCGCGCCAACTCCGCGCGCACTGCTTCATCTTCGATGTTCTGGCCGGAGGCGAAGGTGTTCGCATAATCGCCCTCCTCCTCTTCCAGCACCTCGCGATCTCTTCTGCCGCGCAGGCGCGATATAGCGCGGTTTCGGCCGATCACCATCAGCCATGCCGGCAGCGATCCACGTTTCGCATCAAACTGCGCGGCGTTGCGCCAAAGCTGCAGAAACATATCCTGCAGCACCTCTTCGGCAGCCTGCTGGTCGCGCAGGATCCGCATCAGCATGCCAAAGAGCATGGTCGAGTAGCGGTCGTAAAGAGTCGAAAGCGCAGCCTCGTCGCCTGCCATCATCCTCTCAATGAGCGCGGAGTCGGGTACGGGCTGCGGTTGGGCAGTCACTGGGCCACGCTCCGTCGATATCTTGAGTACGCTCGGAAGACTCCCACTGGATTGTCCTTGCGGCGAGATGGGCTGGCTGGAGCCCTGCTCCATTTGCTCTTATACCACTCGTTCCCCTTGCTTAGAGCCACTGCCGGACAACTTGTTCCAGCCCGGCTGCACACCGCGAACGATTTTTTCCGTTTTGCGCAATCCGAATTCCCAAGGTCCCTCGTACATCCACCAGTACGCTCTCCCCACTGGGCGCGACTGGCAAATCAGCCGCGCCCCAACCGAACGGCAACCCCAAATTCCCCGTGAAAGGAAATCAATACCATGAAAAAGCTTCTCGCTTTGTTGTTCGCCGTCGCGCTGGCCGGTTCGGCCTCCACTGCCTTCGCCCAGGAAGACCCGATGGTCGGCGGCGCGGCCATGTTCCCCACCAAGAACATCGTGGAGAATGCGCTCAACTCCCAAGACCACACCACGCTGGTAGCGGCAGTCAAGGCCGCCGGCCTTGTGGACACTCTCGAGGGCCCCGGCCCGTTCACCGTCTTCGCGCCCACCAATGAAGCCTTCGCCAAGCTGCCGGCGGGCACCGTCGACAATCTCCTCAAGCCCGAGAACCTCGACATGCTGAAACAGGTGCTCACCTACCACGTGGTCCCCGGCCGCATCACCACCAACGACTTGAAAAAGATGATTCACGATGGCGGCGGCAAGGCCACGCTGACCACTGTCGAGGGTGGCACGCTGACGGTATGGTGGAAGGATGGCAAGTTCATGCTGACCGACGAAAAGGGCGGCATGGCTGCCATTACCATTCCCAACGTGTATCAATCGAACGGCGTTATTCAGGTGATCGACACCGTTCTCATGCCGTAGTCGCAAGGCGTGATTCGTGGATCGTGACTCGTGAACAGCGAATGACTCCAGCATTCGACCACGATTCACGGTCCACGAATCACGCGGTCATTTCTGCTGCTCTTCGCCCACGCGCAAAACCGCCAGGAACGCCTCCTGCGGAATGTCCACTTTCCCGATCCGCTTCATGCGCTTCTTGCCTTCCTTCTGCTTTTCCAGCAATTTGCGCTTGCGCGTAATATCGCCGCCGTAGCATTTGGCGAGAACGTTCTTGCGCAGGGCGGTCACCGTCTCGCGGGCCACAACCTTGGCCCCGATGGCAGCCTGAATCGCCACCTCGAACTGCTGCCTCGGGATCAGTTCGCGCATCTTGGAAACCAGCGCGCGGCCCCGCTCATAGGCGTGGTCCTTGTGCACGATGATGGAGAGCGCGTCCACCGGTTCGCCGGAAACCAGGATGTCGAGCTTGACCATCGGCGACTCCCACTCTCCGGCCAACTGGTAATCCAGCGAAGCGTAGCCACGCGAGATGGACTTGAGACGGTCGTAGAAGTCCAGCACGATCTCATTGAGCGGCAACTCGTAGCTCAGCAATACGCGCGTGGGCGTTACGTACTCGAAGTTGCTCTGCTTGCCGCGTTTCTCTTCCACCAGTTTCAGGATCCCGCCCACGTACTCCTCGTTAGTGAGGATCTTGGCGGCAATCACCGGCTCGCGGATGCTGTCGATGCTCTGCGGCTCGGGCCAGCGCGACGGGTTGTCGACTTCGATCTCGCTGCCGTCGGTGAGCCTGATGTGGTAGCGCACGCTGGGCGCCGTGGTGATCAGGGCCAGCTCGTACTCGCGCTCCAGCCGCTCCTGGATGATCTCCATGTGCAGCAGGCCCAGAAACCCGCAGCGGAACCCGAAGCCCAGTGCGACCGAGCTCTCGGGCTCAAAGAAAAAGGAGGAGTCGTTCAGGCGCAGCTTTTCCAGAGCGTCCCGCAGCAGCGTGTGTTCGTGCGAGTCCACGGTGTAGAGCCCGGAAAAGACCATGGGCTTGATGTCTTCAAATCCGGGCAACTGCGCGGTAGCCGGGTGCGCTTCATCGGTGACCGTATCGCCGATCTTGGTGTCGCCCACGTTCTTGATCGTGGCCGCGAAAAATCCCACTTCGCCCGCGGAAAGCAGGCCAATCTCCACCGGCTTCGGCATCAGCACGCCCATGGACTCGACCTCGAACGATTTGCCATTCGACATCATCCGGATGCGTTGCCCTTTGCGTATGGTTCCCTGCATTACGCGCACCAGCACGATGACGCCGCGGTAGGCATCGAACCACGAGTCGAAGATAAGCGCCTGCAGAGGGGCATCGGGATCGCCAGTGGGGGGCGGTAGCCGGTGCACGATCGCTTCCAGTACATCGTCCACGCCCTGTCCTGTCTTGGCGCTCACTGGGAGCGCGTCGGTCGCGTCCAGCCCCACGGCCTTTTCGATGGCTTCTTGTGTACGCAGGATGTCGGCCGACGGCAGATCGATCTTGTTGATCACGGGGATCACTTCGAGGCCGTGATGGATGGCCAGGTAGGCATTGGCCAGGGTCTGCGCCTCCACGCCCTGGGTGGCATCCACCACCAGCAACGCGCCCTCGCATGAGGACAGGGAGCGCGACACCTCGTAGCTGAAATCGACGTGGCCCGGCGTATCGATTAAGTTGAGTTGGTAGGTGTTGCCGTCGTGCGCCTTGTACATCATGCGCACAGCGTGCGCCTTGATGGTGATGCCGCGCTCCCGCTCCAGGTCCATATCGTCCAGGATCTGGGCCTGCATCTCGCGTCCCGTCACCGAGCCCGTAAATTCCAGTAACCGGTCGCTCAGCGTCGATTTGCCGTGGTCGATGTGTGCGATGATGGCGAAATTGCGGATAAATTTCGAGTTCATGATGGGATCGATCGGCGCGCCGGGAGAACAAACTCTAGGATATCAGCGCATGCTCTCCGGGAACTTCTGGACTCTCGCATTGCCGCGGCAGTATTGATGGCAAAAGGGCACTCTTCGCGCCAGGATCATCTTCAGGACGGGATGCCGATGATGTTGAAGGTGGCGTCGGTCAGAGGCTGGCGCTCGCCGGGCGGCAAGTCGCTGTCAAAAAGGGTGTAGCCCAGGTCGCGTAGCATACGGGACTCTTCGTCCCAATTATGCCGTGTCAACTCAAAAATCAGGATGGGACGCTTCGCCTTGAGCATGTTTCGTGCACCCTGAAATACGGCCAGCTCAGCGCCTTCCACGTCGATCTTCAGTACGTCAGGCGGAGGAAGGCGATCGGCGAGCCAATCGAGAGAGACGGTCAATACGGTTTCTACCTCGCGGACCCCGCCGCTTTCGCCCAACTGAAACCCCTCTAGAGCATTCGAGGTACGGCTGCGCTGGGCGATCTGGAAATGCGCCAGAGACAGATCCAGAGCGATGGCACAGGGGACGATCTCAACGGGAGCGGCCTGGGGGTTCAGTCGCGCGGAACGCCGCATAAGACTGGCCATGACGGCGTCAGGCTCGAAAGCAAATACGCGGCCGTTTGCGCCAGCCAATCCCGCGGCGGCAAACGAAAAGAGCCCCATGTTGGCCCCGACATCCCACACGACGTTTCCCGGTCTTACCGTTTCAGCCGCGTTTTTCAGCAGGTTTTCGTCGCCTTTGATCCCCCGGCTCGGGATCCAATAGCGCAAGCCGGCTTCAGGCGTGAGATAGAAGCGGCAACCCCCGTAGATTTGAGGCAGACGGTAACGAAACGATCGGCCGCGACTCAGTCGTTCTGCAGCGGTTCTGAACATCGCCGTGTGTCTCCATCTTGAGAAAAATAACCAGGATGACAAGCATCTCGCGGTGCTCACACAACATTCTTGCACATCGCTGATCCTCCCCTCTTCGCCGGCTACGAGGCGGCGCTGCGTGTTTTCTGCCGTGGCCGAGGGGCGCCATCATTGCCCATTTTCGCCGCCAACCGGCCCCGATGCTGTTCTCATAAAAAAGAGGTTAGCGCTCTGTGGCTGGCGCGCCGCGCGACCTACTCCAGGTCATGGCTTATCATCGGCATAGTGCCCAATGTGACCCCATCGAGGCCTTGCCGGACAGGATTCTCCGTGCGCTGCGCGGGGAAGCGATTTCTCGCGCCGATCTGCGCCCTTCTGGTGCTGGCATCCGTCGGCTGCACGCCGACAGACACCGCCGCAGGGCCGGCTCGCCAGCCCGCGCAGGCCACCGCGCCGCCGCTGCCGGCTCCCGTTGCGCCGCAACCCGCTCCCGCACCCAGGCCGACCGCAGAGCAGCAACGCGCGCGCCAGTTGATCGGGCAAGTTGAGGCCGCGTACGCCTCGGGCGACGCAGACTACCGCAAGGGAATGCTCGCTGAAGCCAAGATTCAGTTCGACCGTGCCGTCGATCTCATGCTTTCAAGTGGGCTCGACATCAAGGCCGACCCGCAGTTGCAGGACGAGTTCGACAAGATCGTCGACGAGGTCAACGGCCTGGAGATGGAGGCCCTGAAGCAGGGCAACGGCTTCGTTCCCAAAGAGGAAATCACGCCGGCCGAGGCCGCCAGCGACATCACCTTTGCCGTTGATCCCAATCTGGTAGCCAAGACCACGGCCGACCTGGCCACCACCAAGTCCGATCTGCCGCTGGTGTCGAATGAATACGTGGCCGCCTTCATCAACTTTTTCGCCTATACCCAGAAGGGCCACAACACGCTTTTACATTCCTTCGAGCGATCGGGACGCTACAAGACGATGATCCAGCGCGTCCTGGCCGAAGAAGGTGTGCCGCAGGATCTGATCTACCTGGCCGTGGCCGAATCGGGCTTCCAGCCGCAGGCCGTCAATCGCAAGTCCAGGGCGGGCGGCATGTGGCAGTTCATGCCGGGACCCTACTATGGCCTGACCCGCAACGCCTACGTCGACGAGCGCTTCGATCCCGAAAAATCTACGCGCGCCTACGGCCGCTACATGAAGTTTCTTTACGACGAACTCGGCGACTGGTACCTGGCCATGGCCGCCTACGATCATGGCGCGGGCAACATGCAGCACGCCGTCCAGAGAACCGGATACGCCGATTTCTGGGAGCTTTATAAACGCGGAGAGCTGCCCAAAGAGACCGCGAACTATGTGCCTGAAATTGTCGCCGCCATCATCATCGCGAACCATCCGCAGCAGTACGGCTTTGACGACGTCACCCTCGATCCTCCCGTCCTCACCGATACCGTCACCGTCGACTACTCCATCGATCTCCGGTTGGTCTCTGACTTGGTCGGCGCTCCGGTCGACGAGATCGAGGCGCTGAACCCGAGTCTGCTGCGTATGGTGACGCCGCCCGATACCCCCTTTGATCTGCACTTGCCCGCCGGCACGGCCACGCTCTTCGAGCAGCGCGCCGCCGCGATTCCTGAAGCCCGCCGCAATTCCTGGCGCTACCACCCCGTCGCGGCCGGGGATACGCTGGCCTCCGTGGCGCAGGAGTATCGCGTTCCCGTGGCAGAGCTGGCCACGGCCAACCAGCTCACCTCCAGCCAAAGCCTTGCGGGTATCGATGCTCTGGTCGTGCCAGTACCCGTTGTCGCCGAGCCCTTGGCGCGCACCCGGCTTTACACTGTCCGCCGCGGCGATACCCTGGTGACCATCGCCGACCGTTTCGGCGTCTCCTTGAGCCAGCTGCGCAGCTGGAACAGCATTCCCTCGGGCATCCGGGTGGAAGCCGGACGCCGCCTGCGCGTGGCAGAGCCAGCGCCTGTTCGCACCTCCTCGACCCACCGCCGCAAGGGCTCCAGCGAAGGCTCGGGCGCGGCCACGTCCACGCATCGCCCCGCCGGTTCCGCGCCCAAATCAGCCCATCCCCAGGCCTCGAAAACCCCTGCCCACGCCACCAGCAGTGCGACCCACAAGTCCACGCACCCCGCCCGGCCTTCGCAACAGTAAGAAAAACTGCGGCAAATTCCCATTCCTGGCTTGTGTTTTTCTTGTCTTTGTGTACAAGCTAAAGCTACAATCGCTTGCGCAAGCACGATGACTCCATCTGCTGTGCGAAAATGCAAACGAAATCATGAGCAGCGGCAATCCGCTGGAGGCAATGGGATGGATGAAGTGTTCAGGATGTACGCAATGAGTGACGGCGATCCCCTTGGGAAGCCGAGTGACCTGGACCGCGAGCAGGTCGAAGCCTTTGCCGACGAGGAAGATGAGTTGGAAACCGCCGGCATCCTCACCTCCTCAGACGACGATGAGGTAGTGGCGGAAGAGACCGTGATCGTGATTACCGCAACGCCGGCGCCGAAGCCCGCCAAGAAGGCCCCGGCCAAGAAGGCGGCCAAGAAAGCACCCGCCAAGAAAGCTGCGAAGAAAGCTCCGGCCAAGAAAGCCGCCAAGAAGGTTGCAAACAAAGCCCCGGCCAAGAAGGCGGCGAAGAAGGCGGCCAAGAAGAAGGCTCCTGCCAAGAAAGCCGCCAAGAAGGTCGTCAAGAAGGTAGCAAAGAAGAAAGCTCCGGCCAAGAAGGCAGCCAAGAAAGTCACCAAGAAGGCCGCCAAGAAAGCCGCCAAAAAGGCTGCCAAGAAGGCCGCGAAGAAGAAGTCGAAGAAGTAGCCTCGGCGCCTCTGTCGCAATGCCAGGAGCGCGTGACGCGGCGCGATCCGGCCCGTGCGGGTTCGGTGGCTTGCTGCAACGCGGCCCGTGAAATTCGAAAGGCCCGGTTCGTCGCCGGGCCTTTTCTTTTGCGCAGTCCTTTTGGTCGGGCCGCTCAGTCCGCCTCCAGCTGCTTGAAGTGCCAGCGTTGATGGCGTAGGTAATCCTCAATCAGAAAGCGCAACGTCACAGGCGCATCGACGCCCACTACGCACTTCGCTTCCAGCCGTTCCTCGGGGACCCTGTCCACCGCGGCCGCGAGAATCTCGTGCTCCGCTTCCCACCAGCGCAGCAAGGTCTCCCAGGACTGGTCTGCGTATCCATGTGCCGCCACCCATGCGTCCTGCGCATACCCGGGACCGGCATATTGCCCATCGATGGTCGCCCTCACAAATCGCTGGCGGTTGTTTGCCGCCGAATCAAGCAGGTGCCCCACAATCTGTTTCCGGGTCCATCCGCCCGCTCGCCACGGCGTATCGGCAAGCGAAGGCGAGAGCACCCTCAAGGCGCCCCGCAGCCGCTCGATCTCCGTGCGGAACTCGAGCGCAGTCTCTGTCGGCATCGGTCACTCCTCGAAATGAATCGGGCCTGGAAATGAATCCGGCGCGATATCCGCGCTACGGCAGCGCCGCAAGCACGTCAGAGGCCGCGTTGGGCGGCGACACCTTCACCCACACCTTGGCGATCTTGCCCTGGGGATCGATGAGGAACGTGTTGCGGTTGGCAATCGTCATGGGGCCAAACGCGCCCAGAGACCCATACGCGCTCACCACCTTGTGGTCGGGGTCCGCAAGAAGATGGAAGGTCAGACTATCCTTGGTGCAAAACTGCTTGTGGCTGTCGACGGTATCCACGCTCACGCCGAGAATCACGGCATTCTTGGCATCGAACTGGGGCAGCGCATCCTGGAACTTGTGCGCCTCGATGGTGCAGCCGGTGGTCATGTCCTTGGGGTAGAAGTAAAGTACCACCCACTTGCCCCGGTATTGATCGAGCGAGACGGGCGTGCCGTCCTGCGAAGGCAGGGTAAAGGTGGGCGCTTCCTGGCCCACGGCGGGCATTTCCTGAGCAGCCGCGCGGGTGGCGAAGAAGGGAATCGCCGCCAAAACGGCGATGGATAGTCCGATGACAACAAGCTTATTCACGACAAACCTCCTGAGATGAAGGGTCAGGTTTCAGGTGTCAGGGGTCAGAAAAACAGCGGGCTCCGGGGAATTTCCTGCTGAGACCTAAAACCTGAACCCTGACACCTGTATATCACCGCCGCGCGGCCACAATTGTTACGCCAGCGTCACTCGCTCGCTTGAGCAGCGCTTCGCGATCGAACAGCAAAGTTCTTCCGGCTTCGATGGACAGGCAGGTTGCTCCGGCGCGGAGCATGGTCTCGACCGTCGGCAGCCCGATTACGGGCACGTCGAAACGCATGTCTTGATTGGGCTTAGCAACTTTGACGACGGTCAAGCGGCGTTCAAGGGTCGGGGTCCCCGCGGATCCGGGGCCCCCCGCGAGCGGACTTTGCTCGCTGGGGTGGAGGGACAGGTCTTCGTCCGTGGGGTGAAGCGTCGAAGCATCTGCTTCGAGGGTCGCCATCAGCCGCCCCGCCCGCTCGATTGTGGCGTCCGTGCCCTCCATGGCTTCCACAGCCATGCACGCCTGCGCCGCCACCACTACAGTTTGCCCGATGTCGTATCCGGCCAGCGCCCCAGCCACGCCCAGGCCGTACTCAATGTTCTTGCACTCATCTTCATCCGGCGCACGCTCGGTCAGCACGCCTTCCTCGGCCAGCAACGGCTCCAGGAACTGGGTCGAACTGATCAATTCAATGCCTTCATCGCCGAGCACCTTGGCCACCGCGCCCAGCAGTGCGTCGGTCGATCGCGTTCTCAGGTTCAGCAGCAGCTTGGCCAGCCGCCAATCAGGCCGGATGCTGGAGAAGATCTGCTTGTGCTTGACTTGACCAGCCATCACAGCCTTCTCGACGCCTTCTTTTTTGAAGGTTTCGATCAGCCGCGAAAGCTCGCCCAGCGAAAGCCAGTGCACGGTCACGTCCGGGTCGGTTTCGGCGCGCCGGTCGATCTCCGCATCGGTCTCTTCCTTGATGGCCGCGACAACCACCGTCAGCCCCTCGGCCCGCGCCGCATCGAGCAGCAGGAAAGGAAAGCGACCGTTGCCGGCAATGAGGCCAAGCTTCATCGTTACTTGATCACTCCGCGCTCGCTGCGCTCGATGAACTTGACCAGCAGGGCCACATCTTCGCCTTCGAGCGTGCGCATTTTTTCGACGGCCTGCGT
>Ga0181519_10004979_pt1 | contig 10686 bp, 11 predicted proteins | sample PEATcosm2014_Bin_26_FD_121102 | JGI IMG/M metagenome (GOLD analysis project Ga0181519, IMG submission 121102) | Peatland microbial communities from MTU Mesocosm Facility, Houghton, MI, USA - PEATcosm2014_Bin02_10_metaG | ecosystem: Environmental > Terrestrial > Soil > Wetlands > Peat | place... | reverse complement strand
GGTCGCCGAGGGCGGCGAGCGCGCTGGATTTTCCGGCTTCGTTGGGGCCGTGGACGATGTGCAGTTTCGCCGCGCGGTCGAAATGCAGTTTTGCGCCGGAAAACGGCCCATAGGCGTCGAGCGCGAGTTCGATCAGCCTCATGCCGACCGCTCCGCGCGCGCCAGCGCGAGATCGCGCGCCTCGCCGAGCAGCGCCTCGAAATTTTCGCGCGGCAACTCGCTCTTTGGCGGCATCTTGGCTTCGATAACCGAAATCGCCGCCCGCGCCTCTTCGGCAAAAGCCTGATCGGCCAGAACCTCGTCGAGCAGGGCGGCGAAATCCAGTTCGCTGTCGCCCTTCGCCGCCCCGTCTTTTTGTTTTGGCGCGCGGGTCTCGACCAGAAATTTTTCCAGCTCGATGGTGTCGCCGGCGTGATGCAGCGCGGCTTCGACCTGTTCGCGCCAGCCCGAGGGATCGGCGGCCAGCTGCGGGTGCAGCGCGCTCGCGCCCTGCACCCGCAGCCGCGCCGCGAGGAAGCGGCCGGCCGCGCCTTCGATTTCCTCGCGGGCGCGCGCGGAAATCTCGCGCAAAAGCTCCGCCGGCGTTTCCAGGCCTGAGGCGTCGATCAGGATTTCCGCGAAGCGGGCGCGATCGACGATCAGGCGGCGCAGCCCCTTGACGGCGCCGTCCTCGACATCGACGAGCACCGCGCCCTTCTCGCCGCATTCCCGGATCGAGCGGCCCTGGAGGTTGCCGGGATAGACCACGAAAGGATTTTCGCACACGATTTCATGGGCGTGGACATGGCCGAGCGCCCAGTAATCATAGTTTTTCGCGCGCAGGTCGGTCAGCGCGCACGGGGCGTAGTTCGCATGTCCCGGCCGCCCGTCGAGCGAGCTGTGGAGCACGCCGATGTTGAGCCAGCCGGGCTTCGGCTCGGGATAATCCACGGCGAAATTGCCGCTCTCCGCGCGATCCGCGAAACTGCGGCCATGCAGCGCCACGCGCAACTCCTCGATCAGAAAGGTCCTGGCCTTGCGCGCAGGAAATTCGTGGGCGGCGTCGGGCAGCGACAGGCTCTTGGTCACCACGCTTTCGGCGTCGTGATTGCCCTTGAGCAGATAGACTTTTACGCCCTCGCGGGTGAGGCGCGCGATCTGGCGATTGAAGAACAGGGCGGCGGAGGCGTCGCGCCACTCGCCGTCGAAAATGTCGCCCGCGAAAATCGCGAAGGCTACTCTTTCTTCCAGCGCCCGGTCGATCAGCGCCTCGAACGCCTCGCGGCTCGCCGCGCCGAACCGTTCCGCCAGCCGGGGATCGCGCAGGCTCAGGCCCTGAAAGGGGCTGCCGAGATGCAGGTCGGCGGCGTGGAGAAAGGAAAAGCGCATAAGGTCCCGCGACTGATTCGCGCCAAAGTTTAGGCTTTTCGCACGCGGGAAAAAAGCAGAGGCTTGTTTTGCGGCGCGAAAATTGCAAATCAACTTACATATTGACGAGGGCGGGCATGAAGGTCGCGCTGATCCAGATGAATTCCGGGCCGGACAAGGCCGCCAATCTCGCGCAGGCCCGCCGTCTGATCGAGGACGTTTGCGCGCGCGAAAAACCCGACTGGATCGGCCTGCCGGAAGTGTTCGATTTTCTGGGCGGAACGCGCGAGGAAAAGCTCGCCGCCGCCGAAATTTTGGGCGAGGGGCCGGCCTATGCGCTCGCCGCCGAACTGGCGGCGAAATATGGCGTCTTCATCCACGCCGGCTCCATGCTTGAAAAGAACAAGGACGGCGCCAGCCTGTCCAACACCACCGTGGTGTTCGACCGAAACGGCCGCCAGCTCGCGCTCTACCGGAAAATCCACATGTTCGACGTAGTGACGCCGGACGGCGCCGCCTATCGCGAGAGCGCCCTGTTCACGCCGGGCGCCGAGCTTGCGACCTATGAGGCCGAGGGCTTCACCTTCGGCTGCGCCATCTGCTACGACCTGCGCTTTCCCGCGCTGTTCCAGGCGCTTTCCTCACGGGGCGCCAATGTGATCGTTCTGCCGTCCGCCTTCACCTTGCTGACCGGCAAGGACCATTGGGATGTGCTGTGCCGCGCCCGCGCCATCGAGACGCAGAGCTGGTTTCTGGCGCCCGCGCAGATCGGTCCCCACACGATCAAGGACGAGACCCGCCACACTTTTGGGCATTCGCTGGTCTGCGATCCCTGGGGCCATGTGGTCGCCAAGGCCTCGGACTCCCCCGGTTTCGTCACCGCGCGTCTCGACCGCGCGCTGGTGGAAAAAACCCGGGCGGCCAATCCGGTGGCGTCGCAGAGAAGGCCATTGGCTTGAGCGATCTTCTGCCCATGCTGAACCCCGAACAGCTCACGGCCATCGCGCTCAGCCTGCGCGTGAGTTTGACGGCGACGCTGTTCGGCCTGCCGCTGGCGGTGCTGATCGCACTGCTCCTGGCGCGTAAAAATTTTCCCGGAAAAACCCTGCTCGACGCTGTCATTCACCTGCCGCTGGTGCTGCCTCCCGTCGTGACGGGCCTGATCCTGCTGCTGCTTTTCGGCCGGCGCGGCCCGATCGGCGGCTTTCTCGCGGACCATTTCGGCATCGTCTTCGCCTTCCGCTGGACCGGCGCCGCGCTGGCGGCGGGCGTGATGGGTTTTCCCTTGATGGTGCGCGCGATCCGGCTGTCGATCGAGGCGGTGGACCTGCGGCTGGAGCAGGCCGCCGCGACCCTGGGGGCGCCGCCGCTCGCGGTGTTCTTCCTGGTCACCCTGCCGCTGGCGGCGCCCGGCGTGCTCGCGGGCGCGGTGCTGGGCTTCGCCAAGGCGCTCGGCGAATTCGGGGCCACCATCACTTTCGTCTCCAACATCCCCGGGGAAACCCGCACCATTCCCGCCGAAATCTATGTGCTCACCCAATCGCCCGGCGGCGACCACGACGCCATCGTGATGTCGGTGGTCGCCGCCGCGCTGGCGATCGGTACGCTGGTGGCTTCGGAATTTTTCGCGCGGCGCATGCGGCTGGAAACGCGGAGGTTGTCCACGTGATCTCCGTTGACGTGAAACTTTCGCGCGGTGATTTCTCGCTTGATGTCGCCTTTGAGAGCGCGGCGAAGATCACCGCGCTGTTTGGACCCTCCGGCTCGGGCAAGACCACGCTGATCGAGCTGATCTCGGGGCTGGCGCGCCCGGACCAGGGCCGCATCCGCGTGGACGACCGCAACCTCGTCGACGCCGCGCGAAAACAGTTTACGCCGGCGCGCAAGCGCGGCATCGGTCTGGTGTTTCAGGACGCGCTGCTGTTTCCCCATCTCAGCGTCGCGCAGAACCTGCGTTTCGCCGCCTATTTCGCGCCGAAGGACGGGCGGCGGCTGTCTCTTGCGCGCGTGGTGGATACGCTGGGGATCGGCGAGCTGATGGCGCGGCGGCCGGCGCAGCTTTCAGGCGGCGAGCGCCAGCGGGTCGGCGTCGCCCGCGCGCTGATGGCGGCGCCGCGCCTGCTGCTGATGGACGAACCCTTCGCCTCGATCGACGCGGCCCGGCGCGTCAAGGCCATGGAACTGGTGGAACTCGCGCGCGATGAATTCGACACGCCGGTAGTGCTGGTCTCGCATCAGGTCGAGGAGGTGATGCGGCTGGCCGGACAGGTGGTGATGATTGAGCGCGGACGCGTCGTGGAGATCGGGCCGCCCGAGGACATTTTCGCCTCGGCGCGCGAGGACCATTCCACCGACCGCTTTGGCGTGGGGGCGAGCCTCGCCTGCGGCGCCGGGAGTTTCGACGTCCACTACGGCCTGACGCGGCTGGACCATCCCGCCGGCGCGATTTTTCTGCCCGGCCGCGCGCCACCGGGGCGGGAGACGCGGGTGTTCGTCAAGTCCGTGGATGTGGCGCTTGCCCGCCGCCCGCCGCCGGACACGTCGATTCGCACGGTCCTGCGCGGCAAGGTGGCGCGGGTCATGGCGGGCAAGGGCCCGCTGGCGGTGGCCAACATCGAACTCGAAGGCGGCGACAAACTCTACGCTTCGCTCACCCGCATGGCCGTGGACGATCTGCGGCTCGCGCCTGGCGCGGAGGTTTTTTGTCTGGTGAAGGCCATGGCGCTGGACGAGCGGCAGGTCGAGACCGTTTGACTTTTGGCCGCCAACGCCTAGACCGCCCCAATGGACGCCCGCGCCGCCGCAACAGAATTCCTCGCCCGCATCGGCTCGAAACCGCTGATCATGGGCATTCTCAACGTCACCCCGGATTCGTTTTCCGACGGCGGGCTTTATTCCCACGCACAAGCAGCTTTGGCGCACGCGCGCGAAATGGCCCAAGCCGGCGCCGACATCATCGACATCGGCGCGGAATCGACGCGGCCCGGTTTTGCCCCGGTTTCGCCAGAGGAAGAATGGGCGCGGCTGGAGACGCCGCTCGCCGCCGTGTTGCGCGGAAGAATCGCGCCGGTTTCGGTGGACACCACCAAGGCCGAGATCGCGCGCCGCGCGGTCGCGCTGGGGGCGGCGGTGATCAACGATGTCTCCGGCTTGCACGGCGACCCCGCTCTGGCGAATGTCGCGGCGCAAAGCGGCGCGGCGCTGGTGGTGATGCACCATTGCGCGCAAGCCGATCCCGCCCGCGACATTGTTCAGGACATGCGCGCCTTTTTCGCCCGCGCGCTCGCCCGCGCGACCGAAGCGGGGGTGGATCGGGAAAGACTCATTCTCGATCCCGGAGTCGGCTTCGGCAAGACCGTCGAGCAGAACCTGATCGCAGCCAAAAGCGCCGCCGCGCTGAAGCAGGCGTTCGGCCTGCCGGTGCTGATCGGCCTGTCGCGCAAGCGTTTCATCGGCGCCCTCGCCGGCGCGCCCACGCAAAATCGGCTGGCGGGCACGCTGGCCGCGGACCTCGCCGCGCTGCAAGCGGGCGCCGACATTTTTCGCGTGCATGACGTCGCCGAGCACGCGCAAGCCTTCAAGGTCTGGTCCGCCCTTGTCCGCGCCTGAAAAGTCCGCGCCTGAGAACAACTGGCTGGTGGCGCTGGGCTTCGGCGCCAATCTCGGCGACCCCCCGGCCAGCATCCGCCGCGCCGTGGAGTTTTTGCGCGCGCGCGGGGTGGCGTTTGTTGCCGTGTCCTCGTTTTACGCGACAAAACCCTGGGGCGTCGAGGACCAGCCGGATTTCGTCAACGCCTGCGCCCTCGCGCGGACCTCGCTCGCGCCGCGCGCGCTGCTCGCGCTCACGCAGGCAACCGAGCGGGCGCTTGGCCGCACGCCGGAGCGGCGCTGGGGGCCGCGGCTGATCGACATCGACATTCTGCTCTACGAGGGGCTCGGCTGGCGCGACGAAGTCCTGGTGCTGCCGCACCCCGAAATGGCCCGGCGCGCCTTCGTCTTGCAGCCTCTGGCTGAAATCGCGCCTGATATGCTCGTAGATGGCGTAGCGGTTTACCAGCTTTCCCAAAAGTTTGGTTCCGAAGGCGTCAAGAGGATGACGTCTTTTTAACCGTCTTTACAACCTCAAGTTTAGGTTCTCCTTTCGTACACTCAGCAAAATCATCTGGATACAAGACTTTAATCTATTGCACTGAAATTGGCCCTACGAAATTGGGTTGCAATATCGGAAAAACTTTAGGTGAGGCCATGTCGATCATCGTTATCGTCGACGACCGGAGCATCAACCGGACTATCTATTCTAAACTCGCGCAGTCCATCGGCGCCGATGTAGCGACCGTCGACTTCGGCGATCCCGCGGAGGCGCTGGTCTGGCTGGAGCAAAACCGCGCCGACCTGATCATCACCGATCATGACATGCCCCGCATCGACGGCGACGAGTTCATCACGCGCTTCCGCGCGCTGCCGCATGCGGGCGGCGTGCCGATCATGATGATCACCGTGAAGGACCAGCGTCTGCTGCGGCTGCGCGCCCTGGAGAGCGGCGCCAACGATTTCCTGCATTCGCCCGTCGATCACAGCGAATTCCTGGTGCGCGCCCGCAACCTGCTCAGGCTGGCGCAGGCGGCGGAATCGCGCGCCGGCGCGGCCCCCGCCGACCAGGAACGCGGCGGCGGCGGCGCGACGGTGGCGCGTCTCGACGCGCGCCGGGCGCTGGCGGAAGCGCGCGCAAAACCGGCGGACTGGCGCTTCGCGCTGCGCCTCGATCTCAACAGCGGCCGCATCGCGGGGGCGCAGGCCCTGCGCGACGGCCGTCCGGCCGATCTCGCCGATCCCGAGGCGGTGTGGGTGGTGCTCGCCAGCGCGCAGCCGTTGCGGGACTGGGACGGCCCGCCGATCCGCTTCACCCTCAAGGCGAGCCTCGACCCGGACGCGACGGCGCCCGCGGCCCTGCGTCTGGCCAGCGAACTGGCGCGGACGGGCGTTGCCCCCTCCTGGCTCGATCTGCGGTTCGATGCCGCCGACATCGTCGCGGCGCCTGGATGGGCGGAGCAGGAGGCCCGGGGCTTCGAGGCTTTGGGGGTGGGCATGTCCGTCGATCTCGGCGCCCTCGCGCGCGGGGGCAAGCATGGCAAGCTGGCGGGGCCGCTGGAGCAGTTCATCACGGTGTGGCGGCCATCGCTGGTGTTTGCCTGCGCCGGCCTGCCCGGCGCGGCGGAGCGGCTGGCGCGCAGGCTGGGCGGGCGCCGCGCGCGGCCGGTCGCGCTGATCGCCGCTGGCGTGGACAGCGCGCCGCTGCTCAGGCCGCTGCGGCGGGCGGGGGTCAGCCAGGCGCAGGGCGCGTGTTTCGGCGCGCCGCTGGCGCCGCGCGACCTGTCGGGCCTGTTCCCGTCCGCGCAAGGCCGCGCGCTCAAGCGTCCGGCCTGACGCCATGAGCGAGGACATGAGCAGCGCGACCAAGATCAGCGCGGACATGACGGAGCAAGAGGCTATGCGCGCGCGGCTGGGTCTCGCCTGCGCCCTGTGCGTCGCCGCGCTCGCGGCGCGGCGCGCGGAAGGCGCAGACGAGGCGTTCCGCGCGCTTGCGCCGGTGCTGTTGGCCTGGCTGGTCGGGGTCGCGCTGCTGTGGGCCCATGTCGGATGGCGCCCGGCTTTCCGCGCGTCGAGGCTGGCGCTCGGCTTCGCTCTCGATGGCCTGGCCGTCACGGCGGCGATGATCGAGGGCGGCGGCGCGGCCTGGCTGTTTCCGCTCTATGTCTGGGTCATCCTCGGCGCCGGCGCGCTCGGCCCGCGGGCCTGCGGCGTCGCGGCGGCCTTGTCCGCACTGGCATTCGCCGGCGTCGTCGCGGCGACGCCGTTCTGGCGCGGCAATGGCGCTTTGGCCGGCAGCCTGCTGCTGTCGCTCGCGGTGCTGCCGCTCCAGGGCGCGTTGCTGCTGCGCCGCGCCGCCGGCGCGCGCGCCGAAGCCGAGCGCGCCAATCGCGCCAAAACGCTGAGGATGGCCAGCGTCGGCCACGAGCTGCGCACGCCGCTGACCGCGATCGTCGGCCTCGCCGGGCTGCTGGAAAACAGCCGTCTCGACGCGAAACAGCGCGATATGACCCACACCCTCGCGCAAGCGGCGCAGGGGCTGCTGGGACAGATCGACCAGCTGGTCGCCGGCGCCCGCGAGGAGATCGAGCTGAACGCTGACAGCGTGGGGGACGAGATTTTCGATCTGTTCGCGCTGGCGATTTCGACCAGGGCCGTGCTGGCGGTCGCCGCCGAGGCGAAGGGGTTGGCGGTGGGCCTGATGATCGAGGCGCAGACGCCGCGCCACCTTCGCGGCGACCGCCGGCGCGTGCGGGAAATTCTCCAGAATGTCGCGGGCAATGCGGTGAAATTCACCGGCGCGGGCGCCGTGGCGATCCGGCTGGGCGCGCGCCGCCGCGACGACGGGCTCTGGCTGGAGGTCGAGGTGAGCGACACAGGCCCCGGAATCGCCCCGGAAGCGCGCGCACACATTTTCGAGCCTTTCCGGCAGGGCGATGCGTCCATCCGCGCAAAATTCGGCGGCGAGGGCCTCGGCCTCGCCATCGTCCGCCGCGGCCTGGACGCGCTGGGCGGCGAGATCGCGCTGGACAGCAGCCTCGGCGAGGGCGCGCGCTTCCGCCTGTGCTGGCCGGTGGTCGCTATCGAGGGGGTGGAGGCGCCGGCAATTGTTGGGGTCGAGCCTGCCTGCCTGCCCGTGACCGACGGCTTCGACCCGCTGGCGACGGCGGGGCGTCATGGTCTCGCGGTGCTGGCGCTTGGCGCCGACGAAGCCGCGCTGGCGCAGGCGCGCGGGATCGCCGCGCGGCTGGCCGGCCCGAGCAAGGCGCCCACGCATGCCCGCAAGAAAATCCTGCTGGCCGAGGACAATGAGCTGAACGGGCGGGTGCTCGAGAAAATCCTCGTCGGCGCCGGACATGAGGTCTGTCTGGCGCGCGACGGCGAGGCCGCGCTGGCCGCGCTGCTGGGCGGAGAAAACTTCGACGCCGTGCTGCTGGACATCAACATGCCGCGCCTCGGCGGCCTCGACGTGGCGCGGATCGCGCGGCCGCTGGCGCTAGCGCCGCTGCTGGCGCTCACCGCCGACGACAGCGCGGAAACGCGGCGCGCGTGTGTCGCCGCCGGCATGGCCGGCTGTCTGCGCAAGCCGATCGCGCCCGAGGCCCTGCTGACGGCTCTCGACGCGGTCCGGCCCGCCGCGAAGTCTGCCGCGCCGGGCGCGCGCCGCGAAAAACTCGACGCGGCCGCGCTCGATCCGGCGGCGCTGCAGGCGCTCGACCGGCTCGGCGGCCCAGGTTTCCTCAGTGAGTTGCTGGTGCAGTTTGCCTGCGACGGCGCGCGGCTGGTGGAGGACCTGCGCGCGAGTTTTGCGCGCGGTGATATTGCCGCCATGCGACGGCAGGCGCATGCGCTGGAGAGCATGGCCGGCAACATGGGCGCCTGCGCGCTGGTGAACCTTTGCCGCGCGTGGCGCGTAAGAGCCGAGGCGGAGCTCGCGTCCACGGCGGCGCGCGAGAGCGGCAGGCTGCTGCGGAAGTGGCGGATGACCCAGCAGGCGCTGGGTGGCGCGCTGGGCCGGACGCGGGAGGCTTGCGCGGGAACCAAAACCGCCTCGGACGTTTTACCGTGAAAGCGGAAGAGGAGGGCCAGACGGTGCAGGCGATACCCTATTACGGCGTTCTCGCGGTTGAATCGCTCTTCAACATCTTCGGCGTGCGCCTCTACGAGGAGCCGCGCTACACGGTGATCGACCGCGTCGGAAGCGTGGAGATCCGGCGCTACGTTCCGCGCGTCGCCGCCACGGTCGATTTCACGTCGCGGGTGCTGGACCGTGGCGACGCCTTCAAACTGCTGTTCGATTACATTGCGGGCGCCAACAAGACGGCGGGCCGGATCGCCATGACCGCTCCGGTCGAGGTCGGCGGCGAGCGCGTGGCCATGACCGCGCCGGTGCAGACGTCGGGATCGCGGATGATGTTCTTCCTGCCGGCCGAATACACAATGGCCAGCGCGCCCGAGCCCAAGAACCCCAAGGTAAAGATCGAATCGGTTCCAGCGCAGAATGTGGCGGTGCTGCGCTTCACCGGGCTCGGCGGCGCCTCCTGGCTGCGCCAGCGGCAGCTGATGTCGAAGCTGATGCGCTCGAACTGGCGGCCGGTCGGCGATCCCTTCATGTTCTATTACGACGCCCCGTTCACCGTGCCGTTCCTGCGCCGGAACGAGGCCGCCGTGGTGGTGGAGCCGAGATGACGGCTCTGGCGGCGCGCGCGAGCCAGCCGGCTGGCCGGCCGCTGTTTCAGGCCGCGGCTGCCCAGCGCGCCTCCATCGCGTCGATCCTGTCCTGAATCCGGCCGCGCTGGTCGGTCAGCATCTTTTCGATGGCGGGCGGAACCGCGTCCGCCTTCAGGGCCTCGTCATACAATTCGACGTTGCGTTTTTCGCCGTCGATCAGGCTGGGCAGCATGCTCTCGCCCAAGCCGTTGAAGATCGAGCGCACCTCGATGATCGTGCGGTGAATCACGCTCATCAACGTGCCGTCGGAATCCACCTCCTCGCTCAAGCCGGTGAGCACGGCGGCGATTTCCTGCGCGTTGAGTTCGTGCACGCCGACCATGTCGCTGAAGAGCGGCGTCAGGCTGGACGCGTCGGACGCCCCGATGGCTTCCTCATAGCCGTTGCGCGCGTTGATTTCGCTGGTGTGCAGGCTTTTCAGATTTTCCAGATGCTGCTTTTCCATTCCGCTATCCCCTCAGATCAGCCGCGCGGGACCAATTTCGATCGCCAACGCGGGCATTGTTCGGGAAACGGCGGCAGATCAGGTTGGTTCCGGGGCTGTGCTGCGGCGCGGCGGGGGCTCATCGCCCGCGCGGCGATCCGCAAGGGCCTGCATCGGCTCCGGCCGAGCAAGCTTGCGTCGGCTACGCGCGCGGGCAAAAGGTTTCGTAGAGCACCCCGATCAGCCGTTCCACGCGGGCATCGGCCAGCGCATAGCGGATGCTCTGGCCGTCGCGGGTGGGCCGCACCAGCCCGTCCTTGCGCAGCAGCGCCAGATGCTGGGACACCAGGCTCTGGCGCGCCGCCAGCCTCTCCGTGATCTCGCCGACCGTGGCTTCCCCGTCGGCGAGCATGCACAGAATGCGCAGCCGCACGGGATTGGCCAGCGACTTGAGGAACTCGCTCGCCTGTTCCGCAGCGTCGCCCAACGCCGCGGCGTCGCCCAGCGCGACCGCGTCGCCCAGCGCCGCGGCGGCGCTGGCCTCGTTTCCTGCCGGCATTTCATCTTCGGGCGTCATATGGGATAAGTCCGTCACT
>Ga0181519_10004977_pt1 | contig 10693 bp, 8 predicted proteins | sample PEATcosm2014_Bin_26_FD_121102 | JGI IMG/M metagenome (GOLD analysis project Ga0181519, IMG submission 121102) | Peatland microbial communities from MTU Mesocosm Facility, Houghton, MI, USA - PEATcosm2014_Bin02_10_metaG | ecosystem: Environmental > Terrestrial > Soil > Wetlands > Peat | place... | reverse complement strand
TGGTTGGGCCGTTTGTGCTGAGCTTGATACTTCCTCCGGTGATGGGGATATTCTTCGCGGTACTGAGGCATATCTAAAGTAGTTTTTCGCTGTGCCATTGCCTCCCGTTACAATGGAATGAGCCGCATTTCCCGGTTTTCCGTGGGCGGCTCATTCTACCGTTTTATCTTGGAATCGAATCCACCATGACTGAATCCGTCATTGCTGCATCAAGGCCGCGCGTTTTGAGCGGTATGCGCCCTACGGGCAAGCTGCATCTGGGCAACTACATGGGCGCGCTGGCCAACTGGGTCAAGCTGCAAGAGCAGTATGAGTGCTATTTTTTTATTGCCGACTGGCACGCCCTGACCACGGATTACGCCGACCCTAGCCGCCTCAAGCTGAACACCCTTGACGTGGCGCTGGACTTTCTGGCCGCCGGACTCGATCCAGAAAAATCGACGATCTTTATTCAGAGCCATGTGCCGCAACACGCGGAACTCAACCTGCTGCTGGGCATGATGACGCCGCTCGGCTGGCTTGAGCGCGTGCCCACCTACAAAGAGCAGCAGGTAAACCTGAGCAGCAAAGATCTGACCAACTTCGGCTTTCTCGGCTACCCGGTGCTGATGGCCTCCGACATTCTGCTCTATCAAACGCAATTTGTGCCCGTCGGTCAGGACCAAACCGCGCACGTTGAGCTGACCCGCGAGGTGGCGCGGCGCTTCAACTCGATGTATAAATCAATTGTATTTCCAGAGCCGGAAGCGCTATTTACGCCTGTGCCTAAAGTTCCCGGCACCGACGGCCGCAAAATGTCGAAGAGCTACCGGAACACGATTGGGCTGACGGAAGCGGAGTCTGTTACGGCGCCGAAGATTGGCAATATGTCAACCAACGGCCAGCGCATACGGCAGACCGATGCCGGCGATCCAGAGCTTTGTCCGGTCTGCGATCTGCACAAGGTTTTCAGCTCCGCCGGAGTTTTGGCCGAGGTGCAGCAGGGTTGCCGCGCGGCCTCACTGCGCTGCGCCGAGTGCAAAGACCTGGCCTTTCATTCCGTTCGCGGCGTCATTGATCCCTTCTACCAGAAGCGCATGGAGATGGAGAGCCACATCGAGCAGACCTGGGAGATGCTGCGGGCCTCGAGCGCCAAAGCGGCCAAGCGTGCCGAGCAGACCATGGTCGAGGTGCGTGATGTTTTTCATCTCTCGCACGAGCTGGGCGAGGAAGGGCGCTCCTTTGGAGTCTCTGCCGAGGATCGGCAAAATGCCCACGATCTGAGCCAGCATAGCGATTGGTGGCCTTTGCCGCAGGATCAACGCGCAAAGCAACTGCGCGACTATTGGCGGTCAAGTTTGCTGCCCCGTGAGGTCCAGCTTTCACAAGAAAGCAATCGCGTCTTTACCTCCGTTGAACGCGAGTTGGAAGAGCCTTTTCTCAGCTCAAAAAAGAAGCGCGTCTTTGTGACGGCATCAAGAGAAACAGACACCGCAGAGAGCTGGTGTTTTGAGATTCCGGCCAAATCCTACGAGGTGTGGACGCTGCTCTGCTGGCAGATCAGCAATAAATGGCTGCGCGACTTTGCCGTTCCTCAGAAGTACTTTTCTCAGCCATTTGCCGCTGCCAAGAAAAAGTTGAAGAAAGATGAGAAGATTCCTGTAACAATTAGCCACGACGGCGACCGCTTTCTGCTGAGCATTCACGGCAGCGAGCCAATCGACATTACCGCGCTCGAAAGCAATTACGAGCCGCTGAAATAGGAAGAAAGCTGGCTTTGTAACAAGGGCACGACTTTAGTCGGGCCACAGGAGAGTTAAGAAAGGATTCGGCTTTAGCCGCTGCTGAGTTCAATGGCTGAAAGAAGATTCCGCAGGGGCTAAAGCCCATCATTTTTTGACTGTTCCTCGGCACGACTGAAGTCGTGCCCTGTTACAAAACATCGAACCAAGCAAGACATTGATCCAAACAGAATATCGATCTGAACAAAACATCAATCCATTTGGGTATGATGCCGAAGAGAAAGAACTTTGACCGAACCGACGCCCCAACCCGAAAACACTCCTGCGACGCCGGGCTCTGGCGATGGCGAGCTGGTGCTGCGGCCCAAGCCCAGCGCTGAGGAAGCGGCTGCGGAAAAGGCCGGCGAGCGGGCTGAAGCGCGCGCCGCGGCGCGGCAGAAGAGGCTGGACGAGAGCGCAGAGGAGTCGCCGTTTTCTGTCTTTGTGGGGCAGGTTTACGATGGCCCGCTGGACTTGCTGCTGGATCTGATTCGCAAGCAAGATATTGACATCTACGACATTCCCATCGCCAAGATTACGGCGCAGTTTTTGGCTTACGTAAATCAGTTGAAGGCAACCGATGTGGATGTGGCCGGGGAGTTCATTTATACGGCGTCGCTGCTGATCCACATCAAGAGCAGGATGCTGCTGCCGCGCGCGGTGACAGGACCAGAGGAGGCCACCGATGATCCGCGGCGCGAGCTGGTGGAGCGGCTGCTGGAGCATGAGCGCTTCAAGAACGCCGCGCAGATGCTGCAACAGAAGCAGATGCTGGAGGCGGCCAGTTGGTCGAGCCCGGGTATGCGCGAATTTGAGCAGGAGGCCAGCGCGGAGCCGGAGGTGGCCGCCGATACCGTGGATCTGGTGCGCATCTTCAGGGAGATTCTGGAACGCGCGCGAACCCGGCCGGTGCTGAATGTGCAAGAGGATTCGGTGACGGTGGGGCAGATGATTCAGTTTCTGGGGCGGCGGCTGTTGATGGAAGACAAGCCGGTGGCGCTGCGCAAGCTGCTGAGCCAGACGCGAGGCGAGCGGGCGCTGATTGCCATGTTTCTGGCGTTGCTGGAACTGGTGCGGTTGCAGGCGATTCTGCTGCGCCAGGACCGCGCCTTCAGTGATATTTTTATCAAAAAGCACACCGGTTTTGACGCTCTGATGAGCGATGGATCGATCAACAATGGCGACAATTGGCGGTAATTCAATCAAGGGGTTTCAGTGAAGTCATCGACTCTATTTTTATCTTCGGGGACTGTTGTGTTCGCGGTGATTCTGGCGGCGGCCTGCTTGGCGCAAACGCAGGCTGGGCAAACGCCTGAAGAGCGCGTCTATCCCGCACCCACCAACCTGAAGGTTTTGCCCAAGGATCTGACGGGAAAACAGGTTCACGCGATTATGGAACAGTGGAGCGCGGCGCTGGGCGCGCATTGCGACGCTTGCCACGCTGAGGACCGCAACAACCTTGGACCCAATGGGCGTCCGCGGCTTAACTTTGCCGATGATTCCAAAGCAATGAAGCTGGCCGCGCGCGCCATGTACACGATGACCGAAAAGATCAACGTGGATTACGTGGCGAAGATTGACAGCTCCGGCGCTCCAGTGACCTGTGGCACTTGCCATCGCGGTCACCTTGGGCCGGAGCCGTTTATTGCTCCCTCCGAAGCGGGAGGGCCTCCGCCACCAAGCGCCGCACCTTATGGCGAGGGTCATTATTCCGGCGGGGAAGATGCCAATCGGTAATGAAGAGTGTGTAAGGGAATTTTTGAAGATCACGTGCTCTGAAATTCTTTTGGCTTCCCACCCATTCCGCAAAAGGACGCGGAATGGATGGGGCACGGAAGTTTAAAGCAACTTCCAAGATAATTTAAAAACCGACTTGGGCGGCGTTCACTTCTGCCTGGCTGAGCTGCATCCGCGCCGAGGCGACCGGCTCTCCGTAGTGGCTGGCAAGCAGATTGGCGGCGGCGTCTTTATCCAACAGCGGCTCAATTGAAGCCAGTTTGATGGTTGATTGCGCGGCCATCTGCGCGACGGCTGCCTTGCTGGAGATGGAATTGATCAAGGCCAGAATTGCGTTGACGGCAGTGGCCACCACATTGATGTCGGCGAGCGCTTTTTGCTGGCTGGCAGGATTGGTGATTTTGGCAGCCTGAAGCAGCGCGACGTTGACCTGCTGCTGGAAGGTGATGACGGCGGTTTGCAACTGCGCCAGAACACCGGCGCTGGGGTTGGCCAGATAAGCTTTGGCCTGCGCCACCAGCGTGTTGGATGCGGCGTCAAAACCTACCGTGGCGGCAGTGAATACAGGCGCGGCGGCGGGGTCCAGCACGGCGGCGGTTGCATCCACCGTGGCCACCGCAGATTGCAGCGTGGGCGTCCAGTTGACGATATTCTGTGCCACGCTCTGCGCGCTGCATCCAGTGGTGGCGCCGAGCAGCAAGAGGGCGATCAGCGCCCAGCATCCGAGCCGTGTGGTGGAGTTCGAAGATACCACCGGTCCATTCGACTCGCTGCGCTCACTCAGAAGGTCAGCGTTCGGGGCAGGATCGCGTGCCAACATGCCCAGCAGCGCTGTGGCCAGGCCGGTGAGCAGCGAAATTACCGTGCCGTTGCCGACGGTGCCCAGGGTAATTCCCTGCTGCGAGAAGACACGGGCAATGGTGACCGTCGCGATCAGCAGACCAGTGATGGAGGTTTTAGGACTTGACCAGATATTCTTGATGGGATTCATGCGGAATGCTCCTCGCAAAGAAAAAGGCGGCCTCAGCCGCCTTGGTTGCCAACAGATTCTAAAAGCGCGGAAGCGTTTCAGAGTAGCTTTCGCGCAAAAGAAATCGAGACCAGGGGCTGGGGTTTGAATCCAGCCGCTGGTCTCGATCTTTCGCTACTCCCCAAATTCGAGCGTTACCGTGGTTGCGGCATCCGGCTCGCGGCGGAGAGCTGCTGAAGTACAGAGGGGAGACGGTCCCAAGCCCCGGAACCTTCCGCTGGGGGTCGGCGTACACATTCGCCGGGCTCGGCACATCCGTCTCTTTTCCTGCTACTTCTCAGCCTAAGCGCTCTTTCTGAAATTATCGGTAAGGATTCGGAAAACTTTATTGGAAATATTATTTTTCAGGATTCACCTTCCTCGGCTATGGTTTTCCAGAGATTTATTTTCAGGATGCGGCGGATGTGGCAACGGGAGTGCGTAATGCGTCTGCGCTGTCAGAGCTTTGCCCTGCGGGGGAAAGAGAGCCAAAGAAGCATCAGAAGAGGCGCCAGATTCACGGCCGCTGTCAGCCATGCGGTCCGCCAGAAGCCGAAGACCGGAATCAGGTAGCCGCTGAGCAAGAGAGCGCCGACGCAGCCACCGACGAGATCGACGGCGTAGAGCCGGCCGAAACTCTGCCGCTTGGCGCTCTCATAGAGTTGCGTCGCCAACGGAAACTGGAAGCCGCCCAGAGCGCCGCAGAGTGTGGCCAGCGCGGGAAAGAGGCACTGCGCGGCGATCCAACTTGCGGTTGAACCGGAGAGCCGCGCCATGCAACTGACTACGAGCATCAAAGCCGGAGCGGAGAGCGCAAGCAGCAACTGCGTTGCGGCCACATTGAGGCGAGTGGAAGAGTCACTGCGTTGGATGCTGCGCAAGCCAAGCCAGCTCCCCGCGGCAATGCCTGCCATGAAGAGCGCAATCAGAATAGCCAACTGGTGGTAGAGGTAGCCATAGATGGATTGGAAGGCGAGCAGCAGAATGATTTCGAGCGCCATCAGCGTAAAACCGGTTGCGGCAATTGAGCAGACAGCGGCGCGGGCGTGCGGCCTGTGCGCGGATGAATAGCTGAGGAGCGCGACCATGGACAACAGAAATCCGAGCGCGCCGCAAAGAATTTTTGAGAACGAAATTCGACCGGCAGCGCGCAGACCATCGGCGTACGCGGGCTTGAACTGCGCGCTCCACAGCACGGTGTTGAAGTAGTAGGCGATAGGAGAGAAGTCGCGATTGATAGGTGTCGTGACGAGCGGCTGCAATACGTCGCGCATCTGTTCCATACGGTCCGGCATCATGCGATAAGGAATGAAGTATTGGCTTACATAGTGTGTTTGCAGTTGGCGTGCTTTCAGCCTTTCCACCAGCAATTGCGGGTCGCTGGTGAGCAGGCTGGGACGCTTGGCGGCGAAGAAGTGAATCGTCTCTCCAGGGATGACGGTGACCGAGGGAAATACCTCGTCAAGCGTGCGCTTGATGCAGCGCAGGAAGGCAGCGAGATCGGGGCTGATGGTCTCTTCCGAGGAGCGCAGCGTGAGCGCGAGCAGCCCATCGGGAGCGAGATGATTGCGTGCGGAGCGGAAGAACTCCACGGTATAAAATCGGTTCAACTGCGCAGTTTGAGGATCGGGAATGTTTACAATAATTACATCATAACTGTCCTGCGTTTCATTGAGATAGGCTCGCGCGTCGCCGCTGAGTACATGAATGCGCGGATCACGGGTTGCAGTGCCGGCGGGAAAGAATTCATGGCTCATGCGCAGAACGGCGGGGTTCAGTTCAACCAGATCAATGCTTTCGATAGAGGGGTGACGAAGCGTCTCTTCGATGCTGCGATTGGCGCCTCCGCCGACGAGCAAAACCCGCTTTGGATCTGGTGCTTCCAGCAGCGCGTATTGGACCGAATCTTCGGCTGCGCTTTCATCTGGAGCGCTGGCTAAAAGGAGGCCGTTCTCGTAAAGACTGCGCACGTCGCCGGTCTCGATTACGGCAAGGTTTCCATAGAGTGAATTGCGCGAGGCGAGCAGATGAAGTCCGCGCCAGAGGCGGGCTTGCGATTGCTCTTCGATGCGCGGCGCAACAGCGACGAGTAGAAAAACTGTAAGCAATGTTGCGGCAACGGTTGCCGCCGCAAGTTGCTTGCGATTCATGTGCCACAGTAGAACACAGGCCATCAGCAAATTCATTACGAACACAATCGCCACAATTTGAAAGGGTGACAGGAAGCGGAGCAGAATCAAGCTGGCAATGATTCCGCCGATTGCGGAGCCAAGCGCCTCCAACAGATAAGCAGTGCTCGAAGCCTGGCGCGCATCCACACAGGATTCGATGCAGATGATGCGCGCGGCAGCCACAAAGAGCGCGCCTGAAAGAATGCAGAAGAGGCTCAGGCAAATGAGCGATGCATAGAGAAGCGGAAGCGGTCCAACCAATTCTCCGGGAACAGTTTGAAAAAAACTTTTGCTCAGGCGCAATGCATAGATGGTGAGCGGCAGACTGATGCCGAGCAGTGATTCGAGGAGAGCGAACAGACGGCGCGGAGTGGCGAAAGGATCTGAACTACTTGCATGAAGAATGGCGTGGACAGGGAGACCAACGCTACGGTCGGAGGAAAGGCCGGTTCTACCAAAAAATGTGCTGGCGAGGAAACTGCCGACGGCAGTCCAGAAGAGCCATGCGGCGAGCGCTATTCCCAGCGAGGATTCGCAGCCGTTGTAATCGGAGATCAGTTCGCGCAGCAGCACGATTTGACCGAGTACGGCGCTAAAGCCGATCAGCATCAGAGCCGCGCGCGGGCGCCACAAAAATCCATCTTTGTAGTGGCCGGCGACGGGATGGATACGGGAACTCATTCGAGCGCAATTATTCATCGCGCGGGCTGAAAATGCAAGTAAGAACGAGTTACATGGGTTACATTGTAATTTTTATGTCGTTTTAGAGGTTGATTTTTTGCGCAATGAGCGGGTAATCCGTGGTGCACGGAGGGGACTGTATTTCTTGGTTCGATTTCTGCCCTATGGACAAAATGGACGAAATGGACAAGGTGATGTGTATCACTGCCTGTCGTCATTGTGAAGCCGAGAATGAATGGTTTCGAGGGTGTGCTTGGCAAAGGGGAGTTTCGATGGCGAGCTTGGAGAAGAGAGATCGCGGCCAGATGCGCGTGGATGTGGATGAATGCAAGGGTTGCGGCCTTTGCGTGGAGGCTTGTCCGCCGCGGGTGATTGTGCTGGGCGAGAAGCTGAATCACTATGGCTATCGCACGGCGTCCTATGAGGGCGTGGGCTGCACGGCGTGCGGCATTTGCTTTATGGTTTGCCCCGAGCCGGGAGCCATCACGGTTTTGAGAATTGTAAAGCCATCCGTCGATAAAGCACCCGGCGTGGCCAGGGGCATTGTGGGAGCAAGCGAATGCGCAAGCAACTGATGAAGGGAAATGAAGCGATTGTGCGCAGCGCGATTCTGGCCGGCTGCCGCGCATTTTATGGTTACCCGATCACTCCGGCGAGTGAAATTGCCGAGGCCGCAGCGTTGTATGTGCCGCAGACGGGTGGAGTTTTTTTGCAGGCTGAGAGCGAAGTGGCGGCGATGAATATGCTCTACGGCGCGGCCTCGGCGGGCGTGCGCGCGATGACCGCATCGAGCGGGCCGGGGATCAGCCTTATGCAGGAAGGGATCAGTTACATGGCCGGCGCGGAACTGCCTTGCGTGATTGCCGACATCACGCGCGGCGGGCCGGGGTTGGGCAACATCGCCGCCGAGCAGGGCGATTACAACCAGGTGGTGAAGGGCGGCGGCCACGGCAACTATCGCACCATTGTGCTGGCGCCACATTCGGTGCAGGAGATGGCTGATCTGACGGCGCTGGCCTTTGAACTGGCCGATCGGTATCGCAATCCGGTGGTGCTGCTGGCCGATGGATTCATTGGTCAGATGATGGAACCGGTAGAGTTTGCGCAGAGCGCGGTTGAGCCAGAGACGCCGGCATATGCCGTGATTGGAACGCGGGAGACGCGCGGCAATTTGATCACAAGCCTTCATCTGGATATTGATGAGATGGAAGCGCACCAGGGGCGCATGGAAGCCAAGTACAAGCGCGCGGAAGAGCTTGAGACGCGCGCCGAAGAATGGCAAACGGAAGACGCGGAGATGGTTCTAGTTGGCTATGGAATCATGGGGCGGGTTTTAAAGGCTGTGGCAGCGGAGGCGCGCGCACAAGGAATCAAAGTCGGCGTGCTGCGTCCCATCACGCTCTTTCCTTTTCCGAAGGCGCACTTGAAACGATTGGCCCAAACGGCGCAGGTTTTTGTCGCTGTTGAAATGAGCAATGGACAGATGGTGGATGACGTTCGCCTGGCGCTGAACGGCGCGCGTCCGGTTGAATTTTATAGTCGCGTGGGGGGCAATGTTCCCACGCTTGATGAGGTGCTTGGATTCGTGCGCAAGCAAGCGCAGAAATATTTATGGACGACGCAGTTGGAAGAGGAGTGTGCGGCAAATGTCTAGCGAGATGATTGCTGAATACGAGGTTTCGCACGGCAAGGCCAATGCCTTTTATACGCGCTATGAGCGCAAGGAAGAGTTGCAGCATCAGACACACTTCTGCCCCGGATGCGGCCACGGACAGACGCACAAGATGCTGGCCAAAGCTATTGATGATCTGGGCATACAGAATCGGACGATCATGGTTGGACCGGTGGGCTGCGGGGTATTCACCTACAACTATTTTGATGTGGGAAATATCTCCGCTGCGCATGGGCGCGCGCCCGCAGTTGCGACCGGCGTAAAGCGCAGCCGGCCGGAGAGCATCGTAATCGATTATCAGGGCGATGGCGATCTGGCGGCGATAGGCAGCTCGGAGATTCTGCACGCGGCCAATCGCGGCGAACCGATCACGGTGATTTTTATCAACAATGCGATTTACTCAATGACCGGTGGACAATCGGCACCGACAACTCTGCTTGGACAAAGGAGCATGACCTCGCCGAATGGACGCTGCGCGGAGAATGAGGGCTATCCGCTGCACGTGAGTGAGATGCTGGCCACGCTTGAAGCACCGGTCTACATTGAGCGCGTTGGACTGGGCGATACAAAGCAGATCATGCAAGCTGCGCGCGCCATCAAAAAGGCAGTCGAGAATCAGGTGCGCGGATTGGGCTTCTCGCTGATTGAAGTGCTCTCGCCCTGCCCCACGCTTTTCAAGATGACTCCAGTACAAGCGCAGCAATGGGTGCGCGAGGTGATGGAGAAGACCTTTCCGCTAGGCGTCTTTAGAGACCACACGAAAGAGGCGGAGACGCGCGCATTACCAGCGGCTCCTCCGGCGCTTGAAGAGCTTACGCACATCCTTGGCGTGGCCGAAGAAGACTTGCCCGAAGGCAATCCGCTGGTGCTTGCCGCAGATGCTGTGATTGACCTGCGCGTGCGCGTGGCGGGCTTTGGCGGGCAGGGGGTGCTGCTGCTGGGCGAGGTGTTGGCCGAGGCGGGCCTGGATGCAGGCCTCGAAGTTTCCTGGTTGCCGTCGTATGGGCCGGAGATGCGCTCAGGAACATCCAACTGTCATGTGCGCATTACGCGCCAAGTGATCGATTCTCCGATGGTGACCAGCCCGAATATCCTGGTGGCAATGAATGAGCCATCGCTGAGAAAATTTGTAAAGAGCGTGACGCCGGGCGGATGGATTCTTTATAACGGCGAAGAATTTCCCGCCGATTGCGCGCGGGAAAATGTGCGCGTGCTGGCGCATCCCTTCACGGAGATCGCGAATGAACTGGGCAATGCGCGCGCGGGAAACATGATCATGTTGGGCGCACTTGTTGAGATCACCGGGGTTTTGCACGATGTGCATTTGAACGCGGCGCTGGGGCGGCTGGTGAAGAATCCACGCTTTGCGGAAGTGAACCGGCGCGCGATTGAGCGGGGCCGCGCGCTGGCCAGAGAGTAGCTCTACTTTGGTTCCCAGATGCGAAACTCGCCGCTCAAATGCAGGAAGCTCATCAGGTAGAGCATCCCGTCGTAGTAGCGTAACTGGCCGGTGGGAAGCGGCGCATTCCACAACGCTTCCGTGAACTGCTTTGCGCGGGCTTGGTCCGTGGCGGCCAGTCCAGCGACGGCATTGGTGGCGGTCAGCCCGGCTGGATGCACCTCTGGCGCTTGGCCCTGTTTACTCACAGCCTTGCCGTCCAGT
>Ga0181519_10004976_pt1 | contig 10693 bp, 4 predicted proteins | sample PEATcosm2014_Bin_26_FD_121102 | JGI IMG/M metagenome (GOLD analysis project Ga0181519, IMG submission 121102) | Peatland microbial communities from MTU Mesocosm Facility, Houghton, MI, USA - PEATcosm2014_Bin02_10_metaG | ecosystem: Environmental > Terrestrial > Soil > Wetlands > Peat | place... | reverse complement strand
TTTACGGTGAAGGTGACGGACGCGGAGCAGCCGACGGGAGCCACCGCGACGGCGGCCCTCAGCATCACCATTACCGCGGCACCCCTGAGCGTCGTAACCAGTTCGCTTCCCAGCGGTGTAGCGCAATCGACGTATGCGGGCGCCACGTTGCAGGCAGCGGGAGGGGTATCGCCCTATAGCTGGGCAGTCACAACCGGCAGCTTGCCGGCGGGATTGTCTCTTAACAGTTCGACGGGGGCGATCTCCGGCACGCCGACGGCCGCCGGCACGACAACTTTCACCGTCACGGTTACGGATTCGGAAACGCCGACTCCGCAGACCGCAACCAAGCAACTGAGTATCACGGTCAATCCACAGCTCTCGGTTACAACTTCCAGCTTGACCGCAGGGGTGGTGGGCACGGCTTACAGCCAGACACTGGCAGCAACGGGCGGCCTGACGCCGTACTCGTGGTCCATCACCACGGGAAGCCTGCCCAGCGGGTTGAGTCTTAACTCGTCCACGGGAGCCATCACGGGTACACCGACCGGACCATTGGTGGGAACGATCAGCTTCACGGTCACGGTGACGGATTCGGAAAACCCGGTCAAGACGGCAACCGCGAACCTGAGTATCGCGATCAGCGTTCAGACCCTGACCGTCACTTCCACCGGCGCGCTGCCTTCCGGCGTGTACCACCAGGCCTACTCGACAACCCTCACGGCGACGGGAGGAATTGCGCCCTACACGTGGAGTATCACGAGCGGAACCTTGCCGGCCGGACTCACGCTCAACAGCAGCACCGGACAGATCTCGGGAACTGCGAACGCGCTTGGCATGAAGAGCTTCACGATCAAGGTCACAGATTCCGAACAGCCGACGCCCATGAGCGCCACGGCGAGCGCCAGTATCGCGATCAACAACGCCTCGCCTCTGCAGATCATCACGAGCGCGCTGTCAACGGGGGTGGTCGGCAACGCGTATAGCGATCAGTTCTCGGCGACCGGCGGAGTCATGCCTTATAACTGGACCATCAGCGCGGGCAGCCTGCCTCCGGGTCTCTCGGTCGCACCCAGCACCGGCCAGATTACGGGAACTCCGACGCAGGTCGGCACAACCAACTTCACGGTCAAGGTAACCGACTCCAGCTCACCGACGCAGTCCGTGACGGCGAACCTCAGTATCACGGTCAATACCGGACTTACGATCACGACGACGTCCGTGCCGAATGGCAACGTCGGCGAAAACTACAGCTCCACGATCAGCGCCGCGGGCGGGGTAGAACCCTACACCTGGAGTATTCTCAGCGGTAATCTCCCGCCGGGACTCAACGCAAACAACAATAACGACAGCCTGAGCATCTCCGGACAGCCGACCACGGCGGGGACTTATAACTTCACGGTCCAAGTCACTGACAGCGAGACGTTCCCAGCCTCTGTCAACGCCAATTTCACCATTGTGATCAACAGCTTGCCAGTCGGCTACACAGTATCTGGCACGGTGAGTTACAGCGGCTCGAAGACGGGACAAGTCTACCTGCAGCTCACCAACAGCAATTGCAGCGGCTGCAACAACAACCAGGGCACCAGCATCTCCAACACGGTGCTCACATCGGGCGGCGGGGCCTTCACCATCCATGGCGTGCTGCCTGGTACGTATACCTTGCAGGCCTACATGGACAACGTGGGCTATGGAGCCCAGAACGCCTCCAACCCAACGGGCAGCGCGTCGAACGTGACGGTTGTCAACTCGAACGTGACCGGGGTTGGGGTCACGCTGACCGATCCCGGCACGGTGACTCTCGGCTCGGGTCCATCCTGGAAGGGCGGCAACAATCCGGTCGGATTCAGCGGGGGCGCCTTCGTCACCTTCTCTGGAATCCAGAACAACAACGGCATAGAAATGCCCACTTCCTATACTGTCCAATGGAGCACGAGTTCGACGTTTGGCTCAGTTACCGGAACCAAGTCCTTCCCAGCTACCGGGTCGAACAACCCATGGATCGTCAGCGGGATCGCGAGCGGTACCTACTACTTCCGCGCCCAGGGCGTGGCCGGAAGCTCGACGAGCAGTTGGTCTTCGGCTTCTCCGGCGATTACGGTCGCGGCACCCACGGGCAATGCGGTGTCCGGCAAGGTGACATTCACGCAGACGGCAACCGGCCCACTCTATGTGGGCTTCTATGACCAGAACACGGGTTATGTCTATGCCACGGTAGTGGGAAGCCATGCCAGCCCGCCAACCAGCCCGGCATCTTACTCGGTCAACGTTCCTACGGGAACCAATTACTACTTCTTCGCTGTCCTCGACCAGGGCAACTCGGGACTTCTCAGTGGTCCGGGACAAGTTTCGAACGTCAATTCAAATAGCGCGTCCACGGTCGCCATCACCGGAACCACGACCAACGAGAACCTGACTTTGCCCAGCGGCAACAGTCTTGCGGTCGTGCTGACACAAAGCTCGGAACAGATTAACTCGGGCAATGCGACTACTACTTACAGTCTCGGCTTCAACGTCAACGGCCTGGTCAAACTGCCAGTAGCGGTCGAGCTTGCCACCGGGCCCACGGGAGCCGTCATCCCGGCCGACATTGCCACCAACGCGTTTAATGGCAGCGCCGACCGTTTCAGCTATTGGACCAGCCTCAACGGCGCGACGCCGCAGGTCAACGACTCCTATACCTTGAACGTCACTTACAGCGACGGCACCTCGGAGATCCTTACGGTAAAGGTGGGCGCGGTGCTGAACGCCTTCGCCACCAACCTCGCGCCGCAAGGGAGCAGTGTCAGCGTAACGCCCAACTTCAGCTGGACCGATCCCGCCAACGCCAGCAGTTACACCTATCAGTTCTATTTGTGCTGCGACTCGAATGGGACGATCTGGCAGATACCGGGCAATAACTCCAACTCGAACGGCTTCTCCAGCTCGATCACTTCGATTACCTGGAACGTGGACCCGTTAAACTCCGGAAACCTGCCCAACATTTCCAGCCTGGCCGGCAACACTATGTACAACTGGCAGATTCAGGCTACGGACGTCAACGGTAACTCGGCCCAGGTGCAAGTGAACTTCACCACCGCTCCAACGCCGCTCACGTTGCCCGCGGCGGGCTCGGTGGGCAGCGTAACGGTCGGCCAAAACTTCAACGGAGCAGTCAATGCCTCGGGTGGAGTCGGACCCTATAGCTTCACTGTGAATGGTTCCGCTGTACCGACCGACGGAACGCAGGTGAGTCTGGGGGACAGCCTGTTTGCCTCTAATACCGGCGGCAACACGCTATCTCTCAGTGGCACGCCCAGCTCGATCACCACGGTCTCGTTCACAGTCGCTGTGACCGACAGCGCCAGCGGCAGCGCGGGTCCGGACACTTACACAATTACCGTCAATCCAGTCACGCCGCTCACGCTTCAAACTACGGCGATGCCCGGAGGCGACAAGAGCTGGCAGTACAGTGCCGTGTTGAAGGCGAACGGCGGCGTACAGCCTTATACGTGGTCTGTCTCGAGCGGAAGTCTGCCGGCTGGACTTTCCATCAGCACCAGTGGCAACAATAACGGGATCATCTCCGGAACGCCGACCGCAACGGGGACCGCGAGCTTTACCGTCGAGGTCACGGATTCTGCGAGCGACACTGCGAGCGCCAACGTCAGCATCACGATCGGGGACTGCGCCAACAACGCCAGCCTGAGCGGAAACTATGCGTTTATGGCGAACGGCTGGAAGAACTCCTCCGATGCCAGTTCTGAAATCGGCAGCTTTGTAGCCAATGGATCGGGCAGCATCACCAGCGGGGTCCTGGATATCAGCGATCAGGTCAACGGTCCCAAGAACAAGACGCTCAGCGGAGGAACGTACTGCGTGAGCTCGAACAATCTGGTTGCGATTAACCTGGTCCCGAGCGGTGGTGGTGGCAGCGCCACCTTTGAAGCCACGTTGGATTCCACCGGCAACGGACACATCATCCGCTACGACAGCACGAGCGCCGAGATCAGCGCCGGCCTGCTGCGCAAGCAGACGACCAGCGCATTCTCGACCGCCTCAATCAACGGCAACTACGCCTTCGGGTTGGCAGGAGCCGATCAGGGCTCCAACCGCTTCGGCATGGCCGGGGAATTCAACTCCAACGGCAGCGGCACCCTGAGCGGCCAGGTCGATTACGACGATGGAAACCCTAGTTCTCCAACTGCCGGCAACACAACCATGACCGCTAGCGACTTCACCGTCGGTTCGTCGACGACTGGCCGCGGCACGGTCACCATCAACTTCACCGGGCAACCGGCCGTCAACTTCGCCTTCTACGTGGTCAGCTCGTCCGAGGCGCTCCTGATGGCTATCGACACGCAGACGCCACCGATGATCCTCGCCGGCCAGGTGCTGAAGCAGAGTGGATCGCTCACTAACGCCTCGCTTACCGGCAACAGCGTGATCGAACTGCAGGGTCTTGACACCTCCGGCGGCTCGCCGGTGTCCGATCTTCAGGCTGGCATCCTCGACGCCAGCGGTACCGGAACGTTCACTTTGACCCTCGATGAGAACGATGGCGGCACCTTCGATAGCGGAACCGGGACCCCGCAGAGCCTATCGGGCGATTACGCCGTCGGCACAGGTGGACGCGTCACGCTCAGCAACATCACTGGATGCTCGGGTGGTTGCGGCGGTCATAGTCCGATCTTCTACCTGGTTGGAACCAATCAAGCGTTCGTAATCAGTACCGGCGGCGAGGCGAGCTTTGGTACGATCACGCCGCAAACGGGGAGTAACTTCACAAACGCTTCGTTGAACGGGAACTTCCTCGGGGGAAGCCAGCAGCCAGTCAACACGAACGTGAGCGTTGAAGTCGATCAGGTGCACGCCGACGGAAATGGCAATTTCACTGCGAACTCTGACAAGAACAACTACTCATGCGGAAGCGGGGATGGGTGTCCGGAAGGGAGCTCGCAGGCTTTAACTTATTCCGTTTCGTCGAACGGACGGGTGCAGGTCAGCCAGGATGGCCAAGTTGGTGTGATCCTCTACATCATCTCGGGCTCACAGGCCGTTATCCTTTCGACCAGCGACAGCAATGCTGCGCTGGAGGATTTCCACCAATAGGGTTGCGGAATTGCAATCACGGACTGTTGGCTTACGCCGCCGGTCCGTTTTCTTTTTCCGGCAACCTTCGATTCGCTGTCCCTCAAGCCGCAACCTCCGTCGCCGGTATATCATTTCGACGACTATGGGAACCCTCGATCCGGCAGGAGAGTACCTGCGCATCACGGAGCGCTACCGGCAGATGAGCGACAGCGAATTGCTGATCCTCATGCCGCAGAGTTCGCAATTGACACCAATGGCGCAACAGGCACTGGCGGCCGAGGTCCGTTCGCGGGGGCTTAAACTGGAAGAGGACGAACCCACTTCCCCGGGAGAACGGCGACCGGTTTTCTATGATCGCCATTCGCAGACTTTCGCTGGCTCGTCAGTCCGCGATTCGTCCCCAAACAACCCTTCATCAGCGAATTCCGGCAACGGCGATGCGGACGGCGACCTCGATCCCGGGGATGAGGAGTCTTCTTACGACGAAGATCGCAAACTGGTCGAACTCTGCACCGTCTGGAGCCTGGCCGATGCGCGGCAGGTGCAGTCCCTGCTAGACCGCGCGGGAATTCCATTTTTCATGGGGGCAGAGAAAGCGACGAACGCGGACGCGGTGACCTCGAATTTTGCCGCCGGCGTCAGCGTGCAAGTAATGCGCATCGGATTGCCCTGGGCGGGGCAGGCGCTGCAGAATTACGCGCCGGCAAACGAACCGGAGCGAAAGCAGGAAGAACCACCGCCGGAGCTTTCCGTACAGTGCCCGAAATGCCGGTCCGAGGAGATCGTTCTCGAGGATGTAGTTCCAGGTGCGGAAGATTCCCCGGAGAAGCCGTCAACTTACAGGTGGACATGCGATTCCTGCGGATACGAGTGGGAAGATGACGGGACAGTAAAAGAATAGTAAATCGACGACGTTTCTCAGATAGCAAGACATCCGCTGGGGCGTTCTACGAACCCGAGAGGGTTCACTCACCGATGGACTAGATTATCGGCGGCCGCGCTGGCGAGCACTCATAGATCGAGAAAGACGCGCGCGTTGTACGAATCCTTTGCTCCCGCCTTGCGCAAAATACTCGCCCGCTTGGAGCGGAGGATCTGGTAGATCTGCATCATCTGGACCACGCTCGGCTGACGTTCGTTCCTGACGAATGCATTGACCAGTTCGCGAAAGACGCCGCGCACCGTGCCTCCGTGAATATAAACGTCGGTGCCATCGAGGTCGCTGAGCGATTTGTTGATACGGCGCCGGACCGTCTCACAAACGATCCAGGAGTGTTTGGCGCAATTCATTCCGACCGTCAGCCCGAGCTCGAAAGGCATGTTGAAGCGCGGAGTGCGCGGAGCGGCGCGGTCCAATTGCACGCGGGACAAGTCGTGAACCGAATATCGCGAGGAAGCAATGAGGGCGATTATGCGCTCCAGGCGCCTTTGGCTGAATGGAATTTCAAGCGTAGCGCGGGGCGCAAATCCGAACGCGCTGATGCCTGAAATATAGGCGAGCAGGAGATTCTCAAAGGGGCGGTCGTAAGGGATATTTAAAAAGACGGCAGCTTTCTCAACGCCGGGCTTTGACCTTCTTCGACTTGGCGAGGGAAGTTTTTGCACCGGCATCACGGTCACTGCTCTTTCGTAAGACGCTAGTAGCGGACTTTCTCTTGCTCTTGCGATGGCCCTTGTCCACGGGCGGATCAGACTTGGAGTCTCGCCCCAGAATCTGGTCGGTGTACTGCCTGGCGATCTTGATCAGCGCTTCCGTGCGCGACTTGGAGGCACCGAGAATCCTGGCAGTATCATGCGCCGTCGAGAAGCGGCTGTCGACCCGGATCGCTTGCGCCATAGCTGACATTATAAGACATGCTTGCCAGACGAGCCGGAATGCCTCCCTTCCCCCGATGCTTCGCTGCTCGAAATACCCGTCCCCGTGCGGGCTTCGTGACCCGGTGCGATCCTTCCAATCGCTGCGGACGTTGAACGATCGACCATATTCTCGGACTGTCCGGAATCCCATGCATGGATAACTTTCGTAACCTGCCAAACTGCCTGGAAGGTACCGGACTGTGGTTTTCCCGGCTATACCTACTAGTAAGCCTATCTATATCAAAGGACTGTCCCTATGACGTCGGCAGCACGCACTTCCAGCGCACTTTTTCTGGTGGTATTGATTTCGTTGTTCGTGGGTTGCGGCAGCTCAACCAAGCCAATCGCGGTCCAGTTGACGTCCAGCGCCAGCGCGCTCGACCAGGCGCAGACGGCCACTCTGACCGCGAGCGTCACGAACGATTCGAAGAGTGCGGGCGTGCAGTGGGCGGTGGCGGGGGGCGGATCGTTAAGCAACATGTCAACCACCGGCGCCACTTATGTTGCGCCGAGTTCGGTGACGAGCGCGTTCCGGGCCAGCATTACGGCCACTTCGATCAGCGATCCAAGCAAGAGTGCATCGGTGCAGATCGAGGTCAGTCCTTTGCCGGGTATCACGACTACGACAGTGCCGGCCGCAACTGCCGGTATCGGTTATTCAGCGACGATTAACGCCAGCGGCGGCAGCGGCCCGTTCACCTGGAGCATAACTTCGGGCACACTTCCGGCTGGGCTCTCGCTGGGGGCGAGCACCGGCAGTTCGGTCACGATTGTGGGCACGCCGACCCAGGCAGGGACAAGTTCCATCACGATCATGGTGAAGGATTCAACCGGCGCGGCCGCGAGCCAGGGTCTGACGATCACCGTCCAGCCACCGCCAGCGCTCGCCATCAAAACGAGTTCGCTGCCCGCGGCTGAAGCGGGAATCTCCTACAGCCAGACGCTGCAAGCGACCGGAGGCATTCCTCCCTACCAGTGGACCATTACGTCGGGCAGTCTGCCGACTGGACTCACCCTGAATCCATCGAGCGGCGCGATTAGCGGGACGCCGACGGTGGTCGCGACGTCGAATTTCACCGTCAAGGTCACGGACTCGCAGACACCAACTCCGGCAAGCACGACGGCGAACCTGAGTATTACGGTCAATAATCCTCCGCTGCAGATCACGACAACCACTCTGCCGCAGGGCGTAATCAACGTCACCTATTCGAGCACCGCACTTCTGACGGCCATTGGCGGGACGCAGCCTTATACATGGAGCATCAGTTCAGGCAGCCTGCCGAGCGGGCTGATGCTGAATAGCAGCACCGGCTTGATCTCGGGCAAGCCTACCGCAGCCGGAACTTCCAGCTTCACGGCCAAGGTGACCGATTCGAGCACTCCGACCGCGCAGACCGCGACAGCGAACCTCAGCATTACGGTGAACGCCGCGCTTGCCGTTTCGACCACTTCTCTTCCCTCAGGCATCATCGGCACTGCTTACAGCACAACGCTAGTGGCCAGCGGAGGCCTTACACCTTACAGCTGGAGCTTGACTACCGGCAGTTTGCCGGCGGGGCTCAGCCTGAATTCGACGAGCGGGGTGATCTCGGGAACTCCGACTACGGCGGTTACGTCGAACTTCACTGTCACCGTCAGCGACGCGGAAACTCCGGCGGATACGGCGAACGCGAGCCTGAGCATCGTTATCTCGTCGGCGAGCTGTCCCAATAACGGCAACTTCCATGGCCATTACGCGGCAGCGATGGAAGGTTGGAACACGGACTCGACCGCTCAACTGGACGCCTCGGCAGCCAGCTTTATCGCCGATGGCGCGGGCAACATCACGAGCGGCAATCTGGATACTACCGACTCCACGAGCGGACACCAGAGCGGCACTTTCACCGGAACCTACTGTCTGGCAGCGAACAATCTGGGCACCATGACGCTGAAGCTGGGTGCTCCATATAGCACGACGAATACGCTGGCGTTTACGGTGGACTCCACGGCGAAGAACGGCAGGATCATGTTCTACGACACGACCAACACGAAGGAGGTTGGGCCGCTGCTTCAGCAAGATACCTCGGCGTTCCTGACCAGCAAGATTGACGGCGATTACGCCTTCGGATTGGTCGGAGTGGATGGTGTTGGTGGCGCCAACCGCTTTGCCGTCGCAGGCCAATTCAGCTCGGACGGCAAGGGAAACCTCTCGGGGATTGTCGATGGGGACGATATTTTCTCCGGAGTGAGCAGCCAGGTGACGCTCACCGCGAGCGACTTGACGGTTGCCTCGAACGGGCGCGGCACAGTGACCTTGAACTTCGCCGGCGGCAACATGAACTTCTCGCTGCAGTTCGCCTTCTACGTGGTGAGCGCGACCGAAGTGCTGATGGTGGAGATTGATGGGCCGCAAACCGGACATCCGCTGCTCGTGGGCGAGGCTTTGCAGCAATCGTCCAGCGCGTTCACGGATGCTGCGCTGAGTGGTGATGCAATCGTGGGGACAGAATCGCTGACTAACGGCACTGAGCCTTCGATCTCGGGAGGAATCGCGTCGGCGAGCGGGAACGGCACGCAGATTACGTTGAGCCTCGACCAGAACGTGGGCGGAACAGTCGGGACGTTCAGCGGTTCGGGCGCTTACAGTGTCGCCTCGAACGGGCGAGTTACATTGAGCGGAAGCGGACTGGGAAGCAATCCTCCTGTGCTGTATCTCGTTACAAGCAATGGTGGTTTCGTGGTTGGGACGGACAGCGCGGTAAGTTATGGACAGTTCTATCCGCAGGTCGGAAGCGGGTTCACCAACAGCAGCTTCGACGGAGCTTTCACCGGAGGCAGCAATCATCCGCAGGACGATCTGGTGAGTGAGGAACTCGACTCGGTCTCGGCGGACGGAAATGGCCGTCTGACTGGTACTTCGGAGACTAACGTTAACGGCGGAAACCCAAGCCAGGCTTCGGTTTCGGCGACTTATGTTGTCTCTTCGAATGGACGCGTTGTCGTGACCGAAAATGGCTCGGAGAGCGCGATTCTTTACGTTGTTAACAGCGACCAGGTGCTGGTGATTCCGGTGGACAGCGGCGATTCGAATCCGAAGCTGAGTTGGTGGCTGCACTAGTTCCGCTTCGGGAAACGGCGGTTTACTTTCTCGATAAGGGGGTACACCCCCCTCGCCCCCGGTCTATTCGAATCAATACTTTAGGGGAAATTTCCTTTCAAAGTATTGAGCCTTCGGTAGTTAGAGGCAAAGTATTGAGCGCATGGGAGTTAGCTGGTCGCGAACTCCATCGCTGGCCGCTTCTCTCCACTTACATGCCAGTTATAACGATCTTCTATGCTGGCATCGGATGTCAAGATATTAAGCCGGGTAGAGCTGGCTGCGCGGGGATGGCCTCTGGCCAAGCTTGGCAATCATGTACGTACAAAATATTTATTGGAATACGGATGTGTACGTGCATTTCCCGCAAGAGAGGCGAGTGGAAGGAGTCAGCGGCTTCGGAAGGGCGGAAATGGGCTTGACAAGGCATGCTAGCGAAGCACGGAAGGGCCCGGAGCTTGATCCACTGGCTGGAATATGTAGTATTCCACTGAGGGCAATTTTCCGGTCGGGAGGAGACAGGTATGGACGAGCAAGTGCAGTTCTATCAAGCGAAGCTCCAATATGAAATCGACCCCTGGGATTTGAATGAAGCCCTGGGGCGAGGAGACAAGATCCTGCTTGTCGATACCAGATCACCCGAAGCCTACGAGAGAAGCCACATTCCTGGCGCAGTCAATATTCCGCACCGAGAGATGAACACGGCTA
>Ga0181519_10004975_pt1 | contig 10694 bp, 10 predicted proteins | sample PEATcosm2014_Bin_26_FD_121102 | JGI IMG/M metagenome (GOLD analysis project Ga0181519, IMG submission 121102) | Peatland microbial communities from MTU Mesocosm Facility, Houghton, MI, USA - PEATcosm2014_Bin02_10_metaG | ecosystem: Environmental > Terrestrial > Soil > Wetlands > Peat | place... | reverse complement strand
TAGGTCTCGATATGAGCGATGGCCGCTTCCAAGCCGTCGACGACCTTCACGGAAATGATCGCGTCGAGATATTCGGTCCGCCAGTCCGCTTCGCGCGCGGCCGTCACGCGCTTGTCGACCGCCCGCGCCGCTTCGTCGCCGCGCACCGCGCAGCCGGCTTCGAGCAGCGCCTCGATCAGCGGCTTCAGCAAGCGCGGCGCGGCGGCGCGCTCGACCAGCAACGTCTCGGCGGCGCCGCAGACGCCGGTGCGGCGCATCTTCGAATTGATCAGCAGGCGCTTCGCCTTGTCGAGGTCGGCGGTATGGTCGACGTAGACGTGGACGATTCCTTCGAGATGGGCGAACACCGGCACGCGCGCCTCGCGCTGCACGCGCTCGACTAGGCTCTTGCCGCCGCGCGGAACAATGACGTCGAGCGCGCCGCCGAGGCCTTCGAGCATCTCGCCGACCGCCTCGCGCGAGGCGAACGGCACGCGCGCGATCGCCGCTTCGGGCAGGCCGGCCGCCTTCAGCCCGGCGACCAGGCAGGCGTGGATCGCCGCCGAGGAATGGAAGCTGTCCGAGCCGCCGCGCAGGATCGCCGCGTCGCCCGCCTTGAGGCAGAGGGCGCCGGCGTCGGCGGTGACGTTGGGCCGGCTCTCGTAGATGACGCCGATGACGCCGAGCGGCGTCGCGACGCGGTCGATGACCAGGCCGTTCGGCCGCTTGAACGTCGCCAGCACCCGGCCGACGGGATCGGGCAGGGCGGCGACCTCTTCGAGCCCGCGCGCCATCGCCTCGATCCGGTGGGGATTGAGCGTCAGGCGGTCGATGAACGAGCCGGCGAGACCCTTGGCGCGCGCCGCCTCCAGGTCGCGCGCATTGGCGGCGAGGATTTCGCCGGCGCGCGCCCGCAGGGCCTCGGCGGCGGCGGTCAGCGCGCGGTTCTTGGTCTCGGCCGGGGCGTTGGCGAGCGCGCGCGCGGCGGCCCTGGCCTCGGCGCCGATCGCCCGCATCGCCGCGCGCACGTCGGCGGCGGGGGCGGGGGCGACGGATTCGAGTTTGACCGGCTTGGACATCGGCGGCGGCTCACGAAACGGGCGCCTCAAATAGCACGCAGCGGCGCCGACTTGAACCGGAAAACCTCGCCCGGCCTCGGGGCAAGACTGACAGCCGCCGCCGCGCCGGCGACTTGGCGCGTCGCTACGCCTCCCTCGGCGCTCTTTCGAGCGCCGCCAGCGATGCGCCGATCAGCGCCTGCGAGCGTTTCGCCGCGGGGCGGGGAGACTGCCGCCTCCGCCCGGCGCGGCCGCTCAGGGCGCGGCGGCGGCCGGCGCAGCGCCGGAGCGCTGCGCATTCCGTCTCGGCGCGACGCGTTGGGCGTGCGGCGCCGCGAATGCAAAGACCTCCGTCAAAATTGCGGGTTTCGCCCGTCTTGCGCTCACGATGCGGAGCGGGTGGCCGGCGCCGGCTCGGCGGCGTCGGCGATGAGGGCGACGTTTTCGCGCGCCACCGCCAGCAGTTCGGTCAGTTCGCGGCCGCCCTCGCCGATCATCGCCGCGACGAAATGGGCGTGAAGGGTCGAAGCCTGTTCGAGGCCGCGGCAGCGGAACAGTTGCTCGAGGAACTCGGCCTCGGCGTGGACGCATTGGCCGGCGAAGCCGAGCAGCGCCGAGCCGGTGCGCAGTTGCACGTCGATGAGCGCGCGCGGCAACGCCAGCGACCTCGCCATTCCGTCGATCGCCTCGGCGCCGAGGCCGATGGCGTTCGGAAATGAGCCGCCTTGATCGCTCGCGCTCATGGCATCTCCTTCGCCGGCGGGGCGCGCCATGGCTACGCCGCGAGGCCGCCCTCGGCGTTGACATGCGTCAAGGCGAAACGCTCAGGCCTTTGAGTCGAGGCCGTAAAGCGAGTGCAGGGTGCGCACCGCGAGCTCGGTGTAGGCCTCGTCGATCAGCATCGAGAACTTGATCTCGGAGGTGGTGATCGCGCGGATGTTGATCCCCTTTTCGGCGAGCGCCTTGAAGGCGCGCGAGGCGACGCCGGAATGGCTGCGCATGCCGATGCCGATCGCCGAAATCTTCACCACGTCGGGCGCCCCCTGCAGCGCGGTGTAGCCGATCGCCGGGCGGCGCGCCTCGAGGATCGCCTTGGCGCGGTCGTATTCGGCCCCTGGCACGGTGAAGGTGATGTCGGTCGTCGCCGCGTCGTCGGAGACGACCTGGATGATCATGTCGACGTTGATGTTGGCCTCGGCGAGGGGAACGAAGATCGCCGCCGCGACGCCCGGCTTGTCGGCGACCTTACGCAGGGTGATCTGCGCCTCGTCGCGCGAGAAGGCGATGCCGGTCACCACCTGCTTTTCCACGATGTCCTCCTCGTCGCAAATCAACGTCCCCTGCTTGGGGGCGGCGGGGTCGTCGAACGACGACCGCACGTAGGTTTTCACATTATGCACCATCGCGACTTCGACCGAGCGCACCTGCAGCACCTTGGCGCCCAGCGAAGCCATTTCGAGCATTTCCTCGAACGACACCTTGTCGAGCCGGCGCGCCTTGGGCACCACGCGCGGGTCGGTGGTGTAGACGCCGTCGACGTCGGTGTAGATGTCGCAGCGGTCGGCTTTGAGCGCCGCGGCGAGCGCCACCGCCGAGGTGTCGGAGCCGCCGCGGCCGAGCGTCGTCACCCTGCCGCTGTCGCCGTGAACGCCCTGGAAACCGGCGACGACGGCGATCTCGCCGCGCTTGAAGCCGTCGACGATCTTGGCCCCGTCGATGTCCTCGATGCGCGCCGCGCTGTGCGCGTCGTCGGTGGTCAGCGGGATCTGCCAGCCCTGCCACGAGCGCGCCGCGAGCCCCATGTCCTTGAGCACGATCGCCAGCAGGCCGGCGGTGACCAGTTCGCCCGAGGCGACGACCGCGTCGTACTCGGCGGGGTCGTAGACCGGCCCCGCCGCCGCTTCGCGGCACAAGGCGACGAGTTCGTTGGTCTTGCCCGACATCGCCGAGACGACGACCGCGACCTCATTGCCGGCGTCGACCTCGCGTTTGACGTGGCGCGCGACATTGCGAATGCGCTCGACATTGGCGACCGAAGTGCCGCCAAACTTCATCACCAGACGCGCCATGACGAATCCAAAACCCGAGAAAGTCTCGCGAAAGCGGCTCGCGCGGCCGCCGACGGGCGCGTATAAAGGCGCTTCCGGGGGCGGTCAACGCCTCGAACCTGGGGTTTCAGGCATGGCCGCCGCCGCCGGCGTGATCGACGAGGAGGTTCGGCGCTTCGCCGCGCTCGGCGACGAGTGGTGGAATCCGGTCGGGCCGATGGCGGCGCTGCACGGCTTGAACCCGACCCGTCTCGCCTGGATGCGCAATACGATCGCCGCCCATTTCGGCCGCGACGGCAAAGGCGCCGCGCAGCCGCTCGCCGGCCTTTCCGTGCTCGACATCGGCTGCGGCGGCGGTCTCGTCGCCGAGCCGCTGGCGCGGATGGGCGCCGACGTCACGGGGCTCGATCCGGCGCCGGAATCGATCGTCGTCGCGCGCGCCCATGCCGAGGCGACCGGCGCGCGACTGACCTATCGCGCCGGTTTGGTCGAGGACCTGGTCGCCGAGACCGCGCGCTTCGACGTGGTGACGGCGCTGGAAGTGGTCGAACACGTCGCCGACCTGCGCGCTTTCGTCGCGGCGGCGGCGACGCTGGCGAAGCCCGGCGGCCTCGTCCTCGCTTCGACCCTCAACCGCACTCTGAAAAGCTTCGCCTTGGCGATCGTCGGCGCCGAATACGTGCTCGGCTGGGTCGAGAAGGGCACGCATCGCTGGGAGCAGTTCGTCACCCCCGAAGAACTCGCCGCCGCGCTCGAGGCCGCCGGCTGTTGCGAAACGGCGCGCCGCGGCGTCGTCTACGACCTCCCCCGCCGCGACTGGCGCCTGTCGTCCGACGTCGGCGTCAACTATGTGATGGCGGCGCGGAAGGGGTAGAGGCCGGTCTTGTAAACACGCCCGCCGCCCTCATTGCGAGGAGCGGAGCGACGAACCGATCGATGCGGCTGTTGAGCTCGAAAGAGCCGCGCCGCCGCCCCGCCGCCGCCCCGTCACGGCCCATTCTCATATTCGTTCCCCGCGACGCGGCGCAGCGCGAGGGCGCGGCGCGCCATCGATTCGCGGTCCGCTCGCCAAGGCGATCAGGGCTTCGCCAGCGCCACGAGCGGAGTCTTCGCCGGAGCGCCGCGGATCGCGCCGTCCGCCGGCCGCGCGGGCTCGGGGCCCAATTCGGTCGGAGCGCCGGGTCGGCGCCGATTGGCGTCGACGAACGCGCGCACGCGGCCGACGATCGCGCGCTTGACCTCCTCACGGGGGCTTTCACGCTCGCCGACGGGGTCGAGCGGAGCGAAGACGAAATCCTCGTCGTTGGCTTGGCTCGCGCCGCGCTCGCGCCAGTAATCGTCGTGGTCGGAGAAATTCCGCACGATGCTTCGCTTGTACTTGTAATGGTAGAGGCGCTTGCGGTCGGAGACCGCCCGGACGCGCAGCTCGAGCTCCGCAGCGAGCGCGCGGGCGGCCAGCAGCGTCGCGTCCTTCGGCCGCACGCCGTGGAGGAGGCGGGTCGCCTCGACGATCTGTCGTTTGTTGCCGAGCGGCGGCCCCTGCAGGCCGCCGATCAGGAGCGCCATGGCGCCTTCCCGCTCGGCGAAGAGAAACGAGAGGCGGCTGAGCGCAACGTCTTGGTCTTTCGCGCGGATGCTGACGACGAGTTCGCCCTCGCGGTCGGTGAGGGTGGTTGCCGCCGGGCGAAGCTCGAGCGCGAACCGCGAACCTTTGCGCCCGCCGAGCGTCGCAACCTCGAGGCCCTGGCGATCGAACAGCGTCGTCACCAGGCTCCGTGAAAACGCGCGTGCGAGGAAGCGATAATGCCCTTTGACGAGGCGCGTCCTGCCGAGCGAGCTGAGATCGTAATAGAGGTACCTGCGCAGCGGCTTGATCAACATCTCCATGGTCGGGGGAGACGCGCCGACGCTCCGATGCAGCCTAAACAAGAACGGCCACCAGATTGTGGTCGAGACGGGCGAGCGCAGCGCGCGTAGGAGCAACCGGTGCATTGTCTCAATACTCGCAAACAGTACGCGCGCAGAACCGCCGCCAATGTGGTTCGAACTGCATGGCGAAATCGTTAAATCCGTGCACCCGCCCTGTAAAGTTGATTCTTCGAAACGTTGTCGGCGCGCTTCCGTCCGCTCTCGACGACGGCCGCCAACGCGATCAGTTCCGAAAACTTGAAAGAAACGCGGCCTGTCGATGCCGCCGTCAGGCCGAAGCATTCGGTCCGCGACGCTCCGGCGGTCGCCGCTCGGCCCAAACCGAAAGCGCCCCGCCGCTCGGGCTCAGCCGCCCGGACAATCCTTCAACGCGCGGTCGATCGCCTGGGCGAAGCCGCTGAGCGAATAGGTGTCGGTGGTCAGATTGCCCTTCTTGGACGTCGCCTTGACGACCAGCGCCTTGCCTTTGCGCATTTCGGCGACCAGCGCGCTTTCTTGGGCGGCGTTCTTCACCCACAGGTTGGCGCCTTTGGGCAGCAGATCGAAGCTCGAATCGCCGATCACGGCGGTCGGCGCGACCAGTTCGTTCTTTTTCTTGTCCTTTTTCTTGTCCTTGCTGTCGCCGCTGTCGTCGGCGCTCGGCGCGCCGACGTCGAAGCCCATGATCAGCGACACTTCGTTGTGAACGCCTTCGCTCGGCCGCTCGGAGATGAAGGCGTAGCCGGGGTCGCGCTTGAGGTCTTCAGGGTCGCGCGACTTGGGCTGGGCGAGGGTGTAGCAGACCTTGTTCTTGCCCGACTGGCTATGGAAGACGCTCCAGTCGCCGTAGGAGCCGACCAGCTCCGGCTTGGCGGCGGGCGCTTCGGTCTTCGACTTGTCGGCGGGCTTGGTTTCGGCCAGGGCGGCGCCGGCGGCGAAGACAAGCGAAGCGCTGAGCGCGAGGGCGGCCGCACGGGCGGCGAGGGGCGCGGCAAATGGCATGGAAAAGCAGTCCTTCGTCACTCTTGGCGGCGATTCGCCTCGCCGGGCGGGGCTCATTGCGCCGCGATCTCGGCAAAATTCGGATCCGCCGGCGTTCCTTGCGCCGGATTTCTATCCTTGGCAGTGGTTAATGAAAAATGAGTAAAATTCGCGGCGATCGCCCGCCGTCGCCGGCCCGGCCAGGGCGGCGGCCGTCGCGCCAATTACACGCTTGCGGCGTATCAAGGCGCGCGATTGCGATCGGCGCGACGATTGAGGCGTCGAAAAACCGCGGCAGTTTGGCGCATCGCTGTCGCTTGCGTTTCATGTTGCAATGCAACATAAAGCGGATGGGGCGGAACGTCGAGGACAGACCCGCGAGGAACCATGGCGAGTTCGACCCATGCGGCGGTGGACGTCCGGCGATTGTGGCCGGCCGACATGCCGCTGTTTCGCGATCATCTCCTCCGCTTGGACTCGCGCAGCCGCCACGAGCGTTTCGCTGGCGGCATGTCCGACGACTTCCTCGTCCGCTACGCCCAGAATTGCTTCGGCGAGGGCGACCTGGTGTTCGGCGCCTTCGTTGACGGCGTCATGCGCGGCGCGGCCGAGCTGCGTTCGAGCGAAGCGATCTGGAGCGAGCAGGCGCCGTTCCAGCGCCATATCCACGCCGAAGCCGCCTTCAGCGTCGAGGAGCCCTATCGCCGTCGCGGAATCGGCGAATCTCTGTTCCGCCGCGTCGAGCAGGCCGCCAGCAATCACGGCGTCGAAACGATCGAGATCGTCTGCGCCCCCGACAACGTCCCGATGATGCGGCTCGCCGGCAAGTTCCAGACCCAGTTCTCGTTCGAAGAGAATCAGTTCACCGGCCGCCTCAACGCGCGCCTGCCGACCGCCTTCTCGCTGCTGCGCGAGGCGTCGCGCGACGTGATGGACATGACCGCGTCGGTGTTCGACGCACGCACCCGCGACGCCGACCTCGGCGCGGCGTGAGCCCGCGAACGCGCCGGCGCTCTAAAGCCGCCGGTCGTTCAGCATGCCCTTGACGTGGGCGATCGCCTTGGCGGGGTTGAGGCCCTTCGGGCAGGTCTTGGCGCAATTCATGATCGTGTGGCAGCGATAGAGGCGGAACGGGTCCTCGAGTTCGTCGAGCCGTTCGCCGGTCGCCTCGTCGCGCGAATCGATCAGCCAGCGATAGGCCTGCAGCAGCGCCGCGGGGCCGAGATAGCGGTCGCCGTTCCACCAGTAGCTCGGGCACGCGGTCGAGCACGAGGCGCACAGGATGCACTCGTAAAGGCCGTCGAGCTTGGCGCGGTCTTCCGGCGTTTGCCGCCATTCCTTTTCCGGCGTCGGCGTCGAGGTCTTCAGCCACGGCTCGATCAGCGCGTGCTGGGCGTAGAAGTGGGTGAGGTCGGGCACCAGGTCCTTGACCACCGCCTGGTGCGGCAGCGGATAGATCTTCACTGCGCCGTCGATGTCGTCGATCCCCTTGGTGCAGGCGAGGGTGTTGACGCCGTCGATGTTCATCGCGCACGAGCCGCACACGCCTTCGCGGCACGAGCGGCGGAAGGTCAGCGTCGAGTCGACCTTCGATTTGATCCAGATGAGCGCGTCGAGCACCATCGGCCCGCAATCGTCGCGATCGACCCAATAGACGTCGATGCGCGGGTTGGCCGCATCGTCCGGGTTCCAGCGATAGACGCGGAATTCGCTCAGGCGCTTGGCGCCCTCCGGCTTCGGCCATTGCTTGCCCGGCTGCGGGCGGGAATTCTTGGGGAGGCTGATCTCGACCATCGATTCATCCTGCCGGGCCGATCGTCCGCGCGCCCAAGCCGTCGCCGCTCGAGCGGCGTCAGGGGCCGGACGCTTTCTGGAGCATCGGCGCCGTTCCCGTCAACCGCCGCCGTCTCGGCAAAAGGGAGCACGGCCGGGCCGGCGCGCGCGCCTCACGCCGGAAGCGCCCAATTCGGCCGCACATAGGCGGCGCGGAAGCCGGCGGCGAGGATGTTGCGGCGGCTCGGCGCCGGTTCGCCCGGCTGCGCAACGGCGGCCTCGGTGACGGCGAAGCGCGCGCCGCGCCGCGCCGCGTCGGCGAGGCGGCGCGCGATCAGCGCCGACTGGCCGCCGCGTCGGCGAAACGCCGGCTTGGTCGCGCCGACGCCGAGCCAGGCGGCGTCCTCGTCGACGAACAGCGCCCCGGTGCCGGCCGGCTCGTCGTCGGCGAAGCAGACGTAACAGCTCCAGCCGGGGCGGCCGACGATCTCGCGCAGCCACGTTGTCATCGCCGTCGGCAGGCCGTAGCCGGCGACGACGGTCGCAGCGAACAGATCGCGCTGAGCGGCGCCGACTTCGTGGATCGTCAGCGTCGCTTCGACGCGCGGCGGATCGCGCGTCTCGCGCTCGAATTTGGTCCAGGCGAGCGGGTGCGGCGCCAGCCCCGCGGCGCGCGCCTGCGCTTCGAGCCGCCCCGTGTTCGGCGACGGCGGAATCTGGATGAAGAACTTGCGCTGCCCGGCGTCGCGGAAGCGCGCGGCCGCGGCGGGAATCGCGTCGGCGTCGGCGCCGTCGAGCCCGGCGCCCGACAGCCAGTTGAACTGGAAGGTCGGCGCGCGGCGCGCCATCAGCATCAGCGCCCGGCCAAGCTCGTGCGCCTCGAGCCCTACGCTGGCGGCGAAGTCGGGCGGCGCAGTGGAAGCAAGGTCGCGCCACGCCTCGCGTTCGATGCGCTCGAGCGTTTCGACGTCGCTGTCGAACAAAGACGGCCCCCGGACTCTTGCGGCCCGCGCTGACGCCGCGCGCTTGGGCCGTGAACTGTGTCGCCCGAATCTAGAGCACGTCGCTTCGCGACGAAACCGACGACGCTGTTACATGCGTCATTCCGGCGTTTGCGTGAATGACGGGGCAAGGGTCAGGGCCGCCGGCGCGCGGACGTGGGCCGGCCGTTCACGGCGGCGCCGTCTCGGCGAAATGAAGCGCGAAAAGGTCGACGCAGCCGTTACAGATGAAAACCGACGGCCCGGCGCCGAGCCGCACGGCGGGCGGCGACCTGCCGCAGAACGAGCAAGTCGGCTGGCCGGCGGGCGCGCTCGCGACGCCCTCGATCAGGAACGCGCAGCATTCGCGCATGAAGACGTACAGCGACGCCTTCATCGGCTCGCTGAGGGACTGATCGCCGTCAAACAACAGCGCCGAGCACCTGCGCAGGCAGCTTTCGTAGTCCTCAGTGGCATAGTCGATCGCCGCGCGGTCGATGGCGTCGCGCAGGGCGCCGCTTGCCTGATCGTTCATGTCGGTCCCCTACCGTTGACCCAAAATTCCAGGCGGAAAGATTGTCGGAAGGCCGGTCGACTTGCATGTTGCCAGGGCCGCCGTACAGCCCGAGGTCGATCTCCCGCTGACGAAAATGGCGTCCTGGACACATGCCCTGAACGCATCGAGACAGGTAAACCGTTGCACCATCGCGATGCGCGTCGTTGTGACGGCCGGTTTGCTAAAATCTCGCGAACCGCTCTGATTTGTGTGTGAAGGCGCGCCAGCGACAACGGAGCCACGCGCACCGACTGTAGCGCCCACGCCCGACGTTGCGTCCGCGCCAGCGGCGTCCGTGAATCGTCCGTCTTCGTCATGGTAGGGATTGAATTTTTCCATTTGGCTCGACTCTCTTTCGTCGTTGCCAATCGAGGCGGCGAGGATGCCCGCTCGCTTCAATTCAGACGTGAGGTTGCGCGCCTGATCCGAGATTGATTTCAATGCGGAGGCCTCCATTGGATCGGGAAGCCCGAGCAGCACCGCAGCGATTTGCGCGCGAGCGATCTCGCCGCGATCAAGTGCGCTAGCGATGGTAGTCAATCCGGAAAGCTTCCCGGCGAACGCAACTCGTTTGCGGTAAACCTCGCCGAGTTCTCGATCGAGGTCGGCGAGCGGTCGCGGTCGCCAGCCCGAGCGGCCGCCAGGGCTCGCTTTGCGTTCGAGCAGCGGCGTCGCGCCGACATAGAGACCGCTTTTATCGCAGCGGACGCCGTGTCCCGCTGCTTCACTCAAACGGAAATGCCGCGCGAACTGCATGGATGGCCTCTTCTTGCCTGATGCACTCATGTTATGTTCGCTATTTGTTCACGTCAAGAATTTGTCCGTTCGATCCTTGGAAACGCCTTGAGTGTCGCGCGTCACCCAACTTACGGGGCTCGCAAAGGCGCGAAGCGCGTAAATTCGCGCGCGCTGTCGCCGCGACAATTGCTTCCTGAAAACCGGAATGGTCGGTATCATAGGTTGTCGCTGTCAGAGCGGTCGCGTCGGCGGCGCGGCGGCGTTCTCGCGCGGCGAAACGAGCTCCACGCCGCGAAGCCGCTTCAATGCGTTGAAAAGACAGGAGGCGGCGAAGCGGGCGGTTTCGCGTGACTATGCAGATCAACGACTTCCGCGGGCCGAAACGAAGCCGGCCATTTCGTTTGGGTTTCGTTTCGTTTCGCTGCGGCTTCGTTCGGCTTCGCCTCGTTTCGCCAAGCGCGCGCCCGCGTGGCGCGGCACGAGTGAATTCGCGCCGTCTGCGCCTCCTCGCCCCTCAGTACACGCGCGCCTTGGGTTCGATGTAGGCGATGTCGTTCGACATCGTGAAGGCGTGCACCGGGCGGTAGTCGAGGCGGACTTCGTGCTTGTCGGCGTCGATCCACGCCAAGGTGTGCTTCATCCAGTTGGCGTCGTCGCGGGTCGGATGGTCCTC
>Ga0181519_10004974_pt1 | contig 10696 bp, 7 predicted proteins | sample PEATcosm2014_Bin_26_FD_121102 | JGI IMG/M metagenome (GOLD analysis project Ga0181519, IMG submission 121102) | Peatland microbial communities from MTU Mesocosm Facility, Houghton, MI, USA - PEATcosm2014_Bin02_10_metaG | ecosystem: Environmental > Terrestrial > Soil > Wetlands > Peat | place... | reverse complement strand
TCGCCACCGGCTTCAACCTGCCGACCTGGCCCAACGAGGGGAACTGGTTCTTCTCGCCGTTCGCCTGGCAGTTCATCTTCGTGCTGGGCTTCCTGCTCAGCGGACCCCACGGCTATTACGCCCGCCTGCCGGAGCGGGTGAAAACCGTGCTGTTCGTGCTGGCGGGCGTGCAGACGCTGCTCGGCGCGGTGGTCGCCTACACAGGCGTCGGGCCCGGCGCCGGCGCCGATGTTCCCGAACCCAAACTGTTCTTCCTGCTGGACAAGACCTACCTGTCGCCCGCGCGCCTGATCCATTGCCTCGCGCTCGCCTGTTTCTTCCGCGGCGCCTTCCCCTGGATCGAACGCGTGGCCGCGCCGCTGACGCAATTCCTGTCGATGCTCGGGCGCAATTCGCTCAACGTCTTCTGCGTAGGCTCGCTGCTCAGCCTGTGCGGACAGGTGGCGCGCTACGCCTTCCACGGGCGTTGGGAAATCGACTGGCTCGTGCTAATTGTGGGAACTATGGGATTGGGCTTGACGGCATGGCTGACCGAATGGCGGCAGAGGCATGGCGGCCGCGCCAAGGCGCAAGCGCCGGCGCCGGCCGGGCAATGAGGCGGCTCGCCGTTTTCGCGCTTTGCGCCTGCCTGTGCTGCGTTGCGTGGTTCTCGGCTTGGGCGCAGGATGCGGGACGCTGCGATCCCGTCGACGAAAAACTCGCCTCGCCCGCGCCCCTGCCGCACGTGACCGCGGCGCTGCAACGCCCGGACAGGAAGCTGCGGCTGCTGATCATCGGCGGCTCGGGCGGCGGCGAGGGCAGCGTGCGGCGCTCCTATCCCAACACACTGGAAAAGCTTTTGGAAAAGGCGCTGACGGGGATCGACGTGGTCATCGTCAACCGCCCGATCGCCGGCGAGACCGCCGCCACCGCCGTGGACATCATCCACACCGAAATGGCGTTGCAGCAACCCGACCTCGTGATCTGGCAGGTGGGCGGCGGCGATGCGCTCGCCCATGTGCAGCCCTCCGATTACCAGGAGAACCTCGAGGAGGGCGTGCGCTTCGTGAAGAGCGCCGACGCGGACGTGCTGCTGGTCGGCTTCGAGACCAATCCCTGGCTGCACGACGAGGCGGAAGTGGCGGCGATCCGCGAGGCCACGCGCAAGGTGGCGGCGCAGGAGAGCGTGTTCTACGTCCGCCGCGCCGAGGCGGTGAAGCTCGCCGCCCGCGCGAAGGAGCGGGCCGATCTCGGCGACAATCCGCTGCCGTTCGAAACCGGCGGCCAATGTCTCGCCGAGCAGGTCTCGCAGGCGCTCGCCGCCAGCCTGGTGCTGCGCCACACCCGCCCGGCGCCAGCGCCGACGCCAAAACCCTGATCGAGGGCGCCGCATGGACCAGAGCAAGACCATCGCTTTCCTCACCCGGGCGCTGGCGCGCGAGACCGGCGCGCCGGTGGAGTGCAAGGAGACCCATGTCTCCCTGATCTTCATGGCCGGCGACCTCGTGTTCAAGCTCAAGCGCGCCGTGAAATTCCCCTACCTGGATTTCTCCACGACGGCCCTGCGCGAAAAAGCCTGCCGCGCCGAAATCGCGCTCAACGCGCGCGCGGCGCCCCGGCTCTATCTCGGCGTCCGCGCGATCACCCGCGAGGGCGAGAACGATCTCGCCTTCGACGGGCCGGGCGAACCGGTGGACTTCATCGTGGCCATGCGCCGTTTCAACGAGGCCGACCTGTTCGACGCGATGGCGCGCGACAACCGGCTGGAACGCGCGCATGTCGAGGCGCTGGCCGAAACGCTGGCGCAGTTCCACGCCGGCGCCGAGCGTTCTCCGGGCGCCGAGGGCGCCGGGGCGATGGAGCATCTGCTCGACCTCAACGACCGGAGTTTCGAGGGCTGTCCCCTGTTCGCGCCGCCCGATGTCGCGCGTCTCGAACAGAAATTCCGCGACGAGCTGGCGCGCCTCGCGCCGCTGCTCGGCGCCCGCGCGAAAAACGGCTTCGTGCGGCTGTGCCACGGCGACCTCTACCTGCGCAACATCTGCCTGTTCGAGGGCCGACCGACGCTGTTCGACTGCATCGAGTTCGACGAGACCCTCGCGCGCATCGACGTGCTCTACGACGTCGCCTTCACCCTGATGGACCTGTGGATGCGCGGACGGCGCGACCTCGCCAACCTGCTCTACAACCGCTACGCCAGCGCCTTCTTCCGCACCCTCACGGACATGCCCGCCAAGGTGCGCGACGGCTACGCGACGCTCCCCTTCTTCATGGCCCTGCGCGCGGCCATCCGCGCCCATATCGAGGGCGGGCAGGCGCTCAGCGGCCACGGCGGCTGCGCCCGCACCCACGAGGAGGAGGCCCGCGCATATTTCGCCCTCGCGGAAAACCTGTTGGCGCGGCGCCCGAAGATGCTCATTGTGATCGGGGGCCTCAGCGGTTCCGGCAAATCGACGCTGGCCGCCAAGATCGCGTCCGAGATCGGCCCGGCGCCGGGCGCGCGCACCCTGAACTCGGACCGCACGCGCAAGGCCATGCACAAGCTGCCGCCAAGCGAAAGCCTGCCGCCGGAAGCCTACGCCATAAACATCACCTCCGCCGTCTATCTGCGGCTGCTGTCGCGCACGCTCGATGCCCTGAACCAGGGCCGCGCCGTGGTCATCGACGCGGTCTACAGCGCCAAAGACGAGCGCGACGCGGTGGAAAAGCTGGCGCGCGAGGCGCGCGCGCCGTTTCTCGGCATTTGGCTGGAGGCCGACCCCGAAGTTTTGCGCCAGCGCGTACGTGAGCGGCCGAAGGGGCCGTCGGACGCCGATGTCGCCGTGCTGGAGGCGCAGTTGCGGCGGCCGGTCGGAGAGATTCTTTGGGCCCGCCTCGATTCCTCGCAACCGGATCTGCCGGAACGCGCGCTGGCGCTGGCGCGGGCGGTTTTCGCGGAACATGCGGGAGAGTGAAGCGCGTCGGGCGCGCTTCACTTCCGGCCGTCAGTTTGATTTCGACGCCTGCTCGACCGCCTTCATGAATTCATCCTGTTCACGCGCCTCTTGCCCCTTGACCTGATCGAACTGTTGCGAAAGATCCTTTTCGCCGCGCGCGGCGGCTTCGGAGGCGAGCCGCTGGTAAAGCGCTACGTCGTTGTTGATCTCGTCGCTGGCCAAACTGCGCAAGTTCGCCTCATCCGATCCCACCAGCTTGTACAACTCGGCCCAGCGCAGGAAATGCCCGTACTCCATGTTGGACGCCACCGACATCAGTTCGGCGAGTCTCCTGTTGCCCGACCTTTTGGCCTGTTCGGCGTAAAGCTTGTACTGCGCCATTGTGAAGGCTTCGTTGAACATCGCCGTTTTCAACGCTTCGCGCCCCGCCGGGCTGTAGGGGGGCTGGGCGCTCGCCACACCCGACCCCAACGACGTGGCTGCGAGTCCGGCAACGAGAATGACTGTCTTGAGCTGGCGCATTGTCATGGCTCCGCACCGCTTCGCCTCTCGCCCTTCAGGTGAGGGCGAACGCGGCGTTGGTTGTTGTTTTTCCGCGTAGAATGACTGCGATTACAACGTCAAAGCGCGCCAGCAGGTTCCCGGGTCGACGGTGCGGCGGTCAAAGTTCCGCACGACGAGTGCGGCATTTCGCCGCCGGACTTGGTCAGCCGCCGTCCTCATTTAGGGGTCGCTCAGGAACGACTTCATGCAGCCGTCGTTCTCATGTCGCCGAGGGGACGCGCGCCCGCACATGCTTGATCATTTTCTTGCCGGACTGGTGGCTTTTTGCATCCGATGGCGCTGGCGCGTCATTGTCGCGGCGATCGTGATCGCTTCAGCTTCCGCCATCTTCAGCGAGAGGCGCTTCGCGGTGGACACCGACATAAATGCGCTGTTGTCGCCCCTTCTGCCGTGGCGGCAGCGCGAGATCGCCTACCGAAAGATCTTTCCGCAGGAGTTCGAATCGATTCTCGCGGTGGTGCAGGGTTCGACGCTCGAAACGGCGCGCGCCGCCGCCGAACGACTGATGCAGCGGCTCAGGCGGCAGCCAGAACTGTTCCGCTCGGTCGAGGATCTCGCCGCAAGCGCCTTCTTCATCCGCAACAGCCTGCTCACCCTCCCCTCCGAACAGGTTGCGAACGCGACCCGACAGCTCGCCACCGCGTCGCCGGCGGTGCGGACGCTGACCAGCGACCCTTCGTTGCGCGGGCTCACGCAAGTGCTCCAGGAAATGCTGGAGGGCGTGAAGCTGAAGCGGACCACCCTCGACGGCATGGCCTGGCCCATGACTCTGGCCTCCGACACCCTCGACGCGGTCCATGAGGGCAAGCCGGCGTCGTTTTCCTGGCGCGTGCTGCTGAACGGCAGGCCGGCGACCCCAGCCGAACTGCGCGAGATCGTCGTCATCTGGCCCGCGCTCGACTACAAGGCGCTCGAACCGGGAGAGGCCGCAACCGAAACGATCCGCCGGGTGGCGGCAGAGGTCAAGGCCGATGTGCGGCTGACCGGCCCGGTGCCGATCGAGGACAAGGAGTTCGCGAGCCTGAGCGCGGGCGCGGCCGCCAATTACCTGGTCAGCGGGCTGGCGGTGCTCGTCATCATCTGGCTGGCGCTGAGGTCGTTCAAGCTGGTGGCGAGCGTCACGGCCGCGGTGCTGATGGGGCTGGCGATCACGGCGGCGATTGGGCTCCTTCTGGTCGGCGCCTTCAATCCGATCTCGCTCGCCTTCGCGGTGTTGTCGGTTGGGCTTGGCGCCGACTTCGCCATCCAGTTCTCCATCCGCTACCGGGCGGAACGCCACGACGGCGCCAAGGCCGCGCGCGCGCTCGTCCGCGCGGCGGAAACGGTCGGCAAGCCCCTGATGCTGGCCGCCGGCGCCGCGGTCGCCGGCTTTTTCTCGTTTCTTCCGACGGCCTACAGCGGCCTTGCCGAACTTGGCCTGATTGCCGGCTGCGGCATGATCGTGGCCTACATCGTCACCATGACGTTCCTGCCCGCGCTGATCTGCGCGACCAAGCCGCCGCCCGAGCCGCGCCCGCTCGGCTATGCCAGGCTTGCTCCCGTCGATGGCGCCTTGCAGCGGCATCGGATCGCGGTGGTCGCGACCATCTCCGCGCTGACGCTGGCCGGCCTTCCGGCGCTGGGCTGGCTGAAGTTCGACTTCAATCCGATGAGTTTGCGCAACCCCCGCTCGGAGGCGATGACGACTCTGAAGGATTTGCGCGGGAATCCGAATGTCGTCACCGACGCCGCGGAACTCCTGGTCAAGCCGGCGGACGCCGCCGCCATGTCGCAAAAGCTTGCGGCGCTGCCGCAGGTCGGGCGCGTTCGCAGCCTGGCGAGTTTCATTCCGGCTGACCAGGACGCCAAACTCGCGATGATCAAGAAGGCGGCCGACGCGCTCACGCCGGCGCTCGGCGCGCCCCAACAGCCGCAGCCCACCGACGCCGAAAACGTGGCCGCCTTGGGCGACGCCGCGGCGCAATTGCGGACGGCGGCCGATCGACAGTCAGGACCCGGCGCGCAAGCGGCCAATCGGCTGGGCAACGATCTGAGCCGGTTGAGCGCGGCGTCGGCGCAAGAGCGCGCCGCGGCGCAGTCCGCGTTCGTGGCGCCGCTCAAAATGGACCTGAGCGATCTGCGCGACATGTTGAAGCCCGATCGCGCGATAAAGCAGGACGATCTTCCCGCCGCGCTGGTGCGCGGCTGGAAGACATCCGACGGGCGAGAGCGGCTGGAAATCACGCCCAAGGGCAACCTCGGCGGCAGCGCCATCGTGACGGGATTCGCTGGCGCGGTCCTCTCCGTCGCTCCGCAGGCCACCGGACAGCCGGTGATGGATTACGAGTGGGGCAACGCGATCTTCTGGGCGTTCGGGGAAGCCGGGGCCTGGGCGCTGGGCTCGATCTTCGTCCTGCTGTGGATCGTCTTGCGGCGGCTGCGCGACGTGCTGCTCACCCTCACGCCGCTGCTGGCGGCGGCGGCGGTCACGCTCGAAATCTGCGCGCTCACCGGTTTCGCGCTCAACTACGCCAATATCATCGCCCTCCCGGTGCTGCTCGGCATCGGAGTCGCCTTCAAGATCTATTACGTGATGGCGTGGCGGCGCGGAGAGACCAATTTCCTGCAATCGAGTCTGACGCGCGCGGTGGTCTTCAGCGCGCTGATCACCGCCACCGCGTTCGGGAGTCTGATGTTCTCCCGCCACCCGGGCACGGCGAGCATGGGCAAGCTGCTGGCGCTGTCGCTCGCGTGCACGCTCGCGTCGGCCGCGCTGTTTCAGCCCGCCCTGATGGGGCCGCCACGGGACAAAGGTCAGGCGCGCGATGACGCTTGACGCTGCAGGGCGCCAGCCGCGAAAGGTCGGCGCCATCCCCGCGCATTTGCGACAGGCTGGCGCGCCCGCGTTCTGGGGCGTGGTGATCTTGACCGGCGTCGGCGCGGGCCTTTGCGCCGTGCTGCTGATGACGCTGTTGTTTGCTGTGCAGCGTCTGGTCTGGTCGGCGCATGGCCCCGACATCGTCGCCGCCGCCGCCAGCGCGCCGCCGCCGCGCCACATGGCGGCTCTCGTCGGCGCCGGCGCGCTCACCGGCCTCGGGCAATACTTGCTGACGCGGCTCGCCAGCGGCAACGCCATCGAGACCACGACGGCCCTGTGGTTCGCCGCGGGCCGAATGCCGGGGCTGCGCACTCTGGGCAGCGCCGTGCTGTCGATCGTCGTCGTCGGCATGGGCGCCTCGCTCGGCCGCGAAGGCGCGCCGAAACAGGCGGGCGCGGTCATCGCCAACGTGCTCTGCGATCGCGCGCGGCTCTGCGACGAACAGCGCAAGCTGATCGTCGCCTGCGGCGCCGGCGCCGGCATGGCGGCGGTCTACGACGTGCCGCTCGGCGGCGCGCTGTTCGCGCTGGAAGTGTTGCGCGGCAGCCTCTCCCTGCGCCTGGCGCTGCCGGCGCTGGCGGCCTCGATCGCGGCGACGCTGTCGGCGCGGATCGCGCTGCCCGACGCTCCGGTCTATCACGTCTCCGCCGACGCCAATTCCGCTTCGGTGCTGGTGTTCGCCTTGCTCTGCGGACCGGCGCTGGGGCTTGCCGCCGTGTTCTACGTGCGGATGATCGCGCTGGCCGACCGCATTCGGCCAAAGGGATATCTGCGGCTGATCGCGCCCGTGCTCGCCTTCGCGGCGCTGGGCGCGCTGTCCATCCCGTTTCCGCAATTGCTCGGCAACGGCCAGGATCTCACGCAATCGACGCTCGACGGCGCAGCCCCGCTGCTGCTGCTCGCGGCGCTGCTGGCGCTGAAGCCGTTCGCCACTTTCATCTGCCTCGGCAGCGGCGCGCCCGGCGGCCTGTTCACGCCTTCGCTGACCTTCGGCGCGCTTTGCGGCGCCACGCTCGGCGGTCTGTGGACCATGCTCTGGCCGGGACCGGCGGCCGGCGCCTTTGCGCTGATCGGCGCGGGGGCGGTGCTGGCGGCGACAACGCAGGGGCCGATTTCCGCGGCGATATTGCTGATCGAACTGACCGGGCGGGATCGCGCGTTCATCGCGCCGCTGCTGCTGGCGATCGTCGGCGCCTGCGCCGTCGCGCGAACCATCGACCTGCGCTCGATCTACGACGCGCGGCTCTCGGACGAGCAGCTTTACGCGAGGGCCGCCGCCAGAGGGAATTGAAGCGGCATCAACCCTTGAAAAATCAGCCTTTCCGGATCGGGACCACCGCGACATTGTCGCAGGGGATCGCGGCGATAGCCTCGTCACCCAGGTTCAGATGCTGCCTGACCAGCTCCCGCGGCAAAGCCCTCAGCCAGTTGTTGAGCGAAACGTCCTGGTAGGTCGAAGTCTTGAACATTTCGAGGAAGACCAGATCGTCGGCCCCGGTGTTTTCGATGTAATGCGGCAGCGTCGCCGGCACATAGCCGACGTCGCCCGCGAAAAAATCCATCGTTCTTGAATCCGAATGATTCTTGAACAGGGTCATGCGGCCCGACCCCGCGATGTAATACTGCCACTCGTCGACATTGGGGTGCCAGTGCAACTCGCGCATCGCGCCCGGCTTTACCACCACATGCGCCATGGCGATGTTGCGGGAGGCCTTGAATACGGAGGAATCGACGATGCGCACGCTGCCCGATTCATTCTCCTTGGTCGGCTTCATCTCCAGCATGGCGAAGTCGAATTTTTCGCGCGTGGGCGGATGCGCTTTCGTCATCACGTCGAGGTCGTCCTCGAGCGGCGGCGGAACCGGCGCCTGGAAGATGTAGCGGCCGTCGGGCGGTATGGTTGCGAAGCCGTCGAGCGCCGAGGCGGCGACGCCGAAATTCTTCGCCACCACCTCGCGCGGCGTATGGATCAGCCAGTCGCTCAGCAGCGTGGTGTCGTCTTCGGAAAACGAGCCCTGGTCGAACACCAGCAGGAACTCGCAGCCGTCCGGCCCCAGGCCCTGGATCGAATGCGGCAACCCCTGCGGGAAATACCAGAGGTCGCCGGCCTTCACGTCCTTCACATAGGGGTCGCCGACATGATCCAGCGCGGTGATGCGCGCGGTCCCCGTCAGCATCAGCGCCCATTCGTCGGCGGTGTGCCAGTGCAGTTCGCGGATGCCGCCGGCGTTGAGCTTCATGTTCACGCCGGCGAGGTCCCTGGAAATGGGAAAGTCCATGACATTGACCTGACGCGTCCAGCCGCCCTCCTGAATGCGGCGATGCGCGTGGGTGAAACTTTGCCAGAACTGCGGGACGCTGCCGTGGTCGGTGGCCGGCGGCATGTAGGAATTCGGGCTGATTTTCTTCAGCCCCTTGTCGTCGGGTCCCGGATTGGACGCGCTGCCGTCATGTTCGCCGGCGGCGGTTGTTGTCATGGCGGTTGCTTTCTGCGCGCTCGCCCCGGCCGCGCCGCCGGCGACGACCCCCGCACACATCAGATAGCGCCGCGAAATCGGGTTGCTGAGCATGGCGATGCGTCCAAAGGAAGAGAAGAAAGTTCGCCGATCAACCACACGCGTGAAAAAACGTTCCTTGCCGCGAGCGACCGCGTGTCCGGATATTCCGCAATTGTTGTTACCCCGCCCAGGCCAGCTTGCCGCCGGTCGCGGGTTCGCGCACGCCGGTCGTGCCCGGAAAGGTGAGCGGCAGCCCCTTGGCCGAGCGCACCGCGAGATAGGCGAAGGCCTGCGCCTCGATCGCCTGCGAGTCCCAGCCGAAATCTTCCGCGCGCTTCACGGGACACGGCGCCCGCTCGGAAATGTCGGCGAACAGCGCGGGATTGCGGACGCCGCCGCCGCAGAGCACGATCATTTCCGGCTGCTGCGGGACCAGCGACAGCGCCGACATTATGCCCTCGGTGGTGAAGGCGACCAGCGTCGCCGCCGCATCCTCCAGCGACAGGCTGGCCACCGGGGAAGCGTCGAAGGCGTTGCGGTCCAGCGACTTCGGCGGCATTTTCGTGAACCACGGATTGGCGAGCAGCGCCGTGAGCGCCGCCTCGTCCACGCGGCCCGCGCGGGCCGCCGCGCCGTCCTCGTCCATCGCCCGCCCCGTGCGCGCCAGCAGGAGATCGTCGAGAAGCGCGTTGCCCGGTCCGATGTCGCAGGCCAGCGGCGGCTCGCCGGGAACGCAGTAGGTGATATTGGCGACCCCGCCGATGTTCACGAACAGCAGGGGCGCGTCCACGCCGGAGCTTTCCGCCAGCGCGCTATGGAACACGGGAACCAGCGGCGCCCCCTGCCCGCCCGCTTCGATGTCGGCGGCGCGCAGGTCGTAGACCACGTCGATGCCGGCCCGCCGCGCGAGCAAGGCGCCATCGCCCAGTTGCACGGTGAGGCCGCGCTCGGGCCGGTGCAGCACGGTCTGGCCATGGAAGCCGATCAGGTCGATGGACGCGGACGCAAGATTTTCTGCGCTCACGAAGCTCTCGACCGCCTCCAGATGCCGCCTGGTGACCAGAATTTCGGCCTCGGCCAGCACGCCGGGGCGCTCCTCGCGCCGGTTCAGGGTCTTGGCCGCGGCGACGGCGTCGCGCAGCAGCGCGCGATCCTGGTCGGAAAAGGCGAAGCTGGCCCTGGGGCCGAAGGCGAGGGCTTTGCGCCCGTCGGTTTCGACCAGCGCAAGGTCGATGGCGTCCATAGAAGTGCCGGTCATGGCGCCCAGCGCCCGAAAGATTTTCGACATGGACTTCCCCACGGGCAGGCCGGCGCTTGACCCCCCGGATTTCCGCGAAGATAACGCGGAAACGCCGACCGCCCCAAAAGGTTATTGTTTCCGTAAATGGCGCGCGAGGGAAGCCCGATGATCGAACTTTTCTACTGGCCGACTCCCAATGGACACAAGGTCACGATTTTTTTGGAGGAGGTCGGGCTCGACTATGAAATCAGGCCGGTGAACATCGGCGCCGGCGACCAGTTCACGCCGGAGTTTTTGAAGATTGCGCCCAACAACCGCATGCCCGCCATCATCGACCACGACCCGCTCGACCACGCGGGACCGCTGGCGCTGTTCGAATCCGGCGCGATTCTCGAATATCTCGCGGAAAAGACCGGCGCGTTCCTGCCGGCGGAGCGGCGAAGGAAATTCGGCGTGCTGCAATGGCTCTACTGGCAGGTGGGCGGACTCGGGCCGATGGCCGGGCAGAACCACCACTTCGGCAGATATGCGCCGGAGAAAATCCCCTACGCCATCGAGCGCTACGTGAAGGAGACCAACCGGCTCTATGGCGTGCTCGACCGACAGCTCGAACAAACCGGCG
>Ga0181519_10004972_pt1 | contig 10699 bp, 9 predicted proteins | sample PEATcosm2014_Bin_26_FD_121102 | JGI IMG/M metagenome (GOLD analysis project Ga0181519, IMG submission 121102) | Peatland microbial communities from MTU Mesocosm Facility, Houghton, MI, USA - PEATcosm2014_Bin02_10_metaG | ecosystem: Environmental > Terrestrial > Soil > Wetlands > Peat | place... | reverse complement strand
CGGAGCGGGAGTCACCCCGGGTGACCTGTTCGAGCGCTTGGCCGATGGGCTCGGCCACCAGGGCGTGGCGTCTCGTCGCCACTCCGGCCAGCATGCGCTCGACGGCGACCTGGGTGAGCAGGTCCCGGTCGCTGAAGACGGCGTAGCTGTCGAGGTGGACCTCGCCGCCTGCGGTCGTGGTGGCCCGGGGACGACGGACCGGAACTGTTCGCCCGCCGAGCACCACCGAGCCCGGCGCCGAGCCGTTCCTCGTGGCGGTGCGCCCGGGGTCGTGGCGACCCTTGGGGCCGACCTTCTCGGTGAGCTCGGCTTCCATCAGCTGGCTGACGACGGCCAGACCGGCCGAGCAGCAGAACGCCATCAGCCCCTCTTTGATGGCCTCGGCCACGTCGGCCAGGGCGACGGTGGCCTCCGCCGGCAGGTCAGCGAGACGCTCGGCCTCGTCCCTGGACGCGACGGTCACAACGGGTAGCTTCTTTCTCATTGGTGGTGGTCCCCTTCTTGATTCGGTTGTCTTGGCGGACGCCCGAACACCTACCAGCTGGCAGGCATCAGGCGGGGGACCGCCACCTCATTTCCCACAAGCTCCAGGACAACCTCCTTTTCGGACTTCGGTTGCGCCATCGCCGTGGTGGTCACGGTCAAAGCGTCGTCAAAGATGGAAGGGTGGAACGGGATGACGCAGGATCGGGGGATCTGGCGAACGCATAGATGCAGTTCAAGCCCCCGTAGCTCAGGGGATAGAGCGTCGGTTTCCTAAACCGTGCGTCGCAGGTTCGAATCCTGCCGGGGGCGCCGAATGGTCTTCACCGAAGATCGCCGTGGGCTTTACCGAAGTCGGTGAGCCGTCGGTGTCGGTGAGATCATCAACGCAGAGGGATGTGTTAGGGCCGCCGTCTGACCATCGACGACGATCCTCGGGCGCGTCGAGAGGGCCTGCGGCGATTCTCGCAATGGCACCCCGAGGGCGCGCGGTCCTGGTCGGCTAGTCGTCGGCTAGCCACAATACCGTTAAGTTAAGCCACAGTGGTGTAGTTTGATGTGGTGCCCCGCCATGGTTGGAGGAAGCCTGCGTCAGACCGCCGGCTCTCCGATCTGGTCTCGGTGGGAGTGCTGACCCGGACGTTTCCTCCGACCCTGGTCGACGAGGTCGTCGCCAGCTGCGGACGCACTGAGCGGCGGAACCGGTCGCTGCCGGCCCGGGCGATGGCCTACTTCTCCATCGGGATGGCTCTGCACTCGGAGGGTTCCTACGAGGACGTGCTGTCGCTGTTGACCGATGGCCTGGCGTGGACCTCGGGCGAGGAGCCGATCGCCTTGCCCTCGAAGTCGGCGATCTTCCAGGCCCGCTCACGGCTCGGTCCCGAACCGCTCAAGGCGCTGTTCGCCAAGGTGGCCGTCCCCCTGGCCAGTGAGGGAACACCCGGGGTGTGGCTGGGAGGGCGTCGGGTGATCGCCATCGACGGGACGTGTCTCGATGTGGCCGACACCGCCGAGAACGCGGCGTTCTTCGGGCGGCCCGGGGTCAACAAGGGCGAGCAGGCCGCCTTCCCGCAGGCCCGGGTCGTGGCCCTGGCCGAGTGCGGCACCCATGCCATCTTCGACGCGGTCGTCGGGCCCTACACGACCGCCGAGAACACGATGGCCGCCGACCTGCTCGACAGGTTGGCGCCGGGGACGCTGCTGCTGGCCGACCGGGGGTTCTGCGGGTTTCCTCTCTGGTCACGGGCCGTTTCCACGGGCGCAGATCTGCTGTGGCGGGCCAACAGCGGCATGAAACCCCGCCACGTCGAGACCTTGGCCGACGGCTCGTGGCTGGCCGAGCTGCGCCCCTCGGGCAATGCCGGACGCCACGCCGAGCCGCTCAGCATCCGGGTCATCGACTACCGGATCGATGACGGCCGGCCCAACGAGGAGCCCTATCGGCTCTTCACCACGATCCTCGATCCAACCGACATCACCGCCGTCGATCTCGCCGCCGCCTACAGCCAACGGTGGGAGATCGAGAGCGCCTTCGACGAGTTGAAGACGCACCAGCGGGGCCCTCGCACCGTGCTCCGGTCGAAGTCGCCGGACCTCGTGCTCCAAGAGATCTGGGGTCACCTGTGCTGCCACTACGCCATCCGCACCCTCATGTGGGAGGCCGCCGACAACGTCGGGGTCGACCCCGACCGGGTCAGCTTCGTCACCGCCCTCAGAATCGCTCGCCGCTCGATCTCAGTGGCGCGCGATTTTTCCCCCTCAGACCACTGACCACGGGTGGCGATACGCCATAGCCCTGCTCGTGCAACGGCTCAACCCGGCACGGCGCCAACGCAGCAACCCGCGAGTCGGACGGTGATGGTCTTCTGGCGACAGCACGAGGGTGGCGCCGCCGGCGGATCGATGACGCTCGGGTGCACAGAGGAGAGCGCCATCGAGTCCGGCTTGTGGGGACAGCGGAGCTTGCCGGCGGCCGCCGGGCACATGAGTCGCTGGGAGCCGTCGTCGCCCGGGGCGGCGAGCGGGGACAGCTTGTAGCGGGCGAGCTCGGCGCAGCGGGCCTCGTGGGCCTCGGTCTCGGCCGGGCTCGCCCCCCGCTTGAGGGGCCCGAGACCGAGGAGGGTGACCGGGGGTTTTCGGGCAGTGGAGCCGCCCGTTCGCCAGCACCGCCCCCTTCAACGGGCGCCCGCGCAAGACCCTCGAGTGGGATACTCCAGCGGAGCGATTTAGCGAGCTTGTCGCGTCCACCGCTTGAATCCGGCGAAACGAGACCGAGGACATCGTGAAGGCCTTCGAGCCCTACTACGGCCGGACGGTCGCACCGCCCACCGACCCGAACCTCCTCTTCGACTCGCGGCGGCGCCTCGATGACTTCGACGTGCTCCGGCCCGAGGAGATCGAGGCCACCGTCGCCCTGCTCCTGGCCGCGATGCGAAGAGCCTCGGCCGGGTCTACGCGGCGCTCGATTCGGCGGTGGAGCCGTTCGGCGCGCTTGGCGAAGAGGACCACCTGGGGTTCCAAGGACGCGCTGGACAAGTTCGTCAGGACCTACTCGTTCCTCTCCCAGGTCGTGGCCTTCGGCGACTCGAAGCTGGAGCGGGGCTACACCTACTGCCGGCCGCTGGCCTCCCGGCTGGGGGACTCGGCCAGCGTCGAGCGGCTCGATCTGGGCACGGAGGTCGAGTTCACCCGCTTGAAGACGGAGATGACTTTCCAGGGTTCGCTCTCGCTGGACGCCGACGACGGCGAGGTCAAGACCATCTTCGGCGAGGGTCGGGGCCGTCAGACGGACCCACAGCTGGAGCACCTCTCCGAGATCATCGACGAGGTCAACAAGCGCTTCGGGCTCAGCCTCGACGAGCGCGACCAACTGCGTTTCGATCAGTTCGAAGAGGCCTGGGCTGCCGATCCCGACGTTGTCGACCAGGCGCGCAGCAACACGCTGGAGAACTTCCGCCTCGTCTTCGACCACCGCTTCCTCGACACCGTCGTCTCCCGCATGGACGAGAACGAGGCGATCTTCAAGCGGATCCTCGACGACGAGGAATTCCGCCAGGTCCTGATGGACCTCTACGCCGGCCGGGTGTACCGACGGGCTCGGAGGGCGGAGTGAATCACTGGCCCTTCGCATCGTCATCTGTCTCCGATCAAGGCCTTCGATGAAGGTCACCGCGCTCGACGTCAGCAACCTCCTTTCCTTCGGGGAATTCCATTTCGACTTCGACGACCGACTGACGGTCTTGGTGGGTCCCAACGGAGCAGGCAAGACCAACGTCGTCCGCGTCCTCGACCTGGTCACCAAGCTCGTCGACTGGGCCGACGAGCGCAGCCGGTCAGGCGCTGCACCTCCGACCCCAGCGGACGCGATGCTCTCGTCGTACGTGCAGGCCATGCACGACGGCTCTGCCCCGGGCACCCCCATGGAGATCCGCCTCGGGGTGCAGTTCACGACCCCTCCCGAGCGCACGCGGGTCGTAGCGTTCGTTCGAGCTGCACTCTTGGCGACCCTCTCTGACGAGTCTCAGGCCGGAGACGAGGATCGGAAGGCGCAGCTCGCAGCGTGGGTCACTGCGGAGGTACGCGAGGAAACGCTCCTGCCGCTCTTCACCGGCACGCTGACGTTTCGACATCCCGGCTACGACAACGCCCTCTGGGAAGCGCGGTATGAGTTCGAGATGGACGGGTCGCTCTACGACTGGGTCCTCTTCACGCCGAGCTACTGGGCCACCATCGTTGCTCATGGCGCCGCCGTTGGCCCAACGACCTCCGAGACGAAACTCTCCGAGGCACTGTTCGGCCTGAGCGGCAATCCCAGCCCGCCGCCACTGCTGCCCGATCCCCTCCCACACTTCGTGCTCAGCGCGCTCTGTCTGCCAGCCGACAAGAGACTGACCAACCTGGTTGTCCGACTCGGCACCGGCGCGGTCAACGACCAATACGAGCCGTTCCGTGCCGCCGCCAACCTGCTCGGCTTCCGGGTGTTCATGCCGGGTGGCCAACCGACATTCGGGCTTGCACGCGCGTTGCGCCTCAACCTCACGGAGAGCCTGGTCGTCCTGGGTGAGCAGTTTCGTGGCCTCGGCGTCGGTGGCACGATCCCCTGGCGTGCCGGGATCTACCCGTGGGAACTCCTCGCAAGCCCGGTACCACCGCGAGACCCTGGTTTCCTGCCGCTGCGCCTGTTCGAGTTCAAGAACGGCGCCACGTTGCAGCAGCGCCAAGCGTTCGATGCGATCCGAGAACAGTTCAGGAAATTGGCGCCGGGCCGTGCTTTTGACGTCACCTTCGCGGCAGCGCGAACGCCGGTTGCCGCCACCGCACCGATAGGGGCAGGCCAGGTTGCGGTGGCCGGTGGAGGCAACGAAGGGGGAGACGAGAGCCAGCCCGGCAGCATCATCACGGTCATCGGTTGGAACACGACCGACGACCGCACGCCTCGGCGGGAGCGTCCCATCCAGCTGTTCGGTGCTGGGACGTGGGAGGCACTCGTCCTCGCCGAAGCGCTCGTGAGCGCGCCCGATCGGCTCACCGTGCTCGACGAACCCGGCGTGTCGCTGCACCCCACTTGGCAGACCGCCTTGCGTCAGGCCCTGCGAACAGTGCCGGGCCAAGTCCTGCTCGTCACCCACTCTCCCCATCTCGTACCGATGGAGGAAGCTGGCGATCTGACGCGTCTGCTTCGGATCAGCAATGACGACGGACGCTCCTGTTCCCGCCGCCTGGCCCCGGCGCTCGACGCTAGGGACGTGGCCAAGATCACGCAGGAGTTTGCACTCTCGGCCGACGCACGGGCCCTCCTCTTCTCCCGCGGCGCGGTCATCGTTTCCGGCCCAACCGAGCAAGGGGCGCTTCCGATCTGGTGCGCCAAGAGCAAAGCGGCAGAAGAACTAGGCGCACCGGCAGCACGGGATATCGGCTTCTACAGTGCGCCCGGAGACAGTGGGTTCCGCACCATCCTCTCGGTCCTGCACGGGTTCGGTATCCCGTGGGTCGTCGTCTGCGACGGCAAGTCGTTCGACGTCGAGACCAACTGGAGCAACCACATCTTCCGCCAGATCGAGCAGGCCGGAGTCGATTTCCCCGAGCTGGAGGGATTCACCCAGCGCACGGGTAACGGTGGGAAGGACCAGCGACTGATGACCCAGGCGCTCTGGGACGAGCAGGTGGACCTCGGTGTCCGCCACGGCGTGTTCACGTTGGCCACGAGCTGGACCGGCAGCGCAGAGGCCGTCGAAGGCTTCATCGAAGGCTCCGCTCCCGGCAAGCTAGCCGAGGCGAAAGCTGAGGTTGGCGGGAGCAAGATACGAAAGAGCAGGTGGGTCGCGCAGCAGACCGACTGTCCGGCCGAGATCGACGATCTCTACCGCATGATCATCGCCAACCTTGACCGAGCGCTCGATGATGCTCCCAGCTCACGAGAGAGCCCGTCACAGCCCGACGATACGGTCGCACGATGACCACCTCGGTCCGCGCTGCCGTAAGGCCCCGCTTGCTCGCCTGGGCACGCGAGCGTTCTGGTCTGGGTGTCGACGACCTGACCCACAAGTTCCCCAAGCTCACCGAGTGGGAGAGCGGAGAGCGGACTCCGACGCTCAAGCAGCTCGAAGACTTTGCCCGAGCGACGCACACCCCGGTCGGCTTCCTCTTCCTCCCCGAGCCACCCGAGGAGCAGGTACCGATCCCCGACTACCGAACCATGAGCGACGCCGGGGTGTCCCGCCCGAGTCCCGACCTGCTCGACACGATCTTCCAGTGCCAGCAGCGACAGGAGTGGTACCGGGATTTCGCCCAGGTGACCAGGGAGGATCCCGTGGCTTTCGTCGGATCGCTGACGACGTCGGTGCCCGTCGTGGAGGCCGCCGACCAGGTCAGGGCGACGCTCAGGTTCGACCCGGGCGAGCGGGGCCACACCTGGTCAGACGCGCTGCGGACCCTCGTCGACCATGCCGAGGAGCTGGGAGTGCTCGTAATGGTGAGCGGCGTTGTCGGCGCCAACACGCACCGCAAACTCGATCCCGAGGAGTTCCGCGGCTTCTCCCTCGTCGATCCGCACGCTCCGCTGGTGTTCGTGAACGGCGCCGACACGAAGGCGGCCCAGATCTTCACGCTCACCCACGAGCTCGTCCACCTGTTCTTGGGCGAGACCGCGCTCGACGACGCTGACCTCGGGTCGGCTCCGACCAACCCGATCGAGCGTTGGTGCAACCAGGTCGCTGCCGAGGTGCTCGTACCCCTGGGGCCGCTACGCGACGCGCTGTCCCCGGACGTCGTGATCGACCAGCTGGAGCCGCTGGCGCGCAGGTTCAAGGTGAGCACCCTTGTGGTCCTCCGCCGCATCCACGACGCCGGCCGGCTGAGCTGGGACGAGTACCAGACCGCCTACCGGAACGAGCTGGTCCGGGTCCTGGAGATCCTCGGAGAACGATCGGGGACTGGCGGGAACTTCTTCAACACCCAGCCGGCGCGGGTTTCCAAGCGGTTCGCCCGCGCCGTGATCGTCAGCACCCTCGAAGGCCAGACCCTGCACCGCGACGCATTCCAGATGTTGGGTCTCAAGAAGCTGTCGACCTTCGAGGAACTGGTCAGCCGGCTCGGAGCTGGCTGATGGCCTATCTGCTCGACACGAACGTTTTCATCGAGGCCAAGAACCGCCACTACGGCTTCGACTTCTGCCCCGCGTTCTGGGACTGGATCGATCACGCCCACCAGAAGGGAGCGGTCTTCAGCATCGACAAGGTCGCGATCGAGCTCGACGCGGTCGACGATGACCTCGCGACCTGGGCCAGCGATCGGCCCGACGCCTTCTTCCTCGAAGCCGATGCCGCCACGGTGCCGAGCCTGCAGGCCACCAGCACCTGGGCGAACGGCGCCGGGTACGAGCCGGCTGCCGTCGCCACCTTCCTGCAAGACGCCGACTACTACCTCGTCGCCCACGCCCATGCCCACCATCACGTGGTGGTCACCCACGAAGTCGTCGCCCACTCCACGAAGAAGATCAAGATCCCCACCGCCTGCATCGGCGTGGGCGTCCGCTATGTCACGCCCTTCGAGATGCTCCGTGCCGAACGGGCCCGCTTCGTCATCGCCAGCTGAACCTGTCCCGTCTGACCGGCAACAGCCGTGACTCCAACGATCCTCTCCAACTACCTCACTGCAGCCGGGCCTTGTCGAGGACGGCGATGAACGTCGGCCGCCGCCGGTGCGCCTCCCGCAACGCCGCCACGTGCGCGGCGAACTCATCCTGGCGATCCGCCGCTCGGGCTGCCTGCGCCGCCTTCTTCAAGATCGCCACCGCTCGCACGTAGGCCGCCTTTCCGGTCGTCTCGAGCTGGAAGTCGGCCAGGCGCAGGTACACGTCGAGCGCATCACCCGGTGCACACGCTTCACGGGCCTCGGCTAGGCGCATCCACCGCTGCGGTCCCGGATTCCAGTCGGCACGGGCTCCGGGCACCTGCCAAGCAGCCTCAGGCTCTCCGTCGGCAAGCAGCACGTCGACCAGTCCACCGGGATCGCGCTCCGCCAGCACCGCCAGGGCCGCTGGGCGCTCCGCCGGCCACACCCCACCGGCCTCGGCCGCCGCGCGCAGGAGGCCGTACGTTGACGACGAGGGCATCCGCTGGTGCTGTTCGCGACGCAGCTGGAGCACCTCCTGGTCCTCTTCCCGGCGGGTGTGGACCCCGGCGGCCAGGTCGTAGAGCTGGGCGACCTGCCAGCCGCCCGTCTCGGCGATCCCCCGAGTGGCCCAGGACAGGACATCGTCGTCGCGGCCCAGCTCCGCCATGGCCTCGGCGACCCTGACGAACTGGTACGGCCGGCTCAGGTCACCGCCCAGCAGCCCGATGAGGGCCTCCGCGTCGCCGTCGAGCACGGCCAGACGCTCTTGGGCGTACGTGGCGGCAAACGAGTCGCCACCACGTTCTTCGACCCGTTGCCTGACCTCGCGTCGGTACGCCGCGAGCCCGAGATCGCCCAAGGCATCGGCGTAGCGGACCGGGTCCACCTCGAAGTAGTCCTGGTCGTCGAAGCGGAATCGGACCATCCAGCGGGCAAGCTTGATCGGATCTGCGTTCCCGGCGCCGCACGCCCGGGCGTGCAGGTCGAGCAGCTCACGCGCCAGGTCGCCGATCGTCCCGTCGGAGTCGTCTGCCTTGAGGATCACCTTCACCACGTGCCCGATCGCCCGCTCGATCAGCAGCACCAGCTCGGCCGTGGGGGACGAGTCGACCGCCTCGCCGATGGCCTCCACGACGGGCCTCGCCTGCATCGCCCAGCCGCCGCACTCCCGGTAGCCGAGGTACCGGCTCGTCCGCAGCCCGCGGTCGATCTCCGCTTTCAGCTGGGAGAGATCCCCCGACCCACGGGTTGCCAATAGGCGGACCGCCCGAGCGACGTCCTCGTGGCGCTCCGCGGCTTTGCCGATGATCACGCGCATGTCCTCGGGGTTGAGCCCCGCGATCAGTACGTCGAGGGCGTCAGGCCCTGAGCGTGGTGCACGTGGACTCATGGCGAATGCTCGCTGCTCCTCGCCCCGCGACGGTAACGCCCTGACACCATCATGTTCAGGTTCGGCCGATCTTGAGGCCGCCCCGCCGGTGCTGGAGCCACCGTTGCGGATGCCGCGACGAGCCTGCGGTCGCTTCCAGCCAGCGTGGGTAGTTCAAGACGATGAGTTCGAGCTGCTCGCGGAGGCCAGACGGTTGGCGAGTGCAGAGGATCACGTCCACTCCCCGGCCGAGGTACGCACGGACGCGGAGCTCCCGGCTCCGGAAGTCCTGGTCGGACGTGACGAGGATCCAATCCTACTCTGCACACCAGTCGGCGATCTCCGCGTCGCTCGCCTTGTGCCGAAGCCCGTGGACCCTCGGATGCGGCTCGCCGAGCTCGGCGATTCGCTGGACCTGCTGCACGGTGTACTCGAAGCGAGGAAGCAGCTCCCCCAGCCAATGACTGAAGTTCTCGTCCAATAGGAATCGGGACTCAGCTGGCAAGGAGGTCCTGGACCCCGCGCACGTCCTCCACGTCGATGGCGTGCCAGTCGGCGATCTGCTCGACGCTGTGGGACACCAGCTCCCTCGCGATGACGGCGATAGGAAGGCGCGTGCCCTTCACGACGGGCTCGCCGAACTGGATGTTCGGATCGATCTCGACACGGCCGGTCAGCTCCCAGGCAACCGCCTCGTTCTCGGCACCGAAGCGGATCTCCTCGGCGAACGTCTCGATGACAGGCAGCCACACGTAGTGGCCGGCACCTCGGCCGACCAGCTCGATGACCTGCGGCTCTGCGCCGGCCGGCGCCAGGTCGGCCCAGATCGCGGCGCCGTCGGTGAAGAAGAGCCGCTGCGCGAAAGGACGGGCCACGCCCGGCAGCGACTCGGCCAGCGCGGCTTCCAGCTTGCGGAGCTTTTGGAGGCTCACCCCTGACCGGCGGAAGCGCCGGACGACCTCCAAGCTGACGAGGTCGTGGAACGAGAGCAGGCGCGGCTCGTCGGGGCCACTACCGACGCTCGGCGGAGTCAGCCCGCCAACCCAGCGACGAAGGGTGCCGGCCCGCACGTCCGCGGCCCGCAGGCCGAGGATCCGGGCGGCCTCAGGGAAGCTATAGATCCCGGTCCCGAACGCGGGCGCAGTGAGGGTAGAGGCGGCCACGCGGCAATCGTACCGGCCGGGTCCGACACCCCCTAGGTCATTCGAGGACAAGCCGCTGTCTCAGCCGCACCACCCGTGGGAGGACTGGCCCGACTCCGGCCGGGGGCGCCACATGCAATACCTGGTGGATGACCATTTCTTCCGGTCGCCATCGGCCCGCCGTCTCGGCGACCGGCCTGCGGGGTCGACTCGTCGGGACGAGGGTCCCGTCCGTCAGCCCCGGGGAGCGTCCGCCAATCTGGGCGATCACGACAGCCCCTCCCTGGACATCGGCGGACTCGCCGCGCTCCCGGCCTCTTCGGCACTCAGCCACGTTTTGCCGCCGGTGCGGTGAGACGGGAGACCTCAGCCGGGCCTGCTCACGACCTCGACTCGGCCACCCGTTTCAAGGCCGCCAGGGTGGCCGGGATGCCCTCGTGCGTCACCTTGATACGAGCGGCGATGTGGGAGGCCGCCATATCGCCGAACCGCTGCTGGAAGCTCTCGACGGCGATGGCCGGAAACTCCCAGGTCTCGGTGACCAGGGTCCCGCCCTCGACCGGCTCGAAGGTGTACCGCCAGCGGGTGCCGG
>Ga0181519_10004971_pt1 | contig 10699 bp, 8 predicted proteins | sample PEATcosm2014_Bin_26_FD_121102 | JGI IMG/M metagenome (GOLD analysis project Ga0181519, IMG submission 121102) | Peatland microbial communities from MTU Mesocosm Facility, Houghton, MI, USA - PEATcosm2014_Bin02_10_metaG | ecosystem: Environmental > Terrestrial > Soil > Wetlands > Peat | place... | reverse complement strand
TCCAGCGCGGCGATGTGGTCGTCTTCCGCATGTACGGGGTCCACGTCTCAACCGGCGCCAACCTCACCAACGTGACGGTCAAGTCGGCCTGGGTGAAGGTCCCCGGACTTCCGAAGATGCCCATGTACTACAGCAACCACCCGACCAAGCCGGTGGTGGCGTACTGGACGGCTGCTTGGCCCGTCAAGCAGAGCTACCCGCTGGGGGTCGTGAACTACACCGTCACGGTCGTCACCAACCCGATCCCAGGAGGGGGAGTGAGCGGCCCCGTCCCCTCAGAGGTCGGCGTCTACACCCAGCAGGGCACCCCCGAGGTGGCCTCGATGCTGACGATCGAGCCCAGCTAAGCAAAGAGAAGGCTCTCGGAGAGGACCGCCTGCCGCCCGGTCGCCAGACCAGCGGTGGGCGGTCCTTTTCCAACCGGCAGGGACCCGTCACGACGGTGTGGGGCATCGGCTTGGACAAAGCCGCCCACGACCCAGCCGTAAGACCACAGAAGACAACGATGAGGAGGGGGAAACCCACAATGAGGAACCTGAAATTAAGCAGACTGGCGGTGCTGCCGATCGGGGCAGTGGCAGCGGCTGTCATCTTGTGCACGTCGCTCGCCACCGCCAGCAACGGAGCCCAGTCGCAGTCGTCAGCGGCGCCGGCCGCGCCGACGGTCCATTACACGACGCTGCAGTCGCCCGCCATCCCAGGCGTGCCTGCGCTGCCCGGTCCGGTCGCAAAGCCGGCCCAGCCGAGTGCCACCATGGGGGTCCTCAACGTGACGCCCGACCAGGGTGTCGCCGGGACTCCGATCACGATCTCCGGCTCAGGCCTGGCGGCGAACGCGAGCGTGGAGCTCACATGGTCGACCGCAAGCGCGACCTGGCTCGTGCAACCGAAGCCGGACACCGTCAATTACCTCGGCCGGTCGGACACCCTGTTCGCCGTGGTGCTCGACACGACCACCACCGACTCCTCAGGGGCCTTCAGCGTCTCGCTCACCGCTCCCCAGGACTGGGGCGGCCTGCACGACATCTATGCCGTCGTAAACGGCGTGGAGGTGGCGCACGGCGGCTACATAACGCTCCGGACCGTCACGGTCAACCCGACCAGCGGACCTGTGGGCACGCCGATAACGATCACCTACAGCGGCCTGGGCGACAGCCTGTACACCGGCGGCGCGTCCTTGCTGTGGGACAACCACTACGTCGGCGAGATGATGGCCAACTGGACCCGGGGCGTCGCCCAGGTGACCATCCGCGCGGCTGGACCTGTCGGAAAGCACATCATCCAGGTGGGCAACGCCATCAGCTACCTGTACCTGAACGTGCCCCAGTCGCCCATTCCCTACACGAACGGCGCCACGGTCACCTTCACGGTCACCGCCGACAACGGTCCTCCGCCGTCTTCGATCGACTGGCCGGTCAACGTCGCTCCGACCCTCAACGCCCGCACCACCTTGCGTGGCAGCGGTCTCGCAGCCGGCAGCAAGGTGCAGGCCACGCTTGCGGTCAGCAAAGGCAGGGTGGACACGCCGGTGGCCATAACCGCGACCGGCTTCTCCTCGTCGGCTCCCGTCCAGCTCGTCTGGTCCACCGTCGTCGGCAACCGGGTCAACTGCACGAGCACCTGCTGGGCCTTCGTGTCCGACACCTTGGGCACCGCCACCCCTTCCGGCGGCAACCTTCACGCCAGGATCACGGTGCCGGACGGCCTTGGCGGCTGGCACGTCGTGCAGCTCGTGCAGAACGGCAAGATCCGCGCACAGGTGCCCTTCTATGTGATGGAGAGCATCGTCGGACGAGGGACCTCCTCGATCGTGGTCAAGGAGGGCTCGACCTTCACGATCCACCTGAAGGGCGTGGGCTGGACGCAGCTCGACAACACCGTCGGGGTTGACTACGACAACAGTTACATGGGTTACGGATGTGGCTTCAACTCGAACGGGGACGTGCTTTTGCACATCAACGCCACCGGCGGTCCCGGCACGCACCTGATCGACCTCTACCCGATGCTGTACTCGCTCTCTCCGTCTTTCGCGAGCACGCCCTATGGAATGGTGCCCGTCCTCACATATGCACAGGACGAGCCCGGCCTGGCGCTCGGCTACCACCTGCCGGCATTCAGGTTCGCGATCACCGTCGTCAAGTAGCGACCGGTCCGCACGTCACAAGGTCCCGCCGCTCTTCGAGAGCGGCGGGACCTTGACGCGTGCCAGACGAGCGATCGAGTCGGGGAGCCACCAGTTCCAGCTCCCCAGCAGGGACATCAAGCTCGGCAGCACCAGGCCACGCACGATCGTCGCGTCGAGCAGCACGCCGAGACCGAGCCCCGCTCCGAGCTCTTGCAGCCCGGCCACACGTCCCGCCACGAGCCCGGAAAGCGCCCCGACCATGATGAGGGCTGCCGCGCTCACGACCCGGCCGGTGTGGGTGAGGCCATCGGTGACGGCGCGTCTGTTGTCGCCCCAGGTGTCCCAGGACTCCCGCATGCGCGTGACGAAGAACACCTCGTAGTCCATCGAGAGACCGAAGAGCATCGCGAAGAGGAACACCGGTACCCATCCCTCGATCTGAGAGACGCGGTAGAGGCCGAGCACCTTCGCCCCGACGCCGAAGCGGAAGACCACCACGAGCAGGCCGTAGGCGGCCGCGACCGAGATCGCGTCGAGAACGATGGCGATGAGGGGCAACAAGACCGAGCGGAAGGCTCGCAGCAGCACGAGGTAGGCCAGGGCGAGGATCAAAAGGACGATCCAAGGGAAGGCCCCGTAGACGCGCGCGAGGAAGTCGACCCCCTGGGCGGGGGCACCCCCGACGTAGACGCGCACCCCTGGCGGGAGATGGGCTGCCGGCAGGTAGCGGGAGCGCACCCGGCCCACGAGGTGCTGGGTCGCCTCGTCGCCGAAGTCGTGCCGCGGGACGACGAAGACCCGGCTGTAACGCCCGGTGGAATCGACGTAGGGAGCCCGGGAACCGATCGCGACGACGAACACCTCGGGATCTGCCAAGAGCTCGCGGGCAAGCCGCAGCGATGCGTCGGAGACCGCTTGGGCACGTGCCTTTCCTGGCGCGCCCGCATCGAGGACGACCTCGATGGGCGTTATCACTCCCGGGCCGACGCGGTCGCCCAGCAGGGCCAGAGCCTTGCCCGACTGCAGGTTCTGCGGGATGGCGACCACAGATCCCGGTGTGAGCTGGAGCCACAGCACAGGGACGGCAAGCCCCACGAGCAACGCCGTCGAACCGGCGAGCACCACGACCGGTCGGGACATGACCGCCTCCGCGAGCCATGACCACCAAGGAGTCCTCTCGCGGTGAGCTCTTCTGAGCGCCCCGAAGCTGGTTGTGGCGCGTCGGCCCAGCAGCGAGAGCAGGGCAGGCTGCAGCGTGAGCGCGGCGGCGATCGAGACGATGGGGACGACGAGACCGGCAAAGCCGAGGGAACGGACGAACGGGACGGGGATGATCAAGAGAACGGAAAGGCCGATCGCCACAGCCGCCCCGGAGACGATGACGGCACGGCCGGCGGTCGCCATCGTGGTGACGATGGCGTCGGTGTCTGCGAGCTGTGCGTCCTTCAGCTCCTCTTTGAACCTGTGGACGATGAGGAGGCAGTAGTCGACCGCCAGTCCGAGGCCGATGAGCTGCACGAGGTTCGGAACGTAGAGGACCATCAAGAAACGGTGCGCGAGGAGGAATACGACCGCGAGCGCGGCAAGGGTCGTGCACGCCGCCACGAGGAGGGGGAGGAGCAGGGCGACGGACAACCCGAGAACTACTGAGAGCAGAGCCAGCGCGATCACCACCGCCAACAGCTCGCCCCTTCGCAGGTCCGCGGCGAGGATCGGGGTGATGTCGTGCTGGAGAGCCGGTGCCCCGGTCACATAGGCCGTGGGTAGGCCGGAACGCCGCAAGGCGCGACGCAGCTCGGCCGTGGCGGCGGCGGCCTGTTGCAGGTCGAGGGACGTGTTGATGTCCCCGTAGACGATCCCGGACACCGGACGAAGCGGCATGGCCGTGGCCGTGGGCACCGTGCGTGCCGCGGCGACGAACTGGATGTCGAGGGCGCGCAGCTCGGCTGGCGATGGGTTCGAGACTCGAAAGACCACCGTGAAGTCGCCCTCGATGCTCTCCTGGAAGTGCTGGGCCAGGATGACGTCAGCTTGCTGGGAGGCGGTTCCCGGCACGGCGAGCGAGGTCGAGAGAAGCTCCGGCAGGCGTCCGGCAGCGACGACGCCGAGCACGCTCGCCACGACCCAGAGCGATATCACCACGACTCGCCATCGGATCACTGCCCGGGTCCAGCGCTCGAGCATGGGAAACCTTACGCCGGTCAGTGCGGCCGGCGGCCGTATGTGGACCCCTCTACCCGATGGGTTCGTCGGAGAGGTACGCCTTCAGCCGCGACAGTCCCTCGACGAGCTGGGGCGTGTCGATCCCGGAATATGCGAGGCGCACGTACTGCTCGGTCTCTCCCGGCAGAGGCCGGCCGAAGTGGACGCGTGAGCACACGGACACGCCGGTGTTGTGCAGCACGGCACGGCGGAAGTCTTCGATGTGGGTGAAGCCCTTCGCGTCCATGGCTCCGGTGACGTTGGGGAAGAGGTAGAAGGTGGCGTTCGGCGTGTAACAGCGGATGCCGGGGCTCTCGTTCAAGAGGGCGACAGCTGCGTCACGCCGCTCTTTGAGGACCGCCAGGATGTGCCTTGGCCCGGACTGGTCGCCCGTGAGCCCCTCGAGGGCGCCGTACTGGATGAAGTGGTTCGGGCAGGACTCGTCGTTGACGTTGAGCTTGGCGATGACCTCGATCACCTCGGTCGGGCCGACGGCCGCACCAAGGCGCCAGCCGGTCATGGCGAACTTCTTGGAGAACGTGTACAAGATGACGCTGCGCTCGGCCATGCCCGGCAGCGCGGCCAACGAGACGCTCCGGCCCGAGTAGCGAATATCGAAATAGGCCTCGTCGCAAAGGACCATGAGATCATGTTCCACGACGATTTCCGCAAGCCGCCGCAGTTCCTCCGGGGAGCATTCGGCCCCGAGCGGGTTCTGCAGGTCATTCAGCACCAGCAGCCGCGTGCGCGTCGTGACGGAGGCCTCGAGCGCATCCAGGTCGATCACATAGCCGTGATCGGCCTCGAGATAGCCATAGGGCACGGCGACGCCGCCGTGGAACTCGATCTGAGACTCGTAGATCGGATAACCGGGATTCGGATAGAGCACCTCGTCACCAGGGTTCATGAGGGCGAGGATGAACTTGCCGATAACGGGCTTGCCTCCGGGCTGAATGGCGACGTTCTCCGCCCCGTAGGCCGTGCCATGGGAAGCGTTCACGTCGGCGGCGAGCGCAGCCCGGAGCGCCGGGATGCCTGCGTTGGGGCAGTAGCCGGTCTTGCCGTCCTTGATCGCTTTGAGCGATGCCTCGACGATGTTGGCCGGTGTCGGAAGGTTCAAGTCGCCCAGGTGGAACGGGTACATGTTGTTGCCCTGCGAGGCGAATGCCGCCGCTTCGGCTGACACGGCGAAGGCGGTCTCCGAGCCGAGTCGGGCGATGCGCTTCGCGATCCTCGGCCTACCGAGGTCAAGCCCCGAGCCGTTGTGCTCCGCGGCTTGCATCGAGCTGAGCGTCTGGGTGGAGCTTCGTTGCTCTGTATCCATGTTGGCCTCCGTATCTCGACCGCTGGCGCGACCCGTCCCGGCTGACCAGCCTCATCGCGGGCTGCCTGGAGGCCGTGCGGCCCGGGCCAAGAGCACGCGCCGGTCCATGACGGGCGCTTCGTAGCCCGAAGCTACCCGGACGGGCGCGCCCTCGTCCAAAGACCTGCTCCTCGATCGGCTCCGGCGTGGCTCTAAGACTCCCGCCGCAGCTTGCCAAAGCCGACCGACGAGCTTTGCGCGTCGCCAAGGCATGAATAAACCGCGCGGCACCCCCCATTCGCGAGATACTCATGACGGTGCACGGCCCCATGCTTCCCTCGCAAGGCAACGGGGGTCGTGCACCATCTATCGTCGGCACTTAGCCCGGTCGCCTTGAATCCAGCTGACGTGGCGGCTGCGCGAGCTAAGCGATGGCCGCCGTCTTGTCTTCTTTCGCCCTCGGACTGGCACTGGCCGAGAGCAGTCTCACCGACCAGTCGGCGTCGCGTGGGAACGGTCGGTGAGAGGTTGCGCCGCCTGCCGCGTGCACGGCCATGGAGAGCACGCCCCAGGCCTTGCTCATCGCCCTTTGCTGGTCGCCGGCATCAACGATCACGGCAAAGGTCGCCTCGGATCGATCCGGGTCGAGGTCGACCAACGACTCGGCGATCCAGCGGTGCTCGAGCTCTCTCATGGCATCGCCGACATGGCACTCCAGCGCGCCTGCGGCGTCGGTTGCCGCCGAAGCATGTTCGCCTCTGAGCTCTATCGCGACGACACATCTGACTTTGAATTGCATCGGCCTCACCTTCTGCCTTCAGCAGTTTCTATCGGCAGATGAACGCGAAGCTGAAGCGCGAGGAGGGTGTTTCGCAGATCTATTGTCGCTGGGGCGGCAAGAGATGGTCCCGCAGTCGCTCGAGGGCGGTACCGGCGCGGTGGCGCACGGTTCGCTCAACGAAGGGCGCGAGGAGAGCGCCGCCGACCCCGCCGGGCTCCTCATAGCTGACCGAGAGCGTGACCGCGGTCCCGTCCCGGACCGGTTCGAGCTCGAAAGTGAGATCCTGCCCGTTGTCTGCGGCTGTGGACCAGGTGATGGCCCGGTCGGGCTCGTAGGACCCGATCACGATGTTGGTATGGAACGACTGCAGCCCGACCTTCAGGTCGGCCGCGAACTCGGCGCCTTGGCCGGCCGTCTGGGCCGTGCGCGGAACAAGGCTCTGCAGGCCTTCGATGAACACGTCCGCGCGCTCGTAATCGGCCAAGATGGCGAACAGCGCGGCGGGCGGTGCCCCGATCGTCGCCTCCGCTCGGATCGTCTTCCTCAAGCCCTGACCTCCGGCGTTCTTTGGCGAAGGCCGGCGGCGGTCCTTCGACTTGGGTGGCGCGGTGCTCCGACCGCTGCCCAGTATCGCTCACGGCCGTGAGCGCGAGGCGCTGGGGGCGGGCCACGGCCACGATCGCGGCGCGCGCCCCTTCTCTCCCGCCTCCCGAGCGGTGCCCTGAGTAGGATCGCGCCACGGTGAGATCGGCCGGCCCGGACGGGCCCTTGCAATCGCGGGTTTCTGACGCCGCAGACGATCTGGCAACGCTCCTGCAGTCGTCGCCAGACGCCGTAGTCGTCGTCGACGCCGACGGAGTCGTCCTGCTGGCGAGCGCGGCCGTCAAGACGCTCTTCGGCTACGAACCGGCCGAGGTGGTCGGACAGGCCATCGAGGTGCTGGTCCCCGAGCAGCTCCGGGCTGTCCACGAGCGCGCCCGCAAGTCGTTCTCAGCCGCCGGGACGCCGCGCCCGATGGGAATCGGGCTCGAGCTCTCCGGCCGCCGACGGGACGGGACCACCTTCCCGATCGATGTCAGCCTGGCCCCGTTCTCGGCCGCCGGCCGCCCGGTGGTGGGAGCCTTCGTGCGGGACGCAACGGCGCGTCGGCTTCAGGAAGCGAGCCTTCGCGCCGTCAACGAGATCACTCAGCGCCTCCTCGCGGGTGAGCGCACCCAGGACACCTTGGAGCTGGTCGCCCGCCGGGCCCGCGGTCTCGTGGACGCGACCCTCGGCTGGGTCGTGACCCCGTCGAGCAACGACGACCTCGTCATAAGCGCAGGCGACGGAACGGGGGCAGAGGCCGTATTGGGCCTCAGGGTCGCGCTCGACACCAGCATCGCGAACCAGGCGATGACTCTCCGGACCTCCATCCTGGTGGACGACCTCGGGACCGAACCGGCCGTGCCACCGGAGATAAGGGCTCTCGGTCTCGGCGCCGGGCTGTACTGCCCGCTCAGCGCCGACGAGCGGGTGCTCGGCGCCCTTGTGGTCGCCCGTCCCCGTGGCGCGCCGAGTTTCAGCGAGAGCGACGTCGTGCTCGTCGAGGTCTTCGCCAGCGCGGCCGTTGTCGCGATCACGCTCGGGGAGACCCGGTTCGAGCTCGACCAGCTGCAGGCGACCGCGGAGCGCGAGAGGATCGGCCGCGATCTCCACGACACGGTCATCCAGCGCCTGTTCGCGCTCGGCATGAGCCTGCAGAGCATCGAACGTCTGGCGGCCGCCCCGGTGGCCGAGCGGATAGACCGCGCCGTCGACGGCCTGGACGAGGTCATCCGCGACATCCGCGAGACGATCTTCCGTCTCGAGCGCCCGACCATGGCCGGGTCGGGTCTCCGTGCGGCCGTGAACAACGTCCTCTCATCTGCGGCCGAGCAGCTCGGGTTCGCTCCGCGCATCGCATTCGTGGGCCCTGTGGACTCTGCCACGAGCGCGCAGCTGCAGCCCCAGGTCATCGCGGTGCTGACCGAGGTGCTCTCCAATGTCACCCGGCACGCCCGGGCATCCGCGGTTGAGATCGTCATCGCGGCCGAGGACGGGACGCTCTTGCTCTCGGTGGCCGACAACGGCGTGGGCCTGCCTGCCGGCCGCACTGCCGGCAACGGACTGCGCAACATCGCCGCGCGGGCCGACTCGCTCGCCGGCACGTTCTCGATCACCTCGCGCAAGCCCGCCGGGACCCTCGTCGAATGGCGCGTGCCGACCGGCTGAGTCGGCCGTCTCGGCGGCGTCTTTTCGCCAAAGGTGACTTTGCTTTGTCAAAGGTGACTTTCGCCTCTAACCGCAAAGGGCTGGTGTGGCCGACTCTTGACTTGTGGAGACCCATCCGCGCGCCGACTTCGAGGAGCTGGACCGGGAGGACTGCCTCGCGCTTTTGCGGGACGAGCCGGTCGGCCGGGTGGCGCTCACCGCCCGCGCCCTTCCTGTCGTGCTCCCGGTCAACTTCGCCTTGATGGAGGGCGACATCGTCTGGCGCTCCGCGCAAGGCACCAAGCTCAATGACGCCTCCGCCGGCTTTGTCGTCGCATTCGAGGCCGACCACTACGACACGGAGAGAAAGCTCGGCTGGAGCGTCATGATCCAGGGCCTGGCGCACGTCATCGAAGACGCCGAGGAGCTCGCGCTGGCGAGGGAGCTCCCTCTTGAGTCCTGGGCGCTCGAAGGAGCCGCGGACCGCTACGTCCGCCTCGTCCCCAATGTCGTGACGGGCACCCGCATCCGCCACCGCTAGGCGCACAGCTCCGGATCTGCCGCGACGGGCGCAGGTCTGCAAGCTCCGGGGTCGGAGCGGACGAACGCAGGCCGGGCGCCGTCGTCGCCCGTACACTTGCCGGCGTGGAGGCGGTGCCGGCCGAGGCTCTGAGCGGCGAGGAAGGCGCCCTGGACAGGGTGCTGACGCTGCCCAATGTGATATCCCTGGCCCGGATCCTGCTGCTCGTCTTGTTCTGCTGGTTGCTGTTCGGCCCGGACCGGAGGGTCCCGGCGACGGTCGTCCTCATGGTGATCGGAGTGACCGACTTCCTTGACGGGTACCTGGCGCGGAGGTTCCACCAGGTCAGCACCCTCGGCAAGGTCCTCGATCCGGTAGCGGACCGGCTCGTGCTCGTGACAGGGATCCTCGCCATCACGATCTACGGTGCCGTGCCGGCCTGGCTGGCCGGAGTCGTGCTCGGACGCGAGCTCGTGGTCTCGCTGGCGGTGCTGGCGCTCGCCGTCGTGGGGGCGAGACGCATCGACGTGCTCTGGGTGGGCAAGGCCGGCACCTTCGGGCTGCTGTGCTGTTTTCCGCTCTTCCTGCTCGGCGATCAACGCGCCGGCTGGGCCCGTGTTCTAACCGACGTCACCTGGGTGGCCGTCGTGCCCGCCCTGATCCTGAGCTTCGTAGCCGCGGCCGCCTACGTCCCGCTCGCGCGGCGGGCGCTCGAGGAACGCCGGCCCGGCCCGGCCCGACACGAGCCGGTGACCTCGTGAAGGCCGTGATAATGGCCGGCGGGGAAGGCACCAGGCTTCGACCGCTGACGGCGAACCTGCCCAAGCCGATGCTCCCCATGGCCAATGCGCCCATGGCCGAGCACGTCGTCAGCCTTCTCCGCCAGCACGGCTTCGAGGAGATCGTCGTAACCGTCGGGTTCCTTGCGAGCAACATCCGGACCTATTTCGGGGACGGGTCAGAGCTGGGGGTGCATCTCGTCTACGCCACGGAGGAGACGCCGCTCGGAACCGCCGGCTCGGTGCTCAACGCCCGAGACGAGCTGGACGACCGCTTCCTCGTCATCTCCGGTGACGTCCTCACCGACGTCGATCTGACGGCTCTGGTCGAGTTCCACGAGGAGAAGGGCTCGGTTGCCACTCTCGCCCTCGAATCGGTGCCCAATCCCCTCGAGTTCGGCATCGTCATAATCGACGGCGAGGGACGCGTCGAGCGCTTCTTAGAGAAACCAGGCTGGGGCGACGTCTTCAGCGACACCATCAACACCGGCATCTATGTCCTCGAGCCCGAGGTCTTCGACTGGATACCGGGCGGCCGCGCGGTCGACTTCTCCTCGGAGGTCTTCCCGGCGATGCTCGAAGCCGGCCGTCCCATGTTCGGATATGTGGGCCAGGGCTACTGGGAGGACGTCGGAACACTCGAGGCGTACCTGCGGGCGCACGCGGACATCCTCGACGGCAAGGTGAAGATCGACGTGCCCGGGTTTCCCCTCCGCCCGGACGTCTGGCTCGGCGCGGGAGCAGAGGTCCACCCGTCGGC
>Ga0181519_10004966_pt1 | contig 10702 bp, 7 predicted proteins | sample PEATcosm2014_Bin_26_FD_121102 | JGI IMG/M metagenome (GOLD analysis project Ga0181519, IMG submission 121102) | Peatland microbial communities from MTU Mesocosm Facility, Houghton, MI, USA - PEATcosm2014_Bin02_10_metaG | ecosystem: Environmental > Terrestrial > Soil > Wetlands > Peat | place... | reverse complement strand
TCCGGAGCGACTAGCTTCCACGGCGCTGGATTGACAAGCGGCAGTTCCCGAAGCGGCGGAAATCGTAGCGGGGCCAGCTCTGGCGGCAGTTTCCAGGGCGCCAGCAGCTCTTCGCGCGGCGGCGGTGGAGGCGGGTTCAGCCCCGCTGCTGGCGGCGGCGGGACCGCTCCGTCAGGTGGAGGCAGTGCCCCAGCAAGCGGTGGTGGACACCACTAAACTGCCCTGCGCTCTCACGGGAACACGTATTTCACGCGCCAATTTCACTCGTCATGACCGCATGCTTTAGGGAGTCCCTCGCCCTCACACCTTCCGCAAACTCCCCTGCAGCCAATCGAGATACGGATGGCTCCCCGCCTCCACCGTCAGAACCAGAAACTCAGGCGTCTCGTAGCTGTGCAGCTCGAGCAGCCGCGTCTCCAATGCCGCCAGTTGCTCAGGACCGGTCTTGATCAGCATCATGGTCTCCGTAGCCGTCTCCACCGCGTCCTTCCACCGGTAAATGGACTGCACGCCGGGAACCAGCGTTGCGCACGCCGCCAGCCGCTCCTCAACAAGAATGTGGGCAAGGCGCCCGGCCTCCTCAGGGTTAGCTGCGGTCGTCAAAACGATACGTGCCGGCGGATTAGCTTCAGGCATGGGTCACTTCCCAATCGAGAATCTTTCTGAGACTAATCTAGTCCCAAACTGCCCTGCGGAGAACCCATTTGACCGCCTCCGCCAGCCATGGTGGAGAATAGAGAATATGAGCACAGCGATCAAATTTGGCACCTCCGGATGGCGGGCGATTGTCGCCGACGAATTTACCGTGGCCAATATCCGTCTGGCCGTTGCCGGTATCGCCGCCTATGTAAAGACCCAGCCCGAGCCTCACCGCGTGCTGGTAGGCCGCGATCCCCGCTTCCTGGGCGAGAGCTTTGTGGCCGAAGCCGCGCAGGTACTCGCCGGAGCCGGCGTCACGCCCATCGCGATCACCGAAGCCGCGCCCACTCCCGCCATCGCCTATGCCGTGCGCGCACTCAAGACCTCCGGCGCCATCAACTTCACCGCTTCGCACAATCCGCCCGAGTACAACGGCATCAAGTTTTCCACGCACGACGGCGCGCCGGCCCTGCCCGAGGTGACCAAACAAATTGAAGCCGCCATCGCGGCCCTCCAGATCAGCGATTCCCCTATTCCAAAGGCAGAACGGCCCGAAGGGCAGACGGCCGACGTCAAGCCAGCCTTCCTCAAACGCCTTGCCGAGCTGGTCAATCTGAAGGCCATCGCCAAGTCCGGCATTAAGGTGGTTTACGATCCCTTCTGGGGCGCGGGCCGCGGCTACCTGTCAGAGTTGCTGCGCGAGACGGGCGTGGCCGTCGAAACGGTTCACGATTACCGCGACGTGCTCTTTGGCGGCCATGCGCCCGAGCCCTCAGACGAATTGCTCGGCGACGCCAAGGCCAAGATGCGGGAGACGGGGGCCCACCTGGCCGTCGCCACCGACGGCGACGCGGACCGCTTCGGCATTGTCGACCAGGACGGAACCTTCATCCAGCCCAATTACATCGTTGCCCTGCTCTTCGACTACCTGGTCGAGACGCGCGGCTGGCGTAACGGCGTGGCCAAGAGCGTGGCCACCACCAATCTCATCAACGCCCTCGCCGATTACCACAAGGTGCCGCTTTATGAGACGCCGGTCGGCTTTAAATACATTGGCGAGCTCATCATCGCCGACAAGATCGCCATCGGCGGCGAGGAGTCCGCCGGCCTCACCATCCGCGGACATGTGCCTGAAAAAGATGGCATCATCGCTGGCCTCCTGGTTGCCGAAATGGTGGCCACGCGCGGCAAGAGCCTGGGCACGCAACTGAAGGAACTGTTTGGCAAGGTTGGTTCCTTCTACCCCGTTAGAGAGAACTTCCGCTTGACCCCGGAGATCAAAGCCGCGTTCACTGAGAAGTTGAAGACCGATCCAAAGGAGCTCAGCGGTCGCAAGGTCTCGAGGATAGTGCGCACCGACGGCCTCAAGCTGATTCTGGAAGACGGTTCGTGGGTATGCTACCGGCTCAGCGGAACCGAGCCTGTAGTGCGCGCCTACACCGAAGCGCGCAACGAGCAGGACATGGAAGCCCTGAAAGCCGCCTCCGAAAAATTTGTGCTGTCGTAAGAACTGGTTGAGTGTCGATGCAAGAGGAGATGTTCCAACCCGAGAGACCGACCGCGCCCCCGGCGCTCTCGCCGTCACTCCCGGCGCGCGAGCGGGCGCTCGAATCGGCTAGGCGCGCCTGGCGTTCCGCGGGAACTGTGGTTGCCGTCTTGTTGGCAGCCCTGGTCATGTGGCACGTGGTCAACGGCACGCACGGCCTCTCTGTCTGGCAGCAGAAGCGCGCCGAAGACCGCCGACTCCAAAAAGAGATCATCGATGTCCAGCAGGAGAACGCGCAGCTTCGCCAGCAGATCGAGCGGCTCAAGTCCAACCCCGACGCCATCGAGCACGAAGCCCGCGAAAAACTCCACTACGCCAAGCCCGGCGAAGTGATCTACACTCTGCCTGCTCAGCCGCCTGATCAGCCCCAGCCCTCAGCCCCGGCAAAGTAGGCAAGTGGCATGCGCCTTCGGTTTCTGAAATCCTGCCCAGTCCAATACACAGCGGGCGCCCCATCCCACCATCGATAAGTCGATCTAAACCGCGACAAAACAGTCAACAAAAACGCAAAAACACGTCATTCCGATCTAATTGTCCCCATATATCAGTTCATTCCACAAAGAAGATCCCAATCTATCAGTGCGATTTTCCAGAAATTCCTTCCAAACCGAAGACTGTCCGCCTGCACCAGGACAAAAACAGAGCCCTTCGTCGGCCTCTAAGCCGACAAACTCTCGACTGACTCCTGCGAAATTCACTTCACCGCCGAAGAGCCGTTCTGTCCACTGTTCACTGTCCTCTGTCCACTGCTTTTTAAAACTCCACGTGTGCCCGCACCGTGGGCACATAGACCGGTCCGCGATCGCGATTGTAGCCGGGATCGACAATATAAGACCCGCCAACCATGGAATAGAACCCGCGCCAAAGATGGGCGTTGTAGTACCACTCGACGATGTTCTCGCGCCCATAGGTCAGGCCGCCGTCGCCCAGCAGGAAGCCCAGTCCGCCGTAGTGCAGATAGTTCTGGTGGTCGCGCTTGATGGCGTTCGAAACGAAGGCCACGCCCACTTTGTCGTTGGACCTCGACCAGCTATGACCGTTGTAATCGCCGCCAACGAGAGCCGTCTGCCCGACCTCTGTATACGCGAACGACTCGTGCTGGTCTTCATTCCAGCCGAAGCGCGAGAACAGGCGCAAACTGTCTGTAACCTCCTGCTCCGTGTTCAGGCCAAAGCCGTACTTGACTGCGCCAAACCGCTCGGACTGCGTAATGTCGGGCGTGGCGATCTTGCCTGCAAGATACTGCTGCACCGACTCGCGATAATCGCCCATGTGCGCGTGGTTCACATAGCTGAGAACGCGAACCGCGCCCAGACGCTTTGTGCCGTCAGGGTGTGGCTTGACGAGGCCGGCCAGCAGGCCTTTGCGCAGCTCGAACTCCCAGTTCTGGCCGTTGGCACGGCTGAAGGCCCAATCGAGATCGATGCCGTTGGCGATGACGGGCATTGCCGCGATGCCGTAGCGCGCCGACCAGATACGGTCGTCGTATTCAAGCACTCCGCCAACCGTGTAACCGCGCGTGTCCGCGGCGTAGTCCCATGCGCCGTTGTTGTCGATGGTCCAGTTGGTGAATTGCAGATGGCTGTCCGTGCCAACGGCATTCAAATCGAAAATATCCGGAAGACTCATCTTCCCCACGCGAATATCGAACCGGCGTAAGGGCACCTTGGTCGCCAGCGCGAATGGCCCGCGTTCCTGGTCTACCATCTCGTCCGTCAGGCCCACGATCTGGTGAATCTCGCCGCGGGAGAGATACGGCAGGGTGCTCAGCGTGGGATTGCGCACCACGTCGAGATCCGTTTCGCCGGCCAGGCCCAGCGCCTGCGAGATACCGCGTCCGCCGGCATTTTCAAGGTCCACAATCAGGTCGGTGTTGTAGCGAGTGTTGGGGCGCAGTTGATAACCGAAATAAAGCGTTCCGACTTCCGACGCTTTGGTCTCGAATGTGTCCCGGAGACTGTTAGTGCCCTCGTACGGCGAGTGAAAATGACCGTGCATTTGAAAAATGCTGTTGGCCTGCCCGGAAACCCAGTAGCGGCCGCTCTCCGAGTGCGGAGCCAAGGTCAACATCGGACCGGCCGGCGCAAGATCTTGCGTGGCAGGAGACTGCGGATTGGGGGCGGGGGAAAGCTGAGCGTGCGCCCGCGTGCCGGCGAAGCCCGAAGTGAGAACCCAGGCACAGGCCAGGCCGGCGAGGAGTTTGACGAGCGAATTGGGAGAGCGGCTGGGCATAGAATGAGGGAGGAATCTATACCCCCACTCGGTTAATACCATACCGGGGGTGGGTATTGTCAAGAAGGGGAGGCAAACCATGTCGCACCAGGAGCGGGAGAAGCTGAAACTGCTGCAACGGCTGAGGAAAGTGCGCGGGCAACTGGACGCGGTGGAGCGTTCGCTGGCCGCCGATGAGGATTGCGGCGGGCAACTGATGCTGCTGGCGGCGGTGCGCGGCGGCGTGAACTCGCTGATGGGCGAGGTGCTGGAGACTCATATTCGTTTTCACCTCGCGGATGGCGCCAAGGAGCAAATTGCACCTGAGCTGGCCGAGGACCTGATCGACCTGGTGCATGCCTATCTGAAATGAGGTTATTGGAAAGCGCCGTCTGCCGATGAGCAATAAAGGCCGCTCTCCTCTACGCCGCAGCCCGGCTCCTACTCATCTTAGCCGTGGGAGCGACGGTGAAATGTTAAGGCCAAGTTGATTTGAGGGGGGAAATGCCGTGCTTTCCCGTCCTGACACGACATCCGCCGCTCAGCGGCGCTATTGGTAGTTGCCGATCAGAACGAACGGCGCCCAGTAGAACGGATGAGAATAGCCGGTTTCAGGCGCCGACGCCGCCGGTCCTCCGACAGTCTCAAAGCCGCGCTGGCTGCGCCCATCGGGAGATGCGGCCGGCCCCTTGAGCAGCGCCAACTGCGCCTGGCGCAAGGCCTCCGCTTTGCCGCTGGACGGATCTTTGAGCCATCTGGAATAGAAATCGCTCATCAGGCGGCTGGTGCTGGCGTCGTTCACATCCCACAGTGTGGCCAGCACTGCTTCGGCATCCTTTTGCTGCGCGATCATGCCCAGGCTGTCCATCTCCGTACCGTCCCTGGTTTTGTAGTCCTTGGCGGTGCTGCAGGCAGAGAGAGTGAGCAGACGGGTTCCGTGAAACGCGACCGTGGAGTGCTCCATCTCAGAGAGATTCCACTCGTATCCTTTCGCATCTCCGATCGATTCTCCGCCAAGCATAAGAAACGGTTCGTCGCCGCTGCCGGTCTCTACAACGAAATGGCTGGCGATATGAACCACCGGGAAGCTTTTTCCTTCGCCAAGCTCGGCCTTTAGCGCGACTAACGTGAACCGATCGTCGGGCAGCAGCTTGCCTTCCATCGGTCCATGCGACTCAGGCACGGCGGGATCGCGAACCACGGAATCCAGCTCCGGCAGAACGCCGGGCAGCGGCGGCAAGCCGCCATAACTCTTTGACAATCCCATGGCCAGCACGCTGGGCGCGCTTCCCTTCGCGAGCGGCGAGTCGGTCATGTGGCCATAGCTCTCGGGAGTGAAAAGCACGTTTCTGAACCGCTCGAGCATGTACCGGTGACCATCGTAGAGCGCGGCCATGGGCAGGTAGCGCAGCGCATCATCGAGAGACCAGAGCAGTGTGGGAACGTCGCCCCGCGCACCGGGCTTCGCTTCGAGCGCTTTCAATTCACCTTCCATGGGAGCCACGACCATTGCATACAACTGAGCCAATCCGGGCTTGGGATCGGCATTGCGCGCGGCCATGGTTTCAAGCACCTCAAACACTTTGCCGCGCAACTCGGCAGGCGTGGCCTTCAATTCGAACTTCTTTCGCGTAGTCGCGGTCACCACGATCGCGTAGACATGGTCCTCGCCCAGCAAAATGCGAATGCCCAATACGCGCGGTCCCAGTTTCGCCAGCGTGTTTTCGAGATAGCTCTGCCGGGAGTCCTCGCCGGCTGAATCTTCACTCGGATTGCCGGCCGGCTTGCGCTCCAGTTCGGCGCAGACCGTGTTGGTGAAGTAGTTCGCAATTTCGCCGATTCCCTGCTGCAGGCTCGCGGCGAGTTTTTTAAGTTGCGCTTCATCGTCAGTGGTGCGCGCAGCTTTGGCCTTCAGGGCCGCGTATTGGAGGCTCATGTCTTCAAGCGCGAGTGTCTTCTGCTGCTGGGAGTCCAATTCGGTTTGCGCCTCTTGTTGCGCGGCACTGAGCTTAAGGGGTTCAACCTTGGCTTCCGCATTCTCACTGGCGCCGCGAACGACATCCTTCAGCTCTTGCTCCTTCAGCAGATCGAGAACCTGCTCCGCCTCGCCGAGCCTGCCGGTCTGGACCAGCAGTTCGGCCAGAATGCGATAGGTTGAAGCTCTCGATTGCGCAAATCCTGCCTGCAGGTCTTTATCGAGACCGGAGATATTCTTGCGAATCTGCTGATAGCTGTTCACCGCATCCAGTCCGAAAAAGATGGCAACCTCGGGACGATTCTGCTTCTGGAAGCCGACCATCATGGCGGTGTCGATTCCGCCCTGCATATCGGGATCGCCCGCTGCTTTTGCCATGGTGAGAGCGGCCAGCGAGTAAGGAAATGCTGTCTGCGGTTGGCCGAGCTTTGCATAGGCCATGCCGATCAGGCCCAGGGCCATGGCCTCGCCGCGGCTCTCCTTCACTTCGCGCCACACTGGCAGAGACTGGAGCTCGATCTCCAGCGATTTGTCCGGCTGTCCCATGTCGAGATAGGCCCGCCCCAGGTTGCTCATGGTCATGGCTTCTCCGCGGCGGTTGCCCACTTCGCGCCAGATGGCCAATGACTGGTTCAAGAAATCCAGCGCCTGCTGGGGCTGGCCCAGGTCGTCATGCGCCCTGCCGATGTCGTTCAGGTCGAGGGCCTCGCCGTTGCGGTTTCCCGATTCGCGCCAGACCGGCAATGCCCGATTGAAGTAATCCAGCGCCGTCTGTTTCTGGCCCAGATCGGAATAGACCCTTCCCAGATCGTCGAGAGAGCTTGCCTGGCCCTGAAGATTGCCAATCTCTTTCCAGATCGAGAGCGCCTGGTTGTAGGATTCCAGCGTCTTTGCCTTCTGGCCCAGATCGGAATAGGTTCTGCCCATGTTATTCAGGCTCAGCGCCTCGCCGGCGCGCTCGCCGGTTTCACGCCATATGGCCAAAGCCTGGTTGAGGGCGTCAAGCGATTTCTGGCCCTGGCTCATATCGGAGTAGACCTTGCCGATCATGTCGAGTGCTTGGGCTTCGCCATTGCGATTGGCCGCCTGACGCCAGATCGGCAACGCCTGGTTGAGGACTTCGAGGGCTTTGTCCTCCTGCGCCAGGTTGGAGTACGAACGGCCCATGTTGGTAAGCGCGAGTGCTTCGCCCGCATGGCTGCCCAACTGGCGCCAAATCGCCAGCGTCTGGGTAAAAAGGTCCAGCGCCTTCGGCTCGTCGCCCATGTCGGAATAGATTCTGCCAATGATGCCCTGCGTGATCGCCTGGCCCACCTGGCTGTTTCCTAACTTTTCCATCCGTAGCGCCTGGTTGCAGTCATCGAGCGCCTTTTGCATATTTCCGGCTTGCCGGTACAAGGAGCCGAGCGTATTCAACTCGGTGACTTCACTTCGGTACTGCTTTGCCTTGGCCGCATCGGCGAGCTGCTGCTCGTGCTGGGCGATCTGATCTTTCAGCGGAGCGGTTTGCGAATTGGCCTGCGGAGTTGCCTGGGCGCGGGCAAATGAGGAGGGAAGTTCGAGAAGAGCGCACACTGTTGCCGGTAACAGCCAGATACTCAAATAAGCGACAACTCGCGTTCTCTGGATAAGGTTCATCTCGCCCCCTGAGGGACCGTCCTGCCCATGCTATACCTCGGCTTGGCTCCGAAAAGGTTGAAGCTTTACAGGCCCTGCGAAAAAGGGCCTGATTCTGGCTAGAAATCGTGAAAAGCATACCTCAAGGCCTAAAGGCCTCATTGCTTTCATGCCCATTACACCGGGGATAAATCCCCGGCCTACCGCCCGGATGAGTTTTTTCGCGGTCTGTTTATCTTGCTTGGGTGAAAACGATTCGCCGGCGCTTTACTGCACGATCTTCGCCGGCTCGGCCCCGGCCACTCCCAGGGCGAAATCCGCATCCGCCGAGCTCTTGCTCATCACCGGATGCTGGTGCGAGCCATCCGAGGAGACGCGCGCCGAGACCTGCTGCGCCACCGCGTCGAACAACTGGCTCAACAGAGTTTGGCCGTTGCCGGTCTTCAGCGCCTGGAGCAGAAAATACGTGAAGTATCCATGCTTCAGCGCAGGGCTCTCAAGGGACTCTTCATCCACGCGGCTCGCCGACATCACAATCCGCCCCGTGCCTTCGGTCATCCGATCCAGCATTTGACTGGATGGACCTTTGTTGGCCAACGCGGCCACCGCGCCCTGCATCGAACCGCCGCTGTAGCAGGTATCCAGAATCACCGCCGTACGCAAGGCCTTCATGCGCGTCGCCACTGCGTTGGCCAGCTCCACCATGGGATACGCAGTGGCAAACATGGCATCCTCGTCGAAACTGCCGGCTTTGTCGACTTCGGTGTCGTAGGTGACCAGGTAATTTGCGCCCCCCGCTGTGTCCATGGTGCGCGGCGTGCCGTGTGTCGCCACATAAATCACCACCAGATCGTTGGTTCCCGCGTGACGCGCGATCCAGTTCAGGCCTTCCTTGATGTTCCTGGTGGTCGCCTGCTCATCGGTGAGCACATGGACGTGGCTCGAGGGAAATCGTCCGATGGCCGGATCGGTCAGTTCCGCGGCAAAGGAACTTGCGTCCGCAGTGGTAAAGTTCAGGCGCGGAATGCTGCTGTCGGTGAATCGACCGATGCCTATGACAAGCGCCCATTTCTGCGCGACCGGCCCGGGAGACTCCGCGGGTCCCGAAGCTGTCGAACCGGGCGTTTTCGCCGGAGCTGCTTCCACGGCGAATCCGCGCCCTGCGGGCGTGGCCAGCACCAGTGGATTCAAGCCCTGCTGCAGCGCTTCCGAGCCGTTGAACCGCGCCTTATCCATTGAGTATTTGGCCAGCGCATCGTGGCCGAGCCGCTGTTCCACCAGGCTGCGGTAGTACCATGCATCGCCCAGTTCGCTGCACTCTGAAACGGCATGCTTGAGCAGTTGCAAGGCATCTTCGAACGCGCCGTTATTGCTTTGCGGAGAGATTCGTTCCAGCGCCTGAACCACAAGGTCTTTGCCCGCGCCGCATTGGTCGTCCTGGCCCCATGCGGACGTGCAGATTGCCGGCAGAGCGGCCAGCAGTACCAGCCACGCAAACCGAATGATGCGACTGCTTGTCATTTCGGCGACGTGCTCCCTCCGGCCCGGTGTGTTGTTGCAGAATGCGCCGAGTGCGCCGGACGCCCTTGTTCTTCAAGCTGTTTGTAATGCGCGATTGCTTCTTCGATGCGCCGTTGCGGCTCAAGAAAATAATGCTCTCCCGGTCTGGAATCGATGGCTTTGCCGTAATCGATCGCGGCTTCATCCAGGTATTTCATAGCCGCTTTTGGATCTTCGGCCTTGTAGGCCAAAGCCTCATAGGCCACGCCGGTGTTGTAAAGCCGGTATGCATCCTCAGTCGGCTTCGGATCGGGGGTTGCGGTTTCGAATGTCTCCAGAGCGCGCTCCCATAGGCCGGCGATTGCCTGCTTGTCACCCTCGTCGAGCGCACCCCTTTGTTTGGCGAGATACACTTCGACGGTTTCACTTGTGTTCACAATGTGCGCGGCAATCTTCTCCACAGCGCGGTTGATGAGCAGCGCGCGCAGCTCGGCGTCGGTGGGGGGATTAAGATCTTCGCTTGCGGCTCCGCCCGTCACCCTCTTCCAGGCGCTGGTTACCGTCCCTTTCACGCCCTCTGAAACTGAGTTTCCGGAGCTGTCGAACTCGCGGTCATACTTTGCCGTTACATTGTCGGACGACAACTGCGCTCCGCCCGCGCTCCTGGTTTGGAAAGCAATACTCAGCGAGCCGGTCACGCGGAGGTAACTCTGAGTCTTGGCTGCGTTCTTGCCTACCGCCAGCGATGGGCGGGTGGTCGCAGTGGGTTGAGGATGGGAGAAATCGGTAATCCGGCAAGTGACGATGGCCGAAGGCGCGTGTTCATCGATGCGAAGCCGGGGATCGTCCTTGGTGATTTCCGCCTCCAGCATCGACTGTAAATCGCGCGCCAGCTCGGATTGATCGTTGCGTCCGGTCACCCTGACGGCGATGCTGTCTCCCGGCAGGTGCACAAGCGCCGGCAATTTGCGCAGCAGGGTCACTTTATCCTTGGCGGTCCCAAAGCTCTGTGCGCGAACGGCTGCAGTCGCCAGCAGCCAGATAGCCACGCATGCGGCAACGTGCAGCAGGGCGATCGCATGAACATGGTTGGAGCCCGATGACGGGTCTCGCCGCGGCCCTCCGGGACGCGAGACTATGCATTGGCCGCTAACCCAGGGTTCTGTCCGCCGAGGCGGGCTCCACCCTGGGCTATTTTCGGCCCTCCCTATGGG
>Ga0181519_10004961_pt1 | contig 10704 bp, 12 predicted proteins | sample PEATcosm2014_Bin_26_FD_121102 | JGI IMG/M metagenome (GOLD analysis project Ga0181519, IMG submission 121102) | Peatland microbial communities from MTU Mesocosm Facility, Houghton, MI, USA - PEATcosm2014_Bin02_10_metaG | ecosystem: Environmental > Terrestrial > Soil > Wetlands > Peat | place... | reverse complement strand
GATACTTGCCGAGCACCACGCTAAAGTCGCCGGCCGGGTCGATCAGGCGCACGCCGGGAACCGGCGCCGCGGCAACCGCGAGCGCGCGCGAATCGGTGATGCCGTCGAGCGTGACGATATGCAGCGCGGCGCCATCGGCATCGAGGATCAGGTTTGCGAGAAAGCTGACTTCATTGTGTTTTCGCAGGTCGGCAAGTGTCAGAACAGCGCCGTTCGGGTCAGGCTGCGCGGGCTCGCCAAGCAGGCCCAAACGTGCGGCTTGGTCCTGCAGCACACGGCCGCCCAGCTGTGCCGCGACCAGGGCACGATTTTCCCGCTGCCGCGCGGCAGAGGGAATGTATTGCGCCGGCGCCTGAAACCCCGCGAGTGCGTGGCCCACCAGAGGGGTTAGGCGCTCAATGAGCATCTCCTCGCGCCGTAGGGCGGTTTCGTCATCGGCCGCCTGCACGATGAAGAATTGGCCACTGGTGGTGGACCCGATCAGCTGCTGCAGCCGCTGTTGTTGCGCCACCAGGTCGGGCGACAGCGACTGCATACGCCGCACATTGTCATCCGGATCGATCCGCGCCAGGCCAAAAAGCCCGACGCCGATCAGCGTTGCCAGAAACATGCGCCGCCAGGTGCTGTAGCGCGCGGCCTCCCACATCGCGGCGAACCGGCCTGCCGCGGCAAGCATGGTCCGGCCGTGCCGGGGCGGCCGGGTGTGGTCCAACGCCGGAAACCACAATACGACGGTCAGCCAGGAAGCCAACAGTCCGACCGCGGAAAACACGGCGATCTGATGCAAACCCGGAAATGGTGCCAGCATCAGGGTCAGATAGCCGATAATCGTTGTCGCGGTGCCGATGGTGATGCCCGGTAGCACGCGGAGCAGCCGGGCGTGTGGCGGCGGCGCGCCGGCCGCGAAAATCTCGGTGCAATATTGCAGCGTGTAGTCTACCGCGACACCGATCAGGCTGACCCCAAGCAGCAAGGCGCTGACGTGCATTTCGCCGAACAGAAAGAGGCCGGCCGACAACGCGGTCAGCACGCCGACGCCGATCGCCAGCAGCGTCAGGAGCAGCGGCGTGAGCGCGCGGAACACGCACAGCACCAGCAGCAGTATGCCGAGTGTCGATGCGATGCCGATCACGGTCATTTCCCCGATCGCCTGCGCCGCCGCTGCCTGGGCAAAGAATACCGCGCCCAGCCGCAACACCTGAATATCCGGCCGAGGGGGGTTTGCGGCGGATCGGTCGCCGGTCGCTTCGTCCATGACGCCGACCAGGCGTTTTTGCAGGTCCATGACGTAGGGATCGCCGTTGATCGTTCCGGAAACCAAGACCCAATTCCTGCCCTCGGCCTGCAGCGACAGCACGCCGCCATCCAGGGTCAATTTCGACATCGGCAGCGGCAGGGCGGCAAGAAAATCGGGCAGCAGCAGGAACGGGTCGTTTGCCGCCAGGCCGGCGTAGGAAACGCCGATCCCGCCGAACACCCTGGCCCGCGCGCTGTTGGCGATCGCCGTGGCACGGCCCGCCATGAGAAGCTGCCTGTCGCCGGGCGACAACAAGCCGAGCCGATACGGAAAATAGAACATGCCGATGCGGTGCAGGCGGTCTCGATCGAGGCCCTCCGTGGTAAGGCTGACCAGGCCCGATCGGCTGAGCGCATCGCCGATCGAGCGCGCGCCGCCGCGCGCGATGTCGCGGTCGGCCGCACCCACCAGGATCACGATGCGGCGTGACAGTGCGCGCGCGACGCTATCGTCGGCACGCTGCAACACGGGATCTTGCTGCTCGCGCGGCAGCAGGGCCATCAGGTCGGTGCGGAACCCGAGACCGTCATGGATACGCAGCGCCAGGTAGGCGCAAGCCAGCATCACCAAGGCGAGCCATACGAACGCGGCGACGCGCCTCACCATGCCGGCCAGCCCAGACAAAGACGCAGTCGCCGAAGCAAGGAAGTATTTCTTTTTTGAAAAAAAGAAACAAAAAACTTTTGTTCTCTTGGCTGACGCGACCGATCCGAACGCCCATTACGCAAAATAAATGAAAGTTTTTTGGTTCTCTTTTTCAAAAAAGAACTGCTTTCTTGACGCCTTGGTATTATCTGGTAACGAGCCATAACGATATATATTCACTCGGCAGATTGACGAAATGCCGCAACCTCGTCAGCCGATAAAGTTGGTCCGCTGGCGATCTGCAGTGCAAAGCCGATCCGATCGCCATCTCCGCCGGGCCGCGTCAATTCGATCTGATCGACAAAGCGCGCGCCGCTGGCGGTGATCGCCGCGAACGGCAGCGCCGATGCGTCGTCTGTGTGGTGCGGCGTCAGGCGCACCTGCCAGTGCGCCGCATAGCCGGAGCGATCGACGGAAAAATCCGACTGCAATGCCTGCCAGTCGCCGGCCAGCGCACCGCCCAGCATGGCATAGAGATGCGCCAGAAACGGTACGCGCGAAGCCGACATGTGCATTGCTTCGCTGCCCGGTACAAGCTGCACCAGGCCGGCGGAGGTAATGACCGTGGTGATGGCAAACGGCGTCTCCGCGCGCCAGATCAGGCCACGCCCCGGGGCCAGCACGAAATGCCCGGTTGAGCGCAATGGTTTGGCGAAGCCCTGGATGTGGCGCTCCTGGGTAAACTCGCCACGCAGCACGTGGCCGGCATCGAGCGTCGGCAGCGCCGGCCCCGCCTCCGCGGCCGGCGCCCGTCCGCCCAGGCAAAGTGGTGCTGCCAGCGCGATGGCGAGACCCAGATAAAGCTTCATCCGGCGTGGCGCAGTCTGGCGATCAGCGAAGGCGGCGATTGCAGGCAGAGCTCGCCGGTCGCGATATCCACGGGAACCTGAAACGTGCGCGCCTTGGTAAGTGTCTCGCCGGTTATCTTATCCCGCAGCCGGTAGTCGATTTTCAGTCCGTTCTCGAATTGCGCAACCGTCGCATCAACCGTGAACTCCTGGCCGAAGCGGATAGGGCTGACATATTTGATGCGCAGATCCACGATCGGCCAGGCGTAACCGGACGCGATCATTTGATCGTAATTGTAGCCAATGAGGTCGAGCAGCTCGCAGCGCGCGACTTCGAGGAAGCGCGGGTAATTGCCGTGCCAGACGACCTGCATGGCATCGACATCGTAGAATTGCGCCTTCAACTTGATTTCAACCGACGGCATGATCGGATATTCCGGCTGCTGTGCCGATGAAATCAACCCGCGGCGGGCGACGGCGGAGCATCGAAGGCAAGTGCCACAGCATCGTGACCACCAGCCGTGTGTGCATACAAGTCATCCGCCAATTGTCCGCCAGAACATCGAAATTTGAGAAGTTCCCAACAGGATAGACAACCTTGACCGGAACCATGACAACCGGCGTGCCGGCCCAGAATAGCCGGACCATGATTTCCGGATCGAAATCCATGCGCTGGCCCAGCCGGCCCTCTGCCAGCAGGGGCGCCACCGCGGCCAATGGATAGACGCGAAACCCGCACATGCTGTCGGCGATGCGCAGCGAAAGTGTCTCGATCCAGACCCAGAAATGCGTCACCCATCGGCCCAGCCTGCGGCCAAGCGGCACGCTGGCATCATAAATCGGCTGGCCACTGATCAGTGCCGCAGGATGGCGCGCTGACAGCTCCAGGAGCCGCGCCAACGCATCGAGATCGTGTTGGCCATCCGCATCGACCTGCACCGCATGGCTAAATCCGGCCGCGATCGCCAAACGAAATCCCGCCATCACCGCGCCGCCCTTGCCTTGATTGCGTTCGAGCCGCGTGACGATTATGGAATCGTTGTCGTCATGCAAACCGGCGAGCACGCCACGCGCGGTCTCCCCGCTCGCATCATCGATCACGAATACCGGAAGGCCCGCCGCGCGCAGCCGGCGCACCAGTTGGGCCACGACGGACCAATGATCGTGACTTGGAACGATAGCACATACACGGGACGTCACGCGTGCGGCTCCAGCCTGATCCTGCCTGATGAAGCAAGCGTGGTATCAACCCGGTAGTCAAAGCTCAGGGTCCCGCGTGGCCGGTCCAGCAGCAGCGTCAGCGACAAGGCGGTGGCCGGCACGATCACCCGGCGGAACTTGACCTGAAACTCCTGCGCCGCCCGTTGGCCGAGACCGAGATATTCCCCCGCGAAGCCCATCGCCCAATCGATCTGAACGGCACCCGCCAGCACCGGATGTCCGGGAAAATGGCCGAAAAACACCGGATGACCGGCGTGCAGCGCCAAATCCACCACGACCTCGTTGCCGGCGATGCGATGGCGATGTGGCTGGGGAAGCATCATGGCGTTATGCCAAACAGGGCCAGTATCTCGGCCTCGCGTCGTTTGCCCATATGATTGCCAGGCAACTGGTCGCAAAACCGCCAAAGCCGCGGCAAGCCCGACGATTCTTGCGTTGCGGTCAATGCGCGGCGCAGCAGCCGGCCAAAGCGGAAGCGGCCGAGTTCGTTAAGTCTTGCGCGCCCCAGCTCACTCGGAACGACCACGGCCGCAAGGCGTGGCGGATCGCCCGGCAGTGCCAACGCAACGGCGTCCTCGGCCCACGGCAAGCGGCACAGCGCGTGCTCGATTTCCAGCAGGCTGATGCGCTTGCCTTCGATCTTGACGAGGCGGTCGGCCCTGCCGCGCGCATGAAAGCCGCCGTCGACGGGTTCGATCAGATCGCCGGTCTCCACCCATTCGTTGCCATCGACGAAAGGTGAAAGTACGCTGAGCCGCCCTGTCGGATCCGCGCCTACCTCGATGCCTGGTAGAGCCTGCCACGGCTGATGCTCCGAGGTGCGCCGGCGCGTGGCGATCACCCCGGTTTCGGTGGTGCCAAAGATTTCAGTCGGGCGCATGCCAAAGACCGTGCATGCGTCGCGCGCCGCGGTAAACGATAACGGCGCGCCGGCCGAGAAGATGGCGCGTGGCCGCAGCGCCAGTGCCACGGGAGCGATCCCGGAAAGCCGCCCGAGATGCGCGGGGCTTGTGACGATGACCGGCGCAAGCGTGAGACGGGCGAACAATTCTTCCCAAATCTCGTGGGTCTCGCAGGTAATCGGACGGCCGGCGGCCAATGGCCAGAGCAGCGTGAAGGTAAATCCGTAGAGATGCTGATGTGAAACGGTGGCCACGGTAGCGGCGCGTCCTATTTCACCGCCCCAGATGCGATCGAGCGTTGCTACTTCGCGCTCCAGCGCCGCCAGGCTTTTCTTGACGCGTTTTGGGGTGCCGCTCGAGCCGGATGTAAAGAATTCCACGTAGGCACAGCGCGGGTCGATCGGCGGCACCATCGCGGCCTCGCCTGCAAGGCTTTCGATGAATCCATCGTCGATGAGCATGTCGAATTCATCGGCGAGATCGCTCAGCGTGCCTGGCTGGCCGTTCGGTGGCAACACCACGGTCGAGCCGGCGTGCAGCAGGCCGAAGAGTCCGACGGCAAATCGGTAGCGGTTGCGGCACAGCAACGCCGCCCGGCGGCATCGGGCGACGCGGAGACGATCGGTGGCACATGCTACGTCGGCGGCAAAGCGGCCAAATCCGACCGGGCTGCCGCGAGACAGCGCCAACGGCGAGCCGGCGGCGCGCCCATGCGTCAATAACACTGAAAGCGGCAGGAAACTCACGGCGCCGCCGCATGGCGCCGACGCACGATTTGGCGCACACAAATTTCGCCGACTACGATGGCGCCCATCAGAAGGTACGAAATCAGCCCGTTCCAAAGTGCCCAGGACGCCAAACTTCCCCATGCCGCAAGGCAGGCGGATACCATGGCGTTGGCGACCAGAAACAGGGTCCACACCATGGTGACCTGACGGGCATAGGCAATGGCGCGCGGCGGCAGTTCCGGTTCGCGGATACGCGCGATCTGTTCTACCACCGTGGGAGGCGAGATCAGCGACAGGCCGAAAACCATGGCACTCGCCAGGCTCACGACAACCGGGTAGGCCAGCGCCGCGGCCGATGGTGCCAGCAAGAGCAGGACAAGCAGGCCTGCCCCGGCCAGGATCGTTGCTACCGTGACGGAAGCCGGCTGCGCGCCGCGCCCACCGCGCGCGAAGCGCAGCGCAATGAGCACGAGGCCGAATAGAACGATCAGCCCCGGCCGCAGGTGGGATATCCCGAAATACACCAGGAGCGGATAGGCAAGGCCGCCAATATATGCCAGCAGAAGCCACGGACTAGGGATCGACAGGCGCATCGGTCGCCAGGAGCTGTTCGACGCAGTCGACCACATCGCGGACCGTGCGCACTGCCTTGAAGGCGTCCGGCGCTATTCGGCGCCGGGTCAGTTCCTGGAGTTGCACCACCAAATCGACGGCGTCAATGCTGTCCAGATCGAGATCTTCGTACAGGCGGGCATCCAGGGTTATGCCGGCGCGTGGAACCTCAAACATTTCCACGAGGTAGTCGGCGAGACGCGCAAACACCTCATCGCGCGAAAGCGTGGTCATTTGCTGCGCTGTGCCTGGATGAAGCGCGCCAGGCTCCGTACATTCGCGAAATGCGTCCTGACGTCGTCGCTTACCGCCTCGATCTGGATGCCAAACCGATGCCGGATGGCGACCCCTAATTCCAGGGCATCGATCGAATCAAGACCAAGCCCTTCGCCAAATAATGGCTCGTCGGCATCGATTTCAGCGGGCGTCACGTCCTCGAGCACCAGGGTCTCGATGATCATGTGCTTCACTTCCAACTCAAGATCCAGCATTTCCCCGATTTCTTTATCGATTCGATTGGATGTTCCGGTCCGGTGGCAAATCATCGCGCGGCGCCCCGCCCGCGCCGTGCACCACCACAACACGCGCCAGCTTGTCGCGCCGCGCCATGATGAGCAAGCTTGCTATCCCATACCCGCGCCTTGCAATCTCTCCGCATAAAGGGTTTCCAGATATCCGACCAGTCGGCGGGCGGCGATGCTGCGGTGCTGATACCCCAGGTATGTGCTGGCGTCCAGACACTCACCGACCACCAGGCGGAACAGTGGCTTTTGCCGCGGAATTCGCCACCATGGCTCGCCCTTAACGAGGGTCGGCGGCGTACAGGTAATGACCACCCACTGGATGGAGGCACCCGCCAAGGTTGCAAGATTGGCGAAACCGCGCCGGAACAAGGGCGGACTGCCCGGGCGCGTGCGCGTGCCCTCGGGGAAAATGATCAGGCTCTGGCCTTCGTCGAGCGCCGCGCGGCAGGCGCCGACCAGTGCGCCCGGCGCCAAGTCGTTGCGGATATACCCGGCTTGCCGCATCACCCCGCCCAGCATGAAGCTGTTCCACAGTTGGTGCTTGACGATACATTGCGCTCGCGGGATCAGGGCCATCAGGATCACGACATCGAGCAGCGACGGATGGTTCGCGATAACGATGCGGCCGCCGGATGCGCGCAGCCGCTCGGCGCCCTCGAGTTCCAGGCGCAGCACCCCAAGGCGCTGCAACATGAACAGATAGCCGCGAAAATTTAGCCGAATGACCGTCTGTGCCCGGTCCCGCCGGTTGCCAGGAAGCACTGCCAGTATCGGCAAGACCGTTGCCGCCAGCACACACCCGCCACCGAAAAGGAACGCAAACGCGAAGCCGGTCATGCAAAGCCGCCAGAACCAGTCAATGCGCCTGAGCATGCCGCCACCAGCGAAATTTCAGGGACTTACCGCGCAGAACCAATTCATCCTGGCTGGCTTCAAGCAGGAAATGCAGAAAATCCCGCACCGGCGACCCCGGCAGCGGGTGGCTCTCTGACAACGGCGCGGCGGCGAAGCCAAACGCCTCGCCTGGACCGTCGGCGGCCAGAACGAGCGCCAGCACCTCGCTGCCATCGTCCGCGTCCGCGAACGTTTCATAAGCACCGGGCAGCTTTTCATCATAATGCAACAGGATTACCGGTTCCCATGGGCGGTCCGCGACGCAGGCGAGCGCCTCCATCAGGCCGAAGCAAAAGCTGTCCGGTCCCGCCGCCATCGCCACGTGGCCGAGCTGGTTGCCGAGAGCGATCGACAACAGGCCGGCCAGCGCGTTGTGCACCGAAAGAGTGAAATCGGCCGGGGAGATCTCCGCCTCGTCGGCGAGCGCTTCCAGGATCGACAGCGTGCGGCGGTACTCGCCATGGCGGGACGAGACGACGATACGGCTCGCGGCGCACTCGGGCAGGCTCCACGCCGCCTTCAAGGCAAGCTGCCCGAGCGGTGTCACGCGACGGCGCAGCAGCGCAGGGGTCGCGGCGTCGATCGGCGCCATCCCCGCCGCCGCCGCGGCCCATTGCCGAATGCAAAACTGCAATTGAACGCCGCCCCCCGGGTGAAGATGGCCGGTTTGGCGCAACGACACCGGTCGGTATCGTGGCATCGCTGCACCGTGCCCCGCAAGGTTTCATCCTCGCCGGCCGGGGGTAGGTCAAACACAGGAAGGCCAGGGCAGAGCCCTGGCCCCCTCACGCCGGAGGCGTGCTGCGCACGACGGGGCCGACGGCCCCAGACCCCCAATAAAGCTGCGCGGCTTTTCCTTAACTATTTGGCGAAGCCAATGAATAACAGAATATTTTAGGCTTCGCCGTTCCCCCAACGACTCTTTAGGAATGGGGGTCTGGGGCCTCCGGCCCCGTCGTGCGCAGCACGCCTCCGGCGTGACGGGTCCAGGGCAGAGCCCTGGCCTTAACTTTCCCTTGTGGCGGACCCGACACGATTCGAACGTGCGACCTCTGCCTTCGGAGGGCCGCATGCGGCTTGCAAAATCCCCTTATGCTATCAGGCTGTCTTGCGTTCCTCCCCCACCGGCGGCACCATAACGGCACCAATTAAGCCCCAAAATCGCCGCACGTCCGCCGCCATCCCCGGCGGCGCGAGCTTCGCATAGCGCTCCACCTGCGAGGCCGAAAACCAGCCGCCGTCACGCTTCAACAGCAGCAAGTCTGTATGCACGGCATAGTGCCAGGAGGCCCAGCTATGCCGCGCGTGGTGGGGCGTCACGTGCCGGGCGATGCCGCCAGCCTTCAGGCACGAAGCCCATGCCCGCTTGATCTGCCCGCCATAGGGTACAGTTGTGTCCGTCGAGGTCGGACGGTAGCTCCGCTTGGCCCCGTCGCGAAACACCGTACCATCGCGGTGCGCGATGTTCGCCAACTCGGCAACCGCGCGCGGCGGCAGCTCCACGATCCGGTCCGACTCGTTCTTGGTGTCACGCAGCACCGCACGCGCGTTCGGCAAATCCACGTCGCTCCACCGCAGCGACACCATTTCGCCCATTCTTGCCCCGGTACAGAACAGGAATGCCAGCAGCGGGCGCAAATGGCCCCGGCGCTCACTGGCCGCCCCGATCATCGCCTCCGCCTCGGACGGCGTCAGCCAATCGGTGCGCGCCGGGCTCCCTCGGCTCTTTTCGAACATTGGCCGCGTACACCAGCCGCGCCGGGCCGCATGCATCAGCACCGCCCTCGTCGGCGTAATGACAGTACGCAGCCGTGTCGCGGGCTTCGCATTCGCGCGGCAAAGCGCCTTGCACGCGCGATCGATTGCCACCTGGTCGATGTCCTGGCAGCCGATCTTGGCGCCGAAGTGAACCAGTAGGCGATTGAGGCGAGCCAGCGTGTCGGCCGGGCGCGTCTCGCTTTCGGTGTAGGAAACAACCGCCGCCGCGAAGGTTACCCGCGGCGGGGTTTTGTAAACGGCAGCACGGTAGAGCTCGGTTTCCCGCGCCGCGCGGGCTTCTTCGGCGAGCGCACGGTCGTTAGTGCCAGCGCTCTCGTAAATGAGTTGCCCAGCGACGGTGCCGCGGAAATAGAGGAGCGCACGGCCGGGGCGCGCGACGACCCGCAGGCCTGGAGAGTGTCGTTTCGGCATCGCATGACTTCCTTCAACGCGGCGTGGGCTACTTCGTCAAACAGGACTCTGTTGCCATTGCGCAAAACAGGCAACTCCGGATTGGCCTTCAAAAGGTCGCGCAGCCGGCGCAGCGATATGCCAACGCGCACGGCTTCGTCGGCTGGCGTCCACGTATCGGGGGTAATGGCGCGCTGCGCGGCGCTTGGTGGCATCAGGCTGACTCCCTTATGCCGATGCTATTAATACATTTATATGTGTTCGCAAGGCATAGCTTGGCACCCTGAACCTCGTGCCAATCCTGCTCGATAAGTCAGGCCACGCCGGACGTTATAGGTGACGCACTGCGTTGTCCGGACGCGCCGGGCCCAGGCGAGCTGCCTTATGTGCGGGGTCGTCAGGATCTCGCGCACGGCCTCCGTCGGCAGCGAGCGATTCGGTATCGGCAGGCGGAATTTCACCGCTTGAACGCATGACACTCTCCCGCTTCGGTAGGGTTTGAGGTTGCGTAACGCGGTGCCGCAGCAAATCAGCCGACGACTTCGCGTGCGAACAGGGGCAGAGCCCCTGGTCCTGACGGCAGGCGTTTCACCTGCATGGTGCGGATGCGTACGACGGGCACCATGGCGAGGCGGGCGATTGGATCGCCGCGGTTAATCGTGATCCCGTTTCTGGGATCTGCGAGGCGGTGCAACATCAGAAGGATGCTGAGTGGCGTGCGATCGTCGGCGCCAAACATGTCGGCCACCGGAATGATGCCCAGCTCGGCCATGGAAGGCTCAGGCAGCACCGTGGCGCCGATATCGTCAGGGATCGCCAGCGCGATGCCGGTCGAGACGCGTAGCGGCCGGAATGAGAATAGCTGGACGGTGTAGGCCGCATAAAGAGTCAGCGCCGGCGCGCCGAGCGTGGGATATTGCAGCG
>Ga0181519_10004958_pt1 | contig 10705 bp, 7 predicted proteins | sample PEATcosm2014_Bin_26_FD_121102 | JGI IMG/M metagenome (GOLD analysis project Ga0181519, IMG submission 121102) | Peatland microbial communities from MTU Mesocosm Facility, Houghton, MI, USA - PEATcosm2014_Bin02_10_metaG | ecosystem: Environmental > Terrestrial > Soil > Wetlands > Peat | place... | reverse complement strand
CGCGCACGCCGGCCCCCTCACCCCCGGCCCCTCTCCCACAAGGGGCGAGGGGAGTTCGATTGACCCGTCGCCGGCACCGCTAGCGGGCGCATCGGCGTTGACGCCTCGGCCGTGCGCTCGGTACAGTGCCGCGCGCTTGAGTCCCCGTCGAGTGCGACCGAGATCCCGATGCAGCTCAGCCAACACGACCAACCCGCCGCGACCGCCGAGCCACGCTGGGGCCGATTGCCGGCTCGCATGCGCGTGCTCTACGTCACGACCTACCACCGAACAGGCGGCTGGCTGGCCGAGGCGTTCGCAGCCGACAGTGCCGTCGAAGTCGTGCTGGAAGAAAGTCTGGGCGCGAGTGCCGGTCTGGGCCGACTACGCGACGACGTGTTCGACGCCGTGCTCGTGAGCCATGAGCCGGGCGAACTCGACGCGCTCGAAATGGTCTCGGCGATGCGATCGTCAGGCTCCGAAGAGCCGGTGCTCGTGCTCGGCACGCAAAGCGAGCAGGAGATGGCCCCGCTCTGCTTCGAAGTCTCGGCCGATGCCTATGTCTGCGTCAACACGACCACGACCCGCAATCTCATCTGGCTGATGGCCCGCGCCCTCGAGCGTCACCGGCTGATTCGCGACAACCGCCGCATGGCTCAGGCCGAGCGTCAGCGCCTCCGGCTGGAACACCACGAAGCCGAACGCTTGCTTGGTGAGCAGCGATCGCTGGTCCGCGATCTGGAGAAGTTGCGGGCCGCCCAATCGGACGCCTCGCTGGCACCGGCCCTGGAAGACGAAGCTGCGCCCGAATCGAGCGTCGCGCAAACCAGCGGCTGCTGGGGCGAGTCGCTCCGCCCGCTTCCCGAGGCTCTCGTCGAGCACTACCGTCAGTTGCTCAAAGCCTACATCATCATGGGTTCGGGCAACCTGGCCCGCGAAATGGGTGGCCTGGCCGAGCTGTTCACCTCGGTCGGCGTCACGGCTCCCGAGACGATGCAGTTGCATCTGCACGTGCTCGAGGACATGGTTCGCGGGCTGGGAACGCGTAGTGCCCGCCATGTGATCTCGCGCGCCGACCTGCTGGTGCTCGAGGTGATGGTGCACTTGGGCGAAGGCTATCGCAAGCTGTACCTCGAACGCTGCCAGCCGCCGCGGCAACTCGACTTGCCCGGCTTTGACACGCGAGCCGCCGCATGACGGCCGACGCCCAGACGACGCTCGCAGAACTGCGCTTGCTGGTGCAACTGTTCGTCGGCGAGCGTGATTGGCAGCGGTTCCACACGCCCAAGAACTTGTCGATGTCAGTGGCGATCGAAGCGGCCGAGCTGATGGAACATTTCCAATGGCTCACCGCCGAAGCTTCGCAAGCCGTCGCTAGCGATCCGCCGAAGCTAGCGGCGGTGGGCGAAGAACTGGCCGACGTCCTGTGCTATTGCCTGGCGCTGGCCAACGCCCTGGGGCTCGACGTGGCGACGATCGTGCGTGACAAGATGCGCAAGAACGCGCTCAAGTACCCGGCCGAAGCCTATCGCGGACGCTACGGCCCCGAAGACCAGGGCGACGGCACGGGGACTGCCAGCAGGCCGTCGTAGCTCTGTTGACCTTCTCGCGCCGCACCGGTTCTGGTACTTACAGCCGCTCGCTGTTTACCGGAACTTGGGAGATTCGCTCATGCGGCAGCTCCACGTGCGGCTTTTCGCGCTGGCGCTCATGGTGTTGGCCACGTCGCCGACGTACGCGCAACTACCTATGAGCGGCTGGCCTGGCAATTCGAACGCGCCGCAGCCCTTTCGTCCCGGCTCGACGAAGCGGGCTGTGGGAAGCGCGAACCAGATGCCGCTCTCCGGTCAACCCCTGAGCAGCGACGCGGATTCGGCACAAGCCGCGCCGCAAGACGACATTCCCCCGGCCAGCCAGGTGCTTCCGCAGGCGGGCGGCGCGCCGGTCCGAATGGCGCTTCGCAGTGAGCCAGGACGCTTCGCCGCCGAAGGGCAGACGCGCCCCGTGCCGGTCGAGAATTCGCCGCCCGTCACGAGCGGTTGGCCCCAGCGCTCGGCGGTGCAGCCGGTTGCGGCCATCAGCGACCCATCCCCCAGTCCGCCGTCCGGCTACGGTCCGGCCAACCAGCCGGTCGCGCTGGAGCGCACCGCAGCCGATGGCACAGGCCGGCCCGGTGGCCGCGAACTCGAAGGGACGCAAACGCCGCATCTCGAACTCGAGAAGATCGCTCCGGACGAAGTCCAAGTCGGCAAGCCTGCGCGGTTCGAACTGCGCGTGCGCAACTCGGGCACAGCGGCCGCGCACGACGTTACCATCCAAGACGAGATCCCCCAGGGAGCCCGGCTGCTTGGCACGACGCCACAGGCTTCGCGTGGCTCGCGCGGCGAATTGGTGTGGGCCATCGGCACCTTGCAAGCCGGCGCCGAAACGACCGTGCGCCTGGAACTGCTCCCCATGACCGAAGGCGAACTGGGGAGCGTGGCGCGCGTGCGCTTCGCCGCCGAGGCCTCGGTTCGGACCCGCGCCACCAAGCCGCAATTGGCCCTGGTCGTCGAAGTGCCCACCGAAGTCATGATCGGCGAGATGCTGCCGCTCAAGATTCGCGTCTCGAATCCCGGCTCGGGCGTCGCCACCGACGTCGTGCTCAATGAGCACGTTCCAGCGGCCTTGCAACATGAAGCCGGCCCCGAGCTGGAATACGAAATCGGCACGCTCGCCCCCGGCGAAACCCGTGAAATCGAGTTGGAGCTGAAGACGGTCAAGCCGGGCCCGGTGCTGAACATGCTGTCGGTCCGGGGTGCGGGCCAGTTGCATGTCGAACACCGCTCGCCACTGACCGTGCTCGCGCCGGCGCTCGATGTCGCGCTCGAAGGGCCCAAGCGCCGCTATCTCGATCGCCAGGCGTCCTATACGGTCTGGGTCTCGAATCCCGGCACAGCCAATGCCGAGGAAGTCGAGCTGTCGGCCGTGCTGCCGGCGGGACTGGAGTTCGTCTCGGCCAACAACGCCGGGCAATACGATCCGGCCACGCGTCGTGTACAATGGCTGCTCGAAGAGCTACCGCCCAACCAGAAGGGAAGCGTCGTGCTGAACGTGCTGCCCGTCGAGACCGGCGAGCAGCCGCTGCGCGTCAGTGGATCCGCCAAGCGGGGCCTGAGCGCCGAGAAGCAAGAGTCGCTGATGATCGAAGGGCTATCCGCCATCTTGTTCCAGGTCGCCGATGTGGCCGATCCGATCGAAGTCGGTGGCGAAACGTCTTATGAGATTCGGGTCGTCAACCAAGGCTCGAAAGCCGCCACGAACGTGCAGATCGTAGCGTTTGTGCCGGGTGAGATGCGTCCGACAGCCGCCGAAGGCCCGACGGCCTATCGCATCGACGGCCAGCAAGTGCTCTTCCAGCCACTGAGCAAGCTCGCCCCCAAGGCCGACACCACCTTCCGGATCCGAGTCCAGGGGCTCGCCCCCGGCGACCTGCGGATTCGCGTGCAACTCACCAGCGACGACATTCGCACCCCCATCACCAAGGAAGAAAGCACCCGGGTCTACTCCGACCGCTAGGGGACCGGACCTCGCCTGACAGGCTAAAACCACCCTAAGTAGGTGGTTGTCGACGATTGGTGACTTTTTAGGCTGAAAAGACTGGAGTGACTGCGTAATATAGAGCAAGGCAGCAACCCAGGGTCTCCCACCAGGATACTCACCCATGCCTCGGCTCTCGCACTTGGCTCCGACTTCCACCTTCCACGCTTCCTCGCTCAGCGCGCTTGCTATGCTGGTCGCGCTGGTGGCCATGCCTGTTGCGTCTCACGCGCAGGCGATTCCCAATCTGCCGGGGGCAAACTTCGGCGGCATGAACGGCAGCGGGTTCGTGCCCGGCGGCCAAGGGATGGGCGGCATGGGCATGAGCATGAACCAGTACATGCAGATGCGGTTCATGCAGAGCCTGGCCGGCAGCAATGGCGGCGGTGTGCATACGGGCGTTGCCAATCCCTTCGTCGGCGGCCAGCCGTTTGCGAGTCCGCAGGGGAACTACAACGGCTACAACCAGAATCAGACCAACCAAAGCGGCCAGCCGATGACGAGCCTGTCGTCGAGCAAGGTGAAGAGCGCCGTCCCGAAGATGACGGCCGAAGAACGCAAGGCTGCCGCCAAGGCCAAGGCCGAGGAGCGGAAGGCCAAGGCCGCGCAGGTCGCTCAAGAGCGCAAGGCCAAGCTTGCTCAAAAGCAAGCCGAGGCAGCCAATAACGCCAACGCGCAGGCTGCCGCCGCTCCCGCCGCGAACCAGGCTCCGGCCGCAGCGGCGAAGCCCTGATTGCCGGGCTTCAGCCGTGCTGCCACTGGCGATAGAAGTAGTAGCTCGCCAGGCCGAAGCCGATCGCCACCACGATAGCGCGCACCACGCTCCGGTTCATTCGCCTCGAAACGCGTGCTCCGCCGTAGCCGCCGACGATCGCCGCCACTGCCATCATCAGCGCCAGCGGCCAATCGACTTTGGCCTGCCAGATGAACACGAGCACCGCAATGCCGTTGATGCAGACGTTCAGGAAGCTCTTCAGCCCATTCATCACATGGATATCGTTCAGGCCCATCAAGGCCAGGGCACTGAGCATGAGAATGCCGATGCCGGCGCCGAAATAGCCCCCATACACCGCTACGAAGAACTGGAAGCCGATCACGCCGGCCAGGGTTCGCGCGGTGGGGTTGTCGTGCGGCCGACCGATGCCCGTCAGGCGCGTGACGAGCGGCTGGGACGCGAACAGTACGGCCGCCGTCAGGATCAGCCAGGGTACGAGTCGCTCGAACCATTCGGCCGGCAGCGACACCACGAGCCAGGAGCCGAGCAACCCGCCCAGAACACTGGGAACCGCCAAACGAGCGATCCATGGGCGAGCGGCGTCAAGTTCCTGTCGATAACCCCAGACGGCGGCCACGGCGCCCGGAAACAGGGCTACCGTGCTGGTGCCATTGGCCACCACGGCCGCCTCGGCCTCAGACCCCAACAGGCTGGTCAACACGGCAAACAGAGCGGGAAACGTCAGCAGTGTCCCGCCGCCGGCGATCGAATTCACGGCCCCGCCGGCCGCCGCCGCCAAACATAAGACCAGGTACTCGCGTATCATAAGGCAGTGGGCCCGTCGGGTGTCGAACGTGATAGCGGTTCGTGACGGTCGCAACGGCCGAGGCCGGCAAACGGCCGATCCGGGACCGTCGCGATGGTCGAAATTACCTCTATAGGCGAAATGATCTGACCGGACCAGGGTTGACCTTTGACGGCGAGTCCCCTCGTTTAACGGAATTTTAACCGATAAAGATCTGGTACGTGGCGCTGCAAGCCATCTAGAATTAGTTGGATTTGCCGGTCGCCCTACCTCGAAAGCGATATGGAAAGGGTGGCGCCGACCGGATGGACATCGAGCGGTTCGGGGGGATCGCTCGTTCAGTTCACGGGTCGGCAGACAACTATCTGCCGGGCCCAAGGCGAAGCTATCGAACGTGCGCCGCATTCAAGATGCGGCAGACGCCGAGGCTCCACTCTGCTACCCTCCCGCGACAGATTCGAACTGCTACGGCGCGGCGTTAGCGGCAAGGGAATCATGATGAACATGCGTACGATCCTCTTTCGCTTTGGGCTTATCCCGGCTGTCATTTTCGTCGTCGGTGCGGTCGTCTATGGCTTCATGCCGAAGAAGCCGACTCAGGTCGAAGTCCTGAAGCAACCCGAGCCCCTGGAACAGGTGCAGCTCGTGCCGGGCGAACGAGAAACGATCCGCGTGCCGCTGCACGTGATCAAGGCCCTGGGCGTGAAGACCTTCCGGGTGGAAGATGGTCAGCCGCCCGCTCCCTTGCGGCTCGAAGGCTCGTTGTTTCCCGACCCCAACCGGCTGACGCACGTGCACACGCGTTTTCCGGGCGAAGTGGTCGAGATCGGCTTGATCGAAGGTCCGTCCGATGAGCCGGAACGCCGCGGCGAACTGGTCCAGCGGCCGATTCGCTTCGGTGACACGGTTCACAAGAATCAACTTCTGGCCGTCGTCTGGAGCAAGGATCTGGGCGAGAAGAAGAGCGAACTGATCGATGCCTGGAGCCGATTGTTTCTCGACCAGGAAACGCTCAAACGGCTCGACGAACTGTACAAGACCGGGGCCATCCCCGAGCGCAGCCTGCGCGAAGCCGAGCGGAATGTCGAAAGCGATCTGATCGCCGTCCAGAAGGGCGAGCGCACGCTCCTTGCCTGGCGACTCACCAAGCAAGATCTCGAAGAGATCCGGTCCGAAGCCCTGCGCATCCATCAGAACAAAGGTCGATGGGACGACGATTCCAAGGGGCAGTGGGCGCGCGTCGAGATTCGAGCCTCGATCGACGGCGTCGTGCTCGAAAAGAACATCGCCGTGGGCGACGTCGTCGACACGACGCTCGACCTGTTCAAGGTCACCGATCTGACGCGGCTCAACGTGCTGGCCCACGCCTTCGAAGAAGACCTGCCCCTGCTCGAAGACCTGCCCGCCTTGGAGCGGCACTGGAACATTTACCTGAAGAGCGATCCGGACCAGCGCCCGACGCCCGGCAGCTTCATCCAGATCGGCGATATCATCGATCCCAACCAGCACACCGCGATGGTGATGGGCTGGGTGAACAATTCGAAGGGGCATTTGCGGGTCGGACAGTTCGTCACGGCGGCGGTCGATCTACCGGCCTATCCAAACGAAGTTGACATCCCGAGCGATGCGGTGGTCGACAACGATGCGCAAACCTACGTGTTCGTGAAAGTCGATCCGAATGACCGCCGCTATCGGCGGCAGAAGGTCTGGATCAAGCGACGGCGCGACAATCTCGTGTACGTCAGCTCGAAGCTGAGCGCTGTCCAGACGCGAGCCGGCTTCGAGCCGCTGGTCGCCGGCCAATTGGTCGTCAGTTCCGGCGGCCTGGAGATGACCTCCGAGTTGGCCAATCTCAAGGGCGAAGCCAAGGCCAAGGCGCTGCAAGCCGCAATTGACGAGAAGGCCGCCCAAGACGGGAAGGCTGCGCAAGCGCCCCCGGCTGCCACCGCCACCATGAAATAGGCTGGCACTCCACCCGCCAACACGCCTCCAGGATCGGTCCGATGGTCGGAAAACTCATTCAATGGGCCACCGAGGCTCCGGTCATCGTGTTGCTGCTGGTCGCAGGACTGATCGGGATCGGCGGCTATGCTTTCTTCAACGTTAACGTCGAGGCCTACCCCGACCCCGCCCCGGCGATCATCGAAGTGGTCGCCCAGTATGCCGGGGCCTCGGCCGAAGAGGTCGAGCGGCAAGTCAGCATCCCGCTCGAAGTGGCCTTGGCTGGCATGCCCGGGCTGAAGTACACGCGCGTCAAGTCGATGTTCGGGCTGGCGCACTTCCGCAACCAGTTCGAGTACGGCGTGGATTACATCGTGGCTCGGCAAGAGGTGATCAACCGCTTGCGCGACGCCGATTTGCCCGACGGCGTGGTGCCGCAGATCTCGCCTGCCTCGCCGATCGGCGAGATCTACCGCTATACGCTCACCAATCCCAAGGACGCGCTAGGACGCGAAATCTACACGCCCAACGATCTGAAAAGCCTGCAGGACTGGACGCTGGTGCGCGAATTTCGCCGCATCCCGCGCATCGCCGGCGTCGTCAGCAGCGGCTTGCAAGTCAAACGCTACGAGGTGCAGCCCGATCCCGATCGGCTGAAGGAATATGGGATCACGCTCGATCAGTTGCAGCAGGCCATTGCCCACAGCAACGCCAACGTGGGCGGCAACTACGTCAGGCAAGGGCCGACGATCCAGGTCGTGCGCGGGATCGGACTGATCGGCGGCGGTGAAGACCCGATGATCCGGGCCATGTCGGCCCGCACGCCGCTCGAAGCCGCGGCCATCTTGCGGGCCGAAGAAAACCGCCGGATCCAGGAGATCTGCCGGATCGTCATCACGGCCACGAACAACGTGCCGATCCGCGTCGAGCACGTCGTCGATGGCGGACCATTGCGCCCCGGCGACGAGCCCGGCGTTCGCGGCGTCGTCGTCGGGCACCAGACCCGCCAGGGTCAGCTCGGCATTCGCCGTCCCGCCGTCAACGAGCTCGACGAGCCGGTGCTGGTCGACGGCCAGCAACAATGGCTCGACGAAGACGACAAGGTGCAGGGCATCATCCTGCTGCGCAAAAACGAGCACTCGATCCCGGCCCTGGAAGACGTAACCGCCAAAATCCAGGAACTGAACTCCTCACCCGGCCGGTTGCTGCCGGGAGTGAAGATCGAGCCGTTTTACAACCGCTCGCGGCTGATCGACACCACGACCGAAACGGTTCACGAGAATCTGATCGTCGGCATGGTGCTGGTCTCGGTCATCCTGCTGATGTTCCTGTCGAACGTGCGCAGCGCCTTGATCGTGGCCATCAACATCCCGCTGGCGTTGCTGTTCGCCTTCGCCGTGTTGTTCTTGCGCGGCAAGAGCGCCAACCTGCTGTCGATCGGAGCGGTCGACTTCGGGATCATCGTCGACTCCTCGGTCATCATGGTCGAGAACATCTATCGTCACATCAGCTCTGGCGAAAACATCGGCCTATCGATGCGCGAGCGCATCTTGCGAGCTTGCCGCGAGGTGGAGCGGAGCTTGTTCTTCACCACGGCGATCATGGTCTGCGCGTTCCTGCCGCTGTTCACCATGAAGGGCCCCGAAGGACAGATTTTCGGCCCGATGGCCGATACCTATGCCTTCGCCTTGGGCGGGGCCTTGATCTTGGCCCTGACCGTGGCTCCGGTGATGTGCCTGCTGTCCTTCAAGGGACTCAAGCCCGTCCGCGACAACTTCATGGTCCGCACGCTCAAGAGCCGCTATTTGAATCAATTGCGGCTCTGCCTGCGCTATCGCTGGACGACGTTGGGAGTGATGGGCGGATTGATCGGACTTACGGTCATCCTGCTGCCCTTCTTGGGCCGCGAGTTCATGCCCGAACTCGAAGAGGGCAACATGATCGTTCGTGGGACATTCCCCGTGAACGTCTCGCTCGAAGAGGCCGTGGAGAAGTCGCGGCGGGCGCGCACGATCATCACGAGCTTCCCCGAAGTCCGGATGGCCACCTCGCAGATCGGCCGGCCTGACGACGGCACCGACCCGACCGGCTATTTCAACGTCGAATGCTTCGTTCCGCTGGTGCCGCCCAACGAGTGGAAGGCCGCGCCGGGCATGAGCCGCCCGCGCACCAAGGAAGAGCTGATCGCGGCCATGAACAAGGAGCTGGTCGACAACCTGATCGGCATCAATTGGGACTTCTCCCAGATGATCCGCGACAACGTGCTGGAGTCGCTCTCGGGCGTCAAGGGAGAGAACTCGGTAAAGATCATCGGCCCCGACCTGGCCGAACTCGAAAAGCTGGCCGAGAGTTTCGAGGGCGTGCTGTCGAGCGTCCGCGGAATCAAGGACCCGGGCGTGTTTCACATCATGGGTCAGTCGAACATGTCGTTTCCCATCGATCGCGAGAAATGCGCGTTGTGGAGCGTGAGCGTGGCCGATGTCGAAACCGTGATCGAAACGGCCGTCGGCGGCAAGCCCTTCACCTCACTGGTCGAAGGCGAGCGCTCGTTCGACGTTACCTTGCGTTGGCCCGAGCGGCTCCGCGACAACGAACAGGAAGTGCTCGAGATCCCGGTCGACGTCGTCAAGAATCAGGTCACCAGTGGCGCGGTGTCGACCTTGGCGCAGACGACGTTCACCGGCCCCGCGACGGGCCTATCGACCACCGGCACCAGCTTGACGATGCCCTCGATCACCGGCAGCGCCTTCAACGGCGCGCTGAATAACATCAGCCGCACGCCGCGTCGCCGCTTGGGCGATCTGGTCACGCCGCTCAACGAACACGGTTCGCTCGACCCCAAGGCACGGTTCGTTCGGCCGGGCGCTTCGACGATCGCCCGCGAACAGGGGACTCGCCTGATCGCCGTGAAGTTCGGCGTTCGCGAGCGCGACCTGGCGAGCACGGTCGCCGAAGCCCAGGAGCGAACCTCACACCTGCTCAAGCCTCCGTACCGCGCCGTTTGGGCGGGCGAGTTCCAACAGATGCAAGAAGCCGAAGCCCGGCTGATGTTCATCATCCCGCTGTCGCTGGGGTTGATCTTCGTCATGCTCTACCTGGCATTCCATTCGCTGCTCGACGCCATGGTCGTGCTGTCGAACGTGATCGACCTGTCGATGGGCGGGATCTGGGCGTTGCTGATCACCGGCACGCACTTCAGCATTTCGGCCGCGGTCGGTTTCATCTCGCTGTTCGGCGTGGCCATCATGGACGGCCTGCTGATGATCTCGTACTTCAATCAGCTCCGGTTCCACGGCATGACGCTCGATAACGCCATCATGACCGGCGCCGAAAAACGCGTCCGACCCGTCATGATGACCGCCATGACGGCGATCCTCGGGCTGCTCCCCGCCGCCTTGTCGACCAAGATCGGCGCCCAGACCCAGCGCCCGCTGGCCATCGTCGTCGTCGGCGGCATGGTGACCACGTTGTTCCTGACGCGCTACCTGATGCCCGTGCTGTACAGCTTCTATGGGCATCGCGAACCGTCGGCGCGTTCGGGCAGCATGGCCCATTAGCCCGTTCGGCGTGCGGGGCCGCTGGTCGGGGGCGCTTTGCACCCTGCGCTTGGGCTTTGCACCCTGCGCTTGGGCAGAGTACAACGGGCTCAAGGGGCTTTCCCCCGCTCACGCCTTCGCTTCGCCAGG
>Ga0181519_10004957_pt1 | contig 10706 bp, 8 predicted proteins | sample PEATcosm2014_Bin_26_FD_121102 | JGI IMG/M metagenome (GOLD analysis project Ga0181519, IMG submission 121102) | Peatland microbial communities from MTU Mesocosm Facility, Houghton, MI, USA - PEATcosm2014_Bin02_10_metaG | ecosystem: Environmental > Terrestrial > Soil > Wetlands > Peat | place... | reverse complement strand
GGCTGGTGGCGCATGCGCTTGGCCATGCCGACGGAGGCGAGCGCCCGTTCCGCGCGGCGGCGGCGCTCGGCGCCGCGCAGGCCCGCGTAGGCGAGCGGCAGCTCGACGTTCACCAGGGCGCTGGTGCGAGGTACCAGGTTGAAGCTCTGGAAGACGAACCCGATCTTCCGGTTGCGCAGGTCGGCGAGATCGTCCTCATCCATGTGGCTGACGTCGACGCCGTCGATCAGGTAGCGGCCGGCCGTCGGCGCGTCGAGGCAGCCGAGGATGTTCATCAGCGTGCTCTTGCCGCTGCCCGAGGCGCCCATGATCGCCACGAAGTCGCCGGTCTCGATCTGCAGTGAGACGTCCTGCAGGGCGCGCACCCTGATCTGGCCGAGCTCGAAGACCTTCGAGACGTGCTCCAGCAGGATCACCGGGGGCCGCGGCCGGGCGCTGCCCGCCGGACGCTCGCTGCGCCGGATCAGCGGCTCGGGCCGGGGGGTCCGCCGCAGGCGCCGGAGCGCGCCGTCGCGTCGGCTCATCCGCCGCCCCTGAAGAACGCGCCGGGGCCCGCGCCGCCGCCGGCGCCGCCGAAACCGGCGCCGCCCAGCCCTACGCCGACCGCGCCGCCGAGGCGGCTGGTCGAGCTGCGCCCGCTGGTGGTGCTCGAGGTGCTGGGCAGGACGATCGTCTCGCCTGCCGAGAGCCCGCTCAGGATGATCGTCGAGCTGTTCCCGGCCAGGCCAGTGGTGACGGCCTGGCGCACGTGCTTGCCGTCGCGCACGACGGTCACGCTGTCGGCGGTGATCGCGCTGGTCGGGACGTTGATCCCTTCGGCCTGCTTGATCACGACTTCGGCGCTCGCGCTCATCCCGGGCTTCAGCCCCGCTTCCATCTGGTCGAGGCGGAAGGTCACGTCGTAGCTGACGACGCCGCTGTTGCTCGTCGAGAGGATCGACACTTCGCTGACGTGGGCGGCGAACTTCTGCCCGGCCAGCGCTTCGACGGTCACAGTCGCGGGCTGGCCGACCCGGACGCTGCCGATTTCCGATTCGCTCAAGGGGACGACGAGCTGCATCGCGCTCAGATCGGCCAGCACGGCGAAGCTCGAGGAGGAGTTGCCGGTCGAGCCCGTCCCGCCCGCCCCCGTCGAGGCGCTCGCGCCGCGGCCGGTGGAGGCCGTGCTCGAGCTGGTGCTCGAGCTGCTCGAGGCGCTTGAGGCCTTCGTCGTTCCGCTCCCCGAGACGACTTCTCCGACCTGGCCGGTGAGCGAGGCGATCGTCCCGCTCTCGGGCGCGGTCAGGCGCGTGTCCTGAACCGCCTGTTCGTCGCTCTGAACGGTCAGGCGGTCGCTCTTGACGGTCGCTCGGGCGGAGGCCAGGTTCGCTTCGCGCGTTGCCGTGCTGACGGTCGAGGTGGAGCTCGTGGAGCTCGTGGAGGTCGTGCTCGTCGAGCTGCTCGAAGATCCCGAGCCGGTGCTCGTGTCGGAGCTCGATCCCGTTTCCCCGCCCGACGTCGGCTTGGCGGCGGCCCGTTTGGTTTCCGGTTCGCCGGTCCTCGCCGGGCTCTGCGCGGTGGTTTCCGAGGCCGGGGTCGTCGCGGCCGGGGCGCCCGCGGAGGCGGAGGCACCTTTGGCGCTGGTCCCCGAGCCGGCGGCGGGCGTGCTCTGGCCGGTCGAGGTTTCGCCGTCCGTTTCTTCCTCCTTGGCGAGGCTGGCTTCGGCCGACTGCAGGGCCGCCTTGGCCTGTTCGAGGGTCACTTCGGCGCTTTCGGGGTTGAGCGTCGCCAGGAGCTGGCCCTGGCCGACCTCCTGGCCCTGTTTGACGTCGATGGCGCTGACGGTCCCGCTCGTCTTGAAGCCGAGGTCGAGCTGGCTGATCGGCTCGAGGTTGCCGGTTCCCGACACCGTCGACTGCACGACGCCGCGGGCGACGGTCGTCGTGCGGGTCACGCCGGAGGAGCTGGCCGGTGCAGGGCCTACGACGAGGACGGCCGCAACGATCGCGCCGAGGCACAGGACACCCAGTGCATATATGGGCCAGGATGCCCGTGTCGAGGTCGTCATCTTGCTTCGCCCCATGATCGGCGAAGGCTGTAAGACGGAGCGAAGAAACCCCCTAAGAGCAGGTAAAGAACGATCTGCCCGGCCGCAGGGCCGGTGGTGTCTGCGATGATGGCGCCGATGGCCAGCTTCGGCGGGATCGACCTCGGTGGCACCAAGATCCAGGCGGCAATCGTCGATCCGGGGCACAGCGTCATCGGCTCGGCGCGGCGCCCGACGCCGACCAGCGGAGGGCCCGCCGACGTCGCTTCCCAGATGGCCGCGGCCCTGCGCGATGCCGCGGCCGACGCGAAGGTCGAGGTATCCGAGCTGGGCGGGATCGGTGTCGGCTCACCGGGCACCGTCGAAGGCGGCGAGGTGACGCGTGCGGGCAACCTGCCGGGCTGGGCGGGGACGTTCCCGCTCGCGGCGACCCTGAAGCAGGAACTCGGGCCCGAGGTCCGCCTCGGCAACGATGTCCAGGTCGCCACGGCAGCCGAGTTCCACCTGGGCGCCGGTCGTCCCTTCTCATCGTTGCTCGGAGTCTTCTGGGGAACGGGCGTGGGTGGAGGGGTCGTACTCGAGGGCGACGCCTGGCGCGGGCGCGGGGGAGCGGGGGAGATCGGCCACATGGTCGTCGAGCTCGGCGGGGCCCGCTGTACCTGCGGGCGGCGGGGCTGCATGGAGGCCTACGCCGGGCGCTCGGCGATGGAAGAGCACGTCCGCAAGCTCGTCAAGAAGGGGGAGAAGAAGACCGATCTCTTCAAGCTGATGGAGCACCACGGCCGGACACGGCTGACGAGCGGGATCTGGTCGCGCGCCCTCGAGCACGGCGACGAGCTGGCCGAAGAGATGATCGAGCGGGCAATCAAAGCGCTCGGCGCGGGTGTCGCCTCGGCCGTCAACCTGCTGGACGTCGAGGCGGTCATCATCGGCGGCGGCCTCGGGGTCAGGCTCGGCTCCTCCGCGGCCGAGCGGATCGCGGCTGCGATGCAGCCGCACCTGTTCGCCGACTCGCGCCCGCCCCATGTCGAGGTGGCTGCGCTCGGAGATCTCGGCGGCGCGATCGGGGCCTCGCTGCTGGTGGCTCCGGTCGGGTCCTAGATTTCCCCGAGCGTGACGAACACGAGCACCACCGACAGGGCCGAGAGGACGATCACGGTGAACCCTGTCGCCAGATCGAGTCCTTTGCCCGCCCGTCGCTCGCCCATCACCCGGAACGAGCGCGACAGGCGCCAGATGAAGAACAGGTTGATCGGCAGCAGGATCCCGTTGACGACCTGAACTCCGACCAGCAGCGAGATCACGGGCACGCCGGGCAGGACGGCGACGACCGCGCTGATCACGATCATCGCCGTGATGATCCCCACGAACACGGGCGCTTCCCCGCGGTTGCGTCCCAGCCCCTTCTCGTAGCCGAGCGACTCCGAGACCACATAGGAGGTGGCGATCGGCAGGATCGCGCAGGCCAGCAGGCTCGCGCCGAGGAGGCCGACTCCGAACAGCGTCTCGGCGAACTGTCCGGCGAACGGGGTCAGCGCGCGGGCGGCATCGGCGGCCGTGCCGATTTCATGGACGCCGTGGGTGAACAGCGTGGCACCGGTGGCGATGATGATGAAGCCCGAGATGATGCAGGCGAACACCGCGCCGGAGACGGCCTCGCCTTCCTCACGGCGCAGGTCCTCGTCGCGGACGCCGCGCTCGACGGTCGCGGACTGCAGATAGAGCTGCATGTAGGGCGTGATCGTCGTCCCGACGGTGGCGATCAGCAGCAGCAGGTATGCCGAGGAGGCATGCAGCTGCGGCTCGACGATCGCCTTGCCGACATCCCCCCAATGCGGGTGGGCGAGGATCGCGGCGATCGGATAGGCGAAGAAGGGGATCGTGAACCACACGAAGATCCGCTCGGCCGATCGGTAGGAGCCGCGGACGATGATCAGCCAGATCCCGAACGCCGCGATCGGCACGCTGACCTGTACGGGCACGCCGGCGAGGCCGAGGGCCGCACCGGTGCCGACGAAGTCCGAGATGCAGATGCCCAGGTTGGCGATCAGGACCGCGCTGGTCGCGAAGACCGACCAGCGGATGCCGTACTCCTCGCGGACGAGCTCGGCCAGGCCCTTGCCCGTCACGACCCCCATGCGGGAGGCCAGCATCTGGACGATCGCCAGCGAGATCGCGATCAGGACGATCGTCCACAGAAGGCCATAGCCGTACTTGGCGCCGACCTGCGAGTAGGTGGCCACCCCGCCGGCGTCGTTGCCGGCGTTCGCTGCGATCAAACCCGGGCCGAGCAGCCCCAGGAGGGCGAAGACGCGGGCCCGTCTAGGGTTGAAGCGGACAGGCAGACGCGGTCGGCCGCGGGCGGCCGACCGGACACGACGCATGAAGGGCGGTACTCGGACCGCCATCGAACTGTCCGCTGACTGAGCTCATCGCGGCCAGTCTATTCAGTCCTCGCCCAGCAGCCCGAAGCGCTTGCGCCAGCCCCGCGGGAGCATCTCCTCGAGAACGTCATCGACGGTCACCACGCCGAGCATCCGCTTGTCCTCGTCGACGACCGGGATCGCGGTCAGGTTGTAGTCGGCCATCAGCCGCGCCACCTCCTCGAACGGGGCGTCGGGAGCCAGGCATGGAACCTCGTGGCGGACCTCGTCCTTCAGCGGACGGTCCGGCCGCGCACGCAGCAGGGCGGTGATCGGCACGCTGCCCTCGAGTCCGCCTTCGGTGGACTCCACGAAGACGGCGGTCAGCAGCTCGGGGGCGATCGTGCTGGCGCGGACAGCGGCGAGTGCGTCGGCGGCGCTGGCCGAGCCCCGCAGCAGCACGAAGTCGGGGCTCATCAGCCCGCCTGCCTCAGCCGGGTCGTAGCCGAGCAGCGCGCGAACCTTGATCCTGTGGCTGACCGGAAGCAGCCCCAGCAGCTGCTCGCGGCGCTCCTGCTCGAGCTCCCCGATCACATCGGCGGCGTCGTCGGGAGCCATTCGCGCGAGGATCGCGGCGACCTGGGCGTCGGGGCGGTCCTCGAGGAACTCTCGCTGGTGCTGGTCGTCGAGCTCCTCGAAGACGTCGGCCTCGAGCTCGCGATCGCCATCCCCGACCGCCTGGATGATCTCCTCGCCCTCGCGCTTGGAGGCGGCCTCGACGAGGTCGGCGATCTGTGCCGGGTGGAGCTTGGCGAGCTTCGGGTGAGGCACCCGCAGGCGCACCGTCGGCACGTGCCCGACGAACGGCTCGACGAGCGCCCAGTCGAGGAATCCGCCCGTCGCGATGTGCGCGCCGAGGGGCTTGGGGAGCAGCCGGCGAAACCCACCGCGCGGGCCGGTGTCGACACCGACCACCCGCCACGAGCCGGCGACCAGCGCCAGCTCGATCTCGTTCGCGCGGACCAGCCGGGCGCCCTCGACGTTGATCAGCTGGCGGTCGAGCAGGTCTCGGCCGAGCAGCACCTCCTCGGGGCGCCGCTCGAAATGACGCAGGTCGAGCTTCGCCTTGCTCAGCACGACGCCGTCGGGTCCGATCTCCGAGACCCGGTCGATCCCCACGAAGGAGGCCCGGCCCGCGACCGTCGCGAGAACACCCGTGATCGGCGGGTAGCCGACGCCGCCGAGGCGGACGATCAGGTCGTTGACCTTGCCGAGGCGCTCGCCGTCGGAGTCCCGCAGTGGGCTTCCGATCACCGACGACAGATGCAGGATCGGCGGCGCCTGGGTGGCTGGCGCATTCACGCTGCCCATCCTACGCTCAGGCGCCCCCGGTGACGGCGCGTCGCCCAGTCGCTGCCGGCCGGGCGGCCGGTCTCTATGGTCGTCTGGATGCTTCCCTTCTGGCTCTCGATCGGGCTGCTGTCGGCCCTGCAGGGGACCTTGGTGGCGCTTCCGCGCCCGCCCCGCCTGCCATTGCTCGAGCGCCTGCGGGCGCGGGGCTGGGCGATCGTCCTGCCGGCCTCGGTCGTTGCCTTCGTCTTCATCGCCCGGGCGGCGGAAAGCGCCAGCGCCCAGGGCCTGAGCTATCTCGCGCTCGTGGCGGTGCCGCCGCTGGCCGCGCTTGCGCTCGGGGTGCTCGGCCGTGGCGCCCGCCCGGCCTTTGCTCTGCTCGTGCCGCTGCTGTTCGCGCTCGCCTGGGCGGACCGCGGCGGGTTTTCCGGGAACCTCGCCGCAACGCTCTTGAGCGCCCTCAGCTGTGTCTCGCTCGGCGCCCTGCTCGGGGCTGTGACGCCGCCGCGCTGGCTGGGGGCGGGGATCATCGCGATGGCGCTCGCCGACAGCGCCCTGGTCGTCTCCGATCTGCTGCAACGTCCCAACAACGCGCTCAACGCCGCCCATCCGGCTGCCGGCCTGCCGCGGCTGCAGAGCGCGATCATCGGCACGGCCGTGATGGGCTACGGGGACCTGTTCATCGCGGGCGTCCTCGGCGGGCTGTTGGCCGCCAGCAACCGGTCGCAGACAGGCCCGGCGATCCTCACGTTCGGGCTGGCCGTCGCCTTCGACCTGTTGTTCTTCCTCGTCGATGAGCTGCCCGCGACGGTGCCGGTCGCGGCGACGCTGATCGTGCTGGAGCTCAGCCGCCGGCGGCGGAGCGATCGCCGCCCGTCAGCCGCTGGACGCGGGCGAAGCCGGGAGCGCTCGGGGGCTCCTCGAGATCGAGCTCCGGCCGGGCCGCGATCGCCCGCGCGGTGATCTCGAGCGCCGGCGGCGCCTGGACCTCGCGCTCGGAGGCCGCGCCCGCCTGCTCGATCCGGCGCACCTGGGGGATCACCCTGGTGTCGAACGAGCCGACGGCTTCGTTGTAGGCCGAGACGGCGGAGTCGAGCTGGCGCCCCGCCTTGGCCAGCGGCGTCACGAAGCGCCCGAGGCGCTGGTGCAGCTCGCGGGCGGACTCGGCGATCTCGCGGGCGGACTCGGCGATCAGCTCCTGGCGCCAGCCGTAGTGCACGGCCCACAGCAGGCCGATCAGCGTCGTCGGCGTCGCCATCAGCACCTGCTGGGAGACGCCGTACTCGATCAGCGAGGGATCGGCGGCCAGCGCCGCCTGGTAGATCCCGTCGGAGGGCACGAACATGACGACGAACTCGGGTGTCGAGTCGAACTGGTTCTGGTAGCCCTTGGAGGCCAGTTTGAGGATGTGCTCCCGGGTCTGGCGGGCGTGGCGGTGTGCGTGGGCCTCGCGCTCCCCGTCGTCCTCGGCCTCGAGCATCGACAGGTAGGCGTCGAGCGGGACCTTGGAGTCCACCACCACGAGCTTGCCGCCGGGAAGTTTGACGAGCATGTCCGGTCGCAGGACCCCCTCGCCCGTCTGGATCGTCGACTGCTCGAGGAAGTCGCAGTGCGAGACCATCCCGGCCATCTCGACGACGTTGCGCAGCTGGATCTCGCCCCACGAGCCCCGGGTCGAGGGGCGCTTGAGTGCCGAGACGAGGTTGCCGGTCTCCCTGCGCAGCGTGCCGACGCCCTCGCCGAGCTGGCGGACCATCGCCGCCAGATCCCCCTGGGCTTCGCGGCGCTCGCGCTCGAGCCGGCCGATCTCGCTCTCCATCCGTCCGAGTTTCTCCTGCACCGGGGCGACGAGGCCCTTGATCTCCTCCGTCCGCCTGGCCATCTCACCGGCGGCGCGCTCCTGCTCGCCGGCCCGTGCGTCGGCGACCGTCTGGGCCAGCGAGGCCCCGGTCTGGGTGAGCACATCCAGCGAGATCGCCTTCAGCTCATCGTGCAACCGGGCACGGCTGCGGCGCGTGTAGGCGGCGCTGAGCACGGCGCCCGACAGCACTCCAACGACCAACAGCAACAGACCAACGACACTCATCGGGCACGACCCCTCTCGGACGGATGACCCGTCACTGTCCCACCGCGCCCGGACGGCAGCTGCTTGACGTAGACAGGGCTCGCGGGTATCTTCAGCCGTAGCTCCCCGCGGCGTGACTGACACGGGGAGCGGTTTGGTGTGAGGGATTCATTGAGGGGGCTGTGCCTGTGGGCATGTCCCGCGAGCACTTATAGGAGGATGTGAGATGCGAGCCAAGCACGGCTTTGCCGTTTCGTTCCGCAACCGCGGACGCATGATGGGCTGCCTGATGGCCCTGTCGTTGGCGCTCTCGGCGCTGGTGTTCGCACCGGCCGCCGCGAACGCAGCAGGTCCGGCGCCCGGGGGCCCGACCTACATCGCGCTCGGCGACTCCGAGAGCTACGGGTACAGCGCCCAGCGCTTCAAAGAAAACTACCCCGTCGAGTCGCCGTCCCGCTTCGAAGAGGGGTTCGTCAACCTCTTCAACAAGGACCTGAACAAGACCTACAAGGGGATCACCCCCGTCAACCTGTCGTGCCCGGGTGAGACCTCCAACGGGCTGATCGGCGAAGACACGGCGTTCGGCGGGCAGCTCTCGACCGAACTGGAATCCCCTCCGGCGTCCTTCCAGGGCCCCGGGGACTGGCACCCGTGCGCCTACCACAACGCGGAGGGCTTCCCGCTGCACGCCAGCTACGGGAAACACTCCCAGCTCGAAGACGCGCTGGACATCCTCAACGAAGTGAACCCGATCACGGGCAAACCGACCGAAGTCAAGGCGATCACGTTCCAGATCGGCGCCAATGACCTGTTCGGGCTGAAGAACCAGTGCATCTACGAAGTCACAAAGGAATTCACGGAAACAGGCAAAAGCAAATACGGGGAAACGCCCGAATTCGCTGTGACCGCCTGCATCTACGCATCGGTCTCGACCGTGACGATCCCCGACGTCCTGAACAACACCGCGGACGTCCTCAAAGTGCTGGACACCGAAGGTCACTACACCGGGCCGATCGTGGTGCTCGGCTTCTACAACCCGCTGACGTTCGTCAAAGGCGGCTTCCCCGACCTGTTGGCGACGGAAGTCAACAAGCACCTCGAAGAAATCACGAAAGAGTTCCCGAACGTGACGTTCGCGAACCCGTTCCCGGTGTTCAACAAGAAGAAGAAGGGTGCCGCGGAAGAGCAGGAAAAGATCTGCAAGTACACGGAAATGTGCAACCCGAACGTGCAGGAAGGCGGTACGCCGACCGGCAAGGACGGCGACATCCACCCGTCACTGGAAGGCCACAAGGCGATCGCGAAGCTGCTCAAGCAGGCATGGGAAGCCAACCCGGCCAAGTGATCATCTGAACCGAAGCATGCAGTGCAGGGGCGCCCGGTTTCGGCCGGGCGCCTCTTTTTTTGGTCTCTCTCCGGCGCGCGCGTCCCACGCCGGAACGCACGGCCGTCCCCGGTCGGCTAGGACGCGCCGGGCGCCGAGCGCCCGGGGCGTCGGCCGCCAGTCGTGGGGCTGTCGGAGTTCCTCAGCACCTCGGCTGCCTGTTCGAGGATCCCGAGCATCGCCGGCGCGGCGGGCACGAGGCGTGCGCCGGCAGGCGCGGCGGCTATCACCCCGCGACCGGGCGGCGCGGGGGACAGGGAGCGGATGGTGATGTCCTCACGCACGACCGACAGCGCGAGCTCGGGGATCAGTGCCACGCCCACGCCGGCTGCCACGAGACCCTGCACGGTCTGGTAGTCGTCGCTTTCGAAGGAGACCCTCGGCTCGAAGCCTTCGGCGCGGCAGCTGCGCACGACGTGGCGGGCGCAGGCACTGGCTCGCGAGGTCTGCACCCATGCGTCGGCGCGCAGATCTGCAAGGCACAGGGATGTCTTGCCGGCGAGGGGATGTTCGCGCGCCAGTGCCACGTGCATCGGATCCTCGAACAGCGCCACGCGGGTCATGTCGGCCAGCTCCAGCGCGTCCTCGGGGAACTCGAACAGCAGAGCCAGGTCGAGCTCGCCGGCCCGCAACCGCGGCGCGACCTCCTCGGGCTCGCCCTCGATCAGGGTCAGCTCGATGTCGGGGTAGGCGGCCCGGAAGGTCGCGATCGCCAACGGCATCAGCGTCGCCCCGGCTGTGGGGAAGGAGGCCATCCGCAGGCGCCCCCCGCGCAGCCCGGCGATCGCCGCCAGCGCCGCCTCGGCGCTCTCCAGCGCGGCGAGGATCCCCTCGGCATGGCCCAGCAGCGTCTGCCCGGCCGCGGTCAGGCTGACCCCGCGCGGGTGGCGCTCGAGCAGCGCCAGCCCCGTTTCGGCCTCGAGCGCGGCGATCTGCTGGGAGACGGCCGACTGGCTGTAGGAGAGCGCCGCGGCGGCCTCGGAGAAGGAGCCGCGGTAGGCGACCTCCTTGAGGACCTTCAGACGGGCGACATTAAGCATAAGTACAGCTTATACGACTCTTTACGAAGATCACTGGTACTGATGGCAGGACCGTGCCACGATGGAACGAAAGCTATTCCACCAGTTCGACGGCCCGCACCGGGCCAAACCACTTCAAGGCCACCCACGGCCAACCAAGGAGAGAACGAAATGCCTGCAAAGATCATTGTTTCCTACGACGGGACCGCGAACGAGGACGACGCCATCGCACTCGGCAAGCTGCTCGGCAAGGCCGGCGCCCAGGTGTCTCTGGCCTACGTCAGCCACACCGAGGACTCGGCCGGTGACAACCAGAGCGTTCTGGACCGCGGTCTGGCACTGCTCGGCGACCCCGCCGCAACCGGCCACATCGTCACGGACCGCTCGACCCCGGATGGCCTGGCCGCCCTCGCGGAGTCCGAGCACGCAGATGTGATCGTGTTCTGCTCGGACTCGCACACCGCCAAGGGCCACGTCTCGGTGGGCAACTCGGCCCAGC
>Ga0181519_10004955_pt1 | contig 10708 bp, 7 predicted proteins | sample PEATcosm2014_Bin_26_FD_121102 | JGI IMG/M metagenome (GOLD analysis project Ga0181519, IMG submission 121102) | Peatland microbial communities from MTU Mesocosm Facility, Houghton, MI, USA - PEATcosm2014_Bin02_10_metaG | ecosystem: Environmental > Terrestrial > Soil > Wetlands > Peat | place... | reverse complement strand
TGGTTGGTGCTGGATGAGCGGCTTGATACCTTCGTGTTCGCTGGAACAGTAATTATCGTCGCCGGAGTGGTGCTGGTGACGACGGCCAAACTCCACGAGGGCAGTAGTGCGGCACCGACGCTGCCAGACACCGAGCCCGACGCGTAGCTTTTGCCTTCAGGCTGGAGTTTCCTGCGCGGCGGTATATCTATGAAGACTACGAATTCCCGGACAGAATGTTGGACGGAGTTGACCAAGGTCGGCCAATGCTACGACGCGTTCCTTAGCATCCAGGTGAAATACGAAGAGCCTGGTACTAGCACACATCGATTGCCGCTGACCCCACCTAATTACGGGGGTATTTAACCGTTTGCAAGGTATAATTTCGGCAGTATGTCGCCCTGGGAACTGCTGTGGTGGGAATGGTTTTTGCTTGCGGGTGCCATCTTTGTCGTCCGAAGGATTATCTTTAGCGGGCATCCCACAGCGTACACTATCCGGTTTTGCCTTCTCGTAGCGATGCTTTTATCGATATTGATGGGCGTAATTCGACTGATCAAGTCAGTATGAACTTTGGCCGCCATAGCCTGGACAACAGATGGGGTGCGGCAAGGTAATGCTGCACTGTGCTGGTTTCAACCTTGGTCGTGGGGATGGCGATCGCGGCTCTCGTCTTCCCACTGTAGAAAGGCGCGAAACGCAGCACCGCGATGACTATAGCCCGCCTTTTCTTCGGCAGTAAGCTCAGCGAAAGTCTTGCCGATTTCCGCAAAGTAGAACAGGGGATCGTAGCCGAAGCCGTTGGAGCCGCGCGACGCGCGCAGGATGATCCCTTCAGCCTTGCCGTGAAATGTCGCGAGCGTGTGTCCGTTGCGCGCGGCGGCGATGACGCACACGAATCGACCGCTGCGGAACTCATCCGGCACGTCATGCAACTCCCGCAGCAGGCGCGCATTGTTGGCTTGGTCGTCGGAGTTGCCGGCGTGCTCGGGTGTGTTGTGCTCGTCGGCAGCGTAACGTGCGGAGCGGACGCCAGGCGCGCTGCCTAGAGCATCGACCTCCAGTCCGGAGTCGTCGGCGATAACGATTTCGCCTTGCGCGTACTTGCTATAGTGCTCGGCTTTCTTGCGGGCATTGGCTTCGAAGGTGGCGCCGTCCTCCACTACGGAGGGCAATAACGCGAAACCAGGCAGCATTTCGATCTGCACGTTGTGGGCGATGGCCGCGCCCACCAGGTCGCGAATCTTGCCGGTATTTGAGGTGGCTACGAGTATGCGCTTCATCGATATCCTGCTTCGCCAAAAAGCTCTTTTACCACGGAGGACACGGAGATCACGGAGTTGTTTTTGTTTGATCTAAGCTTTGTCTGCGGTGGCGTTTAACCAGAGTTCAAGAATTTACGAATTTCGAATGCTCACAAATGCTATTGTTCAACCCCCTCAATACGGATCGAGACGGTCGTCTAAATCCAACCTGCTTCTTACTCCGTGCTCACCGTGTCCTCGGTAGCGAACATCTTCGATTTCTTATGACGAACGTCTTCTGCTTTCAAGGTACCAAAATGCCCACAGGAAGATAAGCGCGGCGAGGCTGACTGCGTCGCCGACCCAGCGGTCCGGGGTGCGAGTGAAACGCACATCGACATGGCTGTGGCCGGCGGGAATGGCGATCAGCATCCGTCCCGTGGGATCGTCAGAATGGGGCAAAACTTGCGCGCCATTCACTTCGACTCGCCATGCAGGATAGTTCATCAGGCGAAGCACAACCTCGACCGCAGTCGAAGACTCGACGATGAACCGCTTGCGATACGGGTCATTGCGGAAGTCTGTCACATGAGTGTCTGCGGGTAACGCGTGGCCATCCTCGGCGCGAATCACAAACTCAGGAAAGTCCGGCTTGACCTCGTAGTTGTCGGCGCCCGCGGGAGTGTACTCGTCGGTCCCTATGTAGCCGTAGCCTGCATGGAACACGCTGGAGAGCATGAAGGGCGTATCTTCAGGGTCGCACTGCGGTTGCAGCGCCAGGTTGCACAGGGCAATCAGCGCGACTAATGCGACAGCGCAAAGGAATGCTCTGCCCCGAAAGCCCGGCACAGCCGTGACGACGAAGACAGCATAGGCGATACCGGTAACCATCAACCAGCGCCAAGGAAACTGGAGGAAGCGTAGATCCGGCATGAAGCCGTACGCGAGGCTGGAGATGGGCAGCATCAACGCGAGTGACACCCCGCCCAGGACGACCAGCGACCACCAGAGCGTGGGATTGCGCAACCGCCATTTGCGGGCGACGATCATGGCGCCGGCGGCCATCGCCAGCTCCCCAACCGCAAGCCAGGACAGCCTTCGCAAAAACCCATCATGCTCCGGCTCACCGATAAGCGCGAAGAGGAAATTGTCCGCTGGCCGCACGCCCGCGGACAGGGCCTGCCCCAGCGTTATCCAATTCTTCTCGTACAGGACGGGCACAATGTAGAACGAGGCGAGGAGCATTCCCGTCGCCATCGCAGCGGCGCCATACAAGAACACGCGAGAGTTGCGGCGGAGGATGGTGACGGCGGCCAGCAGCAACCCCGCGACATAGGTGGCGATGATCGCCGCCGGAACGTTGGTGAGCCAGACTCCGGCGATGGTCAGCGCCAAGGGGAGAAGCATGGCACGCGCAGGGCGATCGCGAACAATCCACAGAACCAGCAGCGGCAAGAACGCAGCCGCCAACAGTTCAGCGAAAGCGCTGCGCGCGTAGATCGTCAGCAGCATGTAAGGGTTCACCGCATAAGCCAGGGCGATCAGGGTAGCGTCCGGCTCGTCGAACCACTCGCGCGCCATCTTGTGCATCGCCAGCCCGGCCAGAAAAACGGCGCCGCAATCGAACGCAGCCGGGACAACGGTCCATGGCAGGAGGCTGCCGAACACGCCTCCCAGAATCCACGATAGCGGCGGATAGAAAAGGAAGCGCGGCTCGCCGCTGCCGTAGTTGGCATAGGCGGCCCAGCGCGGATAGACGATTCCCTGGCGCCACTGCCGCGCTACTTCCATCCAGCTATTCATGTGGAAGGTGAGATCGTGACCGCAAGCCACCCCGCGAAGGACGAATGGCGCGACCACAGCAATGGCGGCAAACACCAGGGCGCAGACGCTTGACCTCCTGATCCCGGACTCAGCTGGCGGCATGTTTCCTATGTTAACGTCCGGGAACCGGCGTGACTCAGGCGGGAGGCTTCAGTGTTGACGCCTATCCAATTCCGGCCCCCAATCCTGTCATTCATCAGATATTCATGTGCGGTTCAACTGCGATTGATGTGTACAGGCTATTAAGGTAGAACCTCAGAAACCATGTCTGGGGAGTGGAAAGGGTGAGGAAAACTATGCGTCAAGTACTTGCGACGACGTTAATGGCGGCCATGATGTTCGGCCCGCTGGTGAATGCGAACGCTGCGCCGGCTAAGCCGGCCACCAAAACGATTGCCGTTCATGTGCCCACAGCAACCCCCATTCAACACATCGTGGTGATCTTCGGCGAGAACATCTCCTTCGATCATTACTTCGGCACATATCCCAATGCCGCCAACACCTCGGGTGAACCGCCGTTCACAGCGATACCGGGGACGCCCAACCCGAACGGTATTCAAGGCCTGCTCAGCACGCTGAATCCCAATCTCAATCCCGCGAACGGAAATGGGGCAACCAATCCCTTCCGTCTGGATCGCTCGCAGGCAGCCACTGCCGATCAGAACCACGACTACACCCCGGAGCAGATGGCGGAAGATAAAGGGTTGGTGGACCTGTTCCCGGCCAATACCGGTACTGCCGGACCGCCTCCCAGCGGCGGCGGGATCGTTGACACCACCGGCCTGGTGATGGGCTACTACGACGGCAACACCGTCACGGCAATGTGGAACTATGCTCAGTACTTTGCGCTGAATGACAACGCCTACGGCACCAACTTTGGTCCCTCCACGGTCGGCGCGATCAATCTGATCTCCGGCCAGACCAACGGCGTCATCAACAACATCCGCGGCACCGGCGCGGTCATCGCGGACGGCACGGGCGGTCTCACACTCATCGGCGATGCCGACTCCAATGGCGACATGTGCTCCACGTCCAGCGGTGAAGTCTTCAACATGAGCGGACAGAACATCGGCAATCTGCTCACCAACGCCGGCGTCAGCTGGGGCTGGTTCGAAGGCGGCTTCGACCTGACCATCACCAACCCGAACGGTACTACCGGTTGCAGCCGCTCCACCATGTCGACAGTTACCGGAGTGACCGAGAAGGATTACATTCCCCACCATTCGCCTTTCGCGTACTATCCGTCGACCGCCAACTGGGCGCACACCCGTCCGACCAGCGTCAGCACAATCGGACAGAATGGCGATGCCGGCAACCACAACTACGATAGTCACGACTTCTTCGACGCCATCAACGCCGGCAACTTCCCGGCCGTCAGCTTCCTGAAGGCCCCGGGCTATCAGGACGCACACCCCGGCTACTCCGATCCGTTGGACGAGCAGACCTTCGTGGTCGACACCATCAACTTCCTGATGCAGACCACCTACTGGGCCAGCACTCTGGTCGTGATTAACTATGACGACTCGGACGGCTGGTACGACCACCAGATCGCTCCCATCATCGAAACTTCGCAGACCTCTGCCGATGCCCTTACCGGGGCCGGTACCTGCGGAATCGTGACGCCCGTGCTGGGTGGTCCCAACGGCCCGGTTGTTCAGGGACGCTGCGGCTACGGTCCGCGTATTCCCATCATGGTGGTTTCACCCTACGCCCGGCAGAACCAGATCGATCACACCTTGCTGGACCAGGCTTCGACCATTCACTTTATCGAAGACAACTGGCTCAACGGCCAGCGCATCGGAAGTGGCTCGTTCGACGCCGTCAACAATTCCATCGCTTCCATGCTCCAGGTTCAGCCAACCAGCTGTTACCGCTACTTGTTGCTGAACGACCAAACGGGCGAAGTCACGGGTAAAGGCTGCGCTCGTCCGTAGTATTGAGCTGCTACACTTTGTAACCGCGCCTTAACTCGGCAATGGATGCGGCACCGTCTGCATCCATTGCTGCTTTATGATCTATTGGGTATTCGGAAAGGCCCCCTTTGACCTCGCGTCGAAAGTTCTTGCGGCAATCCTCCATGTTTGCCGGCGGTGTAATGCTGGATGGATCCCGAGTGGCGTCGGCCATGATGCATGCCATGCCGGCGCAGCCCAACACGCTCAACGTCAGCACGCTGGCAAACTTCGTCGATCCTTTGCCAATTCCATCCGTCGCCAAACCGAGCGCAACTCGCCCGGCTTCCTTGCCGCAATCGAAAGGTGCTTACTATCGTTTCGCGGCACAGCCCGTCACGGCCAGGATTCACCGCGACCTCAAACCAACTCGTTTCTGGTCCTTCGGCCCTTCCGTCCCTGGCCCGACATTAGAAATGCGCAGCAACGAAGAAGTGCTGGTGGAATGGGCCAACGAACTCCCGCAAGAGCATTTCCTGCCGATCGACTACCGCTTGCACGGGGCCGAAGGCAATCCACAGGTGCGAATTGTCTCCCACCTGCATGGCGCGCGCGTTCCGCCTGACAGCGACGGCTTTCCCGAAGACTGGTTCGTGCCTGGCAAGTCCGTTCTCTATCGTTATCCCAACCAGCAGGAACCGGCGATGCTCTGGTATCACGATCACGCCATGGGCATCAATCGCCTGAATATCTATGCCGGCCTGTTTGGCCTCGCCATCCTCAGAGACCAGTTTGAAGACGGTCTGAATCTGCCCAGTGGCAAGTACGAAATTCCGCTGACCATCTTCGACCGGCTGATCACCCCCGACGGCCAGCTCTATTACCCCGTCTCAGATAAGCCAAAGGCCCCGTGGGTCCCTGAGGTCTTCGGCGATGCAGTGCTGATCAATGGCAAGCTGTTTCCTTATCTAGAAGTGGAGCCGCGCAAGTATCGCTTCCGCATTCTCAACGCTTCGAACTCGCGCTTCTATTCTCTTGCCCTCCATAACGGCCTTGCACTGCATCAGATTGGCACCGATCAGGGACTATTGCCCGAGCCGGTTTCCCTGAAGGCCACGCAACTGGCGCCAGGCGAACGTGCGGACATCGTCATCGACTTCAGCGACAGCCGGGGCGAGCAGATTGTGCTCAAGAACGACATGATCGGAATCATGCAGTTCCGGGTTTCGGCCAACAAGGCCAGCGACAGCAGTGTCCTGCCAAAGCAGCTGCGTCCCGTTCCAAAGATCGCGGAATCGGCGGCTGTAAATACCCGGCTCCTCACCCTCGACGAATATAAGAGCTTCAGCGGCGAATCGACCATTTTGTTGCTCAACGGCAGCTATTGGCATGATCCCATCAGCGAGAAACCGGCGCTGAACAGCACCGAGATCTGGAGCTTCATTAATCCCACCGACGACACGCATCCCATTCACCTGCACGCCGTGCGCTTTCAGATCCTTGATCGCCAGCACTACGAGCCCTGGATCTACCAGACCAAGAAAGAATTCCACTGGCTGGGACCGCGCGTTCCACCCGAGCCCTTCGAGGCGGGATGGAAGGACACTGCTGCCGCCCATTCCAAGATGGTGACCCGCATCATTGTCCCGTTCAACGCCTATGCGGGAAAGTATGTCTGGCACTGCCACATTCTGGAGCATGAGGACAACGAGATGATGCGTCCCTACGAGATCGTTGCGGGCTCCTGATTCTTTCGTGCAGCTTTCGCAGTACAATGGCCGAACCTCGTAAACAGGTTCGCTATGACCCTTGACGACGCCCGAAAGGAATTTCCTGCGCTGGAGCGGCAGACATTTCTCGATTCCGCTTGTGTCAGCCTTGCTCCGCAGCGGTCAGTGGAGAAGCTGCGCGCCTTTCTTGACATGGCAGCATCCTGCCCCTCCGGCAACGCCTCGCAGCAGCATCTCGATATGGACGCCATGCGCAGTGCGGCGCGTCTTCCGCTGGCCAGGCTGATAAACGCCGGCGAGGACGACATCGCGCTGATGGAGAGCACGTCCCATGGCCTGAATGCAGTAGCTGACGCGATTGATCTGAAGCGCGGCGATCGCGTCGTGGTCTGCGATCTGGAATTTGTCGCAGTCGCCCTTCCCTGGGTCCAGAAGCGGCAGAGCGTTGGTATCGAGATTGACGTTGTTCCTAATCGCAGTGGCCAGGTCCTGATTGAAGACATCGAGGCGGCGATCACGGCCGACACGCGAGTCGTCGCCATCAGCTCGGTACAGTGGAGCAATGGCTTCCTTTGCGATCTCGACGTACTGTCGCAGCTATGCCGCGAGCGCGGTGTGTTTTTGATTGTCGACGCTATCCAGCAGATTGGCGCCATTCCGCTCGATGTGCGGAAGACTCCGGTCGACGTCATCGCCTGCGGCGGACATAAGTGGTTGATGGCGCCCTTTGGCTGCGGCTTTTTGTACCTGAGCAAGGAGTTTCGCGCTCGGGTCAAAGCGCCGCTGGCCGGATATCTTTCAGAGGCCGAACCGGAAGGCGGGTGGGGAGCATACTTCCAGACGCCGACGATCAAGCCGGTCCGCGAATATGACTTCGTGGACAGCGCGCGCCGCTGGGAAACCGGAGGCACCGCAAACTATCCCGGCGCTATCGCATTGGCCGAGTCGGTGGGACTCATCAACGAAATCGGAATCGAAAATGTCGGCGAGCACGTGCTCTGCCTGACCGGATATTTGATTGACAGCCTGCAACAGCAAGGACTGGACATCGTCACGCCGCTCGATCGCCGCCATCGCTCCAGTATCGTCGCCTTCACGCTGGGCGACGTTCATCGCAATGTTGCACTGGTAGATTTCCTTCAGCAGCAGAAGGTCCTGGTGTCGTTGCGCTATACATCAGGCGTCGGCGGGGTGCGCGTCGCCTGCCACCTGTTCAATAACCGCGAAGACATTAGCAGGCTCGTTGAAGTGACTGGCGACTTTGTTCGCCGCCACGCCGGGGCGACCGCCTGATGGCCGCCGATCCCGTTCCCATTCCCGACCATCACGCGCAGGCCATCGCCAACGAGCAAGGTCTGGCGCGCCAACTGAGCGAACGCCAGCTTGGCATGATAGCCATCGGCGGCGCGATCGGCACCGGGCTGTTCCTGGGCAGCGCGCTCTCGGTTCGCACCGCAGGCCCGGGCGTCATTCTCAGCTACATCTTCGTATCCGGAATTGCGCTGCTGCTGATGTACTGCCTGTCCGAGATGGCGGTGGCGCACCCCACCGCGGGCTCCTTCGGCGTGTATGCCGATCTGTATCTTTCGCCCTGGGCAGGCTTCGTGGTGCGCTACACCTATTGGGCGGCGCAATCGATTGCTGCCGGCGGCGAGGCGGTGGCCGCGGCCATTTATACCCGATGGTGGTTTCCCAACACGCCCGTCTGGGCCTGGGTGATCTTCTACTCCGCGCTGCTAATTTACGTGAACGCCCACAGCGTTGGCGCCTTCGGCAGCTTCGAATATTGGTTCTCGACAATCAAGGTCAGCGCCATCGTGGTGTTCATCCTGATGGGCACCAGCATTCTGCTCGGCATACATCAGCAGCGTCCCATTGGCATGGAGAACTTTCACGCCAACGGCGGCTTTCTGCCGCGCGGCTGGACTGGAGTCTGGCTGGCCACCGCCTTTGTCATCTTTGGTTTTATAGGAACTGAAATTGTGGCGGTCACCGCAGGAGAAGCGAAGGACCCCGAACGCTCTGTGCCGCGAGCGCTGCGCACCATGCTGCTGCGCCTGGTTGTCTTCTACGTGGGCGCCATCACTATCCTGGTCGGCGTCATTCCGTGGACGCAGATTGAGCCCGGCCAAAACATCACCGTCAGCCCATTCGTGCGCGTTTTTGAATTAATGCATGTACCGATTGCCGCCGACATCCTGAACTTCGTGGTCTTGACCGCGGCGCTTTCTGGCATGAATTGCTGCCTCTATTTGTGCACTCGCATGATCTTCTCGCTGGCGCGCGGCGGCTATGCACCCGCAGCACTGGGCGGAGTGTCGAAGAAAGGCACGCCGGTCCCGGCGCTGGTGGTTTCGGCAGGCGGGCTCGGCCTGGCGACGCTCTTTGCCATTTCATTTCCCAGCTCGGCTTACGTCTACATGTTCGGAATTGCGCTGTTTGGCGGGCTTTTCGTGTGGCTGATGATCTTCATCACCCATCTCGGCTTTCGCCGGCATTGGGACGCGCAGAAAATCTTACCAGTAAGATCAGGGGCCGTCGTCTTACCAGTAAGAACGGGGCAGCGAATCTTACCAGTAAGAATGCCCTTGTTCCCGTTTACCACCATCCTGGGCGGACTGGCGGTGCTGGCGATCATTATCTCGACGTGGTGGGTGGAGGGAATGCGCGTGACGCTGGAATCCGGCATTCCATGGTTGCTGGTGCTGAGTCTGTGCTATTTCATTTGGGGCAGGAAGCGGGCAGGGCGGGTGGGCTAGAGTCGCCGCAGCAGCGCTAAAACCTGAACGCTTGTGGCGCTGATCTCAAGCCCCCTACTTCGCTGCGCCGCTCTGGTCGTGCAGCACGATTGGCTTCTGGTCATACGGGTCGATGGTCACCGTCAGGTCTTTGCGCGAATCGAACTGCTGCTGCGTGATGGGGAGCGTCACCATCACCGTCGCTTTCCGCTCCGCGCCGGGCTGGATCTTGGTTTCGACCTGAAGCGGGCGGCCATGTCCCGCGAGATCGGGATAGGCTGTGAGGTAGCGATCATAGTCGCTGGCCGAGGCCGCCTCGTCCGACTGCTCGCCTTGGTCCGTCTTCACTGCCGCGCTGATGTCTTTCACGTACAGCGTCTTGTCGCTTACGTTCCGCAAGGTGAACGCAACCAGGATCATGGGACTTGGCATATTGGCGGGCTGGCTGAACCAGACGCCGTCAATGTTGCCCTGGGCCACCGGCTTGGCCCGCTGAACATAAGCGATGGTGGCGACTGCGACGGCTACCAGCGCAATCGCGATCGCAACCGGAGCCATCGCCGGCAGGCTGCGCTTTGCCGTGCCGAACTCCACGTAACCCGTAGCTTGTTCCGGGCCGACTTCCGGAGTGGTGGAGTCTGAAGATTCTTCCTCAGGCGCCAACGGAACGTCATTCTCCGGCTGCGGTGGGATTTCGTTCTCAGCGGCGGTGGGTTGTGGCGGAATCTCGTTCTCAGCCATAGCTCATCTCCGTGGACGAATCCTCATCGGCATTCTTCGACTCTGCGTTCGCCAGCACCGCGAACGCTGCGCTCAGGATGACAGCAGTGGTTCCCGGGTCAATCCCCTAATCCCAAGCCCCGAACAGCCGGCAACTGACCGCTACTGACCACCAGCCACGGGCCACTGCTTCTGCATCGCCTGGCGAAATTCCTTTTCCGGCAGCGTGTTCAGTACGTCGCCGGGCGTGAGCCAGGCGCGCCGCGCTTGCAGAATACCGTATTTGATCTTCTCGAAGTGCGAGGTGTGGTGCGCATCGGTGTTGATCACGATCTTCACGCCGCGCTCGCGCGCCATGCGCAAGTGAACGTCATTCAGGTCAAGCCGGTCGGGATACGCGTTCAGCTCCATCGCAATTTTGTTTTGCAGCGCGGACTTCAGCACTGCGTTCATGTCGAAGCTATAAGCATCGCGCCGCAGCAACAGCCTTCCTGTCGGGTGTCCCAGGATCGAGACGTTCTTACTGTCCAAAGCCCGCAGCAGGCGGTCCGTCATCTGCTGCGGCTCCTGATTGAAGGCCG